>BNJU01004400.1_pt1 | contig 159502 bp, 213 predicted proteins | sample 8539281 | NCBI WGS metagenome assembly BNJU01 (sample SAMD00202456, study PRJDB9452) | human saliva metagenome | isolation source: human saliva | place: Japan | reverse complement strand
ATTACGTATTGCTAGTTTTAGCGTATAGCCTCACCTCTTTAAGATTTCAGTTTTGAAAGATAATCCTGAGTTTTTAAATTTATTTAAGCCAGAACTAGATCATCGGGGTTAACTTTATCAGCTGAACAAATACTTGATTGCTGTCAACTCAAGGTTTAAAAGATGTATTCAGTTGTATTAATCGTATACTAGTTGTAGTGTGCGTTATTAGCGACGCGTTCCGACTACGAAAAACGCATAATATCTGGAATACTTTTCTTATTATTAGCAATCGTGATAGCTGTTGGTACAATAGGATTATTAGTACCTGCATATTTATTTCTACTTCATCAGTAAAGGATTATGGCTATTTTGTTAGAAAAGAAAGAACTGAGGAATATCAAGAAACAGTCACTATCTATAAGGATAAATGCAAAGAAGGAGAATAGCTATGTTAGGTAATATTTTTATTGCTTTTGTCAAATATTACTAGGCTTTTATATAGTGTGTATATATATTTTATGTGATCCAAAGTATATGAAAAATCTACTGGCATAATAGTATAATTTGTTATGTATTTCTAGGAATGATTAGCAACACACGATAATATCCTTACTAAAGGCCCTCACATTAATAATAATGTTTTTAATATTAATAAGCGAACTAACATACGATATATATTAAAAATAACGATACAGAATTATTAGTTGTAGAAAAATATAGTTATCTAGGAGTGACTCGACAAAATCGTGAGTTTTTGAGAAACAAGATTTTTGTTGAGTCACTCGTGGTAGTTTATTAGTAGGCATCTAGCTATAAAATCGAATTTAGATATCAATAAATCACTGTGTCTAAGGAATTATAATCTCACACTAAATTTCTAGGACTTTTACTCATCCTCATTATATAAAAGTATTTTAAAGAATTGATTTATCAAGACACTCTAAGAAGTTTTTATGCAGTGAATTTAGATATCCCCTGCGTCAAGGAGTTCTTAGATGAACTCTGTCAGGTTTTAGTGGGACCTTTTGTTCAGACTCTAGTTGGGACAGTTCAAGCTTTAGCCATTCTTTTATAGTTTTCTCCCAAGAACTCTTAACAACAGAGATTCCTAATTTTTATAGTTATTAGAACGCTTTCTAACTTCAGTGGTTTGTAAAAAGTATTTGTGACACTTTACACATAGCGTTATTTAAGCATACAGCCGATTTTTAGTAGGGCATCTTAATTATAAGGAGATAGCATTCTCATTTTTATACACTGCTGAGATCTAGCTACAGGATCTCATTTTTAAATCTGAGGATTATATATATAATCTATATTGAAGGTTTTATAGAAAATTAATTTAGCAGCAGATAAGGGGATCTGAGTCAAATGATTAAAACGTCTCAATAATTAGAATTGTATGATTATAATATCTATCAGATTAGAGTATAATTTTAAGGAAAATTAGTTTTAAAATATAGGATTTTTAGTAAATATTGTACTTTTGAAAATTAGAAGCATTAACTTTTATCTATAATTTGTATTAAATATAAAGTAGATATTCTGTTGATAGACTACACTTAGATATAAACGTTAATATATACAAATAGAACAAATTAAGGAAAATATGGTAGTTATAATTATTAATTTATTTTAAGGAAATGACTAGACTTTTAGTGTTATACGAATGGCATGAAATTCCAAATTTTATTTCCTAATACAGAAATTATAGGTACTGTTTTTATACTACTAACAGTGTAATCTATTATGTGAATCTCAAGTATAAGTAAATATGATAAAATATTAGTAATAATATTCTGCCTTGGAACCTTTATATAAAATTACCAAGGTAATGTTAAAATTTATTTAATTATATTTAGAAATAACTCTTAAGTTTTTATAAGGAGGGAAGTACATGATAGGAAAATAATAAGAAACTTAAAAGAGCTCAAACAAGAGTCAGTCGAAAGCTATTCAATTAAAAAGTCAGTTCTGCGCTGCATCTATAGTAATAGGAGCTAGTATGGTACTGCAGAAGAAGGGAACGAAATCGCCGCATCTAGTGATAGTTCAGAAGTTAATGACACTACTGCTAAATCAGGAACGTTCGATAGGGTACCTGAGAAAATAAATACAGTAAGTGTTGAAAAAGAAAGCGTTGCTTCAGCAACAAAACCACGAGTGTAAAAGAAGAAAAAGCACGAAGTAGAAGTAGAGAAAAAGTAGTAGATAAAAAGTCTCTAGAAACCAGTGACAACAAAAATTAGAAGAACTACTTTGCTACTGGTAAATAAAGAGAGCACCAGCTTCGACTTTATCAGGTGAAATGTCGATCTTATCAACGCTAAGAGTATATTAGAAAACGCAAACGCTAGCCAAGAAGAAGTGGATGCATTAGTTAAAAAGTTAAGACAACAAACGCAAATTGTGTCTTCTATGCCAAAAGTAACTAATAAGGAAAAAGAAGTGAAAGAAGGAGCGAATACAATCGCTAATTCAGGATCCTCGAGACTCACGTAATGGTCAAGCATGGAGAAGGAACACAATTTAGAGCAAATGGTGAAATTAATCAAGGGCTTTAACTAATATTAAATATTTTGCTTCTGTCGACCTGAAAGATAACGGGTGGAAGAAAAAACAATAAATGATAATCCAGAATTCACTAAAAATAAGACTGATATTAAGGCAACCTATGTACAAGATAAAGCGAAGGTAAATGGATCGTCTATGATGTGTTTCTTTCAATAATGATGGAAAAAGGATGACAAAAGGCTTCATATCAGCAAGAATATTATTTCCAAGCTCCTTTTAATATTATGCACTCGTCTAATACAGTAAAAAGATTTAAGTTTCACATGTTATGGTCTTGATGATGAAAAATAGTGATAAAAGACTTTCTGATGGTTTCAAGGCTTTTACCCAATATGGAAATACATACTATATATCTAAAGTATGGGAACAGAATTATAATCTCTTTAATGGTGATAAACGAACAACCATATCCATATTCAGGGGGTGACTCGTGATAACCAGCGATGGGCTGTCTTCAAAACAACGGAAAGACCCGGTTTTGAAGATTTACTATGATAAAATAAAAGAAGGTAAGTATCCAGGTGCATCATATTATCTTGGAGTTAAGACTGACACGCAAGTTCCGATTATGCAATGCACATGCATGCCAAGATTAGATTAAGAGATGATGTGACTGCTGAAGAAGCGGCTCAATATGGTCGTGTCTATGCAGCCTCAGTGACATACGGAAGAACTACTAATCGGTCTTATATTATGACAGCAAACTGAACAAGTTTACAAGCAAATCCAGAGGCACCATTAGACCCAATTCAAGGCTCTTGACAGTTAGCAAAACAGTAGGGGATAACGCTGGAGGATCCAGTAGATCCAGTATCTTCAGGTTATGTTAAACATAAAAATGATAAATCATTCCCTGCAGGTATGAACTGGACTTGGAAAGATAATAATTCACCAAGTACAGCACAAGCTGGAGTATTCAAGTATACTTCTATTGCGACTTATAAAGACGGTTCTAAATCAACTGATGCTAATTCTGGTTCAGATGGAACAGTTACATTAAACGTTAAACCGAAACAACCGACGATTACAACAAGTGTAGAGAACAAAAAAGGCTTAACAAATCAACAAATTACTGTTAATGTTGGAAGTGGAGTGCCAAATGGTTCGACAGTTAAGCTTTACGATGGTGATACAGTTATAGGAACTGGAACAACTAATGGAGAGACTGCAACAGTTACAGTTACAGGAGCTTTACCAGGAAATCCTATTAAAGCTGAAACAGTAGTTACTAATAATAATGGAACAGTAACTTCAGATAGAAGTAACCTAGTTACTCCAACAGAAACACCAGAAACTGAAAAACCAGTTGTGATTGAAATTAATCGTAAACCAAATGGAGATGCGATTGTAACGCCTAAGAAACCAGATGGATCAACATACCAACCAGGAACTAAGGTAGAAATTGAAAGTAAAGATAAAGATGGTAATCCAACTACAATCACAGTAACAATTGAAGACAATGGTTCAGAGAAGTACGAACGATAACCTTCCCTAAGACAAATGTACCAGGAAAAGGAACAGTAACAGAACCTGAACAAGAAACCATCGAAACGCAGATGTAACAACACCAGTCTCGTAAGACACCAACACTAGATGTTGAACAAGATCCTCAAGACAGGAGAGGTTACAGTAACACCGAAGAAACCAGATGGATCAACATTCACACCAGGAACTAAGGTAGAAATCCCAGGTAAAGATAAAGACCACCCAATCACAGTAACAATCGGTGAAGATGGTAAAGGTAAAGTACCAAACAGTGAATTACCAGAAGGTAAAGTACCAGGAACAGGTAAGATTACAGAACCAGGTAAACCAGCTGAGGAAGTTCCTGTAACAACTCCAGCTAAGGTAACACCAGAAACACCAGAAACTGAAAAACCAGTTGTGATTGAAATTAATCGTAAACCAAATGGAGATGCGATTGTAACGCCTAAGAAACCAGATGGATCAACATACAAACCAGGAACTAAGGTAGAAATCCCATGTAAAGATAAAGATGGTAATCCAACTACAATCACAGTAACAATTGAAGACAATGGTTCAGGAGAAGTACCAAACGACAACCTTCCTAAGACAAATGTACCAGGAAAAGGAACAGTAACTAGAACCTAACAAGAAACCATCGAAACCAGTAGATGTAACAACACCAGCTCGTAAGACACCAACACTAGATGTTGAACAAGATCCTAAGACAGGAGAGGTTACAGTAACACCGAAGAAACCAGATGGATCAACATTCACACCAGGAACTAAGGTAGAAATCCCAGGTAAAGATAAAGACCACCCAATCACAGTAACAATCGGTGAAGATGGTAAAAGGTAAAGTACCAAACAGTGAATTACCAGAAGGTAAAGTACCAGGAACAGGTAAGATTACAGAACCAGGTAAACCAGCTGAGGGAAGTTCCTGTAACAACTCCAGCAAGGTAACACCAGAAACTGAACAACCAGTGTAAGATTGAAATTAATCGAAACCAAAATGGAGATGCGTAGTAACGCCTAAGAAACCAGATGGATCAACATACACAAACCAGGAACTAGCAGAAATCCCAGCAAGATAAAGATGGTAATCAACTACAATCACAGTAACAATTGGAAGACTAATGGTTCAGGAGAAGTACCAAACGACAACCTTCCTCAAGACAAATGTACCAGGAAAAAGGAACAGTAACAGAACCCTAACAAGAAACCATCGAAACCAGTAGATGTAACAACACCAGCTCGTAAGACACCAACACTAGATGTTAGAACAAGATCCTAAGACAGGAGAGGTTACAGTAACACTGAAGAAACCAGATGGATCAACATACACCAGGGAACTAAGGTAGAAATCCCAGGTAAGATAAAGACCACCCAATCACAGTAACAATCGGTGAAGATGTAAAGGAAAAGTACCAAACAGTGAAGTGCCAGACAGGTAAAGTTCCAGGAATAGGTAAGATTACAGAACTCAGGTAAACCAGCTGAGAAGTTCCATGTAGAAACTCGAGCTAAGGTAACACCAGAGACACCAGTAACTGAACAACCAGGTAAGATTGAAATTACTCGTAAACTAAAATGGAGATGCGATTGTAACGCCTAAGAAACCAGATGGATCAAACATACAACCAGGAACTAAGGTAGAAATTCCCAAGTAGAAAGATGGTAACAACTACAATCACAGTAACAATTGAGACAATGGTTCAGGAGAAGTACCAAATGACAACTTTCCCAAGACAAATGTACCAGGAACAGGAAACAGTAACAGAACCCTAACAAGAAACCATCGAAAACCAGTAGATGTAACAACACTCAGCTCGTAAGACACCAACACTAGATGCTGAACAAGATCCCAAGACAGGAGAGTTACAGTAACACCGAAGAAACCAGATGGATCAACATACCAAAACCAGGAACTAAGGTAGAAATCCCAGGTAAAGATAAGACCACCCAATCACAGCTAACAATCGGTGAAAGATGGTAAAGGAAAGTACCAAACAGTGAATTACCAGGTAAAGTTCCCAGGAACAGGTAAGATTACAGAACCAGGGTAAACCAGCTGAGAAGTTCCTAGTAACAACTCCAGCTAAGGTACACCAGATACACCAGAAACTGGAACAACCAGGTATTGAAATTAATCGTAAACCAAATGGAGATGCGATTGTAACGCCTAAGAAACCAGATGGATCAACATACAAACCAGGAACTAAGGTAGAAATCCCAAGTAAAGATAAAGATGGTAATCAACTACAATCACAGTAACAATTGAAGACAATGGTTCAGGAGAAGTACCAAACGACAACCTTCCTAAAGACAAAATGTACCAGGTAAAAGGAACAGTAACAGAACCTAACAAGAAACCATCGAAACCAGTAGATGTAACAACACCAGCTCGTAAGACACCAACACTAGATGTTGAACAAGATCCTAAGACAGGTGATGTTACAGTAACACCTAAGAAACCAGATGATCAACATTCCACCAGGAACTAAGGTAGAAATCCCAGGTAAAGATAAAGACCACCCAATCACAGTAACAATCGGTGAAGATGGTAAAGGTAAAGTACCAAACAGTGAATTACCAGACGGTAAAGTACCAGGAACAGGTAAGATTACAGAACCAGGTAAACCAGCTGTAGAAGTTCCAGTAGAAACACCAGCTAAGGTAACACCAGATACACCGGTAACTGAACAACCAGGTAAGATTGAAATTACTCAACAACCAAATGGAAATGCGATTGTAACGCCTAAGAAACCAGATGGATCAACATACACACCAGGAACTAAGGTAGAAATTCCAGGTGAAAATGGAACACCAATCACAGTAACAATTGGAGACAATGGTTCAGGAGAAGTACCAAATGACAACCTTCCTAAGAAAGATGTACCAGGTACAGGAACAGTAACAGAACCTAACAAGAAACCATCGAAACCAGTAGACGTAACAACACCAGCTCGTAAGACACCAACACTAGATGTTGAACAAGATCCTAATACAGGTGACGTTACAGTAACACCGAAGAAACCAGATGGATCAACATACCCACCAGGAACTAAGGTAGAAATCCCAGGTAAAGATGGAAACCCAATCACAGTAACAATCGGTGAAAATGGTAAAGGAAAAGTGCCAAACAGTGAATTACCAGACGGTAAAGTACCAGGAACAGGTAAGATTACAGAACCAGGTAAACCAGCTGAGAAGTTCCAGTACACTCAGCTAAGGTAACACCAGATACACTAGTAACTGAACAACCAGGTAAGATTGAAATTACTCGTAAAGTCAAATGGAAATGCGATTGTAACGCCTAAGAAACCAGATGGATCAACATACACACCAGAACTAAGGTAGAAATTCGAGGAGAAAATGGAACACCAATCACAGTAACAATTGGAGACAATGGTTCAGGAGAAGTACCAAACGACAACCTTCCTAAGAAAGATGTACCAGGTACAGGAACAGTAACAGAACCTAACAAGAAACCATCGAAACCAGTAGATGTAACAACACCAGCTCGTAAGACACCAACACTAGAGGTTGAACAAGATCCTAAGACAGGTGATGTTACAGTAACACCCTAAGAAACCAGATGGATCAACATTCCACCAGGAACTAAAGGTAGAAATCCAGTGAGATGGAAACCCAATCACAGTAACAATCGGTGAAAACGGTAAAGGGAAAAGTACCAACAGTGAATTACCAGACGGTAAAGTACCAGGAACAGGTAAGATTACAGAACCAGGTAAACCAGCTGTAGAAGTTCCAGTAGAAACTCCAGCTAAGGTAACACCAGGAAAAGTAACACCAAATGTACCAACAACTGAACAAGTAGAGACTGGAAATAAATACAGGAAAACTGAAAGCTTCTGAAATTAAGAAAGAGCAAACGTTTAGCTAACACAGGTACAACTGAAACTAACACTGGATTAGCAGGATTAGGATTAGGAATCCTAGGTGGATTACTTGCAGCAGCAAGACGTCGTAAAAACGACAAAAACTAATTTAAAGTTTAGAATAAATCTTTACATAGTAGAAAGCCCTCGATATTTTTCGAGGGCTTTTTGCTCGTAAGTGTGCAATAACTGTAGTAAGCGTCCAATGTAAGCATCTAATAACAAGGTATCTCAGGCTCACCAAAAGTAAGCATTCAATAACGAGGTAGCTATCTTCTGAACATAACGAGTCTATAATAAAAACATAAAAGAAGGAATGAGGAAAACAAATTATGCCATTAAACGTTGACCATTCATATGGAAATCTAATGCATCATACCGAAGCTCACGTAAGGGGAAATGGAATGGGTGCTTTACGATTTCGCTGATAAAGAATAATTAAAATTGATATTGTAGCTAGTGATACATTATGTTGATATCATCTTAATGAAAGTAAGCAGAAAAACACTGTCTAGATTTCTTGAGTAATTTTTCATATACTTTGAACGTGACAAAGATTCTTTGTTATCTTAATGAATAATTAATATATAAAATTTTATCTGAAATTTAGTTAATCAAATTTAATTAATCGATATTGTGGTATAATTTATAAAAGATAAAAATGAAGGATTTACTATGAGAAAATATAATTATAATGAAAGATTAATAGAAAAATCAAATATTAAGTCTTTTATAGAAAATATAATTTTGATAATGAATTATATAATACGGCAATGTGCACTTAGTTCAATTTTATAGTCATAAGGTAGAAGGTAATAGTATTGAATCAAAAAGCTCTTTTACTGGGAGATTATTTTTAGTTTTGAGTACTATGAGTTTGTTAGCAGGTAGTTTAGACAAATCAGCTATTTTGACGGAAAACTATGCAGACAGGTTATATACAGCTAGTTTCCATTAGTGAAGATGAATCTTTATATAAGTGTGATCAAAAACTTGGTTTTAGTTTTTATAATGCTGAATTTCAAGAGTCTGATAGTAGAATGGTAACCTTTGTTTAGCTAATGGAGAATAAAATGTTAAAACAGTATGATACGCTGGTGCATGAGGTATTAGAAGATATTTTGAAATTACTAGAAGTAATGACAAACAATTAGATGAGGTTGTGAAGCAGTATTTTTTTAAATGGTGGTAAGAGGGTTAGAGTACTTCTTTTACTTTATGTGTGCTAAATTAGGAAATTTTGAACTTAATAAAAAGACATTATAAGAATGGCTAGTATAGTTGAAATAATTCATACTGCTAGTTTAATTCATGATGATATCATTGATAATGCTGATACTAGACGAGGTAGGTTATGATGAATAAAATGTATAGCAATGAGTTTGCTCTTCGCGTAGGGGGATTATTTATTTTCTGTAGTTTTAAAAGAAGTGGCTAAGTTTGATAATGAAAAATACATTTATATGATCCCAGACGCTAAAGAGCTTTGTATAGGAGAACTTATTCAAGAAGATGGACTATATGATGTTAAAAACTAGGAAACTTGATTATTTTAAAAAGATTAAGAGAAAAACTGCAATATTAATAGCTTTTGCTTTGCGTGGCAGGGAGCATTGTAGCTGCTGCTTCTGATGAAGATATTAGGAAGTGCTTTTCGTATGGGCATTATTTAGGAATGAGTTATCAACACTGATGATTACTTAGATTTTTGTAGGAGGAGTACAAAATCTGGGAGAAGTTAAAGGTCAGATTTAATGAATGGTAATATTACATTACCCGCTTTAATAGCTAAGGAAGAAAATCCGGAGCTATTTTATAATTTCTTACAAAAGAGACGAGTAGTGAAGAAAAGGAAAAATCATAAATTATATATATAATGATAAAATTTTATTAGAAACATTAACTGTAAGTAGACGATATTTAGAAAAAGCTCAAAATAGTATTGATAATATCGATTCTACTGTAAAAATGAATTAATTTTTATAATGAATAAATTAGCAGGAGAGAAAATTAGATGGATATACAACAATTTTTAGAGGAATTAAAAAGAAAATAGATTTTTCGGCTTTTAGATAGAGAGCAACAAGAGGAGTTTGCACAATACTTTAGATTATGGATTATTTGATGAGTGTTTAGAACTATCTCAAAAGTTATTTATGAACAAACAGAGAAGAGGATACAGCTATCGAAGGTTATGTTCACAATTTATTATACTTTAGATAGAAAGATGATGCTTGTAGTATTATACAATTCACCAAAAACCCATCAATTTTATATCAAGAAGGTTTAATATATTTAGAGGATGAATTATACGAAATTGTTGAGGATAAATTCTTAGTGGCTAGGAGCAGGAACAGATTTTGATGAGGCTATCCGAGCAATTGATAAAGAGTTGGTAGGGATTTATTTAGCAACTGGTAGAGAAGATAAGGCGAAACATTTAAGGAAAGAATTTTTCTATGAAGAGTTTTATCTTTAGAAAATTTCAAAACAGCGTTTGATAATTTATTTGTTTTAGGTTTATTTGAAGAGGCTATTGACTTTTATGAACCAAAAATGGTAGAGGTTATGAGGATGCAAGATATTGTTCTCGTTAGCATTTGCCTATAATCAAATTCAGAATTTAGAAAATCAAAAATGCATTTATTAAAAACTATCGCTTGTCATCCTGATTTCACGGAAGCATACTTACATTTAGGGCATATGTCTCAAAGGTGATGAAGCTAAGAGATACTTAGGAAAAATATATTGAATTACAAGGTATGGCGATTAGTGCATACTTACATTTAATTTCTTTTATATAAAGATGACCAACAACATGATAATATTCGTACTTAATGCAAGAAGTATTATCTTCTCAAGGAATTTCTGAGCAAACACTATTTATAACTATAAATGCCTTAAATCACTATTTGAGTATGAAAAATCTATGACTTATATAATGAAAAACTCATTAATAAAAAGATTTATCCAATCCTTCTAGGTGCCGCCTTAAATGCTTTATCTGAGAGAAGAGGATTATATTGATTTTGTTGAAGAAGAAGTTGTTACTTATTTTTGAAGTTTTACATGACGAACCAACATATGTAGAAACTTTTGAGAAATGTTTATGAATTTAACAGGAAGTAGAGAGAGTACGAGATATAATTAATCATTTTTGAACATCACCATGGACCACATGGTCATCATCATTAGTATCAAGAAAAGTTAGGGAGATAGAGGCAGAAGTTATGGATTATAGTTTTCAAAGATATATATACCAGAGCAAAATCGGTAGTTGAAACTGACATGTTATGAAATCTATCAACCCTTAAAAGTCAAAATTATACTTTTAGTGGAAATATTACTGAAACGAAAAAGAACCAACTTCTATAGATGAACTTGAATACTATATTGCATCTTGTAGAAACTTTTTAGAGATAAAGGTGTTAATTTTATTCATTTGGCTGCATTAGAAAATGTAAAATTATCTTGAAGCTAAAAGATATTTAAAGAAAGAAGGATTTAGTGAAATTAATTTACTTTTTATATTTCTTAAATATCAAAGACTTGTAGAACCAGAATTAAGTGAATTTCAAGTAGAATATCTTCAAAAAGTTGATTTAAATAGATATTTGAAGTTTCAGTATAAAAATAGATGTAGAGGCTAGCAATGAAGAGTGGCTGAACACAATCAAACCTTATTGTATGAAGATATTAGTATCAGAAAAATATTAAACAACTTAGTAGCTAAAGATAGAGAAAAATAGTGGATCAGCAATATAATAGTTAAGAGTAACTTCTTTGAAATAGATAATTTATATATAGCACCTGAGTACAGAAATCTTGGGATAGCGCTATATCATTACTCATGCTATAAACAGTGAACGTAAAAGATAATGTTCTTTTAGTAGTTGATGCTAACGATACTCCTAAATATAAGGTAAAGGAAAATATTGGCTTTATAAAAATTTTCAGAACAAGATTTCTATTTGAAATCAAAATATAATTAATAAAAGAGTGAGCGGTCTCATAAACTGCATGATTTCGAAATTGCGATTTGAGTCGTATCTCTGTAAAGGATAATAGAGATATTGAAGTTCTATGTTTCGTGTTGAGAAAAATAATTAATATGTAGTAAACTAGAAGATGAGATGTAGAAAATATGTGGAAAAGGATGATTATTGCAGTGAAGAAAAATTTAAGATTTTTGTAGTTTATTATTGAATCAATGGCTGTTATTTTGGCTATATAGTGGAGGTGCTCACTGGAGGACATCTTAAAGCTAAGAAGGACGCAATCAAACAGTAGAATTGGCTCAACAAGAGGCGCAAAATAAAAGATAATCAACAAGAAGAATCAACATCTGAAAACACGAAACTTGAGTGAGACTGAAACTTAATGAAACCTTCGATAATATAATAGAGCAATACAAAGGAAATAATGAAATAGGTATCGTTTATAAGAATTTTTCGACAGGGTATAAGTATTCACAAGAGGAAAATAATTACTTTACTGCTGCAAGTACACTAAAAGTAGAGTACGCTATGAGAATATATGATCGTGCATAAGAAATGGTGAAGTATCAGAAGATGCCGATATATACTATAACTCCGAATCATTTAGAAGAAGGTAATGGACAAATTACTAATAATAATAAAAATAGTTACAAATTAGACTATGTTATTCAAAAATATGATACAGTATTCTGATAATACAGCTACAAAATATGTTGGTAGGGAGATAGTGTTACTGCGGCAGATCTCATTGATAAAAATATTTTGATAGCTTAGGTGTAAATTTTATCGATGGAAGAAGCCTCAAAAGAATAGGATAACACCAGCAATGATGGAGGTTGTTTGGACAAAACTATATAATGAAAGAGATAAGATTCAAAATTACTAAGTATCTAGAAGATTCTGGAAGCTGAGAAGTAATAAAAGAAGGAATCCCAACATAGCTCAGTAAGTCGGAGCTTTGATGCTAATTATCACAGAAACTGCAATTATTTTTGTGATAAAGATTATATGCTATTAATTTATACTAATAAATTAAATAAGTCAAAAACAAGCCATAAAAGATATTTCTATTGATGAAATTACAAATAATAATATGTAGTAAAAAGAATTAGATAGGAAATACTGAGACCTATCTGATTTTATTTTGACAAAGCTATCAATTAGTAAGAATTTGTGGAGGTAAATGAACAAATCTAGATATTAGGAGTACCTATATCCCTTTATTAATTTTTATTTTCAGCTATAATTACAGGTTTATATAACAAGACAGTATATAAAATTGGATAAATTAAGGAGAAATAAATGACAACATTTGAAGAATTAGTTAGTCAAGAGACAGTCTCAGTCACTAACCAACATGAATTTTCACATTCCAACTGGTATTCAAACAGACAATTCCATACGTATTATCGGAATTGATATTTTAGCGCAAGCACAAACAGGATCAGGGAAAAACAGGTGCTTTTGGAATACCGTTAGTAGATACAGTAAGGCGTAATGATCAATTACAATCATTAATCCTGCTCCAACAAGAGAGTTAGCTCAGTAAGTTGGAGAGCAACTTGCTTAATGTCAAGAGCTCAAAGGATTAAAAAGTAAGTATTGTATTTGGTGAACAAGTATTGAAAGACAAATTCAAGATTTGAAAAACGTCCTCAAATTATAGTAGGAACACCAGTGTCGTTATCGATCATATTAATAGAAGAACAATTAAATTAGATTCATTAACACATCTAGTATTAGATGAAGCTGATGAAATGCTAAATATGGATCTCATAGAAGATGTAAGATTTATTTTTATCTAAAAATAACTTCGTGACATCAAACACTATTGTTCTCTGCGACAATGCCTAAAAACAATGGAACTTTCAAAAGACTTCATGAGAGATTATAAACTTATTAAAACTAAGGAGTGATGAAGATCTCAACCAGATATTACAGAATATGCCACAATCAAGCAGAGAAATGAAAACTAGAGACGCTGATTGATTTTTAGATGTTCAAAAATCCTAATTTAGCTATTGTTTTCGCAGAACTAAACGTCGTGTTGATGAATTAGCGAGTGCATTGATTGCACAAAGGATACTTAGCTGAAGTGATTGCATGGAGATATCACTCAATCTAAGCGTTTAGAAATGGTGTAAATTTGTAAAATAACTCACCACAAACTGTTGCAACGGATGTTGCAGCCGTGGTATTGATATTAGTGATGTGACTCAGTGTATAACTTTGATATCCCACAAGATGTAGAAAGTTATACTATAGAATTGGAAGAACAGGTCGAGCAGGTAAGTCTGATGGCAACTACATTCTTAAATCCAGTTGAGATGCCTTATCTGAAAGATATTGAGAATTCTCGCAGTGAAAGAATGAAAATGTTACGTCCTTATTCAGAGATGAAGTGAAGAAAGCTCGTCATAACAGATTATTTGACGAAGTTGTTTCGAAATGGATAATAACCATGTCGAGTTTAACAGCTAGCTAATAAACGTCAGCTGAAACAAATGCGGAAAGTAATTACAATTTTACTAAGTAAATTAATCAATGATAAAAAGAAGTAGATGTAGAATTACTCATTTGAAAACTGTTACCTAGAAAAACAAGAACGAGGTAGATGTTCAAATAGAGGTACGATAGACGTCGACGTTCGAGAAAATAGAGATAAGAAAAATCGTAATGAACGTAGGAACAGATAAGAAATTCTTCGACAAAAAGGTCGTAGAATGCAGAACAAATAATAAGAGAAAAGGTGTTAGTCTGTAAGCTAATGCCTTTCTTTTATAACATAGTATTATTAATGTAATTTTTATTAAATATACTGAGAAATTCTGTAGTTTAATGTATAATAGTAGTGTATAATTTCTTTATTAGTTTATATGATAGTGAACTTTATTTTAATAGATGAATTTCTATATCTTTTAAAATGTAATAAAATAATTTAAAGAAGGAATAAGAATAATGAAGAAATTAGGTGTCTTTTTAGGTATTTTTATTTATAGCTATTTGTACATTCTTATTATTCTACTGGTGAACCAGCTTACCAAAAATGGCAAGAGTACAATTTTTAAATCGCAGGTTAAAGATACTGGTAGAAGCGCTGATAAATCAGATTTCGCAAAAAGATAGCAGTTCAAAAACTGGCTGGTTAGGGTGATAATCTGTAAAAGCTTATTATCCAAACTCAAACTCTTCTAATGCAGATGAAATAAAATCTCGTTTAGATGAGGAAACAAAAGGATTAGTTGAAGGGAGCTAGACTTTAACAAAAATATTAAAGAAATTGTTTTCATGGGAAGCAAAGAAAAGAGAGTAATTTTTGCTAATGTATCAGAATTAAGTGTTGAGAAAGTTACTCATAAAATATCTGATAAGAATGTAGGAGTCATAACAGAATCTAATTTATCTAGTATTTTCAACAAATGAAGGAAAACCACTTTACTTTATCTAGTTTATTTGCTTCTCCAGATGATGCTAAGAAAAGTTTTTATTTAAAATACAAAAACAATTAGAAGTTCGTGGAGTATCTGAAGCAGAAGGAAAAGATGTTATTGTTAAACTTCAAGATCAAGATATGGTTGACTGGAAATTCACTTATGGTGAATCTAAATTTAACATAAATATTGATCCCAGTCGGAGAAGGTTCAGTAGAAGTTCTATGGCTGACTGTATACAAGTATATAACGGAGAGCTATCTAAAAGGTGAAGACTTAGAAAAATATAAAGAATATGTTAAGAAAAGAGATAGAAAAGCTGTAGCATTAATATTTGATGATGGACCAAACCACAGACTACTCCTGTAGCTATTAGAATTATTGAAGAAATATAAAAGCTAAAGGTACATTCTTTATGGTTGGTCGTTCTGTCGCAGGAAATGAAGATCTTATTAAACAAGTAGTTGCAGAAGGACATCAAATTGGTAACCACCTTTGGAATCATCCGGTATTAACAAAATTAAGTTTAGAAAAGCGAAGAAACAAATTAATGATACAACAGAAGCACTGAAAAAGCAAGTGGACAAGATGTTCACGTTATGAGACCTCCATATGGAGCAATAAATGGTGCAATTCAAGCTGTTGATCAATCATTTATTTTATGGGATATTGATACACTAGATTGGAAAAACCGTAATACTCGCTTCTATAATGAAAGAAGTTAGAAAAAGCTCAACTCTGGTTCAATTATCTAATCGCATGATATTCATCAAACAACGATTGATGCATCACCACTGATATTACAGTACTTAACTGAACAAGGATTTGAAATGGTAACTGTTGATGAACCTATGGGAGACCAATTAGAACTTCATCAATCATATACAAATAGAGAATAATACTAAAGAGTTGATTATAAAAATTTTTAAAGTGCTTATAATCAACTCTTTATTTTGAGAAATTAATAAGAAGAGATTATATAATTTATTTTTAATAAATTTGATGTAGAATATAATTGAAAGAAAATATTGAGAGGTGAATATTATGAGAGTTGAATTAGTGTCAGTTGAACTGAATTATTATTAGGTGATATAGTAAATACAAATACAGCTTTATCTATCAAAAAGAGTTATGGCTCTGGGTTTGGAGTTTTAGACAAAACAACTGTAGGTGATAACCGAGAGAGATTAATTAAACTTTAGAGAGTGCATTTTTAGAAAATGATACGGTTATTATTACTGGGGGCTTAGGACCGACTGATGATGATATTACTAAAGAATGTGCAGCAGAATACTTTTGGTAGAGAGTTTTATTTCATGAATATTCATGGGTAAAATACTAGAGAGACTTACTAGATCAGGTAGAAATATAATAACAGAAAACAATAAAAACAAGCTATGATTCCTGAGGGCAATAGTATTAGAAAAATTATTGTGAACAGCGCTAGGAGACAATTACGAGGAAAAATAATAAAAAGAATCATTTTACTACCTGGCCCACCTCGAGATGCACGATATGTTTGAAAAGAGTGTAGCCTTTATTTAGAAAAATTTAGCAGCAAGCAATTTATTTCTAAATATGTAAGATTTTATGGTATTGGAGAATCTTTTGTATAGAGACAAAGATTAAAGATATAATGGATAATCAAACTAATCCGACTTTAGCACTTTATGCTAAAACTGAGAGGTATTGCTTCGCATAACAGTCAGTGGTGATGATAAAGGAGTGTAAAGATCTTATCAGGAAGCAATTAGATGAGATTGAAAAGAGTAGGAGAGTACATATATCTTGTAGGAGATGAAGATATATCTAGTACTCAAACTGAAATGAATACTGTAGTAGCCAATCTTTTGATTGAAAATAAGTTTACTATATCAATAGCAGAATCATTGACAGGTGGAAAAATTTCTTCAATGTTAGTAGAAAAGTGGAATTTCAGAAGCATTGCTTGAAGGTGTAGTTTGTTATTCTAATAAATCGAAGATAAATACTTTAGGAGTTAGAGAAGAAACCTTTAGAAAAATTTGAGCAGTTAGTGAAGATGTAGCTAAAGAAATGGTATTAGGAGTAGCAAAACGCTTAGGAGCTGATTTTGCAGTAGCAACAACAGGATAGCAGGTCCCAATAGTGATGGTAGGGCAAAACCAGTAGGTCTAGTTTATATAGGTATTTATGCTCAAGGTGATATTAGTGTTAAAGAGTGTTTATTCACTGGAGATAGGGAGCTAATTCGCTATAGAACAAGTGTAGAGGCCCTGAAGAAGTTAGAAGAAATATTTTGAAAAATTATAGTTTTTTTACTTGTAAAATGATATACTATTTTGTATAATATTAATAATAGATATTTAAGGAGATTGATTATGTATACAATGAACTTATCTAGTTTGGAGTCGCTTTGATCCTGCATGGGCAAGATGATGAATATTCCCAGGACTTCAATACTGAAATAGACTATGAAGATGAAATTTTTATCAGACTATGCTGATGAGAGCTATAATGAGGTAGAGTTTTCTGTTCCTGAAGAGTGAATTTTAGATTACTCTAATGAGATGTTCCTACAAGGAGTATTCGTAATGATTTTGTAGAAGATTACGAATATGATGAAGTTAGTATTCTAATGATCAACAATGTTAGGAAAAATATGCTGCTTAATATTACATTTTGAACAAAAAGTTGACCTATAAGTGTTTTTCACTTATGGGTCAATTTTTATGATATTATTCATTTTGAAATTTAGTTTGTTGAAATAATTAAACTGAATACGAATGATTTATAGTTGAATATAAATGTATTTAGTTTTATTTAAAACAATTTTTATATAATAGTTATTAAAGAATATGATATAATAAGTAAGAGTAAAAAGGTGAAAGGAGGAGAAATATTGAAATATTGTAAAATTGATAGCTTCAGGTTTATTATGTTTAGGTTTTGCAACTATTGGTGATTCTAAAAATAAAAGCTGATTACTTTGACAGATTACAAACACAACAGTAACAGATACCGTTTTTAGAGAAAGATATTTAATTTTGATATATTCACAACAATAGAAACTATTCTTCCTGTAATCAAAAATAGTGTAATACAGAGTAGTATGGAAGAACTTGAATATAATGTTGAGTTACTTTAGTTATAAAAAGAATTCATACAATTATTTAATTTTTATCATTAGATGACAATAATATTCCAAAAAGAGATGTTTAGAATACAGTTGAAAAGAGTGGTAACGAAAAATAGTGGATAAAAGTTTACTAAACTTTTTGTCCAAATACTAGAATTATAATGAATGTAATGAGTTATGATATTGATAATAAGGAAATATTAAAAACTTAGAATATTCAAAAATCTAGAAAGTATATTTTTACTAAGAAGAACATTAATCTAGTTGTAAGTGAAGGCAACAAAGAAGTAGTAACAGGAATATTGAACTTAGAAATATTCCTCAAGATGATAAAGCTTTTAGTTTGTCTCATGAGTTAGAACAGTATATACTCCTGATAAATATTATAGTTATAAGAAATCTAGTATTTTGATAGATGGAAAAGAATTGAATTCAGACATTAGTTCCATACCTAGCTATTGAAGTGAAATTAGCTCAAGATAAAGAATACTGAACAAGGTGACTATAGAGTATCCTTCTGAATTGAAAAAAGATAACAATGAGTATCTAATTAAGCAGGAACTACTAAATTTTGTTAAAGAAAATGATATCAAGGAAATTAAACCAAAAGATGATAGATGAATTTTCTGGTTTCTATCTTGATGATAAAGAGTTAGGGAATTCAGCAAGTATTAGGAAATAATATAAAAACCAAGTCAAATATAATACTAAGGTAGTATTAGATAATGAAGTTCAAAAAGAAGTAACTTTGTTAACTGGTCAAAATTAAGGGAAATAGATACAAAGTTCTTTAGTAAAGAGAAAATATCATGGAAAGTTATACCGTTGTTGATGCTAGTGATAGTTCAAAGACTAAGAATATGAAAGATTTGTCGGAATTAAAAAGTTGACAATAGCGTTATAATTAAAGCTAATTACAAAGAAAAATGTCAATACTATTAAAAATTCGTCAAGATGATTACAACAAGGTTTTTGGAAAAGTTGATGATAGTATAAAAGATAAGGATATAGAGTGGCCAGAAACATTGGAGAACTATTATCTGAACTTCGTATTAAACCTAGTACGGGATATGAAGTACTATTTAGATCAAACAGTTATAAATGATGATGAATATATTACTTGAAACTGTTCTAGAAATTTACTTTAAAAAGTAGAAAGTGAATGGGTTACACGTGAAGTTTGTAGGTAGAGGAATAGATGTTTTTATCTGATGGTCAAGATGTACTAGTGATCTAGAACAGATAGTATGGCCAATCTCACCTACAGCTACAGGAGTACGGATCAAGAATTTCTAGGTTGGCAGGCTAATAGTGATTATTTAGTAGCTGGAGAGAATTTGAGAAAATTAGAGTATCTAAAAATAAACTTCTACAAACTAATGAATTAGGTGCAGTTGTTACTGAAAAAGGAAAAAATATTGAATTTAATGCTGTTTATAGAAAATTATTCAATGTTGAATTGAAAATACTTTTGCTGGTAGTATCAATTTTTCAAAAGATTCTTCTAATATACTACGAGTAGATGAGTTTAATAGTATTGGTGATGCTACAAAAATAATAAAAATACTAGTAATTCCTAGAGCGGGTTATTCATTATCTCACTTTATTGCTAATAAAACTGTGAAAGTAAATATGGATAAAGGGACTAGAGAAATATTTGCTGTTGGTCAGGAAATTCAAGAAAATGATTTTATATAATGTTGTACCTACATCTGATTTGAAAATCACACCGATATTTAAATTAAGCGTAGTTCCATCTTCCCTTGAAGAGATGATAGAAAATAATAAAATAAAAACTGTTGATGATGCATTGAATATAAAAATTTGGAATCGTAGAAAACTATTAGAAAATTTTAGGACCATTGTATTATTTAAGGTATAGAAATGAGGCTTAGCGTAAATGCGCTAAGCCTTTATTTTTTATTTTAGACTAAATTTCTTTTCTAAAAATTCTTCACTCTTTTGAGTTTTAGCTAGTCTTGATACAGCGACTAACTTTTTACGTTATTTTTGTAACCTACAAAAAGAAGGAATACCAAAAATATCAAGAGCCTGAGCTATTTCTGGATAATCATCACGGTTAATGTAGATGAATTTTATTTCAGGAAACTTGTTCATCGTTTCTTCTAAGTAACGGTCTAACATGATACAATCTGGACACTACGTTGCAGAAAAATACAAAGACAATCTTTTTCATTTTCCTTTTAATACTCTTTGAAATTGTTCTATAGAATTTAATTTTTCTATATAATTAAACATATAATCACCCTCATTTATGACTAAGATTATATCATAAAAATTAATTGTTAGCATGGAGAATGCTTAGTTTCTAATTTTCAGTTTAATGTTTTCATTTTTCAATTTTGATTACAAATGTAAGCATATATATTGAATTTAATTGTTAAATGTTGCATAATATGTGATAGAGATTGGATTTATGTGATATAATTATTTATATAAATACTAAACTTTAATTGATAAAAAGCTATACAATATTATAGAGGTGAAAACATGGCAAAACATTATGATTATATTGCGATTGGTGGAGGAAGCGGAGGAATAGCTTCAATTAATCGAGCTGCAATGTATGGTGTAAAAAGGATTGTTAATAGAAGGAAATGAATTAGGTGGAACATGTGTAAATGTTGGATGTGTTCCAAAAAGTTATGTGGCATGCGTCACAAATATCTGAGAGTTTAAAATCATATGCTAATGACTATGGATTTAGTTTTTGAAAATTTAGAATTTGATTTTTCAAAAATTAGTAGGTAATCGCTCTGCATATATTGATAGAATTCATGGTTCTTGAACGTGGTTTAAATAACATAAAGTTGATTTAGTAAAGGATATGCTAAGTTCTGTTAACAAAATACAGTTGAAGTAAATGGAGAACAGTATACTGCTGATCATATTTTAATAGCAACTGGAGGACAAACTCAACTATACCTAATGTTGAGGGAGCAGAGTATGGTGTTACATCTAATGAAGTTTTTGCATTAAAACAATTACCAAAAACGTATGTGCAGTAGAGTGCTGGATATATTGTGGTTGAACTTGCTGGAGTGTTCCACGGTCTTGGTGTTGATACTCACTTATTTGTACGACGTGATCGTCCTTTTGAGAACTCTTGACAGAGATATGCAGATACTTTAGTAAAAGTTATAATGAAGAAGGTCCAACTCTTCACACAAAATGCTATTCCTAAAAAGTTGTGAAGAATGGTGATGACAGTGTTACTTTTTAGTACTTGAAGATGGACGTGAAACTACAGTTGACTTATTAATTTGGGCAATCGGTAGAAAACCATTATCTGAAAATCTTAACTTAGAAGTAGCAGGTGTGGGAAGTAGATGAACGTGGGATTTATTACAACAGATAAATATCAAAAATACTAATGAAAGGTATCTGTGCAGTAGGTGATGTAACAGGACGCCTTGCCTTAACTCCAGTTGCTGTTGTGGCAGGACGTAGATTATCAGAAAGACTATTTAATAATAAACCAGAAGAACATTTAGATTATACTAATAGTTGCTACAGTTGTATTCTCACACCCAGCGATTGGTTCTATTGGATACAGAAGAACAGGCTATTAAAGAGTTTGGTGAAGATAGTATTAAAGTTTACTAAATCTTCATTCACACCTATGTATTCTGCAATAACTAGCTATAGGCAACCATGTTTTATGAAACTAGTAACTCTTGGTGAAGAAGAGAAAGTTGTGAGGATTACACGGAATTGGATATGGTGTTGATGAAATGATTCAAGGTTTTGTTGTTGCACTAAAATGGGAGCAACAAAACGTGATTTTGATAACACGTAGCGATTCACCCAACTGGTTCAGAAGAATTCGTAACAATGAGATAATTTTATAAAAATAGAAGCAGGAAAAATCTAAAATTTTGATTTTTTGGAAATTAATCTTATTAAAGGTTTTTAGCCGGTTGAGGAGGAGAAGTCTCCGAAATAAAAATCACCCGTTATGTGGGTCAAAGATAAAGGTTTAAAAATTCAAAAATCATCCTTTCTTGATAAAAATAAGAGTAGAGTTCAGGTAGTATCAAGTTTTTGTGAAAAATAAATTCCTATTTTAAATAAAAATTATCTATTTATGATTTTTCTAGGTTTTATTCCTTAGAGTTTAATCAAATTTTTAAGCATTTTATCAAGAGTTCGAAGATGGCAATGCCCTGCTCTTGATAAAATATGTTAAAAAGTCGTTGATGAAAGAAGAGTATAATAGCCACATCTAATATTCCTTCTCTGAATGGGAGACATTATTTAGTAATGACAAAGTGGTTTTAGCTATACTAGACAGGTTACTTTTATCATGTTCATGTAGTAACTATTATAGGTAATTCTTATCGACTAAAAATCTGTTAGTTTTGAATAATTGTACATTTTTATATTTACACTTATTTTATTGTCAAGCAAAAGGGAACATGTTCTAAATTATCAATTAAAAATAACGAAAAAGTGATTCTTTGTCAAATTCGGTTGATTATGAAAATTAGAGTGAAGCTGTGCTATATTAAGTAGTATAGCTTTTTCCTATTTTTTCATTTTAATCTTATCTTTTCTTTTTAGTGATAATAGCTTGACGCTCTTCTTTAGAATATCTAGGTTTTTATCCTGACTTTGACAGTTTTGAAAAGAATAGAAAAAAATTATCTTTGAAAAACTTAAAAAAACAAATAATTGTTTATATAATAGACTCTAAAATATATCTTTTATCAAACGAAACATTTTTTTATTTTGATATCTATAATACATGGTAGACATAACTTCTGAAACGATACTATTTATGGGGTTTCAAAGTAAGAAGTATATCATGCTTAATGAACTCTTGATAACGCTAATGAAAAACGCTATTTGTGAATAGTTTTTGAACTCTATAAAAATATTAGAATTTTTAAAGATGGTTTTTTTGCTTGTAGTGAAGAATTTGATATGTTATAATAACGGGGTTAGTAATACGATGTTTATACATATATTATGAAACAAAGATATACATATATAATTGTATACTCTTTAAAAAATATTATTTAAAAAGGAGAAATTATCAAATGATAAGAAGAGAACATCAACGATTTTCTTTAAGAAAATATAAAGTTGGCGTAGCGTCTGTTTTCTTAGGATTTGGACTTAGTTTCGTGCTAGCAGGTAGTGGGGAAGCGCAAGCGGCTGAAACTAATGCTGAAACTGCAACACCTAAGACTGAAGTAACAGCGAAACCTGAAGCCTCGGCAACGACAGCAGCACCTAAAGCGGAAGCTGCAGCAACTGAGACTCCAGCAGCTACACCAGCAAAAGCAGAAGAAGCTACACCAGCAGCAACTGAAGCAAAACCAGCTGCAGAAGAAACTGCTAAAGTAGAAGAAGCTGCTAAACCAGAAGTTGCTGAAGGAGAAGCTAAAAAAGAAGAAAAAGCAGAAGAAGCAAAACCAGCAGCTGAAGCAAAACCAGCTTCAGATGAATCAAACAAACCAAGAGTACGTAGTCGTCGTGCTGTTACAAACGAAGCTGTAACTGGAGACCACAACTCTAACCCAGTAGCGGTAACTACTTACTTAAAAGATGGGGAAAAAGTAACTCCAGAAATCAGAGATGCTAATGGTGCAACTGTTAGCTCTCAACCTGTACCAGCTGGGTATGCAAGAAAAAGAAGGAGACTGGTATACATACGCTATTTGGGATCTTAACTGAATTTCAACAAACGTTATAGTACAAAACTACTATGCACGTGCGTATAAGAGATTTGATGAATCTACAGATACAACAGTTGAATTACTAGACAAAACTACTGGTAATGTACTAGAAACTAGAACTGTTACTGCATCTAGTGGTATTCAAAAAAATTCACTACTACTACATCTGCATCTAATAGTGAATTAACTTATCAAGTAGATTATAAAGCAGGTACTAGTGAAAAAGGTAAAAGTAACTCAACCATTTATTCAAAATGGATTTTGAAGTTGGAAAGAGTATAACAGATTTAGTAGCTGCAGGGACACCAACTTACACCAGCAGAGCAAAAGCTTTATACGACTGCAGTTTATAAACGCTCGTACTACAACAGATATTATAAACGTTGTTGAACCCAACTTATAATGGACGTACAATTACTGATTCAAATGCTAAAAATACCAGAAGCAATTAATAAAAACAACTTACTATAAAGTAGTTGATAAAAAAACAATCCAACATTTAACGCTAATAAAACTGATGTAACAGTTCAAGATTATAAAGCAAAATGGTAATGAAGTAGACTTTAGCTAGATATTCAACTAAAGCTATGGAAGGTCAAAGCTTCACAGCATCTGGTGAGCGTCAATTTGATGGGTACAAACTTTATCAAACAGCTGATGCAAATGATCAACATCAGGTTTATGTAAGTCGACCTTACACTATCGGTACTAAATTCATGGATGCTGACCGTTATGGTATTAAACGTATTAAAGAAAGTAGTTGGAGAAGACGGTTCAGTAGTAGTTCGTGTTTACTTACTAGATCCAAAAACAACAAAGTAAACGTTCTGATGGTACATTGAGTACAGATGGTTACATGTTAATAGCTGAAACTAAAGCCTATTAAACCAGGGTGAATGGAATTCACAGGAATTAGTTGTTAAAAAAATCACCTCTTAACACTATTGCACATACTGTTACTGATCCAAAAACTGGAGCAAAAACTAACTATCCAAACGGTAAAGATGTACCATTTGATTTCCAAAAAGCTGCTGGATATACACCATATCATACTGTATTCGTACCATTCTTAGGGAGATGAATATCGATCACGGTTTCAGCTAAATGCACAATTAGAACGTGGAGTAGAGGTATCGGTACAAACGTTGACTTATTAAATAGTTTAACACCATATAAAACAACCTGTTTACTACTATGTAAAACAAGAACCAGTTGAAGTAACTCCAGAAGTTGAAAAACAACTTGAAGGACGTGTACTAGCAAATGGTGAGTTTACATTCAAACTTAAAGAAGTACAACCAAATAAATCAATCCAAGCATATGAAGAAACTGTAACTAACAAAGCTGACGGTAAAGCTACATTCAGCAAATTAACATTTAACAAAGTTGGTACTTACACTTACACAATCACTGAAACACCAGGTTCAGATGCAAACGTTGAATACGATGCAATGACAGTTACTATGACTGTTAATGTAACTGAAAATGCTCAAGGTGAATTACAAGCTACAGTTAAATACAGTGCTGAAGGTGGATTCAAATCAAGTGCTGATGATAAAATCTTCAACAACTACGTTGTAGCACCTGTTAAAACTAAATTCGACTTCACTAAGAAATTAGCTGGACGTGAGCTTAAAGACGGAGAATTCAAATTCGTTCTTAAAGATGCAAACGGACAAGAAGTTGAAACAGTAACTAACAAAGCAGATGGAACTGTAACATTTACAGAATTATCATTCGACAACTCTAAAGTTGGTACTCACACTTATACTGTAGAAGAAGTTATCCCTGCAGCTAAAGAAGCTGGAATGGTATATGATACTATGAAAGCTACTATTACTGTAGAAGTTGCTAAAAATGGTCACACATTAACAACAGTAACTAACGTAGTTTCTACTGGTGGGGTAGACGCTAATGGTAAAGCAACTGATGGAACAGCGGATAAAGAGTTCAACAACAAAATAACTCCTCCAGAAACACCTGTATTCCAACCAGAAAAATTCGTTCTTAACAAAGAAAAATTTGACCTAACAGGTACAAAATTAATGGACGATGATAATGAATTACAAGATGAATACACTGAAACAAATGCTAATCCATATGCTGATCAAACTAACAACAACGAAGCAGAAAACATCAATACTAAAACTGTTGAACGTGGAGATAAATTAGTATACCAAGTATGGTTAGATACTAAAAACTTCACTGACAAAAACAACATCCAATCTGTTGGTATCTCTGATACTTACGATGCAGATAAATTAACTGTTAACGCTGCTGATATTAAAGCATACGATAGCGTAACAGGAGTTGATGTAACATCTAAATTTGATATTACAGTAGCTAACGGAGTAATCACAGCTACATCTAAAGCTTCTATGAACAAATCTTTAGGTGATGCAGAAAATACTCAAGTTATTGATACTACTAAATTTGCATTTGGACGTTACTACAAATTTGATATTCCAGCAACAGTTAAAGCTGATGTTCCAGGTGGAGTAGACATCGAAAACAAAGCGAACCAAATCGTTCACGTTTACAACCCAGTAAGCAAATCTGTAGAAACTCCAGAAAAACCAACTCAAAAACGTGTTAACAGTGTACCTATCACTGTAGAATTTCAACTTCACTAAGAGATTAGAAGGTCGTGTACTTAAAGCTAACGAATTCAGCTTCGTACTTAAAGATTCAACAGGTAAAGTTGTTGAAACTGTAAGCAACGATGCAGCAGGAAAACGTTAAGTTCTCAGCACTTAAATTCAAAAAAGGTCAAGAAGGAGCTCACAAATATACTGTTGAAGAGGTTGCAGGAACAGACACAACTGTAACATACGATACTATGAAAGCAGAAGTAACTGTAACAGTATCACACGATGGAACAGCTAAAGCATTAGTTGCTAACGTAACTGAACCAGCTGACAAAGAGTTCAACAACACAGTAACTCCTCCAACAGAACCTAAGTTCCAACCAGAAAAATATGTATTAAATACAGCTAAATACTCAATCACTGATAACAAATTATTAGATGATGATAGTGAATTAACTGACAAATACACTGAAACAAATACTAACCCATATGCTGATCAAACTAACAACAACGAAGCAGAAAACATCAATACTAAGACTGTTAACCGCGGAGATAAAATCTACTATCAAGTATGGTTAGATACAACTAAATTCTCAGCAACTAACAAAGAAAATGTTCAAACTGTAGGAATCACTGATGACTTCGATGAAACTAAAGTTGATGTAGATGCAACTGAGATCAAAGCATACGATTCAGTAACTGGAGCAGATGTAACAAACAAATTTGATATTAAAGTTGAAAATGGAGTAATGACAGCAACTCTTAAAGCTGGATTCACTAAATCATTAGGTGATACTGAAAATACTCAAATCATCGATACAACTAAATTTGAATTTGGACGTTACTACAAATTTGATATTCCAGCTACAGTTAAAGCTGACGTTGCAGGTGGAGTAGACATTGAAAATACTGCAGCACAAGTAGTAAACTACTACAACCCAGTAACTAAGAAAGTTGAAAAACCAAACAAACCAACTGAAAAACGTGTAAACAGCGTACCAGTACAAGTAGAATTCAACTTCACTAAGAAATTAGAAGGTCGTGAACTTAAAGCTAACGAATTCAGCTTCGTACTTAAAGATTCAACAGGTAAAGTTGTTGAAACTGTTAAGAACGATGCTGAAGGAAACGTTAAGTTCTCAGCTATCGAATTCAAGAAAGAACAAGAAGGAGTTCACAAACTACACAGTTGAAGAGGTTGCAGGAACAGACACTACTGTAACTTACGACACAATGAAAGCAAATGTAACTGTAACAGTATCACATGACGGAACAGCTAAAGTTCTTGTAGCTACTGTAGGAGACATCGCTGACAAAGAGTTCAACAACCGTAGTAACACCTCCAACTGAACCTAAGTTCCAACCAGAAAAATATGTATTAAATACAGAGAAATACTCAATCACTGATAACAAATTATTAGATGATGATAGTGAATTAACTGACAAATACACTGAAACAAATACTAATCCATATGCTGATCAAACTAACAACAACGAAGCAGAAAACATCAATACTAAGACTGTTAAACGCGGAGATAAATTAGTTTACCAAGTATGGTTAGATACAACTAAATTCTCAGCAAACTAACAAAGAAAATGTTCAATCTGTAGGAATCTCAGATGACTACGATGAAACTAAGTTAGATCTTGATGCAACTAAGATCAAAGCTTACGATTCAGTAACAGGAGATGACGTAACAAACAAATTTGATATCACAGTTAATAACGGAGTAATGACAGCTACTCTTAAAGCTGGATTCACTAAGTCTCTAGGAGATGCAGATAATACTCAAAGTTATCGATACAACTAAATTTGCATTTGGACGTTACTACAAATTTGATATTCCAACAACAGTTAAAGCTGACGTTGCAGCTGGTGTAGATATCGAAAATACTGCAGCTCAAGTAGTAAACTACTACAACCCAGTAAGCAAAACTGTTGAAAAACCAAACAAACCAACTCAAAAACGTGTAAACAGCGTACCAGTACAAGTAGAATTCAACTTCACTAAGAGATTAGAAGGTCGTGAACTTAAAGCTAACGAATTCAGCTTCGTACTTAAAGATTCAACAGGTAAAGTTGTTGAAACTGTAAGCAACGATGCATCAGGAAACGTTAAGTTCTCAGCTATCAGAATTCAAGAAAGAACAAGAAGGAGTTCACAACTACACAGTTGAAGAGGTTGCAGGAACAGACGCTACTGTAACTTACGACACAATGAAAGCAAATGTAACTGTAACAGTATCACACGACGGAACAGCTAAAGTTCTTGTAGCTACTGTAGGAGACATCGCTGACAAAGAGTTCAACAACCTTGTAACACCTCCAACTGAACCTAAGTTCCAACCAGAAAAATATGTTGTTTCTAAAGAGAAATACGACATTACTGGAGATAAACTAGTTGATGATGATAAAGAATTAACAGACAAGTATGCAGATACAAATACTAATCCATATGCTGATCAAACTAACAACAACGAAGCAGAAAACATCAATACTAAGACTGTTAAACGCGGAGATAAATTAGTTTACCAAGTATGGTTAGATACAACTAAATTCTCAGCTAACAACAAAGAAAATGTTCAATCTGTAGGAATCTCAGATGACTACGATGAAGCTAAGTTAGATCTTGATGCAACTAAGATCAAAGCTTACGATTCAGTAACAGGAGATGACGTAACAAACAAATTTGATATCACAGTTAATAACGGAGTAATCACAGCAACTCTTAAAGCTGGATTTACTAAATCTTTAGGAGATGCAGAAAATACTCAAGTTATCGATACAACTAAATTTGCATTTGGACGTTACTACAAATTTGATATTCCAACAACAGTTAAACAAACAGTTAAAGCTGGTGTAGATATCGAAAATACTGCAGCACAAGTAGTAAACTACTACAACCCAACAACTAAGAAAGTTGAAACTCCAAACAAACCTACTCAAAAACGTGTAAACAGCGTACCAGTACAAGTAGAGTTCAACTTCACTAAGAGATTAGAAGGTCGTGAACTTAAAGCTAACGAATTCAGCTTCGTACTTAAAGATTCAACAGGTAAAGTTGTTGAAACTGTAAGCAACGATGCATCAGGAAACGTTAAGTTCTCAGCTATCGAATTCAAGAAAGGTCAAGAAGGAGTTCACAACTACACAGTTGAAGAGGTTAAAGGAACAGACGCTACTGTAACTTACGACACAATGAAAGCAAATGTAACTGTAACAGTATCACAAGATGGAACAGCTAAAGTTCTTGTAGCTACTGTTGGAGACATCGCTGACAAAGAGTTCAACAACCGTGTAACACCACCGGAAGAACCTAAATTCCAACCAGAAAAATATGTTGTTTCTGAAGAGAAATTTGATATTACTGGTGACAAACTAGTTGATGATGATAAAGAATTAGCAGACAAGTATGCAGATACAAATGCAAACCCATACGCTGATGATGCATCTAACAACGAAGCGCAAAACTTAAATACTAAGACTGTTAAACGTGGTGACAAACTAGTTTACCAAGTATGGTTAGATACAACTAAATTTGATGCAAACAACAAAGATAACATCCAATCTGTAGGAATCTCAGATGACTACGATGAAGCTAAAGTTAGATCTTGATGCAACTAAGATCAAAGCTTACGATTCAGTAACAGGAGCAGATGTAACAGATAAATTTGATATCACAGTTAATAACGGAGTAATCACAGCAACTCTTAAAGCTGGATTTCACTAAGTCTCTAGGAGATGCAGATAATACTCAAGTTATCGACACAACTAAATTTGCATTTGGACGTTACTACAAATTTGATATTCCAACAACAGTTAAAGCAGACAGTTACAGCTGGTGTAGATATCGAAAATACTGCAGCTCAAGTAGTAAACTACTACAACCCAACAACTAAGAAAGTTGAAACTCCAAACAAACCTACTCAAAAACGTGTAAACAGCGTACCAGTACAAGTAGAGTTCAACTTCACTAAGAGATTAGAAGGTCGTGAACTTAAAGCTAACGAATTCAGCTTCGTACTTAAAGATTCAACAGGTAAAGTTGTTGAAACTGTAAGCAACGATGCATCTGGAAACGTTAAGTTCTCAGCTATCGAATTCAAGAAAGAACAAGCAGGAGTTCACAACTACACAGTTGAAGAGGTTAAAGGAACAGACGCTACTGTAACTTATGACACAATGAAAGCAAATGTAACTGTAACAGTATCACACGACGGAACAGCTAAAGTTCTTGTAGCTACTGTAGGAGACATCGCTGACAAAGAGTTCAACAACCGTGTAACACCACCGGAAGAACCTAAATTCCAACCAGAAAAATATGTTGTTTCTGAAGAGAAATTTGATATTACTGGTGACAAACTAGTTGATGATGATAAAGAATTAGCAGACAAGTATGCAGATACAAATGCAAACCCATATGCTGATGATGCATCTAACAACGAAAAACAAAACTTAAATACTAAGACTGTTAAACGCGGAGATAAATTAGTTTACCAAGTATGGTTAGATACAACTAAATTCTGATGCAAACAACAAAGAAAATATCCAATCTGTAGGAATCTCAGATGACTACGATGAAGCTAAAGTTAGATCTTGATGCAACTAAGATCAAAGCTTACGATTCAGTAACAGGAGCAGATGTAACAGATAAATTTGATATCACAGTTAATAACGGAGTAATCACAGCAACTCTTAAAGCTGGATTCACTAAGTCTCTAGGAGATGCAGAAAATACTCAAGTTATCGATACAACTAAATTTGCATTTGGACGTTACTACAAATTTGATATCCCAACAACAGTTAAACAAACAGTTAAAGCTGGTGTAGATATCGAAAATACTGCGGCTCAAGTAGTAAACTACTACAACCCAACAACTAAGAAAGTTGAAAATCCAAACAAACCTACTCAAAAACGTGTAAACAGCGTACCAGTACAAGTAGAGTTCAACTTCACTAAGAGATTAGAAGGTAGAGAACTTAAAGCTAACGAATTCAGCTTCGTACTTAAAGATTCAACAGGTAAAGTTGTTGAAACTGTAAGCAACGATGCATCTGGAAACGTTAAGTTCTCAGCTATCGAATTCAAGAAAGAACAAGCAGGAGTTCACAACTACACAGTTGAAGAGGTTAAAGGAACTGACGCTACTGTAACTTACGACACAATGAAAGCAAATGTAACTGTAACAGTATCACACGACGGAACAGCTAAAGTTCTTGTAGCTACTGTAGGAGACATCGCAGACAAAGAGTTCAACAACACAGTAAAACCTCCAGAAACTCCAGAATTCAACCCAGAGAAATACGTTCTAAACGAAAAAGAATTTGACTTAACTGGAACTAAATTATTAGATGATGATAAAGAATTAGCAGACAAGTATGCAGATACAAATGCAAACCCATACGCTGATAAAGCTGATAACAATGAAGCTCAAAAACATTAACACTAAGATCAGTTAAAACCAGGTCATAAAAACTAGTTTACCAAGTATGGTTAGATACAACTAAATTTATGCAAAGACAACAAAGACTACATCCAATCTGTAGGAATCACAGATGACTACGATGAGTGACTAAAGTTGATGTTAATGTAGCTGATATTAAAGCTTACGATTCTGTAACAGGTGCAGATGTAACAGCTAAATTTGATATTACAGTTGAAAACGGAGTAATTACAGCAACATCTTAAAAGCTGGATTCACTAAGTCTCTAGGGAGATGCAGAAAATACTCAAGTTATCGACACAACTAAATTTGAATTTGGACGTTACTACAAATTTGATATCCCAGCTACAGTTAAAGCTGATGTTGCAGGTGGAGTAGATATCGAAAAATACTGCATCACAAAGCTAGTACACCACTACAATCCCAACTAAGAAAATCTGTTGAAAAACCAAACAAACCAACTGAAAAAACGTGTATAACAGCGTACCCAGCTAAAGTAGAGTTCAAACTTCACTAAGAAACTTTAGAAGGACGTCAGCTAAAAGAAGGTGAATTTAGCTTCGTACTTAAAGATAAAGATGGAAACGTAATTGAAACAGTTAAGAACGATGCAGCAGGAAACATCAAGTTCTCTGCACTTGAGTTCAAACGTGGAGAAGAAGGAACTTACACTTACACAGTGGAAGAGGTTAAAGGTACTGAAGCAGGAGTTGAATACGATAAGATGGTAGCTACAGTAACAGTAACAGTTACTAAAGAAGGTAAAGTCTTAACAGCAACTTCTCAATTACCAGAAGATACTGAGTTCAACAACAAAGTAACTCCGCCTTCAACACCACCAACTACACCTCCAACAACGCCTCCGACAACACCACCAACACCACCGAAACCACCAAAACCATTATTACCAAATACTGGTGAAGAGTCTACAAGCGGTGCGTTAGCTGGATTCGGAACATTGTTAGCAGGTATTGCGTTAGCAGTAAGAAGACGTAAAGACGAAGAATAATCTATAAAAAAACTTTGTAGATTATCAAGTTAGAAATAACTAAAAAATAACGGATTCGATTTAATCGGTTCTTTGTCAAATTCAGTTAATTATGAAAGTTAGGGAGGAAGCTATGCTATATTAAGTAGTATAGCTTTTTCCTGTTTTTCGTTTTAATCGTAAGCGTCCAATAACGAGGTATCTATCTTCTGACATAACTCTATAATAAAAACATAAAAGAAGCATGCATGAAAATAAAGTAACGTCCAATAACGAGATATTGAATAAGAGCTCGCCCAGTGCAGGCTCTTGTTTATCTCAAGTTTCTTTAATATTTTTATTCCATGGTAAATAAGCCTCTAGAATCTCATTTTCTAAAGTGTCTTCATTTGGTAAATTCGTTAATAAATAGTTGATGTATTTTTCTGAATCTAATCCATTTCGTTTGGCAGTTTTCTAGTAAAGTCATTATGATGGCATCTAGATTGCGCACCTTCAAAACTTTGGGAGAATAACCAATCCTTTCTTCCCTGTACCAATGATTTTATCTGCTCGTTCTGCTAAATTATTCGAAAGAACAAGATTCCCATCTTCCAATATCATTCGAAATGTTGTTTCATATTTCAAAACTATAGTCTATAGCTTTGCCTAATTTACTACCTGGTAGTACTGAATGCTCACGACACCAATCAAAAATTCATCCATAATTGGTTTCATTTCTTTTGTCGTTTTTGATATCTCTCCTCTACTGGTAATTCGTCCCACTCCTGTTCAAATTGGAAGAGCTTGTTGTAAATATCAATATAAAAAATGTACAAAAAGTGACAATATAAAAATGTACAATTATTCAAAACTAACATGATCTTTTTAGTCGATAAGAATTACCTATAATAGGTACTATATGGGCATGATGCAGCGGTCTATCAAGTATAGCTGAAGCCACTTTCTCATCCCTGAATAATGTCGCCCATTCAGAAAAAGGAATATTATAAACTAGTAAATTTTTGGTTAACATAAAGAATTCACTGAGTTTTATTCACACTCCCAGTAAGGGATGACGTTTTTATGATAGAATCCATACCGACTTTATTAGGGATTGATAGTAAGTCGGATAAAGATGTTTTAGAGTTTGTATGTCTTAAACTTCTGTTTATATATGTGTTTATGGAAGATAAAATATCCTCTGAAAAACATTTTTAAAGTTTTTCTATATTTTTAATAAAGCTTTTATGTTATAATGTTCATATGAATAAATTCCTTTCTGTAAGTGTCGCAATTTATAGTTTAAAGGAATTTATTCTTTTTCTACCTTTTTCCGTAATAATTTTACTACATCCTCCTGACAATTGATTTTTATAGTAGTATTCTGAATATAGGAGGGATTACTATGAAAAATTATTAAACATAATAATTGTTGTAATATTCACTGTATCAGTTGCTACAGGTTGTGTAAGGTTCAGCAAAGAGGATAAAAGAAACTAATGCTCCAAAAGAATCTTCTGATAAAGTCTTTAAAGAGTGGATTGGAGAAAAAGAATATAGATGGCATTAAAATTAATGCTATAAAAAATAATGTTAAAATTTATTATCACGACAATGAAACGATTTTAATAAAAGGGAATTTCAAAGGAAAATTATAAATATTTTACAGATAATAATTTATTAAATATTACTAGCTCTGCAGAGGAGTCAGGAGACAATGATCTTACCGTATATCTTCCTAAAAATGTATAAAAAGTATTACTGCAGAGAACAAAGATGCAACTTCAAAAATATTTGATGTAAATGTAGAAAATTTAATCATTAGTAGTAATGATGAGGTTGTAGTTGATGAAGCTGGAGATAGGTAATCTTAAAATCACTACTGATAATAAAAAAGGTACAGATTACAAGGATACTATAAATAAGCGGTTATTGAAACTAAAAATAATACAAAAATTATAGTAGACCAAACAAAGGTAAATTCTATGAATATGCTAACAGAATCTGGAATATTTTTGCAAAAATTAAAGGAAATAAACAAGATTATCAAATTAATTATAGTAAAAACACAGATGACTCTAAAGATAAAACAAATAACAGCAGTTTCAGATAAAGGAAAAATTGAAATTAGCTTTATTTAGATTATAGAAAAATTTTTCAAAAAATAAAAAAAGGAGTGACTCAAAAAATTGTGATTTCAAAGAAAACAAGATTTTGTCGAGTCACTCTCTATTAACGTTGTATTTAAAAATTTCCATTTTTCATGAAATTTTTCTAGTTTTTTCTATCCTTATCACTCATGCGGATATGTCTATTTTTAATTCACGAGAATTATGATTTTTGTTATTTTAGAAACACTTTGTTTTCTATCTTTTAATTCTTTTATAAACATGTGACAATCTCACTAAAATTGCTCCGTAGCCGAGAGTGGTGTCACGTTCATCATGGTCGTCACTTACTACTATAATGTCTATAAAGTGATCGATTCTTAATTCTCGAGTCTTTCTTTCTATCCATTGGTCAGCTCTTTCACCAGTTTTTGTATAAACAATAGTGATAGGTGGTTTCTTCTTTAATGTATTCTTTTTGAACGTGTTAGATAAGCGTCGAATACGCAGTAAACGATATAGTTGTTGCCACCTGCATACTCATGAAGCATATCAATTAGAATGTCTCGTTCGGTAGGAAAGGTAGAACTTTTTATTAAGTCATATTCTTTCATACGAAAAAGTAAATTATAACCATCAATAAATCAAATATTGTTTTCTTCATAAAAAGTCCTCCTTTGATAATTTAATTAATTTCTTTCCTCATATCTACATGCTCAATACCTGCATCTAAATATATTTATATCATTAACTCGATTATAACCTAATGATTTATAGAAGTTTTCGGCTTGTGTTGAGCACTAAGTTCGATAACTATTTTTCTTTTTAAAATTTGCCGTGCGATATTTTTCGCATCCAATAATAAGTTCACGTCCAATTCCTTGACCGCGGTATTCTTTATCGATAGCAACACGCCCGATATGAATAACGTCTTTATCAAGATCTATAAGTCTTGCAACTCCGATAAGTTTATTGTCATTAAAATATCCAATATGAACCGTATTTTTCGCTATTATCTTTTTCATCAAGTTCAAGTTCCATTGGAACTTTTTGTTCTTCTAACAATACTTTTCAATACGAAGAGCAAAACCAAGGTTAAGCTCTTCTTTAGATTTTAATATTTTTAATCATTAGACTTAATTCTTTTCGTACATTATTATACCAGTCTGCTCAGAGCGTTTAAGCTTTGAGTTTTTCCTAACATTGGTGGGTGATATAAGAAATCACATTCGTTAGTAACAACTTTACTCATACCTTCACCTTCGTTACCGATTACAATAGCTAAAGGTACATCTTTTGCAATTTTTGTGTAATCTTCAGAACGTTCTGCTAATGTTGTTCCAGCAATCCAGAACCCTTTTTCTTTTTAATTTTTAATAGCATCAGTTAGGGTTTGATACACGGATAACGGGCATGTGTTCGATTGCTCCTGCAGAAAGCTTTAACAGCAGTTTGGCTAACTACAGCGGCACGACGTTTAGGAATTATTATTGTTTTAACACCACTTGCTCAGCAGTTCGAATTATTGCACCAAGGTTATGTGGATCTTCAATACGGGATCTAAAATAAGTAGGGTAGTATCCTTATTAATTTCTAGTTGTTTACTACTTCATCAAGTTCAAAGTAAGAGTATGGCGCAACATAGGCGATAACTCCTGGTGACGTTCAGTAGTAGAATTGTCTAATTTGACGTTTTGGGAACTCTTAGCAAAATGATTTTTCTCATTAGCAATAGCAAAAATAGATTTTTAATCTTCCTTTTCAATCCCTCTTGGAATAGAATTTTTATTAATTTCACGTCCTGATTTGATAGCTTCAAGTATACGTTACGACCAGCAATAACCTCTTTATCTAAATCAACTTCAGCAGTTTGAACTTGAGGTTTTTTTGTTCTTTGTTTTTCAGTCTTAATTCTTTATAGTGTTTATTGTTTTTCTTCATATAATTTTATTATGTAGTTAAACATTTCCTCCAATCTTTCAAAGTTTTTCTAAAATATAAATAATCGAATACAGCCTCTAAACCAGTAGCTAGTTTATATTCCATAATACTAGCATTTTTGCTTTAGAGTTATGATTTTTTTGCACGGTTATAAATCTTTTTCTTCTTGTTCTGTTAAAAATACTATTGTTTAGTATGTTTTCCATAAAACTTGCTTGGGCTCTAGCAGATACGATTGTAGAAACTGTTTTGTAGAAGATCATTTATTTTTCCTAAATGATTTTTCATAACGTATTCCCTACTCATTATATCGTAAATACTATCTCCAATATAGGCAAGTGTTAAAGCTTGCATTTGATTTTGGATTAGCGAAGTCAGTAAATTTAAATGTTATATCCATCTGTACACCTTGTTTTGTATCTTCAGGATGATTCCTTGTTCTTTTTAAGTCATCATCGGATTTTATCAGCCAAAGGAAATCACGGTTTTTACGAGCGGCTCATCGTTCAGCTATTAAGCTTTTTCGATATGTTCACTATCAAGAGTGTTGTCTTCTTTACATTTATTCCTAGAATTGAACCATACGTTTCGAATGCGCATTGATTAGTTCTAATGTTTCTTTGTTAACAGCTTCTTTTGCTGTATATGAGTTAGAAATTCTTACAATTTCATACCATGAAGAAAGAAGCGTTTGCTGTATTGAAATCGTCTTGCATATATTCTTCAAATTTATTTAGTTCTTCTGTAACTCAATGCCACGACTTCTGTATCTAATTTTTCTTCAGTCATTTCATTATTTAATCTGAATTGTAGATTTTGATATGAAGTTTTAATTTTTCGAAGTTTGTTTTTGCTAATTCAATATTTCTCAATGTGTAGTTAATAGGTGTTCTATAGTGAACTGTCAACATGAATAAACGCAGTACCATAGGGTCAATTTCAGCAATAATATCTTTACCAAGCGGAAGTTTCCTAAACTTTTTACTCATTTTAACATTATCAATATTTATAAATGCACTTTGTGCATCCAATAATTACTAAATGGTGCATGGTTATGGACACTCAGATTGTGCAATTTCATTTTCAGATGAGGGAATGTTAAGTCTTGTCCACCGGCGTGGATATCGATTGTTTCGCCCAGAGTTTCTTTAGCCATTACTGAACATTCGATATGCCAACCAGGACGTCCTTCTCCAAATGGACTATCCCATTTTACTTCACCTGGTTTAGCTTTTTTCCATAGTGCAAAATCTAGTGGATCTTCCTTGTGTTCTCCAACTTCGATTCGAGCACCACTAATTAAATCATCGATAGATTGTTTACTTAATCTTTCCGTAGTCTTCTTTTTTACGAGTTCTGAAATAAACATCACCGTCTGCTTCATAGGCATATCCTTCTTCAACTAATTTAGCTATGAATTTGATTATTTCTTGCATATATTCTGTAACTCGAGGATTTTTCTTTGCTCTTTTACATCCTAGGGCATCATAATCCTTAAAGAAAGCATTGATGTACTTATCTGTAGGTTCACTAGTAGAAATTCCTTCTTCATTACTTGCTTTAATAATCTTGTCATCAACGTCAGTAAAGTTAGAGATGAAATCTACTTCATACCCACTATGTTCTAAATATTTTTCGTACAACATCAAAGACGATAATAGGACGTGCATTCACCGATATGAATATAATTGTATACGGTTGGTCCACAAACATACATTCGTACTTTATTTTCTTCTATTGTTTTTAAAAATTTCTTTTTGTTTTTGTCAATGTATTATAGAGTTTAATCATAAATAGCTCCTTTTTAATTGGGGGCAATATGTAAGTGATGTACTCCCAAAATTCTCAATTTTTTTAATAATTAGAAAAATCTATTACTTAAATTTTAACACAAAAATGTTGATAAAATGAATTATTTATTAATATTTCATTAGAGATAGTTGATTTTTAATTGTTTTAAAATTTAATTTGTATTAAAATATATAGTGGATAAAAATAAAGGATAAGGATAACATGAAAATTATCGGATACGATTTATACGACTGATCAACATAAACAATCAAAAGATATATTTCTAATAATACTAGGAACAGTTTTATTCTCAATTTATGCTGGATTATTAATACCTGTTAATAATATTGAGCAGGTGGTGCATTAGGATTAAGTTTAGTAATTAATAAAATAACTGGAATAAAAATAGGGACAGCTCAATTTGTTTTAAATGTTCCATTATTTTATATAGGTTATAAATATATAGGAAGAAAATTTGTAATACTAACAGGATTAGTGATTAGTATTTCATCATTTTTAATTAACAATTTGCCTAAGATAATAACTCCTGTTAATCTTGGAGATTCTCTTGTAGCAGCAATCTTCTGTGGAATTATTTTCAGAGCTATGCATGTTGTCTATTGGTTGCTGGAGCTTCAACTGGTGGAAACAGATATAACAGTAAGTTTATTACTAAACAGTTCAAATATAATTTACCAACAGTTTTTAATACAAGATATAACAATATATACAATAGTGTGGATATTTTTGATATTAAATATGTAATGTATGCACTTGTAATGAGTTTTGTACGTAATCAAACTATGAAAGGTGTTCAAAAATTCTTTTCAGCATATATACAATGTACAATAATTTGTAGTAATCCGGAAACAATGGTAGAACTTATTAATAATACTCTACATGAGGGTTCTACAATAATGGATGTAGAGGGTGGATATTCTCATAAGAAAAAGAATGATTATAGTAGTTATTCAACAAAATGAGATGCATCTTTTAAAGACAATTAGTAGCAAAAATTGTCCAGAAGCATTTATTACAGTAACTGCAGTTAATACTATTGTAGGTAATTTTAAAGAACATTCATATGACTATAATAACAAAGTAAGTACGACTTGAAAACACAGGTTTTCGAGTCGTATTTATGGGAGTGACTCAAAAATCGTGATTTCGAGAAATCGATTTTTGTCGAGTCACTCGCATTAGTTTATTAGATATCTAAAAAGCTTTTTATAAAGCGAATTTAGATATCAATAAACCACTGCGTCTATGAGTTTTCATATGAACTTTGTCATTTGGGTCAACCCCATAATAAAGGAAGTTTAAAAAGGGAAATAAGTTGATAATTGACCATATGTTGATATATAATAACAAGTGAAAAGAAAATTAGGAGGTAAGAAAATGAATTTAATTCCTACAGTAATTGAGCAAACTTCTCAAGGAGAGAGAGCTTATGATATTTATTCAAGATTATTAAAGATAGAATCATTATTTTAGGATCGGATGTTAATGATCAAGTAGCTAATTCAATAATAGTCAACTTTTATTTTTAGAAGCACAAGATAGTGAAAAGGATATCTACTTTTTACATAAATTCACCAGGTGGTATGTAACAGCTGGATTTGCAATTTATGATACTATCGCAACTATTAAATGTGATGTTGTAACTATCTGTATGGGAATGGCAGCGAGTATGGGAGCATTCTTACTTGCAGCCTGGAACTATCGGTAAACGTTATGCACTACCAAACGCTGAGGTACGATTCACCAACCATTAGGTGGAGCACAAGGTCAGCAACTGAAATAGAAATTGCAGCAAACACATTTTAAGAACACGGAAAAATTAAAACAAAAATTTTAGTGGACAGAACTGGACAAACAATTAAAGCTATTGAACGTGATACAGAACGGATAATTATTTAACTGCGGAAGAAGCTTGTGAATATGGATTAGTTGATAAAGTAATGTATCCAGAAAATAATAAACCACAGAAAAAACCAAAAAGCTACGAAAAAGTTGCTAAAAAGAAGATTAAAATGAGAAAAAGAATTGGGCATGGAACCCGATTCCTTTTATATTTTCTCCAAATTTTTCCAATAGCGTTACGAAACTCGTAATTATCCATGAAGTATTCTATATTACCATTGAAATTACGTTTAAATTGAAGAACACCATAGTCGTTTGCTGTTTCAGAAGTGAAATCTTTTTGAAGTACTGAAGAAATTGAAATATTTAAAGTTATTATTTATTGCATATTTCATCATATGGAATAATATTGCATATGGTCCCTCATAACGATGGAAACTTTCTCATCGCTCCACTAGTGAAGTATATTAAAATCTTTGTCCTGATTCGATGAAACTTGCACATGATAGATTTATAATATTTCCATTTTCTGATTTTAGTTCTTTTATCAATTTTTTATACCAACATTCAATATTTTCATCAAATTCCTTTAGACGATTTGTCGCTTTTTAGCGTTAACTTTTCCTTGTTCTAATTTTTCTTTTTAAGTCATCGCGTTCTTTTTCAAGAGTAGCTATCGTGTTTTAGTAGTAGTTTCAATAAATTGATCGCAATCAATGTAAGAAATAAGATAACGTGCTTTATCACCAATATTATTTTAAGAGATTTAAAGTACGTATTATCACGAATTTCAAAGTTAATTCTATTTTCTGTATCACGGTTTATTTCATCAAAAGATCTTAGCATCTTCTTCGTTGAAAAATATCTATATTCTTGGTGATGGGAGCTAATTGGATTAAGGCTACTCGTGATATATCGATACTACTAAAACACATTATGCACTTGATAAATTCCATGCTATGCAAGCTCTACAGCGTATTACTACATACTCTAATATGGATGAATATGAAAAAGCTAAAGAGTTTATTGAAGCTGATAATCGTTCAGCATTTAAACAATGGATTAAGGATTTTTCTAAAAATTTCTAGATAGAGAAGAAATCATTGAGGAAAGTAAATATATTTTTAAAATAATTGCGACTTTTACAACGATTATTAAAGGCTAACGCTAGTTGTTCTATGGAAGGCTGTATCTCCCATTCATTAGCTAATATATTCACATCTCGACCTAAAGGATTTAGTAAGCTCATATTGGCGAAAAGACTATCCTTACGTGCGTTATATTTGAATAGTTTCGATGATAAACAAGTATTTATAAAAACTTATGAACAGTAACCAAACTATCAATAATTTTACAAATCTAGATTTCTATCTTAGATGATAGGTATGAAAGGCGATACTTATAAAGTGAATCTCAACACTAAATTTCGCAGTTTAGTCGCTTCCATGGAGCCTCTGAAAAACTGTTTTCGTCGGCTTTTTAGTGTTTTTAATAATTAAAAGAATATGTCAAGAGTCGTTCCATTCTTCTCTTGACATATCCTTAAAAATTTGTTGCTTAATTTTGCCGACGAAAAACTTTTTAATTTTTCATCGTAATTTGATTTTTGAATTTATTTTCCGTAATAATTTGACTTTAACCTAGGAGTTGATGATATAATTAAGTAAAGAAATTATTTTTAGGGGAATAATTGTGCAAGAGTATACAATAAGAAATACTAACTATAAAAATAAGGTATAATGATTTCTGCGGTGAAGGATTACCAATAGTATTTATTCATGGCTTGGGGTGCGCTAGTTCATTTGATTATGTAGAAATAGCTAATAAGAAAGAATTTTTAGGACATAGAAGAATTTTTAGTGGATTTACTAGGTGCAGGATATAGTGATAAACCACTTGATTTTATTTATGAAGTGAAAAATCACGCTAAATATTTATCGGAATTTTTTTAGAAGATTTAGGGCTTGAACAAGTTATAGTTTTCGGACATAGTTTAGGAGGTGCGATAGCTATAGAATTGTGTTCGATATGTGAGGAAAGAATTGAAAGATTGATATTAACTGAACCCTAATCTTGATCCTGCGACAAAAGGGCGTACTAGCTGGGCTGTAGCTCAATACACTGAAGAAAACTATAAAAAGTATAACAAGATTAATACAATACTGCGAAAGTGGGAAAAATACTATGTAAGCAAAGCAACATTGAAAAATTGGTTACCAGAGGCAGCTTTATCAGATTTTCATGATGCGGTAGTAGTAAGAGAAAAATTCTTGGCGTAGTTTATTGTATAGTTATAATGTACCTAGATACTTTATTTTCGGAGAAAAGACACTACCTAGCATGGATTTTGAAGAATTACCAAAACATAACATAACTGTAAAAGTAGTAAAAATGCTGGACACTCGATGGCTTGGGAGAATCCAGAGGAACTAGTAGAGGTAATTAGTAGTTGTTTTATAATAGTTTTAGCTAGTAGTGGATTTGAAGTAAGAGTAGTATAAATAAGATAAAAAGGCTGTATATTAGTAAATATATATCGGATTTCTGATATATATTACAATATACAACCTTTTTATATTTTTGATTTTTATATTACTTACCATTAGATAAGAACATATTATTACTAAAATTAACGTAGCGATACTTGGTAATTTTATAGGTGCGATAATCGCAAGAATTGTTCCACAAGTTGTGATAGGAACACCTTGGTAGTATCCATTTTTCATTTTTGTAACGTTGAATCTGGCTAAACGATAAGCCCCGCAACATACGTATACTCCGCAAATTATTGCAACTATTGTTGTTAGAATAGCTGACGGTTTTTCAGTAGCGACAAATATTTCAAAAACAAGCATAGCTGGTGCAACTCCAAAACTAACTACGTCACATAATGAATCTAAATCGTGACCAATTTCAGAAACAACACCAAGTTTTCTTGCAACGATACCATCGTATCTATCTGCAAGCATGGCTAATATAATAAAGACAGTTCCCCAAATGAAATATCCGTGTGATGTAGTCAGAATAGACATGAATCCACAAAATATATTACATAAGGTAAGATAATTTGGTATGAAGTTTTTATTCATTTTAAAAGTCAACCTCCAATATTGATATTATAATTATAGTACAAATTTGAAATAATGTCTAGAAAATATAAAATTTATAATAATTAAAGTTATAAAATTTATATAAGTACGGTGTTGTTTATCCTGAAATAAACTGTTATAATTAGGGTACAGTCGAATTTTGGGAGGTGTACTATGGAAAAGAATTTTAAAAATTTAAATTTTAAAAATTATTAAAGAGTTATTTATTATTTCTCTGGGATGTGCAATTTATTCTTTTGCTATTATGCATTTTTAATGTTCCAAATAAACTTGCAGAAGGTGGGGAACAGGGATAGCATTGCTTATTTTTATTATGCTATTGGTACTACCAGTATCTATCGGGACCATATTAGTTAAATATTCCTTTATGATTGATTGGATACAAGATGTTAGATAAGAAAAACTATGTTATATACAGTATATGTATTTTTATGCTAACATTTTTGGATTGGAATATTTGAAAAAGTATCATATATGCTATAGATATAGGTGGAGATAGATTACTTGCTTCTGTCTTTGGAGGAATTCTTGCTGGAATTGGACTTGGAATAGTCTTTTTAGCAGGGTGGAACAACTGGGGAGTCGATATTGTAGCTAAAGATTATTCAACTTTATACAGGAAGTTCAATTGGTAGAATAATTCAAGTTCTTGATGGAGTAATTATAGCTTTAACATTTGTAGTAGTTAAAAGTTTTCCCTGCGATATTATATACTTTGATATATATTTTTCATTTGTACTAAAATGATTGACTATGTTGTTGAAGGTGGTGTTCCAGGAAAGGGTGTAATGATTGTTTCATCAGAGATAGAATTAATCACCAAAAAGAATACAAGAAGATATGAATCGAGGCTTGACATATATTAAAGGTCAGGAAGTTATTCTAAGAAAGATTTAAATATAGGATATTGTGTAGTTTCAAGAAATGAAATAGGGAAAAGTAAAATCCATCGTTTATAATATAGATCCACGGGCTTTTGTAACAATCACCGAAGTTCATGATATTATAGGTGAAGGATTCAGTTTTGATCAACCGAAGAAAACGAGATTATCATTTAAAAATAAATTATAAAAAGGATGTATGGGAGTGACTTTATAAAGATGATTTTTATGAATCATAAGTCTTAAAGTCGCTCCTGTTATTATCCAATACAAGGAGGAAAAATCAAAAATAGTATGTTTAAAAATTATTATATAAGATTAGTAAGTTTAATATTATTAATAGCTGTTTGTTGTTCAGTATTTGGACAGATACTATTAAAAACTCATAGAGATAACAAGTGAGTTACTACAAGTATTTGATAGTATTAACACCTTTAATTTTAATTTTCACAAAATTTAGTAATAAGTATTTGAAAAACTAATATGATAGGGAATGAAATATTTTATAGAAGCTGCAACTGATAAGAAAGATAAAGTATCATGGAGTTTTCCATTTATACTAACGTTAAATACTTTATTAGTGCATGGTTTTGGAGTTAGTGTCGGACGTGAAGGGTTGCAGTACAATTAGGGTGGAGCTATTGGAGGTAATCTAGCTGGAGAGATTTTAGCAAGGAGAAAAGAAACAATTCTTTGTTAAATTAGGGAATGATTTGTGGTTTTTGCTGGATTGTTTCAGACACCACTTGCTGCGGTAGTATTTATTTTTAGAAGTTGTTAGTGAAAAACTTAATTTTACAGTGAATAAGGTATATGAGTATATATATATATTATCGGAGCATATATTAGTGCATTTTGTTTCGCATAAATTAGGTTTAGAAAAGTTCTTTGTAGGAAATAGATGTAGCAAGGTGAATATAAATATTGAGTTATTAATAAAAATAATTTTTAATAGGTATAGTTTTTGTATTTGTAGGAATTTTTCTTTGTCATTCTTCAAAAGAAAAATTAAAGAATTAGTAGTATTAAACGATAAAATCAGTTGGATTCTTTTAGTTGTTTTTATTTTAGTTAGTATAGTTTTTGAGTATAGATATGCATCGTTAGGAACAAATTTGATTGACCTTTCTTTTACAAACTTTGAACAAATTCAAATTTATGATTTTATACTGAAAGATTATTTTAACGACGATTTGTACAGGTATTGGTTTTAGTGGCGGAGAGGTTACGCCACTATTTTGCGATAGGAGCCACGTGGTGTAATTTTTAGGAACTTATTTAGGGATTACCTATTTTAGTAACAGCAGCCCTAGGCTATTGTCTTGTATTTCTCAGCGGCTACTAAAACGTACATTGCTCCTATACTTCTTGCTTTAGAAGTATTTGGTTATAAGTTATGTTTTTGCAGTTGTACCCTGCATTTTAATTTACTTAATAAATAAAAAGTATAGTATATATAAAGTAGTAAAGATATAGAAGAAACCCTAGTGTAGATTATTCACACTAGGGTTAGTTTCTAGAGTCCAAGTATATTAAGTATTTCTTTTTTATATTTTAATTTTTGTTCATCTTGATTTTACTTTATCAAGATTTATTTTTATTTCTAGATACTATTTCACCAGGCTTATTTTTTATGATATAAATTCTGTCACTTAGATCGATAGCTTCATCGATATCGTGGGTAATAAGTAGAGTAGTTAGGTCAAGTTTGTAATTTCTAAATACCAAGAGTGTAGTGAAAATTTTAGTAATAGCATCGAGTGCGCTGAATGGTTCATCTAGTAAGAATAGTTCTTCTTTAAACATATATGTACGAAGTAGAGCAATTCTTTGGCGCATACTCCACTTAACTCACTAGGATATTTATCTTTATATTCGTAAAGATTAAATAATTTTAGACTTTTTATTGCTTCTTCTTCAGCTTCTTTTTACTGATTTTTCTTATTAGAAGCGGAAGTGTTATATTTTGAATAATAGTCTTATGCTCTAGTAGTAAATCTTTTTGAAGCATATAACTTACACGACCTTTGTAGTCTGTGTTACCTTTTATTGATATCTCACCACTTTTGGAGAGGATTAATACCAGCGATAATATTAAAAAGTGTAGTTTTACCAACACCACTACCACCAAGGATTGATACGACTTCTCCTTTATCGACGTATATATTTATATCATGTAATATTTTATTGTTCGGATAATTGAAAGATAAGTTTTTATTGATAATATGTTCATTATTTTATAAAAGTCATTGCTGAATCCAGTATTTTCTGCAAGAGGTTTTTCAGTGATTTTGTTGTCGTTAACCCAACGGTAGAATGCATTCCATCTATTAGCGTCGAATTCACCCCAGTGATCTTTGTTTGATGCATATTGTTTAGATAAATATTTTTGAGATTCAACGATAAAATCTTTATCTTTTTAATTCTGGAGCATTTTTAATTAAAATCTCTGCAGCTTCTTCAGGATGTTCAATAGCGTAGACATATCCTTTCTTAATAGCTTTAAGAACTTTTTAGCTTCTTCTTTATTTTCTTTTAAGTAATCATTATTTGCAATAATTACTGAGAGTAGTAGATCTAAGTCTTTATTAAAATCTTTTTAAGTAGAAGTAGTTAATATCTAATTTCATACTTTCGCTAATTTACCATCCCAAGCATAGTAGATCCAAGCAGCATCGAAAAGACCATTTTCTAATGGAGTCACAGAGTTAGTATCTGTGTTTGGAGCTAAGTTTAATTTATTAGCGTCTCCACCTTGTTTTTTTGAATTAGTGATTTAACCATTGCTAATTCAACTGGATCATTCCAAGTTCCGTATTTTTTTACCTTCAAGGTCTTTAGGGTTCTTTAATATTGTTTTTCTTAAGCGAAATAATACCAGATGTGTTGTGTTCGATAATCGCAGCAACAGCAGTGATCCCTGCTCCTTTAGAAAGTTTATTAGCCATTGAGTCTTGGTAATAAATTCCAAAAGGTGCTTTATTGTTAATAATTAGATCAGAAGTACTATCTTCAGGTGCTGGTTTAATATCAAGATCGATACCTTCTTCATAAAGTATCCTTTTTCCTTCGCTACATATAGACCAGTATGGTTAGTATTAATCGCCCAGTCAAGAACGAAGTCAACTTTTTTAAGTTCTTTTTTCTCTGCATTTTTATTAACTGTACTACATGCAGTTAATGAAATAGCTAAGATAAACGCAAAAATGCTAGTTAATATCTTTTTCATGATTTTCCTATATATTTCCATTTAATAAATTTTTTTCTCACTTAGTTTAACAAGTTCAATACTCAGTAAACTGATAACTGATACTAATATGATAATTGCAAACATAGTATCATATTCAAAAAGTTTTTGCTTTAATCATGTATACTCCAAGTCCTTCGAATCCTCCAAGCCATTCAGCTACTACTGCAGCGATAAATGCATAAGAGACGCTGACTCTAAGCCCTGCATAGAAATAGCTAAGACTAGTAGGGATTTTAACATGCCAAAGTATTTGGAATTTACTCGCATTCATAAGGCGTAAAAGAGTAATCATATCTTTATCGCAGTTTCTAAATCCATCTAGAATACTAACAACTATTGGGAATGTTGTCGTAAAGACAATCAATACAATCTTTGAGTTAGTCCTATCCAAGCCAAAGAACAAGGATAGGGGCTATGGCTATGGTTGGAATAGTTTGAGTTAGTACTAAAAGTGGATAAATTGTCTTATTGAAGATTGGTATACTATCCATAATTAAAGCAAGAAGCCAAGCTATGACTATTCCTAGAAATAATCCTATTATAGCTTCGAGTAGGGTGATTTTGCTGTGAAATATTAATAGTTGATAGTTTTTATAAATGCTTTTACTATTTCAATAGGTGTAGGAAAATAATGTATTTAGGCAATAAACCAGGTTTCCAGCACCCTGCCAAATTATGACTAAGAACAACATTGAAATAGTTGCAGCGTATTTGTTAATTAAATTTGCTAATTTTCTCATCAATTGTTAAAACATCTCCGTAGTTAATTTTTACATTTGCAAAAAAATATTTTTGCTGTCCTCACCCTGCTAGGACTAAACATTCTTTTTAATGTATCCATAAGATCATTAAATTCTCCTTCGATGACTGTTTCAAATGGAGTTACCTTTTAAATTAGAATGTTTATTTTGTAGAAAATAGATAACTTTATCTATAATTTCTATTCTTCCATCATGGTTATCAAGTGGAAGAATTTGTAATGCAATACTGCAATTTATCAAAATAAAAAACCTCCTTACAATATAAAGGGAGTCTAAGTTTTGTCTTTTAAGCTAAGTGTACCTACGCTGGCATTATCCAGATCAGGTGCGGTCGAAATATTGATATTTCTCTCAGACTGTTTCACAGACTCCCGTATAAATGATTATAGCATAATGATAAAATAATTCAATAAAAGTGCTTTCAAGGAAGTGACTCAAAAATCGTGATTTCTTAAGAAACAAGATTATGTCGAGTCACTTATCGCAGTAGTTTATTAGATATCTAATAAGTTTTTAAAAAGCGAATTTAGATGTCAATAAACCACGGCGTCTAAGGGTTCTCATATGAACATTGTTAAAATTTAGGACTTTCCTAAATAAGCAAGTCTTTAAATTAGGTAAGATGAATAGATTTAATAGAACATAAATGATTTATTCCTAGTGTAGAAATCTAAAATTATAATAAAGTTAATAATTATAATAACAATAGTATAAAAAGAATTATTTTTGATTTTTCTTTTGATATATGGTAGAATTATTAATCATAAATAAAAATAAAAGAGGATATACCAGTGAAAATTTTAAGAGAAATTATGGAATGGGTAGTAGTTGTTGTAGTTTCGATAGCTATTTATCTTATTCTAAGCACATATGTTATTGCACCTTTTCACAGTAAAAGGGTCATTCAATGGATTACACATTCGCTGATAACGATAAAGTTTTCGTTAATAAATTTAGTAAAAATTTTGAACGTGGAGATGAAGTTGTTTTCCACGCTAATGAAACTGATGATTATATTAAACGTATAATTGGAGTTCCTGGAGATACTATTGAGTACAGAAACGACGTATTGTATGTAAATGGTCAAAAAGTAGATGAGCCCTTACTTAGCTCAGAAAAATAAAAAGAGGCTAAGGCTTCGGGAACAGCACCATTTACACCGGACTTTAATATTGAATTTTTAAGTAGTACGAAATCTAAGACTGTACCTGAAGGAACATACTGTACTTGGAGATAACAGACAACATAGTACGGACAGTCGTGTATTTGGATTTGTTAAAAAGAAGCGATGATTGGAAAAAGTAAGTTTAAGATACTATCCATTTAGTTCGTTCAAATTCTTTTTAATATTCAATCATAAAGAAAATTATATATATCGAATTATTTTTAGTTGCTAAAAAAATATTGCGTTATGCTAGAATAATATACAGGGCACTCTTAAAGAGTGATTTAAGAAACCACCCCCTGCGATAATTTCGTGAGGGGTTTATTAATTTTTCAATAGAAGGAGAACACAATGACAAAGTATATTTTTGTAACAGGTGGAGTAGTTTCATCATTAGGAAAAGGGATTGTAGCGGCATCAGTAGGTCGTGTATTAAAAATAGAGGATTAAAAGTAACTTTACAAAAGTTTGATCCATATTTAAACGTTGATCCAGGAACAATGAGTCCGTATCAACACGGAGAAGTTTTCGTTACAGAAGATGGAGCAGAAACAGACTTAGATTTAGGGCACTATGAAGATTTATCGATGTTAACTTAGGACAATATTCTAACGTAACTGCAGGACGTGTTTATTCTTCAATTATTGAAAAAGAACGTCGTGGAGATTACTTAGGAGGAACAGTTCAAGTAATTCCTCACGTAACAAACGAAATTAAGTCTCGTGTATTATTAGCAGGAGAATCTAGTGATGCGGATGTAGTTATTACTGAAATCGGTGGAACAACAGGAGATATCGAATCATTACCATTCTTAGAAGCTATCCGTCAAATTCGTAGTGATTTAGGTCGTGAAAATGTGTGCTTCATTCACTGTACATTATTACCATACATTAAAGCTGCTGGAGAAATGAAGACTAAACCAACTCAGCAATCAGTAAAAGAATTACGTGGATTAGGTATTCAACCAGATATTATCGTAGTTAGAAACGAACTTGCTCTAAATGATGAACTACGTGCTCAAAATTTCATTATTCTGCGATATTCCAAAACAAAACGTTATTGAAAAGTCGTGATGTAAGTAATTTATATCAATTACCAGTAAATCTTAAAGCTCAAAAAATTGATGATATCGTATTAAAACACTTTGGTTTAACAGCGCCGGAAGCTGACATGAAAGAGTGGTTATCATTAGTAGATAGAGTAGATAACCTAAAAAGAAAATGTAAGAATCGCATTAGTAGGTAAATACGTAGAACTTTACGATGCTTATATTTTCAGTAGTAGAATCACTTAAACATGCTGGATATAAACACAATGCTAAAGTGAAAATTGATTGGATTCAATCTGAAGATATTACAGAAGAAAATGTACATGAATATCTAAAAGATGCAGATGGAATTCTAGTACCAGGTGGATTCGGTGATCGTGGAGTAGAAGGTAAAATTACTACTATTAAATATGCACGTGAAAAACAATGTTCCATTCTTTGGAATTTGCTTAGGGTATGCAACTTGCTGCTGTTGAATTTGCACGTAACGTATGTGGTTTAACTGGAGCACATTCTTCAGAATTAGATCCAAATACACCATACCCAATTATTAACTTATTAGCAGATCAAGAAAATGTTGTTGAAATGGGAGGAACTTTACGTTTAGGAAGTTACCCATGTACATTGACAGAAGGATCTGTAGCACACAAAGAATATGGAGAAATCAATATTACTGAGCGTCACCGTCACAGATATGAATTCAACAACTTCTATCGTGATCGTCTAACTGATAAAGGAATGGTATTATCAGGTGTGAGCCCAGATGGAAAATTAGTTGAAATCGTTGAAATCCCTGAACACCCATGGTTTGTTGCGGGGCAATTCCACCCAGAATTTAAATCTCGTCCAGAAAAAGCGCACCCATTATTCGCTGGATTCATTAAAGCAAGTTTAGAAAATAAAAAGATAAGAAATAGAGATTTAATATGGAATTATCAGGGTTTAATCACAGAACTTGAAGAAAATCATAAAGAACTTTTTTGGCTGAGTCTATGGAAAAGTACATGCAGGATAAATTCAGATTTCTCGGTATAAGAGGACCTAAAAAGAACAGAATTATATGAAGTATTTTCCTGCCGCCAGAAAAACAAAAAGCAATAGATTGGAATTTTATTGAAACTTGTTGGAATAAAGAGGAAAGAGAGTTTCAATATGCAGTAGTCTATTATTTAAAAAAACGATGCAAAAGTTTCTAAAAAGGTGATATTTCCAAGTTGAAATATCTTGTCTTAACTAAATCTTGGTGGGATACAGTTGACTTACTGGCTAAGATTATAGGTGATGTAGTAAAACGTAATAAAGAATTAAAAACTTTGATGCTAGAGTGGTCAAAAAGAAAATGACATCTGGTTAAGAAGAGTTACACTTTTGCATCAGTTATCATTTAAAGAGCATGTAGACAAACTTTTTATTAGAAACAATATTAAGAAATAATTTGTCTGATAGTGAAATTCTTCATTAACAAAGCTATAGGATGGGCACTTCGAGATTATTCGAAAAGTTAATCCAGAATGGGTTAGGAAAATTCATAGAAGAAAATAGAACCGATATGGCTAATCTTGGTTTAAGAGAAGCTAGTAAATATTTATAGGATCAATTAGAGAAAATTACTTATATTAACATGAGTGATTTTCTCTTTCTCACTATTAATATAATGTTATACTATAAAGTAGCTTTAAAAATATAATAATATACTTTAGGAAGATATTATACACAAAAATTTTTATGTGATAATATTTTTAGACTAACAATAAGTTTTATAATAATAGAGGTGGAATATAATGAAGAGGATAGTTACAAGTTTTTGTAGTAATTCTTTCGGTTGTACTATTAATAATTCTACCGTTTATTTTGAAAAATAAGCAAGAAGAGTATATTGATTTTTCAAATGTAACGGAGTCTATTGATAATACTAATAACGATGATGAAAATTTGAGGATTGGCATTGATCTCAGTAGCGGGAGATAATAAGAGCTACATCTTGGAGAAAGAATTAGCTAATTACATCGGTGAAAAAACTAAATAAGAAAGTTAAGTTGATACAAAAGCTACAGAGATATAAATATTTTATTGAAAAATAATAAAATAGATATTGCATTTTTATCGACAGGAGCATATTCATTATATGAAGATAAGGATTCATTGGAACTTTTAGCTAGGCCTAATAGGGGAAAGCATATTATCACCCCATAGTTATCGCTAAAAAAGATTCAAACATAGAGAGATAGAGGATTTAAAAAAATATGAGTTTTGCTTTTGTTGATACTTTATAGTTATTCAGGATACTTGGCATTAAATGACTATTTTTAAAAATGGAATAATAGTTAATAAGTTTTTTTAGTAGTAATTATTTTACTCATAGTCATGAAGAATCGATAAACCAAGTTGCAAGCGGAATAGTAGCGGGAGCCATTGTAGATGATTGGGCATTGCAATATATTCAGAATAATTTTTCAGATGTTGCAAGTAATGTTAAAGTTATAAAAACATTCCCAGAGGTAGCGACTGGTCCAGTAGTTAGTCATAAAAATTATGAATATAAGGAAAAATAAAACAAATATTATTATCTATACATAAAGATAGTACAATAAGAACCACGTTATCTCAACTTCAAATAGAAAAAAATATGAAGAAACAAAAGCTAATGATTATCCAAATTTAATAAGTGAGGATTAGAAAAATGGCTAGTTGAAGATTAAAAATAAAATAATAATATTTTTGTAGTGATTTATACGGTATATTTAAGTGTTATTTTAGCATATACTTATGTAAACAATAAAGATATACTTGAAAGTGCATTGAAAAGATAGAATAACTCAAACTTATTACCAATTATCAGGAAATATTTCAGAGAATATAAAAACAGAGAATACTTATGAAATATATCAAAAAAATTCATAGTGCATCTGTAAATAAAGAGGTAGCATATATAATTATTTATGATAACGAGAAAAATATACTTGGAAAAACTTTTGAAAGATGTTCCAGAGAAACTTTTAATATTTAATGATGAACAATTAAATAGTTTTAAAAGATATGGGAGTTCAAGAGGAGAATTATTAGAATATATTTCGCCTATAGATGATGTAAATATCGGATATATAGGATAGGATTTTACACAAAAGATATTTATATTAAAACGTACATGCAGTTTTCAAGAATATTATTTCTAAATATGATGGTATTTCTTATGCTGTTAATAATTGCTTACTATATTTCAAAAAAATGATTGAGCGCCCTGTCCAAGATTTAACTTTAGTTACAGATGAAATTATAAGAGAAGGAGACTATAGAAATAGAAAAAGATAATTATAGCCCTGATTTCCATGTTCTTGTTAGCTCTATTAATGAAAATGGTTGAGTCAAATAGAAAAAAACAAGAAATTGAATAACTATTTATTAAACAAAATATTCAGAATTCAAGAAGAAGAGGAAAAATGCTTTCTAGGAATTGCATGACGAGGTAAGTCAATCTTTAGCAAGTTTGTTGTTTTTATTGAGTAATCTTGTAGAAAAAGAAAGTGATGAAAGAAAAAGATAGATTACTATTAATACAAACAGAGATAGAAAACAGTTTAACAAACATAAGAAAATATTGCAGTAAATTTAAGACCACCAAGTTCAGAATTAAGTTTAGAAGAAGTTCTTATAAAATATATAGATGATTATAAAAATTATATAATATCGAAGTGGATTTTTATACAAATTATAATGGTGGGAAGAATAATAATTTTGATATAACGCTCTATCGTATAATTCAAGAATCGTTGTCTAATATAAAACGCCATTCGGGTGCAACAGAAGTACAGATTAAACTTTATGGAATGCAGATTACATTATCTTGAGTATTGCCGATAATGGTATTGGATTAACTAAAGAACGTGTAGAGAAGGCTAAAAAGAAGGACGATTAGGGATTTATGGAATGCAAGAAAGGATCTTAGATTTTTCAGGGGGAGTTTAGGGTTTTACATAATAAAAATATTCTACAGTACTAACTTGTAAATTTAAGACTGAAGTGATAGAGGAGAAAGCTGATGAAGATATTATTGATTGATGACCATAAATTAATAAAAATTGGTATAAAAAGTACTTTTTAGAAGATGATGGAAAAATTAGTGTTATTGATGATTGTGCAAGTAAAACTGAATTTTTAGAAAAATTAAGGATAATATATATAATTTATTTATTTGTGATATTTCATTGCCTGATGGAAGTGGATACGATATATTAGAAATTATAAAAGAGAAAAAACTGATGCTAAAGTAATCATATTAAGTATGCATGAAGATAAATCATATAAAAAAGCTTTGAGACTAGGTGCTTCGTTATGTAACAAAAAGTACTGCTCATGAAGAAATCTTTGCAAGCAATTGATAAAGTTATAGTAAAAGACGAAATATACTTAAATGATAAGTATGCTACAATCTTCTATGAACTATTTAAAGAAGATAAAGAAATAGAGCTTAGTGAACGAGAAAAAAGAAGTAGGGAGATACATAGTTGAAGGTATACTCTGACAGATATTGAGAGAAATTGTTTCTAAGTGTTAAAACCGTGGATACATACAAAAAAACGTCTTATGGAAAAAAACAAATACTAAAAAGAAGTGAATTAGTGGAATATTTAAAAAAATAACCTTATCTTATAAATATTATCGTTTAAAGAAAAATATCTCAATCAGAATAGGAGGATTAAAAATCTTATCTGATAGAGATATTTTTATTAATTAATTTTCTAACTGTTTAGATGTTTTTGAATAGTGTTAGTGAGATGAATACAAATGCTAATACGCAAGAAACGATTAATGCGTAGAAACCACCATTCCATCCAAAGACATCAACAAGTTTACCCATAACGTAACCAGCGCTTGCTGATCCAAGTAGGTAACCGAATAAACCAGTAAGACCAGTTGCAGTACCTGTAGCAACACGTGGAACTAAGTCTGCTGCTTGAAGACCAATCATCATAACAGGTCCATAGATTAAGAATCCGATAGCTACAAGACAGATATTATCTACTAATGGGTTTCCTGGAGGGTTTTTCCAGTAAATGAACACAGCTACAAGAACTCCAGTTAAGAATAATAACATAGGAGGAGCACGGTGTCCTTTAAACACTTTATCACTTAAGTATCCACTAGTTAGCATACCGAAGATACCAGCATATTCATATAAGAAGTAAGCCCAGCTTTGTTTGTCAACAGAGAAGTGTTTTACTTCTTTTAAGTATGTTGGAGCCCAGTCGATGATTCCGTAACGTACGAAGTATACGAATACGTTAGCAACTGCGATAGCCCATAAGAACTTATTGTTGATGATGTATTTAAAGAAGATATCTTTTGCTGATAATGTGTGAGCAGATTCAACTTTTTCTACAATTTTTTCACCTTTCCATTCGTCAACAGGAGGTAAACCTTCAGACTCTGGAGTATCTTTCATTAGATAGAACATAATAATTGCTAAGATAATAGCAATAGTCGCTGGTAAGTAGAATAATGATTGCTAAGCACCAAAAACTGAAAGTCCTAAAAGTGCAAGAGGGCCGATTAATCCACCACCAAGGTTGTGAGAAACATTCCACCAACTCCACCAGGCACCACGCTCAGAAGCAGAGAACCAGTTAGTCATTGTTTTAGCACCAGGTGGGTATCCCATACCTTGGAACCATCCGTTAAGTGCTGATAAGAAAATCATTAATGTTAATGAAGAAAAGCACTGCAGGAACAAGACCGAAAAATTAAGTTGACAGCAGCAGAAGCAACTAAAACCAATAGTAATAAAGTACTTAGGATTACTTCTATCTGAAAACGTTACCCATGATGAATTTACTGAAACCATAAGCTAAAGAAAGAGCAAGTGAAACTTTCCCAAATCAGCTTTAGAGTAACCATATTGATCAATTAAATAAGGGATAGCAAGTGAGAAGTTTTTTCTAATTAGATAGTATGCTGCATATCCAATAAATACTCCTGAGAATACTTGCCATCGAAGTTTTTTTATATTCAGCATCAGTGCGAGAACTATCGATTCTCGGTTTTGGTGCTGAAGCTTTTTAAAAATGAGAACATAAAAATTCCTCCTTTACTTCAATAATGTATTAAATTAAATTTTAATTATTTTATTAGAGTTTTGACGTCAATCTTTTAATAAATAGTTTACTTTTTAAAAATAGTTAACTTATAAAAATATTATATAAAGCAAGAAACCTTTGTAAATGCATTTTTATAAAGTTTTTCTCTTTTTAGAAAAATACCTTACAGCATATGTCAGAAAATACCTTACAAAGTTTTTACAATTGACAAATCAATTATAAATTTATATAATAAGTGATAATTGACTTGTCAATAAAAGATGGTTATGTAAATGGATGTTAAAGAATATGTGAATTTGCTACATGATTTGAAAGTATTAGAGAGAAAGATTGCTTACATTTTTGAGGAAAGATTAGGAATAAGTCTCAACAAGATTTCAAATTATTAAATACTTATATGAAGTCGATGTAGCTACACCCAAAACAGCTATCTAATATTCTAGAGATAGATGCAGCGGCAATAACAAGGCATATAAATAAATTAGAAAAAGCAGGATATGTGGAAAAAGTCGCAATAAAAGCTAATAATAGAGAGGTGTATGTAAGAATTACAGAAATATCAAAAATAAAATAAACAAATGTACTGAAAGAAACTGATATTAGTCAGATAATCGGGTAGGAATTTACTGATGAAGATCTCAAGCAGTTGATAGTACTTAAAAAAGTTTAACAATAATTTAATTTAAAAAAGAGGTATCAGGATGAGTATAATTACAATAATTTTAACAATGTTAGTAGCAGTATTGTTTTTCTATATTATGTATTTAGAGACATTTTCTACAGATTCAGATAGTACAAGCAGAGTGTTTAATATTGCAAAGGAAGAATTACAAAGACCTAGTTTGAATACATTATTTAAAAATCAAGGTGTGTATAATGGGTTAATCGGAGCTGGACTTCTTTTATGGAACATTTTTCTCGAAGAAATCCTAAAGAAATAGTAGAGAATGTTATTAATTTACATTATTCTTTGTAGCGATTTATGGTGGATTAACTAGTGATAAAAAATAATATTAAAGCAAGGTGGATTACCAATCCTAGCTTTAATTACATTATTATTTTCTAGAGGTGAGATACATGAGAAAATACAGCGGTAATTATTGGGGCTACTGGTGCAGTAGGTAGAAAATTTCAAATGAAATATTAAGTGGTGAATATTATGATAGAATTTATATTTTAGGAAGAAGTTCTATTAATAAATTACCTGATGACAGTAGGTTGACAAAGATAATCATAGACTTTTGAAAATATTAATTTTGATACAAGTATCCTAGAAGATGCAGATATATTTGCAAGTCTTGGAACAACGATAAAAATTGCAGGATCAAAAGAAAATCAAAGAAAGATAGATGTAGATTATACAGTTAATTTTTCTAAACTATGTGAAGGTAAAGTAAGAAGTTTTTAATGTGGTTTCTGCAATTGGTGCTAATAGTAAATCGAAAAACTTCTATAATTCATTAAAAAGGAGAGTTAGAAGATAAATTAAAAAATAATGAATCTAGGAGTTCTTAGAATATTTCAGCCATCTCTTCTTATAAGTAAACGTTCTGATAATAGGTTTTTAGAAGAATTATTTATGAAAGTATCTCCAATTCTTCAACTTGTATTAAAAAGGAAAAGCTAAAAATATAGTCCAATCGAAGTTAGTGTATTAGGTAGAGAAATTGTTCGCTTTGCAACAGAGAATAGGAACAAGGAACATATACATATAAGGATTTTTAGAAAAATGGGACTGACCCAAAATTCCTAAAAATTTAATAAAGTGTATAAGAGAACTCATAGACGCAGAGGTTTATTGATATCTAAATTCGCTTTATAAAAGCTTTTTAGATATCTAATAAACTGTGCAGGGAGTGACTCGACAAAATCGATTTTGATATGTACCCAAAAATTCTGGACACATATATATTTAGTTTAGACAAGTGGATGTTATCCTGTATTGCTACAGGTGAGCATCCATTTTGTTTTTGATTGAATTCTCTTGTTATTGTAATAATCTATATACTCATCTACAGCTTTACTAAATTCTTTAAATGACATATAATTCTTTTCATAACCATAATATATCTCCGTCTTCATTCTTCCAAAAATGATTCCACGATACTATTATCATAACAATTTCCTTTCTAGACATCGATTGAATGATTCTATGTGAGTTACTCCCAATAGTAGAATTATATAATTTAAAACCCAGAAATAATCGATAGTTATTATCGATTGTTCCTGGATTTTATTTTATCTTATTGTACAATGAAAGTATAATATAAAACGCGGAGGGTTATTATGAAAAAGAAATGGGGCATAAATTTTTACTAGGTAAAACTAGATTAAGACCTGAGAGGGTGAAAGGAACTGATTTTCTACTTGCACATATAAAGTTTGAAGCTGGGAATCGTGTCTTAGAAGTTGCATGTAACAGAGGAATAAATCTAATATCTTTTTAGCCAAACGATATCCTAAGACTATCTTTTATAGGAATAGACGTAGATAAAGAATCTATTTTTAGAAGCGACAACTGAAGTTGTAAGGAATAATCTAAAAGAATATCGAGTTTATGAGGGCGGATGCATTTTCATTTAACGTTCTCGGATAATAGTTTTGATTATATTATAAATGAAGCTATACTAACTATGTTTAGTGATAAGAGTAAATCTAAAGCTTTAAATGAATATTATAGAGTATTAAAACCAGGGGGATTACTTCTGACTCATGACATACTGCTGTTGGATAATTATGAAGAAACGAGAAAGACATTATCTGATGCAATTAATATGAATGTTTCTCCGTTACCGAAAGAAAATTGGCTATCATTATTTGAAGAACGGGCTTTAAGACGGTTAATAGTCTTCATGATAAACTTACATTACTCACTGTATCTGGACTTGTAGATGATGAAGGTATTTTTAAATACGTTAAAAAATAATAAAAATGGATTTAAAAAGAAAATAGATCACAGTTTATTAAGATGGGAGTAGTATTTAAAAACTAGAAAAAGATATGAATTTTATTTGTTTTGTTAACAAAAAGTTCTATAATAAAAAGTGTAAGCGTAATAAATATAAAGTAGTTTTTAAATAAAGGAGAATTAATATGAGCGTAGGAATAATTTTTGAAGAAGCAGGTTTATTAAAAACATGATAGATTTAAATTAGTAAAAGAAGTAGGGAAACAAGGTGATGTTATTCCTAAACATAATCATCCAGAAGCTTAGTAGTATTCACTTGTGTCAAAGGTGAAGTCAAAGTATTTTTAAATGATGAAGAAATTCATATCGTAGAACCAGGTAAGGCATTACATTTTGATGGTGATAATTATATTAATGCAGAATTTTTAAAAAGATGGCGAAGTTTTTGTTACCCTTTAATACAATAAATAAGACTAAGATAATCTTCCTAATGTTTTCATAGCAATCTAGATTACTATTTTTAAGGGAGGATAAATTATGTTAAATCAAGTAATTTTAATAGGAAGATTAGTAAAAACCAGAATTAAAAGAAAGTGATAAAAAAAGTAAGTTATATTAAAAGCTACTATTGCAGTTCAATCTGATTTTAAGAATAAAGAAGGGAACTATGATACTGAATTTTTCGAATTTACTGCTTTTGGTAAAATCGCAGAAAAATACAGCCAGATACTGTGAAAAAGGAAGTTTACTCAATATAGTAGTACTTTTAAACAATAATGTTTATAAAGATAAAGACGGAGTGACCCACTATAGAATTAAGATTATAGCATAATAAAAATTTCATTTTTAAGCTAAAGGATCTACAGAAAGAAGAAAAAGAAGCTGAAGACGTTTTTGTTCTAGGGCAATAGAAATAAAAAGTAAACTAGATTGCAAAAACACTCTAACATAGTACCAACTGTATTTGAGGTTAATTTTTATACTTGTATTTTATATATAATGTATAATAATATATAAAAATAAATTTGAAAGGAAAGTGTAATATGGAAGAAATCAAAAGTGAAATATTTTTAAAGAAGGAAAATTGATGATGATACCAGATAAGATACTTGTTCTTCAGAATAGTTTTAGAGATGTTGAAAGATAAATCACTAGAGTTTACAGAGAAAGAATTAAATGAAAGCAATTAAGGAGATTTATTCAGATTATTCTCTTATCCGTAGATATCTTGTCGATTATAAGTTCTTAGAAAGAGATAATTACGGTAGAATGTATAAGATTGTAGGAGATGAATAATACTAAATTTTATTATTTGTATATATTTATCTACAGTAGCATTAGCATTCTTTAATCCGATTTTATATATTTATTTATTATCTAGATTTTTCTTTTCGCTGAAGTAGGGGCTGTACTTATCGATTTTTGGTTAGCTTCTTTTATGACAGAAACCCTTTGCGGGGCAGATAACTGATAATATCGGGCAAAAATAGTATCCTTCTTAGTTCAGTTTTTATGGGGTTGTTGGTTTAACCTTGCTACTAGCAATAGCTAATCTTTACTGTATATCTCTGCAATTTTATCTGCAATTGCAGAATCATTTCAATCTGGAACACTTTACAAGTTGGTTGAGTCAAATGTTAGCAATAAAAATAATGAGAAGTAAATATAGATAAAGTTCTTTCTAGAAATTCTCTATATGCATTATTTTTCTCAGCAATTGTAGGTTTTATAAGTGCTAAATATGTGTATGTATATCATAAAAGTTTGTCAATAATATTAAGTATGATAGTTTTTATTATTTCGTTGTTTATTACACTTTTATTTATGAAAAACTTAGAAATTACACAGAAAATATCAATCGAGAAATTAAAGAGGATCATTTGGAACGGTTAAAACTCACTGAAGGAAACATTGTATGTAAAAGCAGTGTATTTCTTATGATACTTTTCGTTATTCCGTCTATCTTAGGATCTTGGACCATCTAATCAATGGCAAGCGGTATTTGAAAAGCTTGACGCTAATATAATTGGTTATATTTGGGTGGGTATTTCTATTAGTGGAATGTTAGGAGTCTTATATATGAAAAACTATCAAATGATATCAAAATTAGCATGTATTGTATATATATTGTAGTGATTAATATTGCAACGTTATTAATGTTTATCTTTATTCAGAATGTTTATGCTAGTTTTTATTATTTATGTTGTATATATATTTTCTTTACTATGATGAGTATACAGGTTACTGTATTTATGCATAAATATTTAGTAAAATGATGATAATAGAACGACTATAGTTTCAATATTTTATACTTTTGAATCTATTATCGTAGTAATACTATTATCAGTTAATGGAGTACTAACTGATAAAGTTGGTATAGAAAACACATGGTTAGTATTTTTAGGGATAATAGGGATAGTTATGATATCATTTGCACTTGTTATGTTTAAAAGAGATTTAATAAGTCATAGAATATCAAAATAAAATTTTTATAGAGAATATTAATGAGGTACAACTCAATAAAAAGCAATATTTAGAGAAACAATTGTTTTTATTGAGTTGTCTCTTTTGAGTGAACCAATTGATGTTGCTTATTCGTTAGATTAATGGTAAAATAATTAGTATAAACTTATATAAGGAGTTCATATTGTGAAAAATACAAATTATCAATATTATTAGCAAGAGTGCAGTGATAGGAGGAGTAGGTGCAACTTATTTATCAGCTGAAGCTAATGAAGTTTCTGCCATGAGGTAAAAAACAGAAGTAGTTAGCACCGGTACTACAACAGTGAAAAATGAAGTAACACCTGCTGGAGTGACTACAACAAGTCCTCAACTACTATCCCAAAAGAAGTAAGAAACATAGGGAAGTACAAGGTGAAAGCCATGAAAGTCCTTTAGTTGGAAAAAGAAGTAGTAATCAACAATGTTGTTGTAACTAAGACTGATAAAACAGGATTCTATGTTCAAGATAAAGTATCAGATAACAACTCCGAAAAACCTCTGATGCGGTATATGTTGCTTCAAAAGACAGTGAATCAGGGGATTTATTAAAAGTTCAAGGAACTGTTAAAGAAGGTTATATGGAAGAATATTCTGTAAGACCAGGACAAACTTTTAAGAAACCAGCTGGAAGTTTAACTGTTACTCAAATTATTAATGCTACTATAACAAAATTAGGAAAAGCAGATTTGCCAAAAGCGTTAAATATTTCTGATGCCTAAAGACATAGTTGATAATACACCATACTAAATATAATCCAGGAAACTGGAAGCTTTAGATTACTGGGAAAGTCTAGAGGGAATGCGTGTAAGTAACTAAACCAAAGTTACTGGTCCACAATATAAAGGTGATATCTATGTATTGCCAGAGTGACTACAAAAGGTCACTTAATAATATCGGTGGAGTTAATCTACGCTCAGGGTGTACAAAAATACAGAAGTACTACCTATTACAGTAGGAAATGAATTTGTAGCAAAAAGCAAAAAGTTACTTTAATGAAAAATATTACTGGGGTAGTTACTTTATAAAAATAAAACATATAAAAATCGATCCATCTAGTGTACCAGCAATCAAGATGGAGGATTAAAACGTGAAAGTGTCTAAAATTTATCCTTCAGAAGATAAATTAACAATTGTTCTACAATATTGAAAAATTTCAGCAACAACAAAGGTCATGATGAAACACCAGAGGAAAAAGTTGATAAGATTGCTAATTCATTTATTAAAGAAGTTCACAGTCCTGATATCATAACTCTTATTGAGGTTCAAGATAACAATGGTGGAGTTAAATGATGGAACTGTTGATGGAGTTCAGAGTGGAGAAAACATTAGATCAAAGAATTAAGAGTCTTGGTGGACCCGAGATTATAAATATACAGAAATAGCTCCAGTTGATGGAAAAAGATGGTGGGAAACCAGGGGCTAACATTAGGGTAGCTTATTTATATAATCCCTAAGAGAGTAACTCTAATTGGTAAAGAAAAAGGTGGAAGCGAGAAGCTGCACGCTTTGTAAATGGACACCTTGAGATCCAGCTGGGAATTGATCCTACAAGTGTTCATTTCGAGAAAGTTAGAAAATCATTAGCGGCTGAATTTGAATTTAAAGGTGAAAGAATAGTAGTAATTGCGAAACCACTTAAAAATCAAAATTAGGTGATGATGCAATCTATGGTTCTAACCAACCATCAGTAGAAAATACAAAAGCAAAACGTATTGAAGAGGCTAAAAATTCTAAATGCCTTCATTACAAAGAAGGATTACGTCAAAATCAAACTTAAAATTTGTTCTAACAGGTGACTTCAATGATTTTGAATTCTCAGATAGTGTAAGAACAATCGTAGGAAATGAACTTGTTAACTTAATGGCTGAACATGAAGCAGGAGACAGATACTCATACTTCTGCAGTGGAAGTAACCAAAGTTTTGAGACAATATTTTAATTTCTAAAAACATTAAAGATAGTAGTCTTCTCTCCAGTTCATATTAATGCTTCATTCATGGAAGAACATGGACGAGCTCTGACCACGATCCAGTAGTTGTACAAATTGACTTGCGATGAAAAGAAGTATCAACTACCCCTGAATCAGCTCAGCTTCTGACCCAACTACAGAGGTGAAACCAGCTTCGACGTTAAACTTGAAATGAAACTTCATACAAAACAAGAAGTAGAAGGTTCAAAAGAAGTTAAGGAAGAAAAACTGAACAAGCTAGAAGCTAAAAAGAGGAAAACAAACAAAGAAGAAAACTTCTCAGGGAAAAATGTTCTTCCAAAAACTGGATTAAATTCTTCAGTTCACTTCTATTTGCTGGATTAAGTGCAGTTGCTGCATTCATTTTGGAAGAAAAAGAAATAAAAACTAATTAAAACATATTTAAATTTCACAGTAAAAATACTAAGAAAACATTGATTTTTACTTTAAACGGCTTAAAAAGAGATTTTTATTAAATCATAATTTTAAGTCGTTTTATTGATATGTAGCATAATCATTAGAGAAAATAAGATGAAAATATGTTAAAAATTTTATAGTTAAGCAAAATAATGATTGAGAGGTATATTAATCATGGAAGACGAAATTATTTATAAATAATCTTGAGGTATTTGCTAATCATGGGTTATTGAAGAGAAAAATAGATTAGAGTCAGAAATTTATTTTTAGCATTGAGGTGAGATTGATTATAAAAAGGCGTTGTTCAGTGATGTGATGACTGACAGCATAGTTATACTGATATTGCAGATGTAGTAGTAGAGACTGCAACTCAAATACGTATAATTTATTAGAGCGCTTAGCTGGAGAAATTTTAAAAATTTTTGAAAAGTTTCCTCAAATTGAAAATGTTAAGTTAGAAATTAATAAACCAGCTGCACCTATAAAAATATCATTTTGAACAATGTGAGTAGTTGTAGAAACAACACGTGAAGGGTTCGAATTATAATGATTATATTAGCATTAGAACCAATATAGACCACGAGAACAATATTTAAAAAGATGCTTTAAGAAAAATAGAAGAGAATAATTTTAAAATTAAATACTAAGCAGTGTTTATGAAACACCTGCATGGGGTGGAGAGCTGATCAAAACTTTTTAAATATGTGTATAGAAATAGAGACTTCGATAGAAGCCTATGAACTGCTAGATACTATTCAAAAGATAGAGTTAGAACTTGGTCGCATTAGAAAGAGCACTCGGGGAAATAGAACGATAGATATCGATATAATCACATTAATAATTTAGTTCTTAATGATGATAGATTGATTGTACCTCATAAATATATTCATGAAAAGAAATTTCGTACTCAGCACCATTAGTAGAGATGTATGGAGATATAGATATTGCAGGAAAAGAGTATAAAAACTATCATTGAGACAAAATAACAGAAGAAATTAGTTTGTATAAAGAAAAATTGTAAAAATGAAAAGGATAGAAGATGTTTAAAATTAGAGAAATTGAAATACCGAATAGAGTAGTCTTAGGCCCCCATGGCGTATGTATGCAATCGCATTTCGTTTAACAGCTAAAGAATTCTGGAGCAGGATTAGTTTGGTGCTGAAATGGTTAGTGATAAAAGCAATTTTATTTAATAATAAAAAGACGATGAATATGTTATATATTGATCCGAAGAGCGTCCATAGTTTACAAATATTTGGTGGAGAAATCGATACTTTAGTAGAAGCTGCGAAGTACGTCGATAAAAATACAGAAGCAGATATTATTGACTTAAATAGGGGTGTCCAGTTCCAAAAATTACTAAAGTAGATGCAGGTAGTAAATTACTTCTTGATCCAGATAAGGTATACGAGGTAATTGCCCGTCTTGTAGACTCGGTATCTAAACCTGTAACTGTAAAAATGCGTATGGGATGGGATGATGAACACATTTATATAATGGATAATGCAAGAAATGCTGAACGTGCAGGGGCTAGTGCAATTGCTATCCACGGTAGAACAAAAGTTCAGATGTATAGTGGAAAAGCTAACTGGGATGTTATTCGTGATGTTAAAAAAGAGCTTAAAATTCCTGTAATAGGTAATGGCGATGTAACTACACCTGAATTAGCTAAGAAGATGTTAGATGATACTAACTGTGATGCGGTTATGATTGGGCGTGCAGCTTTAGGAAATCCATGGATGTTATATCGTACAGTTAAATATCTTGAAACTGGGGAATTAACAGAAGAACCAACACCAAGAGAAAAAATAGATGTATGTTTATTACACTTTAAGAAGACTTATGGAAATTAAGCCTGAGAAAGTTGCTGTACATGAAATGAGAAAACATGCTGCTTATTACATGAAAAGGTATTAAAGGTGAGCAAAGTAAAAAGAATTAAATACCTTAAATTCATATGCAGAGATGGAAAACTTATTTGGTGATTTTAGATTATCTTGAATCAGGAGTAGTAGCATCTAAAAAGAAATAATAATTTAATGTATTGAATTATTGTTTAATTGAAATGTAAAATAGAAAAAAAGAAACTTTACGTATTAATGTATAGTTTCTTTTTCTATTATAATATGTAGAATTAGAAATTTTATTAATGCTTATAAAGATTGAATATAGCTGAAAAATAAACGTTTTTATAATATTAAAAAGAAAATAAATTATAGTTTTAATAGAAAAAGAGTATAAAAAGTAATAGGAGTTAAAGATTATAAATTTATAAAACTGTCTAGAAAAATAATAATTTGATGTGTTATAATACTTAAAAAGAAAACGTTTTTGAGATGAGGTAGGGTATGTTATGACTAGAAAGGCAAAAATTATAGCAACTTTAGGAAATAGTACGGAAGAACTATTAGAGGAGATTGTAGCCATGGGGCGGATGCTGTATTAGTTGATACGTATATAGTAGTCCGAGGAATGTGCAAAGTAGAATTAACAAAATAAAAGAATTAAGAAAAAACTAGATAAAAAAATACAATAATCTATGATTTAGATCACATTTATGCAGAAAGTAAATATAAACTTATTAAAATTGAAGAAGATAATGTTCATTTTGCTTGTCAAAATGATGTTGATTTTTGTTGCTTGTCCATTTTGTTAGTAATTTGGATGAAATTAAAAAGTAAAAAGTATACTTCAAGCTAATGAGAAAAAGATATTGATTAATAGTAAAAATAGACTGTAAAGAAGCATACGAGAATATAGATGAAATAATTCAATTTGCAGATTCAATTATGATTAATGAGGGATGAATTGGGAATGGACACCTTACCAAGATTTACCATGTATTCAAAAAGAAATTATTAGAAAAAGCTAATACAGCTATAAAGGAAGTAATATTAACACAAATGTTACATTCTACGATCTATAATCCTAGACCAACGCGTGCTGAAGTATCTGACGTAACGAATGCAGTAATAGATGGTGTTGATGCAATCATGTTAATTGAAGAAACTGCGATAGAAGCTATCCAAAAGAAGCGTTAGAAACAGTTGATAAAATTATACTTATATTGAAACTCAAGATAAGGTGAAAGGTAATCGTTCGTCAGACCATAAAATCGTCAAATGGATATTGCACATGCAATCTCTTATCAACTAAATATCTACTTGATTCTTTTGATGTCAACTAATATTGTAACTTACACAAAATCAGGGACAACTGCGAAGTTTATAGCAAGATATCAGACCAAAAGTTCAAATTTTGGCGTGGTTCCATCAAAAGAAAAAGCTAGAAAAATTAGCATTAACACGTGGTGTTACAACACTTTATTGAAGAAAAACATTATCAATGGAAGAAATGCTAAGTTTAGCACCTAAGTTTGCTAAGGAATCTGGCTTAGCAAAGAGGAGATCTAATTTTAATAACAGCTGGTCAACCTGATTTAGGGAAAGATGATGTTCCTCCAACTGATTTTGTAAATATAGACAAGTTTAAAAAGAAATAATTAAATAAACTATATTAAGAGTGATTTAAGATCTATTTGTATTATCAAATATTTTTAAATTACTCTTTTAAATTTTAAAAGAATAATTCTAGATAATAATAAATTTTTAAAATAGAAATACGATCTTTGAGAAAAATTATGTAAATATGATATAATCTAATCTATGGTTTAGATATGAAGATTTTTAGAAAGGAATTATTTAATGAAAAATAGTAAATCAATATTCAGAAGTATAGTAAAATATCTATTACTAGTTATAATTTTAATTGGTGGTTCATTTGGAACTTACTCTTATTTCAATTCGAATACAGGTTCTAGTGAATCATATACTCAAAGTGAGAAAAGAAAATGTAAAAACAAGAAGACAAATATATAGTGATAAAGCGGAGAAAAGAATATTTCGAAAAATAAATTTAAAGAATTAAAATTGATAAATAGTGAAGTTATTGGTTATATGTATGTTCCAGGAGATGGGAAAAGATCCTTAAAAAGAACCGATGTTACAAACAACTAATAACTCTAAATATCAGATATGGTTTAGATAATAAGCCAGCTCCATATATAGGTGCTGTATTATGGACTATGAGAATCAACCCAGATTTAACTAAGAGTGATGTTAAATGGGTTTTTGGACATGCAAGAGCTGGAATTGAAGAAAAGAAAAATTACTTTAGACACTAGAGTGTTTAATAATACGAACTGGTTTGCAAAAAGATTATTTTTGATAGTCATGAGTTATTGTTATGGGAAACTCCTGAAAGAAAGTATTATTATGAAGTAACTGGTGTGAAGGTTGTAAATGAATTTACGAATTTATATCAAATCCAACTACTCCTGAGAAAAAAGGAGAATTCATTAATTTATTTAAAGATGAGATGCTAGAAATTGGCTAGAAAAATATAAAAATTTCTGGTAAGGACAATATGACTGTCTTTCTGTACTTGTAGAATAGATGATGTTGCATTACGAACACTAGTTTTAGCAAGACAAGTTCCAGACAATGAATTAAAAGAGTTTTTAGAAAAATAAAGAACTACTTAATATAGTATAAAAAAGGGAGAACATCTAAAGGTTCTAAATTATATAAAAAGTCTATATGAGAATCAATAGATTAATAGTGGTTTATTGATATTCTATACGCTTTTAAAAGCTTTTTAGATATCTAATAAACTGTGTGGGGGATGACTCAATAAAATCGATTTCTTCGAAATCACGATTTTGAGTCACTCCCTTTAAATTTTATATTTCTTAATACCGTGGCTAACTCAATGTGAAACAAGCATTAGAGCTGTAGTTATGAAAAATGGTGTTGTATATTTTTCTGAGATGTGAGATGCTTCAGGAATTTTAGTAAGAACTACCGGAGTTAGGATTACACCGATATTACCACCAACTAAGATTACACTTGTCGTAAAGGTTTATAAATTTATTCTCTAACTCTTTAGAAATATAGAAGAAGTTAAATGACATAGTTCCTATGAAAGCTAATTCCTATAAAGATAGCTGCAACGTAGAAGATAACAATATTATTTGTCAGAGCGAATAATATGCTTCCAACTGTCATGAAACTTAACATTATAGGTAATGTTAGATTTTTGAAACTCTTAACTAAAATACCAAAGATAACTCCAGATAATATACCACTAAAGAGCTAAAATTGTTAGTAGTTTCTAGCTACATCTGGTTGATAGTGGTATTTTCATGCAAGTAGAGTAGAGGATTTTGATAGTTAGTACCCATGCATGAAAATACCTACTAAAAATGTTAGATAGTGTTAAAAGAATAGTCTCTTTATGAATTTAATACTTACTTTTATTATTTACATTTTTCTGCATTAGGGTACGAATAATAGGAATATAATAAATATCGAAGTGCTAGAGCATAAACTAAAAATGTATATTGAATACCGTAGATTAGTAGATATCCAGAAATAAAGGTGAGTCAATGCTTTACCGATGTTCAGGAATGCTGTTCTCAAACCAATCATTGTACCGCGTTGATTTTCATCAAAGAAGTCACTTATCATACTAATAGAAAGTGAGTTCAAATAATCCAATACCAGCTCAGGAAAAGCCTACTAATTAGGTACAGAGTTTAAAGTTTGTAGTAAATGCTGATACTATACCAAAACGAAGATTAATAGTAGCCCAAGAAGAACAGTATTTTTCTTTCCAATAAATTTAATAACTCCGTTACTAAGAAGAACAAAAATTGTTATCATCATAGCAGGGATTGTAGCTAAACTCTCTACAGAGGCTAGACCGATATTAGGATTGCTACATGATAAAAACTTATAAAGATTTGGAATTACTGGAGATAGCAAGATGTGACATTAATAATATAGAAATACTAGTAATGAAAACTTAGCAAATGAATTTAATTTCATAATTATTTCTCCTTTTTATTAATCATATATTTAAATTATTAAATAATTAGGTATGATTTGAGTTAATATAAAAAACCATACTATTCAAGTATAAAAATATTAAATTAGGTCAAGTGATGAGGGGGATATAGGTAAAGAAAGGAAACTACTAATTAATACTTGTTTATAATAAAAATTATAAGATAAAAATAGAGATAACAATAATTATGGAAAGGTTTTTGATAAAATGGCAAAAAGCAGAAATTAAAAAGAATAGTAATGGATATGGTAGATGAAAATTGTTATATAGTTTATAAAGATGGGCGCGGAGTTATTGTTGATCCAGGTGAGGGTTTTGATAGAATACAAAAAGCTGTAGATGAATTAAATGTGAAAATTGAAGCGATATTATTAACACATGCTCATTTTGATCATATTATGTCATTAGATGAGTGTAGAAAACATTACAGGGGTGCCTGTATATATTTCGGGACATGAACGTGATTGGCTACAAAATCCTGACTTCAATGGGTCAACTTTATTCCGTTTAAGAAGACCTCCTATGACTGATCCAGCAGAATTTGAGTTTGAAGAAAATAAAAAATACGAAATTGCTGGTTTAAGTTTTACAGTTCTACCAACACCAGGGCATTCTCCAGGGGGAGTATCATTTGATTTTGGTAAGTTTGTAGTAGTTGGAGATGCATTATTTAGAAGCGGTTTTTGGTCGTTATGATTTATACGGCTCAGATTATGATGCCTTAAAAATTCATTAGGAAATGTATTATTTAAATTGGATGGAGCTAAAATAGTTTATCCAGGTCATGGGGACGAGACTACAATTGAACGTGAACGAGGTTTAAATCTTATCGGTTGTTAATAAAAAGGGAGGGTTTTTATGAGAAAGTATATAGGAAGAATAACCATAAATTATAGTTTCTTTATTGATTGGTCAATAAGTCTGACGGTTATTATTCTGGCTTCTATAATTTTTAAATTTATTAAGTTTGAAGAGGTTTTCGGGTAAATAACTATCTTGCATTATGGATAATTATAGGAGGGCTAACATTTTTAAATCAGTGTGTTGTAATGTTGCTTAGGGATAAATATGAGTACAATACATTTTTGAAATTACAGATGAACATTTTAAACTAGCTTCAACATCAATATACACATTTTTAAGTTGGAGAAAAGTAGCACCGCTTAGAAATATTCTAGATTATACTATTAAACAAAACGTAATATTGAAAAAGTTTAATATTTACATGATTAGTATAAATACTGGCTCGGAAAAAACTAAAATTTTATGTTTCTAGAAAAGACGTAGAACAGTTAGAAAACTTACTATTAACTATACTAGAAAAACAATCTTAATTATAGGAGATATAAAGATGAAGAATATTAAAAAGTCGAGTACATCCTATGGTTATTGTTGATTCTGTAATTACTGGATTTAGATTATTTGGTATTTTTATGATTCTGGCACTAAAAAAGAGCAAAATTGAAAATATTATTTACTAGTTTTGTGGGATTTCTTCTACTAATAGTAATAGGTATATTTGATTATTTCTTAAAAAGTTATGAAGTACGTGATGGGGCCCTAATTTACACAAAAGGAATAATAAATAAAAGAAGCAAAAAATATAAATCTTGAAAACATTCAGTCAATAGATATGAGTTCTAATATAATGTATCAAGCATTTAATCTGCTTTCGGTGGATATTAATCTTGTTGGAGGTAAAAATTAGGATAAAACCTCTGAAGAAGGAAGTCGCATTAAACTTAATTGATATACTAAGAAATTAAAACAAGATCAAGGTGAATCAGAAGATATAGCTGCAGATCAAGAAGAAAAAGTACAGGAGTCTCAAAAAGAAATACTAAGATTGTCTGTGAAAGATCTTTGCATTTTATGGACTACTTAGGGTTAGGGTTCTTTGCAGCTTTTAGGGTTAATATTAGCATTAAATGGTGAGATTCGAGATGTATTCAAATATATCTTCGATAATGAAGCTTATTTTGACGAACTCTTCAAAAATGCTAAGTCAGTCGCAGGGAACATAACAGCTATATTTATTATAATTGGGGTTCTTATGATTTTAGTAGTAATTGCATCAATTATTCATACGATTGTAAAATATTATAACTTTATCCTGACGACTAAAGATCATAATTTACTATGTAAATATGGATTGTTAAATAAAAAAATCACTAGTTATTGATATTGATAGAATACAGAGTGTAAAATTGATATATCCTTTGCGTTATCGTTTCTTTGGGCTAGGAAATTATCTGTTGAAACCTTTGACTAATAACGTATCAGAAGATTTAAGTGAGCAAAAATCTACGATAGATGTCTTACCTCTAGTAAAAGATTTTGCACAAAATTTTGTAAAAATAATCTAGGTATTGATTTAGAGTACTATGAAAGTTTAGAAAGTGAAAAAACAACAAAAGCTAGAATTGCATTGTATCGTTGGAGTTTGTTTAATTGTAGTTTTTACCGATAGTAGTTTTTGTGATTTTATACTTTGCTAATATTGATTTGAAGATTGAGTATAAAGTTTTAAGTTCACTTGCTCTATATCTTGTTTTTGGTTTCGTATAGTATTTTTAGTGAAAACTATATGTTGAAATATAACGAGCTTTCTTATGATAGACATTACTTTGAGAATACGTTTGATGAGACAATTGACAGTAATAACAGAATTTATTAAGGTCAAAAAGTAGGAACAATTAATAGTAGTACGAACTATTTTTATGAATAAAAAGAAATCTTGCTCATATATCAATAAATTCTATTGAGGGTAAACTCAGATATTAAGTTGAAATATTATGATAAAGGATATAAAGAAAAATTAGAAAGAGATTTTTATAGTTTCGAGGTAGGTTATGAGTAGAATATTTGAAAAATCGTGTAATTTACCATCGAAGAATCTCGTACAATATATAAGAATACACTTTGGAATGTATGCTCTAGTTTTTGTCACCAGTTATTGGTAAAAAGTGTATATGATTATTTTAAAACTGAAATAAATTATAAATTTCTTGGTTTAGGGTATATTGGTGATATTAACAATATATGCAATAGTGGCTTTAGTTATTCCACCTGCAGTAATTAGAAATTATTCTTATGAAATTGATGAAATGGATGTCGGAAGTCGAAGGAGTATTTTTAAGAGTAAAAACTGACCATTTAATACTATTCAAGACGTTACGATACATACAGGTCTATTTCTAAAAAGTTTAAATTGGCAGAATATAGAAATAACGAATTTATAGTAAATTGTCGATTAATTGTCTGCCCATTGAAGAAGCGGAGAAGTTAAAGAAAAAATTCTCCAAGAAGAAGTAAGTACAATATTGAATATTGATTTTATACTTTATCATTGTCAAGCAAAGAAAATGTCCTAAATTATCAATTGAAAATAGCGAAGAAAATCCTTAAAAAGGCAAAAATATGTAGAAGCCTTTCCGCATCACCCTTGGATAAAGCCAAAAAGCGAATGGATTAAAAAGGCAGTGCCTTGTTTTCAATCATTCTTTTTCTCTGCATAAAGGTTATCAAAATCTTCTTTAACTATCAAGTATCAAGTTTAGATATATATTTCAGAAAGAATTTCTTTCTCAAGGATGCAGAACATAAAATTGGGATATATTTAGGTTTAGTTTTCTCTAAAATAGGAACGTCAAACCTCAATAGACTCAAGTTCATGAGTTTTTCTAAAACCTAGATGAGTATTATCTGTAGATACTGTATAAATTCCCATCGACTAATAACTCTAATCTCAGTTTTAATAGGATAGTATGCAGTACCGAGAGATTAATAGGAATATATGATTTATGTATTTGAAATGATATCAGAATTACTTCCTAATAGAATTACACTCAAAATTAGATAGTATCAATATTATCTATCGCTTTCTGAACTTAGGTGTGTTATAATTAGGGATGAGAAATGCGAATTAAAACAAAGAGATAAAGCTAAAAATTATTCGTCGATCTATGGTTCTGCATGCTAAAACAAAGGTACAGACGATGAGATTGAAGTGTTCCCAAAAAGCACGTTCAACTCGTCCTTTTTCTGAGGAACACTGAAGAGCCATTTAGTGATGGAAAGCATAGCCAAACTGGAGAAATGGTATCATTTTCAATTTTCTTGTTTTTGAAGATGTATTCAAAAATAGTTCTCTTATCAGGTCCATAATTCATAAGGGATATACATATTATTAAGGACTTGTGCAAGACAGTATAATGACCATTTAAAGTCTCCTGCTCATCAAAATAAGCACCAACAATCATACCAGTAGAACTCATCAATAGCGATATGAAGAAGTCATTTTTATCGCCAAACCAGTTATGAATACTAGCATCCATTTGAAAGAAGTTCACCAAAATATCTAGGTCTACTAGGATGAACACTAGATATAGATTAGAAATGGGTTCTACAACAGTTGAAGTAGTATTTTTGATTGTGAGTAACCGAATTTTTGTTTAATTCTACGTTTCTTGAAAGCTTTGGTTTTTCTTAGTAGCTTTGGGAGAGATAATATCAGCATCAAATAAGATATTAGCGACAGAAGTACGACTAATAGTCAATATTTTTCTCATCATGATGATTTCACAAAACATGTGAAAAGAAAAATCATAGTAAGTATCTTTATACCAATAGATTATTTGATTTTTGATAGAATCGAGAATTTTATTACAGAGAGACACCAGTATTTTATGAATAAAGCCAGAAGGACCTTCTGTCTCAGCTACTTTTATTAACCTATGAATTTGTCTTTCAGTGAGGTTAAGTAGCAGCAGCACGTAGTTTTAACTCCATTTTATAACATCTGTAATGACAAGGTGTTTACTTTCTTGAATGTCATTTAATTTTTACATTATGTTGTTTTGTGATAACATCTGTCATTTTTATTTCTCGAATATTATGATTTTAGTATAATATATTTTTATTATGTTGGGACATTTTTCCTTTCTCACTTAAGGCATTATCACTTTTCATTCATGAATATTGATTTTATAGCTTTATCATTTGACAAATGACAGAAAGTATATTAAAATCGAATATGCTGATAAAAGAAATATAAATACTTATCAGAGTGAGTGAGGGATAAGGCCCGATGAACTCCAACAACCTAATCAATTGATTAAGGTGCTTTTCATAGCAAAGTTTACTTTGAACGATGAGGTATACATAAAGACCTTGTCTATGAGATAAGGTCTTTTAATTTTATTTTAAAGATATTAAGGACTTAGAAAGATTTGTATTAATATCAGACAAAAATATTTTAGGAGAAAAAATGAGCAAAACATATTTATTTACATCAGAATCAGTTACAGAAGGACATCCCAGATAAAATCGCTGACCAAGTGTCAGATGCGATTTTAGATGCGATTTTAGAACAAGACCCATACGGACGTGTTGCTTGTGAAACTTGTGTAAACACAGGGTTAGCAGTACTTGTTGGAGAAGTTTCAACAACAGCAAATGTTGACTTCAACAAATCGTGCATGTACACAATTAATGAAATGGATATAATGATCCTAACAAAGGATATTCAGGAGATCATATTTCAGTTCTTGTAGGGCTTGATAAACAATCTCCAGACATCGCTTTAGGAGTTGATAATTCATTAGAAACAAAACAACAAAAAGAAGAGAATGAAGTAGGTGCTGGAGACCAAGGTCTTATGTTTGGATTTGCAACTAACGAAACTCCGACATATATGCCACTACCAATTTACCTAAGTCAAAAACTTTCAAAACAATTAGCAGAAGTTAGAAAAAATGGAACTCTAACATACTTAGGTCCAGATGGAAAAGTTCAAGTTACAATCGAATATGATGTGAATCATAAAAGTAAATAGAATCGACGCAATCGTAGTATCAACTCAACACGATGCAGATGTAACTCAAGAACAAATCCATGCGGATATTAAAAATATGTAATCGAGCCATGTTTAGATAAAGGAATTATTAGATGAAAATACTAAATACTTTATTAATCCAACGGGTAGATTTGTAATTGGTGGACCAGTAGGTGATGCAGGACTTACAGGACGTAAAATTATCGTAGATACATACGGTGGATTCTCACGTCATGGTGGTGGAGCATTCAGTGGTAAAGATGCGACTAAGGTAGACAGATCAGGAGCATATATGGCAAGATATATCGCTAAAAAATATCGTAGCTAGTGGAATTTGTGACAAAGCTGAAGTTCAATTAGCATATGCAATTGGAGTAGCCCACCCGGTATCTATTTTTGTCGAAACATTTGGTACTTCAAAAGTTGATGAAGGAGAAATTGTTAAAACGATTAAAGAAGAATTCCGTTTAACACCAAAATGGAATTATCGAAACTTTAGATTTAAGAAAACCAATTTTTAAAGAAAACAGCAACTTATGGTCACTTTGGACGTGAAGATGTTGAGTTTACTTGGGAAAAGAACTGACAAAGTAGATGCATTCAAAAATTATTAAAATAGTAGTATAAAAAGCGTAGAGTAGGAATATCCTATTCTACGTTTTGTATTTTTCAATAATAAAATTTTGTATATTCAAGAGATAATCTTAATAATAAATCGATGTTTAATACCATTTTAATTTGCAAATAATCCTATATGTAGTTTAATATAAATAAGGACAAAAAGTGAAAAATATGTACAAATTGTGGAGGTATTTATGAACCTATATGAAAAATAGGAGAAGAAAATTGATGAGTTAGTTATGCACATGTATGATGATATTATTCCTAATGATGATAGAATAAATATTTTTGTTTAATGATGGTTTTGAGAAAATAAAAGTGGAACAAAAATTCTTTAGATTATTTTTAGGGTGAACCAGGTCATTCAGTGTTTGCAACACCGATCTTAGAAAAAACATATGAAACTACCAATTTCAATAAAAGAAGCAAAAATATTGGTTGGAAGATTTTGAATCAGCTTTGGATAGATTAGATATAGACCCAGTAATAAAGAAATTTGTGAGTCAAAAATCAATTCATTAACAATGCAAATGATAAATACAATTTAAATTATTTAAAATACCCGCTTTATTGAATATTTTTATATATTCGATAAAGCGGATATTTATTATTATGCTACAACTTCATCTTCATCCGATCTGAGAAAATCTCTAAGTGCTTCAGGAGAAGAGGCAGAAACAAATCTAATTGAAGATTTTTATATTGAAAAAGAAATGCTTCATCTTTATGTATTCTATTAGCGGTTAATGCACCTTGAATACTAGTGAATAACCATTCGCCAACAGGATTGCAAACATCCTCTGGTAAAATTTCTATCAAATAAACCATCTGCAAGTAATAAACGCTAATTTTCAAGTATATCACTGCATTTTTCTGCGATTATTGAGAAAGTTCAGCTGTCTCCATCGCTAATAATGTAAGTGAAAAACCACTACGTTTACATGCTTTACCTTTCGATATAAAAAGATCAAAAACAGTTGTTAAATACTCCTCTAAAGTCCCTAATTTAGGAGAAATTGTTTTAAACTCTTTTTACATTACAGTTTATTTTATCTAATGCTTCTAGATAAATTTCATCTTTTTCCTTTTGGAAAATAGTAGTATACGCTTCCTTTAGGGGCTTTAGCTATTTTAATTATATCCTGAACACTTGTCAGAGAATAGCTCATAGTTCAAACGTTTTGGACAGTTGTTAAAATAATGTTTTCTTTAACTTTATTGTTTAACGTCATGTCATTCACTCCCTTACATTATTATTATAATTTTATTATACAATTTTTATATTGCTAAAATCAATATTTTGTAATAAAAATTTTGTTTAAATTTGAATATACAAATATTAAAGTGATAATGATGATAACGTATACGTAATAATGATTATATAATTGAATGTATAAGAAAATATGAAAATTTATAATATAATAATTATCATAGGTTATAAGTTATTACGAATTTGATGTTGTTACGATGATTTTTAGCTTTTTCTTTGCAATATTTGTATTTAATCGACTTTTATAGTAAAATATAATATGATATTCAATAAGGAGACGGGTATGTTAAAAAGAAAAATGTTTCAACTTTGTGTTGAGTTAACTAATGGAAATATGAGTTCTAAAAGCTCTGAAAAATTAACAAAATCTAATCTAAGTCGATTAATGATTCAACCTTTTTGCTAAGGTATATGATAATATACTGATGAAATTTTAGATGAAATTGATGATTTTAAAAATTTAAATGAATTTTTATTAGAAAAGTTACGCCCAGATGCTCGACCAATCAATCAAGATGAGGATTCTCTGGTAAGTCCAACAGATGGAGTAATTTCTGAAGTAGGTGTTATCGGTGAAGATAGTACATTTGTTGTTAAAACATCAAGTTTATAACGTTCAAAACATTAGTTGGAGATAGTGAGCTAGCTGATAAATATAAAGATGGTACATACATAATAATATATCTTAGTCCAAAGAATTATCACCATATTCACTTCCCGATGAATTGCCAGTAAAGGATGCGTACAGTCTTGGTAAATATTCATATCCAGTTAATAATCTTGGTTTGGAATTGGGAGATAATATTCTAAGTTATAACTACAGACAAGTTTATAGATTAAATGGAAAAATTAATTATACATTAATACCAGTAGGAGCTCAAAAATGTCAATTCAATAATTCCTACATATGAGAGTATTTATGTAAAAAAAGGGGAAGAGTTAGGGTACTTTGAGTTTGGTTCAACAGTAGTATTACTGTTCGAAAAAGATATTATCTTAGAGGAAAACTTAGAAAATAAAGAAATCAAGATGGGAGAGAAAATAGCAACTATTTTTATAGGCTATTGGTAAAAAGAAAAATGGTACTAAAAGATATTTTTCACCTGATGATTTTGTGGAAAAAGTATGAGTTTATTGATGTTGAGTATATGAATATGCACAACAAAAAGTTATTATTTCAGATTTAGATAATACTTTAATATCATGGGATAGTAAAAAGATACTAAGAATTGAATAAATGGCTAAAGAAGATGAAAAAATGGTTTTCGATATTATTGTTGTATCTAACAATACAGAAGAACGTGTTAAAGAATTTTGTAAAAATTAAATCTTCAATATGTTGCTGGGTGCAAAGAAACCGTTAACTATAGGTTTTAAAAGAGCACTTAAAAATTAAATGAAAAACCAGAAGAAGCGATTATTTTAGGGGATCAGTTTTAACTGATGTATTAGGAGCAAAAAGTTTTTGGAGCTATGAGCGTACTGGTTAAGCCGATCTCAAAGACAGATGCTTTTAAAACTAGAATTAATAGATTTTTGAAGCATTGATTATCCATAATTTAACTAGAAGAAAAGCATTCCCTAAAATGAAAAAGTGAGCTATAGATTAAAAACATAAGAAAGATGGAGGCCATATTGAGTAATAAAGTTTATTGTATAGGTTGTGGTGTTGAGATTCAAAGTGAAGATCAAAAATAAACAAGGATATTTACCAAAAAGTGTTGTAGAAAAATATTGATGGTAATCTTGTTTGTAAAAAAGATGTTTCAGATTGAAAAATTATAATGAAGTATCGGATGTTCAACTAGAGCTGAAGATTTCTATCAACTTATCAAAACATTATCGAAAAAGATGCATTAATAGTAAAAGTTGTAGATATCTTTGATTTTTCTGGAAGTTGGATTGAAGATGTAGTAGATATTGTAGGAAATAATAAAGATATTGTCCTAGTAGCTAATAAATTAGATCTATTACCGAAGTCTGTTAAACAAAATAAGGTAAAAACAATAGCTGTTTAAGATGCTTAAGGCGAAAGGAATTAAAGTAAGATATTCTATTAATTGAGTGCAATAAAAATCAAGGTGTAGAAAAGCTCGCTAGTCGTATAGATGAGCTTCGTAATGGTAAGGACGTATATATTGTTGGTGCGACGAACGTTGGTAAATCTACATTTATTAACAAACTTATTGAACTTACAACTGGGGATAAAAATATTATACAACATCTCATTTCCCAGGTACAACATTGGGGATGATTGAGATTCCTTTAGATAGAGCTACTAGTATATATGATACACCTGGTATCATATTAGATTATGATATAGCTCATTATCTAGATGCTCAAAGTTTAAAAATTAGTAATGCCTAAGAAGGAGATTAAAGCTCGTGTATTTCAATTGAATGCTGAGCAAAGTTTATTCTTTGGTGGTATAGCTAGAATGGACTTTGTAGAAGGTGAACGTCAAAGTTTCACTTTTATATGCATCTAATTTAGTAGAAATTCATCGTACAAAAGCTAAGTAATGCAGATGCATTATTTGAAAAGCACTTAGAACTTTATTAAAACCACCATTTGAAGATAATGTTTCAATCTTCAATAATCAAGTTAAGAAAGTTTTACTATTGATAGTAGAAAAATGGATATTGTAATTTCAGGATTAGGTTGGATTACAGTTAATAGCGATAGTGGATGTAAGATGAGATATTCATGTTCCAGAAGAAATTGAAGTTTTTGTACGTGAATCGATAATATAGTATTAAGAAAAGAGGATAAGATGTTAAAAGGAAAAACAAAAAGACAATTAAGAGCATTAGCACATCATTTATCACCAATTTTTCCAAGTTGGGAAATCAGGGGTAAATAGTGATATGATTCAAGGAATCAGAGATGCGTTAGAAAAACGTGAATTATTAAAAGTTAGTATTTTACAAAAAACTGTGAAGAAGATAAAGATGAGGTTGCAAAAATTTTTATCTGAGCGTACTTCATCTGAGATTAGTTCAAGTTATTGGGCACACAATTGTATTATACAAACAAAGTTCTAAGGAAAAAGTATAGAAAAAAATAGAGTTGGTGAAATAAGATGTCAATTGCTCTTTATGGAGGTAGTTTTGATCCAATACATATTGGGCATTTAATTACAGCCGAAAAATGCGTAGAAACTTATAATTTAGAAAAAGTTATTTTTATTCCCTCATATATTACACCTTTAAAAGGTCGAGAATTAGAAGCTAGTGATAAGAATAGATTCGAGATGACGAAACTAAGTACAAAAGATAATTTTCAGTTTTGAAGTTAGTGATTATGAAATTTCAAATGAGGGTGTAAGTTATAGTTACCACACTGTTAAGTATTTTTAGTGAATTATATAAAAATAAAAATCTATTTTTATTATTGGAACAGATAGAGCGAAAAGATTTAAAAATGGTATAATATAGAAGAACTATCAAAAATTAGTAACATTTGTTTTTGTAGCACGAGATGAAGAGGATTTATATAAGATAGTAGAGAGGATGCATTTTATAAATCTATAAGTTATAAAATAATGAAGTCACCAATAATAGAGATAAGTTCTAGTTTGATTAGAGATAATTTAAAAATAAGAAAAGTATTAAATATATGATCACTGATGAATGTAGGTCATATAGAGGAGTTGAGTTTATATGGAATATCAAGAAATTCAAAATAAAGTTAAAAGAAATATTACCAGAAAAAAAGATACATACATACTTTTAAGAGTTGTAGAAGTAGCGAAAAATTAGCTAAGATTCATGGAGCAAATGTTGAGAGAGCAGCATTAGCAGCTTTTAGTACATGATGTTTGTAAGCCTATGGATGAAGTATTAATGAAAAATGTGTAATTCTACATAACTAGATGTTAATTTATTAGATTATCCAGTAGAGGTTCTTCATGGACCTGTAGCAAGTGCATATATCGAAGAAGAATTCGGTGTAGCTGACGAAGAGGTTAAACTTGCTGTTGCGAATCACACTTTTGGTAGGAAGTATATGACATTATTAGAAAAAAATAATTTTATTGCAGACTACATTGAACCACAGAGAAAAACATCCTCATTTAGCTGAAGTAACTGAAGTATCTGAGTATGATCTTGATGAAGCAGTTAGACTTGCTGCCAAATATACATTAGTTTATTTAATCGATAATGATGAAAAGAATTTATCCTTCATTACTAGATTGTTATAATTATTATAATATTAAAAACTATCGTGTTGGATTTAAAAGAAAAAAATAAAGATAAAAATTTTAACAGATGAAAAAACAATCACAATTAGAAATAAAAGCAGCTCATTTCAAGAAAAGGTGATTTATTAGAAGCTACAACTTATGAAGATCCAGATACAGTGTTTGCTACATTAGAAGTTGATTTAGTAAAACCTGTAACAAGAGATACTTTAACAGAGCGCTATGCAAAATATTATGGTGTTACTCTGGATGAGTTAATTGAAAAACTTGCTAAAAGATATCCAGAAGATGATGTACTATATGTAGTATGTTCATATTATAAAAATAAAAATAAAGAAAGAGGATGAAAAATGGAAGTAGAAAAACTTATTAAAAGATTGTTGTAGATGCATGTGATGACAAGCATGGATATGATATTGTTGCGTATGATTTAACTCAAGCAGGAGTATTATATGACTATTCTGTAATTTGTCATGCACCTACGAATAGACAAGTAGAGACATTGCACAAGAAGTTAGAGAACAAGTATTAGAAAATGGTGAGAAATTCACAGTACAGAAGGTCTAGAGAAGCTAAATGGGTTCTTATGGACTTAGGTGATGTTGTAGTCAACATTATGACACGCGATGATAGAGAGTACTATGAATTAGATGCATTATTTGAAAAATACCCTATAAAAAGGTGTTTAATATGTACGAGAATTTGAGTATTGTTTATGATAAACTAATGGATGTCGACTACGATGCTTATAAAATATTATTGATCAAGAATTAGAAGATAGAAAAATCTTCTAGTTCTTGATTTAGGGATGTGAGTGGGGCAATGTTGCCAACATTAAAAATATGGAGAAGTATTCGCATGAATAATAGTGAACAAATGCTAGCGATAGCGAGTGAAAAAGTTCCAGGATGTAATTATTTTGCGATGGATCATTAGAAACTTCATCTTTAAGTATGGAATTTGATTTTTGTTTTAAAGTGCATTTGATGTTTTTCAATTATTTATCAAATTTTTGAAGAATTTAAACAAGGGATTAGAAGAAAGTGTATTCATCTTTAAAAGAAGGTGGAAAATTTGTTTTTGATATCCACACTCCCTAAAAATTACAGATATGTTAGAAAAAGCAAGTTTTTCGGTTATGAAGATGAAGAAATAAGTTATCTATGGTTTACATATGAAACAGAAAATTCGTTAGAGTGGAGAAGCGAGTTATCATTTTTATAAAAGAAAATAACGGTTTGTATAGAAAACTTGAGCAGTTTCATTCCCAAAGAACATATGAAATAGAATGATGTTCTATTTGAAATTCAAAATTTAGGATTTAAAGTTAAAGATTACTTCTGTGATTTTGATAAAAACAATAAAAAAATTACGAAGAATCGGATAGAATAATTTTTATTGTGGAGAAGTAAAAATGGCAGTTGATTAAAAACTCTTAAACATTTATATGCACCTAAAATAAACCTTGTATAGTAAATGTAGATAAGGCTAATTATATAGCAGTTAGAGGGAGGGGAACCCCAATGATGAGAATAGCAGTATAAGGAGTTGATCCAAAAGTCCTAAAATTTGACAAAGTTCATATGAGAACTCATCGACGCAGTGGTTTGTGATATCTAATTTCGCTTTGAAAAGCTTTTGATATCTAATAAACTGTGCGAGAGTGACTCGACAAAATCGATTTCTACGAAATCGCGATTTTTGCAGTCACTCCCATCCTGTATATGCGCATCAAATAGGTAAAAAGGAGATATAAAATTCCTGGTTACTTTGATTTCGTTGTCCCACCATTAGAAGGGTTTTGGTGGCAGGAAGGAATAGAAGGTGTTGACTATTCGAATAAACAGAACTTTAGTTTATTTCATTAATTAGAATACCGGATTTTGTTACAAAAGGAAGTATTTGAGTGGGCTGTTAAGCAAGTAACAGAAAAGAAAAAGAAAACTTTCATCAGTTGAATACTTTACCTATGATGAGGGCGAGTGTGTTCAATGTATGCATATAGGTCCATATGATTCAGAGCCGGAGACTGTTACTAAGATGCATGAATATATGATTTCTGAAGGTTATGAGTTAGATATAAATGAGACCCAGATATCATCATGAAATTTATATTTCAGATGTGAGGAAAACAGAGCCTGAAACTTAAAAACAGTAATAAGACATCCAATTAGAAAAAAATTTTGAAACTTGATTTTAGCATTGCTAAAAATCAAGTTTTTATGAATTGACATTATATGTTTAACATAGTATTATAGTTACAGATGTAACTGAGAAAAAGGATGAATGGAAATGGATATTAATATTTCAGAAGCTGAATGGGGAAGTAATGCGAGTAGTCTGGAGCAATAAAAGAAACTACAAAGTAAATTTGTAATAGATACTCTAGGTGAAGAAAAGTCTTGGACTCCTTCAACTATTAAAACTTTACTTTCAAGGTTAGTGGAAAAAAAGGATTTTTAGAAACAAGAAAACAAGAGTAACAAATTTTCTATATTCAGCAAAATGTGTAGAAGATGAGTGTTTAGAGATATTAACACAAAACTTTTTAGAAAAGAATTTGTGAAAGAAGAACACATATTATCGTTAAGAATATAATCGAAAAAGATAATTTAAGTAAAAAGTAATATTGATGAAATTATAGAATTATTACAAGAAAAAAAGAAAAACCGCAGCAGATGTTGTACATGTAAATGTTTAAAAGGACAATGTAGTTGTGCTACAAAACATAGTTAAAGAGAGATTCGAAAATGGATGTTGGTAAACAAAGAATACTAATTACAGGAGCTTCAAGTGGATTAGGGTCGCGAATTGGCTCACCAATTCGCACAAAAAGGAAATGTAGAATTGATATTAGTTGCTCGGAGAAAAGAAGCGTTAGAAAAAGTTGCTAAAAAAATGTAGTGCTTTTGAAAACGTAAAAACTAGAGTTTATAGCGTTGATATTGGTTCACAGGGATCAAAGTAGAACAGTTACTATCTTCTATTACAGATATCGATATTCTTATTAATGGTGCAGGATACGGTATTATGAAAGACTTTAGTGAATTTAGTGATGCTGAGGTAGTTAATATGTTTGATACAAATGTAATTGGGACTATTCAATTAACTACAGAAATAGCTAAGAGAATGAGAAAAGAAATCTGGAACAATAGTAACTATTGCTTCGTTAGCAGAGTAAAGATTGCTACACCAAAAAGTTCTGTATATTCAGCGACTAAATTTGCTTTAATTGGATACTTCAATTCTTTACGTTTAGAACTTAAAAAGATAATGTCCACGTTATGACTGTAAATCCTGGGCCTGTGGCTACAAATTTCTTCAATATCGCTGATGAGGATAAGAGCTATCAAAAAGCTATGGGTGGTAAAACATTAACACCTAAACGTTGTTACAAAAGATAATAAAAGGAATTGAAATTAAAAAAACGTGAGGTAAATTTACCGTTTAAAACTAGTTGTAGGGTGTTAAAATTAGTCAGTTATTTCCCAAGGTTAAGTGATCGAATTTTAGCGAATATGTTTTAAATAATAGGAATAAACAAAAATCAAGGTTAGAAGAATCTAATCTTGATTTTTAATTTTACTCTAATGTTTCAATTCCTGAAAAATCCGTTTTTAATCGTTATCATTGTTTACCGTGGAATTTGGTATTGAAAAAACTCGTACATTTATGATATTATGTAAATTATAAATTACAAATATGAAAGTGAGAAAAAAGTTATTATGAAGAAAAAATTACACGTTAGCGTCAGCTACAATAGTAGGGATTAGCAATTGCAACTTCAGGGGAGCTGCTTTTAGCAAATTCAGATGATACAACTACAACTCCATCGTCAGCAACAACTACGCAGACACCCTCAGCAGCTCCTAGCTTCTGCTACAGCACCAGAAAAAGATTTAGTATTAGTTCATACTAATGATGTTCATGGGCGTATTGTAGAAGAAAAAGGTCGTGATAAAACTACTTCAGTTGTTGGAGATGCAAAAATTAGCTACAGTAATTGAAAATGAACGTGCTAAAAAGATCGAAACAACAGTAGTAGTAGATGCAGGGATGCATTCCAAAGGTTTACCTATTTCTAACTCAACTAAAGGGGAAGCTCGTGCTGAAATTTTTAAACAAAATGAATTATGATGCTATGGCTGTAGGAACCACGAATTTGACTTTGGTCTAGATGAAGCTAAAAAGTATAAACAAATTTTAAAATTCCCATTACTTAGCTCAAACACTTATGTAGATGGAGCACGTTTATTTGAGGCTTCAACAATTGTAGATAAAGACAAAAATGTTAAAGGTGATGAAGTTGTTGTTATAGGTGTAACAACACCAGAAACAGCTACAAAAACACACCCTAAAAATGTAAAAGGTGTAACATTTAAAGACCCTATTCCAGAGGTGCTAAATGTAGTTAAAGAGATTCAAGCTAAAAGCAAAAGCTGGTGATGACTATGAAAACGTATGTTGTTTTAGCCCACCTTGGAGTAGATACAGCAACTCCAAACGAATGGAGAGGTTCTACTCTTGCTGATGAACTTTCTAAGAGTCCGTTATTAAAAGGAAAGCGTGTAGTGGTAATCGATGGACACTCTCATACTGTAGAATCAAAAACATATGGAGACAACGTTACTTATAATCAAACTGGAAGTTACTTAAACAACATTGGTCAAAAGTTACATTGAAAACCAAATAGTTTACTAGAGAACACCAAGTCTAATTAAAGCTTCAGAAACTACTAACGTAGTGCCTAACGCAGAAGTGAAAAAATTAGTTGATGAAATTAAAGCTAAATATGATGCAGAAAATGCTGTTGTAGTAGTGAAAAATAGTCCTGTTGAGTTAAGTGGTACTCGTGAAAATGTTCGTGTCCGTGAAACTAACTTAGGAAACGTGGTTGCTGATTCACTTTACGAGTATGGTCCAAAACAGGATTTAAAAATAAAAGCAGATATCATGATGCAACAAATGGTGGTGGTTTACGTGAAACTATCGCTAAAGATAAACCCTATTACAAAAGGTGAGCGTAATTGCAGTTCTTCCATTCGGTAATACAATTTCTCAAATTAGTGTTACAGGTAAAGACGTATTAGCTATGTTTGAAAAATCTTTAGGATCTATTTTACAAGTTGATAAAAGCAGGTAAAACCGTTTTAGATGAAATGGACAACCGTTATTAGAACCAAGTGGAGGTTTTCTTACGTATCAGGAGCTAGAGTATACTACGATACAATTTACCTTCAGGTAAACGTGTAATACGTGTAGAAGTTAAAAATCATGATACAGGTGCCCTACGATAAATTAGATTTAGCTAAAACATACTACTTAACTACAAATGATTTCTTAGCAGCAGGTGGAGATGGATATACTATGCTAGGGTGGAGCACGTGAAGAAGGGCCATCTATGGATGAGGCGTTCAAAAATTATTTAGAAAAAGCAGATTTAACTAAATATGCTGTAGTAAATCCAAATTCACGTACAATTTCTGTAGATTCAAAAACTTACAAATTTGAAGAGCGGAACAACCTAAAGAAGATAATTCATATACTGGAAATGTGGGTTCAGGAGCTGATCGAGGCGAACAAGCAACTAAAGAAGAAGGAGTAACTTCGGGGAAAGTAGAACAAAACGGTAATAATGAACAAGGTAAAGTTGAAAATGTTGAAAACAAAGGTGAAGAAGCTAAATCAGAATTTAAAGAAACTGATGTTAAATTACCAGCTAATGCAACTAGCAAACAAGTTGTAGAAAATAGTAAAGAAAAATAAACTATCTAACACTGGTATGAACTCATCAAGCACTAACTGCGCTAAGATTAAGCCTAATTGCCTTAGTTGGAGCTGCCGTTAGACGTAAACTTTCTGAGTAATTAAGTTAATTATAAGTTGAAAAATTCAAAGTATAGGTATTTTCTGTACTCTTTGATTTTTGAGATTTATTATATATTTATATAATACTGTTAAAGTCGAGTGATAAAAAACATTGACAAGGGTCTCTTAACTTGATATACTTAAGTCACAATAAAAATTACACTTTGAAAAAGAAGAGTAATAGTTGATATTTGTAGAGAATCTCGGTAGGTGAAAGGAGATCAAAAATGATACTATGAAGATGGTCTTTTTCGTGTGGTGGTTGAATAGTTAAACTACTACAGGATAGCCCGATACAGCTAAGGTATAAAAATAAAGATTATTTAGTACTTAATAAGTTAGTATTTGTGAGAATACTATAAATCAAAGTGGTAACACGTTATATAGATACGTCCTTGAGAAGTAAATAACTTCACAAGGACTTTTTCTGTATGTGAAAAGTGAGGGTATATGTATGATAATAAAAATATCAAAAGTTGTAAGTTCAAGTTTAGCTTTAACATTATTATTAGCAGGTTGTGCTACAAATCAAAAGTAAAGAGAACGGGGGATATTACAAAACCATCGGTAGAAATTTAAAACTTTTAGTTCAAAATGAAGGAAATGCTATATCAGATAGTCATCTAAAGAGTTGAATTTTTATCAGCAGAACCACTTACAGGAATGTTTAATCCGATATTCTTCTTACAAGCAACTGATTATTATATTATGAGAGATACAATGTTATATACATTTGCATTAGATAAAGACTATAGATTAAAACAAGATGATGAAAATGCTCCTGCACAAAATTTCATTTAGATAAAGAAAAGAGAAAAGCGACAATTACTCTAAGAAAAAGATTTGAAATGGAATAATGGAAAGATGTTACAGCTGATGATATCATTGCTACTTATAATTTAATGGAAATCTAAATAATGGGAAAATGTTGATATTCTTCTGATTACGAAGTGATTGAAGGAATGAAGGAGTATCATGAAGGAAAGCTTTCATCTATTAAAGGTATAGTAAAAAGATGATAAAACTGTAGTAATTAAATATACAGATGTGAGACCATCATTACTTTGGGGTAATGGATTTATAACTGCATTTTTAAATAAAAAGATCAAGTAGAAGAAGCATCTAAAAGATTTCACTAAGTTCTCTGGAGCAAATCTTAATACAAAACCTTTATCATATGGACCTTATTACTTAGATAAACAAATTAATGGAGAAAGGTGATGCTAGCAAAACAAAATCCTCATTTCTTTAATAAAGATAAAGGTTAAAGTAAAAAGAAATAGAATTTAAAGCTGTGTCACCATCTCAAGCAGCATCAGTTATTAAGAATGGAGATGTAGACTATATTCGTGCACTTAGCCCAAAATGTTTGGGAGGGTATAAAAGATTCTAAAAAATGGAGATATCTTAGGGCAAACAGATCTTTATGTTTCTTATGTAGGATTTTAAAATTAGGAAAAATTTGATAAAAAAGAAGGAAAAAGTTCTAACTGATACAAGTAGTAAATTAGGTGATGTTAAATTAAGACAAAGCCTTTGGATACGCTGTTGATTGGGATCAAATCAATGATAAACTATTTAAAGGATTAAGATATACGCCAGACTGGTTCAGATTCTTCCCACCTAGAATTGAATTAGCAGTTAACCCTAATGGTGATTCAAAAAGATGTGAAAAAGCTATTGTTGGATGAAGCGGGATATAAAAGATACTGATGGAGATGGATTACGTGAAAACAAAAATGGTGAGAAGTGGTATTCAACTATGCAGCAAGAAATACAGGTAGTGTGAAGTAGATCAAGCGTTAGCAGATAACTTTGATTAAATCATGCGGAAAGAAGTAGGACTTGATGTTAAATTAGTGGATGGTAAATTATTGTCTCCTAAAGATTGGTCAACAAGAGTACAAGCTGATGATCCTTCAATAGACATTTTTCCAAGGGCTTGGGGTTCTTTAATAATCCAAATCCTAACTATATAGCTGGTGGAACATCTAAGTTAAACTTACCTAGATATATAGATGATACTTTAACAAAAGATTTAGAAGCTATTGATTCGAAAGATTCATTTGATGACAACAAAATAAAAAGAAGCATTTAATAAATTTGATAATGATTTTTGCAGAGGCTACGCCATGGTTACCTTTAAGTTGGAGTACAGATATTGTATGGGTTAATAAACGAGTTAAAAATATAGATCTTACAAAATATAATACTCGATCAACAATTTTATGAACTTGAATTAACTTCAGATAAAGGTGTTAGAAAACTAATAATTATAGAATAATAAATTAGAACGAATAAATTGATATTTATTTTAAAAATAGTAAATATTAAAAGATTTATTTGTTCCTAAATATTACTCTAAATTTTTAAAAATGATGTTCAATTAATTAATATTGAAAAATAATGAAACGATAATATTTTTATTAGTTTTTCATAGCGATAATGGATATTATTAGATGGAAAAATTTTTCTTAAATATGATAAAATAAAGTATTGAGAAATCAATGAGTAAATTTCTAATGAAAAGAGATTAAAGGAGATTATATGATTAATAAATTAGGATGGAAAATTGGTGGAGAACAAGGTGAAGGTATTGAAAGTACAGCCGAAATTTTTCTCTACAGTAGTAACATACACTGGGATATCACATGTATTCTACAAGAGACTTTGCGAGTAGAATTAAAGGTGGTCACAGTAACTAGTGAAAAATTTGTATTTCAGAAGAAAAAATAAATGTAATTGATTATAAGACAGATATTCTTATAGCATTCGACCAAGCTACACTGGATAGCTATATTCCAGAATTAGATGAAAATAGTATTATTATTGTGGATGCTAAAATTAAAGCCTGAAATATCTGAAGAAATAAAAGGTTTAGTAGCGGTGTTTCCAATAACTGAATTAGCAAAGAGATAGCTAATCGATAATCAAAAACATAATCACACTTGGAATTTGTTCAGCGTTATTAGATATTGATTCAAAATTATTCTATGATATGATTGATTCAAAAATTCGCAAGTAAAGGTGAAGAAGTAGTAAATATCAATATCCAAACCCTTTGATAAAGGGCGTGAAATCATGAAAGCGAGTTCATGGCAGAAAAATGATATTAAAAGATAAGTATTATCTTAAAAATTAAATCCAACTCACAAAAATATGTGGTTAATCGGTAACCACGCAGCTGGTCTTGGTGCGTTAGCAGCGGGATGTAGAATGTATGCTGGATACCCTATTACACCAGCTACAGAAATCATGGAATATTTATTTGATAAGCTTCCGTTAGTAAATGGAGCATATATTCAAACTGAAGACGAGATTGCGGCTTTAGGAGTTGCAGTTGGAGCAAACTTCGCAGGAGTACGTGCTATGACGGCTACATCTGGACCTGGTATCTCGCTTATGACTGAGTTCTTAGGAATGGCTGCAATGGCAGAACAACCAGTTGTTATTGTAGATGTTCAAAGGGGTGGTCCTTCTTCAGGACTTCCAACAAAAACAGAACAATCTGATATTTTTCCACGCTGTCTACGGTGGAACTGGAGATGCTTCTCGTATCGTGCTAGCTCCAACATCTGTAGAAGACTGTTTCTACACTATGATAGATGCATTCAATATGGCGGAAAAATATCAAACACCAGTTATTATTTTAATGGATTTACAATTAGGTATGAACAAAGAAACAGTTCCTAACTTTGACTTTAGTAAAGTTCAAATCGATCGTGGCAACTTATTAAAACAGAAGAAATTACAGAAGAAGATATTATCTACTTCAAACGTTATGCGACTGATGTGTTAGTTTCAAATAGAACTATCCCTGGTCAAAAGGTGGAATTCATAATGCGAAACAGTTATGAACACTCAGTAGTTGGACTACCTTCAGAGGTGAAAACGTAATACAAAACGTCCAAAAGAAAAAACGTGCTAACAAGATTGAATCAGCTTTAGTTGAAAAGACCATTTTGTATTAAATGAATATAATGATGAAAAAGATATCTTATTAGTAGGGAGCTAACTCAACTTATGGAGTACTTAATAAAGCTGCTAAAGCAACTAAAAAGAACAAGGATTAAAAATTGATACAATGCATATTCGTCAAATTTATCCAGTTGCTCAAGCTGTTCGTGATACATTTGATAAATATAGAAAAAATATATTGTTGAACATAACCACAATAAACAGCATGTACGGTAATTGCTAGTAAATACTCATAATTCAGAAAAATTAGTGGTTTTACTAAAATATGATGGAGATATTTACTATACTCATCAACTTGTTGAACAATTACTAGAGGAGGAGAAATAGTTTGAAAGTAACATTAAAAGATTATAAAAATGATGTTAAGCCCGATTGGTGTGCCGGTTGTGGAGATTTCTCAGTACTTGCAGGGTATAAATAGAGCTGTTGTAAACTTAGGGATTAAACCAGAGAATGTCGTAATTTCTGCAGGGATTGGATGTTCTAGTAAAATTAGTGGATATACAAAAGCATATGGTGTACAAGGATTACACGGTCGTTCATTACCTATTGCACAAGGTATTAAATTGGCGAACCAAGATTTAACTGTTTTTGCCATGGGTGGAGATGGTGATGGATATGCTATCGGTATAGGGCATGCTGTTCACGCTATGAAACGTAATGTAAACATGACTTACGTAGTAATGGATAACCAACTTTATGCCTTAACTAAAGGGCAAATGTCTCCTAAGTCTGATGAAGGATTAGTAACGACTACAACTTTAGAAGGTGTAATGGAAAAACCATTATCTGCAATGAAAATTGCTTTATCTTGTGAAGTTACGTTCTTAGCACAAGCATTTACTGGTGATATGAAAGAGATGATGCAGATTTTTGAAGAAGCAGTTAAACATGATGGATTCTCATTAGTCAATGTATTTAGTCCATGTAAAACTTATAACTACAAAAATACACCAGCTTGGTACAAGGAAAACTTAACAAAACTTTCTGATATCGAAGGTTGGCAATACTAATAAATTAGAAGCGTATAGAGTATTAGAAGAATACAATGACCTTGTAACAGGGGTAGTTTATAAAAATGAGACTCATTATGAAGATACTTTTACGTAATTATAAACGAGACGAAACCAATTGCTCATCAGAATTTAGAATTTAGTGAGAATTATTTAACTCGTTATGTGATGAATTCAGATAAGAGGTAAATATGAAATTTAGAAAAATACTAGTTCCATTAGCGGCAGACTATGCAGGTATCGTATTTATCAAAAAAACAGAGGAACAGGAGTTGATAACGATCGTATAGATAGATGCGAAATAAACTAATCGCATTAGGGTTATGATGTAATTGATAGTTATACGTTGAATCTAAAAGAAAAATCCATATTTAATGTTTTATTTTGATAACGACAATATCAAGTACAGTTCGATATGATAAAGAAACGGAAATAATAGAGTATATAAAAGAGGTATAAGAAAATGAGTAAATCAATAGAAAGATTCAGAGAATTAACAATGTTAGACGGGACATCAGGATTTGAAAGTGAAATTTCAAAATATTTAGAAGAAAATTTATCTAAATATGCTGATGAGATTAAGTATGATAATCTTGGTGGAATCTATGCTATTAGAAATCAAAAAGAAGATGCTAAAACTGTTAGTGATTTCAGCGCATATGGATGAAGTTGGGTTTATCAGTGACTCAGGTATTACCAAATGGTATGCTTAAGTTTGAAACGCTTGGTGGTTTTAGAGAAGATGTTCTTTTAGCTCAAACATATACAGTAACTTCATATGAAGGATTCACAGGTGTGATTGGATCTATTCCTAAACACTTTACTGCAGGTGTAGCACAAAAATGTAAAATTAGTGATATGACTATTGATGTTGGTGCTTCATCAAGAGAAGAAACATTAGCGATGGAATTCGTGAAGGTGCGTTCGTCACTCCAAAAACAACTTTTTGAACAACTTACTGAACACAGATTTATGAGTAAGGCTGTCGATAATCGTTATGGATGTGTAATTATTACGGAAATTTTAGAACAATTTTCAGAAAAAGAATTAGATTTTAACTTAGTAGTATGTGCAACTGTTCAAGAAGAAGTAGGTCTTCGTGGTAGCAACTGTGCATGCTAATATGATTAAACCAGATGTATGTTTTCGTTGTAGACTGTAGTCCAGCAAACGATATGGACGGTAAAGAAACAAGTAATGGTCGTTTGGGACAAGGGTTTCTTAGTGAGATTAGTAGATAGAACTATGGTTCTTCGTGCAAATATGAGAGAAAAATCGTAGCTCTTGCAGAAGAAAATGGAATTAAATATCAATACTTCACTTCACCAGGTGGAACAGATGCTGGTAACATTCACCAGGCTTTTAAACGGAGTTCCAACTACTGTAATTGGTATTTGTGCTCGTTATATTCATACTCATAATGCGGTATTTGATATTCGTGATTATTATGCTGCTAAAAAGCAATTTTAGGGAAATTAATTGAAACTATCGATGATAAAGTTCATTGAAGATGTAAGAAATAAAAAAATGTGGATAGAAATTTTTCTATCCACGTTTTTTATCTATCTTTTACTTCGACGAAATTGTTGAGGTTCTTCTTCATAAATATCTATTGTTGTTATTCTCATATACAGGCTCTAAATGGATTATAATTCTCTTCATATTGAACCTCATCATAATCTTCATCGTAGTTATCATAGTATTCATCTTCCATATATTCTTCTTGTATTGTCACATGAATTTTTACTATTATTCCGAATAGAATACTATTTGCAATAAAGGGAACTACCACCATAGCTAATAAACGGCATACTAATACCGATAACTGGAATAATACTCAGTGTTGAGAATATATTGATGAAAAATGAAAAGCAAAAAGCTACAAACACTAAGAAGAATAAAGTAGTAACTATAGTTACCTTGTTCACATTTTTCATTATATTAAATAGTCTCAGAACAAAGATGAAGAAGATAAATAAGAATATTGCAGCACCTATAAATCCAAAGTTTTTAGCAACTATTGAAAAATAAAAATCATTAAATTGTTCATCTATATAGTTTTTATTTTTAACGAATGTACCAGTTAAACCACCTAATTTCACCTCATTAAGAACTTGAGTAATCTGGTAAGAATAATCTAACTTATATAGCTTCAGGATTTGGCCATGAAAGAATACGATTAAGTTGATAAGATTTTAAACCAACCAAGCTAAGTAACTCTTGGAAAGTATAAAGCAGCTAGAATAATAATTGCTAGATCCAGCTATAACTACTGAATAAATTCTAAATAACGTTTTACCTTTGTTTGCAAACTAAGAAGACTAAATCCTAGAAATAAAGAAGATGAAAAACAATCCATTTCCTAAGTCATTTTCTTTTTAGAACTAGTATAAAATGGTATAGAAATTATTAAAGGCTAACTTTTAAAAGTTTAATTGTATCAGTGTTTGTCTTTAAAACTCTTTTCTTTAATAAAGCATACTAACCATTGCTACAGTAGCTATTTTTACTAAATTCTGAAGGTTGTAAAGGTAAATATTCTAAAGTTATACCAACTGCGAGCACCGTTAACTATTGGTGCAAGAGTAGGTGAAACTAGAAATATATCAACCAAAAGAATCAAAAGCAAATAAATAAAATGCTATTGAAAATTTTTTTCGATATAAGTTATTGGTATCTTTTTGTAGTAGATATATTATTCCAAAACCGATTAAGTAAAAACAAATTGTTTTTAGGAATAGTGTTGGTGTTTTATTGTTGTTATATTCAGCTAGTAGTATAAATAATAAACTAGAAAAAGCTAAATATAAAAATAAAATATCAATATTGATAAATTTGTTTTTATTTTTATGAAATTTAACATAAGTCAACTCCCTTTGATGTAATTATACAATATTGAAGGAATATAAGCAACTAAGAGGAATCACTATGAGAAATCTATTAAAGAGAGTTGAAATTCTATTGTTATATATATTGTACATATGGTAACAAAACTCCAAATTTAATGTATAAATTATATATGAATTGTTGTAGTTAATATAAGAGAAGATAAGATTTATGAAATCTGATGCTTAAAGAAGTTTTTATAGGAGTATTGTTTATATGATAAAAAAGTAAGGTTTCTAAAAACTAGAGGAAATTTCAAATATAAGAATATTACATAAAAATGTATATTTTTGAATTCTCTTCTTTATCACTTATAGATGTGCAAATGAGAATAAAAAGTAATACTCTATTCTAATTTTAAAAGATAGTATGATAAAATATACTTATTATAGAGTATCTTTAGGAGGAAAAAGTATGTTAAGTAAAAATGGGTTAATTCTATGCTGTGGGTCTATAAGTGTTGCTCAGTATTATGGATAATGTATGCCGTAAATTAATCTTTTGATAAAGTAAAGAAAAGATTTTTATGGGATACTTAATTTGGTAATAAAATTCATGCTTTTTACGCGCATATGCTAGAAAATATAATCATAGAAAAGAAAGAACCGTTGCAAATGTGCTGGCTCTGATTAATTGATAATAGATATAACCATCTAACCAGCCAAAAGTTTAAGATGGTTATTTTTATTGTCTTTTTAACATTACATACAAAGTGCTAACTATTGAAACAATCAAAAGGTTTATTCGAAAAAAATATGTACAGTATAATTTTTCTTCCGTAATCTATTTTATTTTTATATGTTTTACCACACGTCACACTACTAAAAACTAAGCTTTTATGCTAAAATTATATATGTTATAAATACATGGAAGAAATTAAGAGAAAGGAACTTTTTGAGATGAAATATACTCCAATGATAGAACAATATCTGAAGATAAAAAAGATTATCAAGATACGTTTTGTATTTTACCGTCTTGGTGATTTTTATGAGATGTTCTTTGAAGATGCGACTAGAGCGTCAAAAATATTAGAAACAACTTTAACTGCTCGTGATGGAGGAGCTGAAAAATTCTATGTGTGGAGTCTCATTTCATTCATCAGCTACTTACATTGATACTTTAGTTAATAATGGATATAAGTAGCTATATGCGAACAGTTTCAGAACCTGGTCAAGGGAAAAAAATCGTAGAGCGTAAAGTAGTTCAGGTAATCACACCAGGGGACGTATATGAACTACAAAAAAACTATGATGAGAATAATTATCTAGGGTAGTGCATATGTGAAAAGGATAATAATATTTACTTTGCGTTTTTGTGATATTATGACGGGTGATAGTCGCTGTACTGTACTTAAAAATATGACTGACCTTCAGGATGAAGTACTGAAGAACAATATTAAAGAGGTAATAAGCATAAAAGATCAAGAGTTGGATATCAGTGCTTATATTACTGAAGTTGAATTAAATAATGATATTACTAAGGAAAAAACAAGTAATCTTAATGACGACAATCTACGTGTAGCATGCGATGTTCTTTTAGATTATATTGAAAAACTCAAAAATAAAGATATTTCAAGCCTTAAAGATTTTGAAGTTTATTTTAAAGATAAGTTTGTTTATATGACGAACTACTCATTAAAAAAACTTAGAAGTTACTCAGAACATGGCTAATGGTGGGAAGAAAGGTTCCTTCTTAGCATTGTGGATAAAACATCAACAGCTGCGGGTTCAAGAAAAACTTAAAAAAATGGTTAGAAAAATCCATTGCTAGATCTTAAAGAAATAAAAAACGTCAGGAAATCGTAGAAGATTTTACTAAACATTATTTTGAAAAAGCTGATGTTAAAACTAGTTTGAAAGAAGTATATGACCTTGAGAGGATTTCTACAAAAAGTTTCTTATAATATTGTAAGTCCTAAGAATTATTGAATCTAAAGAAAACATTGGCTCAAATACCGGAAATTAAGAAATTATTATTAGGATTTGAATCTAATAAATTAAAAAGATATCTGCAGAGAATATCGATGAATTAACAGATTTATACGACTATCTTGAAGCAACAATCCATGAAGAAGCTGGTCAGACTGTTAAAGAAGGTAATGTAATTAAATTAGGCTTCAATGAAGAGTTAGATAGTTATAAAAATGCTAGTAAAAAAACGGAAATAGAATTTTACTAGAAATCGAAGAACGTGAAAAAGAGAGAACAGGGGTTAAAAATCTAAAAGTTGGATACAATAAGATTTTCGGTTACTTTATCGAAGTATCTAAAGTAGGGCTTAAGGCTATAGATCCAACTGAACTAGGTTATCATAGGGAAAACAAACACTTTCTAATTGTGAGAGATTTGTATCTGAAGAACTGAAGAAAAGTTGAAGAACATATTGTGAATTCTAAGACAAAAATTGAAGAGTTAGAATTACAATTATTCCAAGAAGTTAAGACGAAGATTCATAATTATATAGTAAGACTGCAAAAGAGTTGCGAATACTTTAAGTGATATTGATGTGTACGTTTCATTATCTGATGTAGCGGAAGAATATGGTTATGTAAAACCTGAATTCAATGATAATATATTATTGATATTGTTGATGGTCGTCATCCGATTGTTGAAAGAAATGTGAGTGCTGATAGTTATATTAGTAATGATTGTAAAGTAGACAAAGATAATAATATCTTGCTTATTACAGAGCCCTAATATGTCTGGTAAATCTACTTATATGAGACAACTTGTTCTTATTGTGATTCTTTGCACAAATTGGGTCATTTGTTCCAGCGACTTCTGCGAATTTTCCAATTTTCGATAAAAATATTTACGAGAATAGGTGCGGTGATGATCTTGCTGGAGGAAATCGACGTTTATGGTTGAGATGATTGAGGCGAAGAATGCTTTGGTTGAATCTACTGCAAATTCATTATTAATTTTTGATGAAATTGGTCGTGAACATCGACGTATGACGGTATTGCCTTAGCTCAATCAATATTAGAATATATTAATAATACTATTAAATGTAAAAACATTATTCTCAACTCATTATCATGAGCTTACAAAGTTAGAAAAATATTACCCAGGGAATAAAGAATATCCATGTTTCTGCAAAAAGAAGATCATGGAAAACTAATTTTCTTATATAAAATTAATGAAGGACCTATCGAGAAGAGTTATGGTATTCATGTTGCTCAACTTGCCCATCTACCAGAAGACGTTATCGTAGGTGCTAATAAAATCTTAAGAGAATTAGAAAGTGGGAATAAAGGTAGTGAGGACCTTGTTGATAATGCTAGATATAACAAAGTATTATTAAATGAAACTTCATCACAAGAATCTGAAGAGAAAATTAAGAAAAATTCGTCAAGAACTTGAACAAGAATACAGCAGTCGAGTAGTTAAAGAGAAGTTGTAAACGTAGATGAAGAGTCTCTAAGATTACAGCTTCGTTCTGAATTAGAAAAAGAACTTAAAGAAGAGTTAGAGAAAACTATTAGAAAAACAACTAAAAGCCGAAGAGAAATCAAAAGAAAAATTATGCAAAAATTACAATTGATTTCGATGGAGATAATGAGAAATTTGATGAAATCAAAAAGCAATTAGAAAGTGTAAATTTCTTAGAAACAACACCAATGCAGGCTTTCAATCTTCTTTACGAATTACAGAGAAAAAATAAGTGAGGATGTGAAATAAATTAAATGGGAAAAATAAATATATTATCTGCAGAATTATCAAATAAAAATAGCGGCGGGAGAAGTAGTCGAAAGACCTTCTTCTGTTGTAAAAGAACTTGTTGAGAACTCTATTGATGCAGGAAGTACTAATATCAAAGTTATAATTAAAGAATTTGGTATTCAACAAATTAGAATTATTGATAACGGTAGTGGTATTACTAATGATGATTTGGCACGTGCATTTTTACGTCATGCGACTAGTAAAATAAGTGCTGACTATGATTTGTTTCACATAGAAAACACTAGGGTTTTTAGAGGTGAGGCATTAGCGAGTATTTCATCTGTGAGTAAAGTAACGATAAAAAGTTGTGCAGGAGAAGCACAAGGGAAAATCTTAGTTCTTGAAGGTGGAAAAGTAGCTTCTGAGGAATATTACGCACCTATTAAGGGAACTGATTTAAGTGTAGAGAATTTATTCTACAATACACCAGCAAGGTTGAAATATCTGCGCAATCCTCATACAGAACAAGCTAATATTACTAATATTATTCATAAATTTGCCCTATCTTATCCTAATGTAGCTTTTTGAATTGCACGTAGATGGGAAGATTACCTTTAAAACGTATGGTGATGGTGATGTTCATAAGATTTTATCTAAAATCTACAATATGGGTGTTGCTAGAAACATGATTGAATTCAGTGGAAGTAACGATGATTACAAAGTATTCGGTATATTTCTGTTCCTGAGGAGACGAGCTAGTAAGAATTATATAAATATTTTTATCAATGGGTCGTTATATTAAAAATTATGGAATTCAAAATGCTATAATCGATGCTTACGGAACCTATTAATGATAAATAGGTATCCATTATGTGTTATTAATATGAAATGGATCCGATTTTATTAGATGTTAATGTGCACTCAACTAAAGCAAGTGAGATTATCGAAAGAAGCGGAGTTAATACGTCTAATAAAAGAAGTTATCATGAAGACTAAAGTAATTATACATATATTCCACAAGAATGAATAATGTTCTTACGAAAAAGAAAAAGAAAAATTGAAAAAGTAATTTCTTAGATGAATTTGATAATAAATTTGGAAATGTTGAAGATGAGAGTATCTTCTCAGTGGAGCAAAGCGGAGTTGAGGACAGTGTTCAAGATAAGAATAGTTTCTCTGAAGAGTCAAAAGGAACTAGGGTATAAAATTAGAAGATGATAGTAGTTTTTCTGGTAATCAAGAAGAATCTGAAAGTCATGTTATTCAAGAAGATGAGTTTCTATTTGGAGGAGATTTGTTAACTAATTCTGGTGAAGAAAAACACTGAGTACAAAATAAAGAAAATACATTTAATCAAAGAAGTAAAACTCAAAAAATTAAGAGTGATTTACCAGATTTAGCTATAGCTCACATCCACGTGATAATAGAAACAAGTACGGAGATAAACCGAGTAAAAAGAGATAGAAATTTTCATGAATTTCTCTAAAAAGAAGATAACATGAGTTATGATGATCATACTGAAGAAGTAATCACTAATGTAGTAAAAGATGATAGTCATTTTAATGAAATAAAAGACGAAAAATTGTTCAAGATGATGATACAAAAGTTAGAACTCTACCAGATTTAAAAAGTATTGCGCAAATCTTTAAAAACTTATATCTTGTCAGAGGCTGATAATAAGCTATTTCTAATAGATCAGCACGCTGCTGCAGAAAGATATAATTATGAGAAACTGCAACGTGAATTTATAGAAAGAAAGAATTATAAAAACAGATGTTAATACCACTTATGTTTGATTTTTTTCTGTAGAAGAAGGGCTGAGGTTCGTAATAATTTGGAAAAATTTGAGGAACTTAGTATTGTATTTTGAGGAGTTTGGAGATAATTCTTATGTTCGTGAGTTTCCTGGTTGGATAGAAGAAGATGAAGAGCAAATGATAAAAATTATTGTTGAGAAGGTTCTTAGAAATAATAATATAACTTTTAAACGAATTAGAAATGATGCGATTGCTATGGCAGTTGTAAAATGTCTATAAAAGCAAACCAAGTTCTTACAGATGTCGAGATGAATAAAGTAATAAGTGACTTTTATGAATGTAAGAATCCATTTACGTGTCCACATGGACGTCCGATAATCACAAAAATGGAGAAAAAGATTTAGAAAAATGTTTAAGCGTATAGTGTAGGAGGTAAGATGAAAAAAATACCTTTTAATAGCGATAGTAGGGACCAACCGCAGTTGGTAAAACGGCACTAGTATTGAACTTGCGAAAAGAGTTTAACTGTGAAATAATATCAATAGATAGTGTTCAAATTTATAAAAAAGTTTGATATAGGTTCTGCAAAGGTGAAAAAGAAAGAGATGGATGGGGTGGTTCACCATTTGATAGACGAATTAGAGCCTACTGATACTTGTTCTGTCTATGATTTTCAAAAACTTGCGCGTAAGAAAATTGAAGAGATACATGATCGAGGGAAGATGCCTTTATTAATCGGTGGAACTGGTTTTTATGAATGCTGTTCTTAATAATTATGAGTTTACTGATTTAGAGGAAAAACTTATGACATTGATGTTGATATGCAAGAGAGTATCTAAAGAAAAACTATCCAGATACATATAATACGATTGACATAGAAAATCATCGTCGTGTAATTAATGCGTATAATTATGTAATGAATGAAAAAGAAATCTGTAACGACAAACAACAATGGTGATACTGTTCTTGGTTGTTATAATCCATTTTTAATAGTTCTTAATACCGAAAGAGAAGTTCTATACAATCGTATAAATAAGCGAGTTGAATTGATGTTTGAAGAAGGGCTTGAGCAGGAAGTAGAGGATTATTGATAAGTATGGTACGGAACTGCAAAGCTTTTAGGAGCAATAGGGATATAAGGAGATGATTTCTTATCTTAATGGTAATGTTTCTAAAAAGATACTATTGCAGCTATTTCTCAAAACTCACGCCGTTATGCAAAACGTCAGTTAACATGGTTCAGAAATAAAAATGAAAGGAACTTGGTATGATACTACCAATAAGGAGCTTTTTGGTAGATGTTGTTAGTGATATCAAAGAGAAATTTAATTTATAATTATATTAGTACTTGTCTAAGGCTTGAAAAGTATTTCAAGCCTTTTTAGAGCCTGTGAAAAAGTCTGCAAAATAACCTTCCTATGTTAAACTGAAATTAACTAGGAGGGTAAAAATGACAAGAAGAAAAAGAGATCCACAGAATTAATAAAACAATTAGTATCAGAATACGGAGAGAAAGCATAGCTCGATATACAAAAATGCCTTAAAAAGATTTACTAGGAGGTACTGATAGAAGAACTACTACAAGCAGAAATAAATAATCACTTAGGGTATGAGAAGTATGGACATGGTGACAAAGAAAACTATAGAAACGGATATAAAGAAAAGTTCAAAGTAATTATGGCGACCTAGAAATAGCTGTTCCACAAGATAGAAATTCTACATTTGAACCAATGATAGTTCCAAAAAGAGAAAAAGATATCTCTAGAAATAGAAAACAAAATAATAGGTCTATATGCCTTAGGAATGACCACAAGGGATATTGCACAAGAGATAAAAGAACTGTATGGATGTGAGATATCAGAAGGATTAGTATCAGACATTACGATAAAATAATTCCAAAAATAGAAGAATGGAAAAACAAGAACGCTAGATGAAGTCTATGCAGTAGTTATAGATGCAGTACACTTTAGTGTGAAAGAAAAATGGAATTGTAGGCAGCTGTCTATATCGCATTAGGAGGAACCAAGAAGGTAAGAAAGACATATTATCGATGTATAGGAACAAATGAAAAGTGCCAAAAACATGGTTATCTCTATTTAACGACCTTAAAAATCGAGGAGTAAAAAGACATACTAGTAATGTGTGCAGATGGATTAACAGGGATAAAAAGAAGCCATATCAGCAGCCTTCCAAAAACAGAATACCAAAGATGTATAGTATATGATAAGAAATACAACAAAGTTTGTAGCGACAAAAAGACTATAAAGAGCTGTGTGCAGACTTAAAAACAATATACAATGCACCAACAGAAGAACAAGCTAAAACAACCTAGATATAGTAGCGGATAAGTGGGAAAAGTAAATATCCAAAACTAATGAGTAGCTGGTATTCAGAATGGGATGCAATAACACCTATATTTAAATTTAGTGTAAAAGTAAGAACAGTAATATATACAACAAATGCAGTGGAAAGTGTAAATCAAGATTAAGAAGCATGAATAAGAGACGATCAGTTTTTCCGAATAAAGTATCATTAGAAAAAGCATTATACCTAGCTATAGAAAGAATTGTAAAAATGGACAGGAGCTATAAGAGATTGGGGGAATATATGGAGAGTTAAGAATAATGTATGAGGATAGGATATAACAAATAAAGCAGCTTAATTTCTTGAGAGTCTAGATTTTACGTCTTTTTACTTGTCAAGGACAAGGGCTTCGCCTTATAAAAATCCTTGACAAGCAAGCCTTAAAAATCTAAAAATAGACTCTAGAGAATGAAAGCCACTTAAAGTAATTAAATCTATAAAATTAAATATTATAAACTAGTAAATTTTTGGTTAACATAAAGAATTTACAGAGTTTTTATTCACACTCCCTTTTTAAAATTTAGGTTCTTTTTCAAATTCGGTTGATTTTGAATGATTTTTGAAAATTAGGAGGAAGCTATGCTATATTAAGTAGTATAGCTTTTCTATTTTCGTTTTAATCTTATTTTCTATTTTTTTCGTTTTTAATCTTATTTTTCTTTTTAGTGAGAATAGCTTGACGCTCTTCTCTTTAGAATATATAGGTTTTTATTAGTCTCTGCCGGTGTAAATAGGCTGAATACAAGGAGTATTTTTAGCTTTAAAGTTATTAAAAGTCCTATAACCATAAGAAATACGCTTGATAACTTTAATTTTATTATTAATTCCTTCTAGAGGTCCATTAGATAGCCCATTGTAGTACATAGTATTCTTAATCTGTCTTTTATATTTTCTAAGTGTTTTAATAGCTGTAAACATATATCTAGGTAGAGTAGATTTATCATTGATTAAAGCTTTAAATCTATCGAAATCATCTTTTCAAGAGCTTCTAAGTCTTGGATAAGCCAGTAACATTTATAAAAGTTGAGGATCTTGCTTAATTATGTAGTTGACAATATTTTTGTTCGGTAGTAATGTACTTAAAGTATTTAAACTTCTTGTGGGTACCATTATCTCAATTCATCATAGCTTGTAAGGAGATTCTTCCAATAACATTTCAATTGTCTGTATAACTCTTTATTTTTATCTTTAATACTGTTCATAAATGAAACTCTATATTTATTAAAAAGCTCTATTAACTAACTGAACAATATGGAATCTATCGATCACTATCTTCGCATTAGGGAAAAAGTTCTCGATGATACTTTTATAACCTGAATTCATATCAATAACTATTGCCTTTAACCTCACAAACGTTCTTGGATAAGAATAGTATAAGAAGTAGTCTTTTATAATCTTATTAGTTCTTCTTGAAGTATATTTTGTATTTTATGAGTTAATGCATCTGCATATACGAAGCTCATTTTACTTATACTATCAGAAGTAGAAGAAACTTCATCAAAGCACATAATAAGGTAAAGTTTTTAGGGTCTTTCTAGAGTTTTAGCTAGATCACATTGTATTCTTAATACAGTGTTAGTAGATATAGAACAAGATTCAGCTATTTCTTTTGAAGTATTCTCTTTAGATAACCTTTAATAATACCAGCTCGTAGATTTTTAGAGGTATTAGAATTCTTCCAACTTCAGTAGTTTCAGCTGTAAAGGATTTGCGACAACCTTTACATATAAAACGATGTTTATTTAAATACAAGATAGCTGGTTTATCAGAAATAGCAGAATTTTTAACCTTACTTTTTCTATAGCCATTGTTAGTTATCTTACATTCTTTACAATAAGGACAAGAGTTAGATGAAGCTCCAATACTCCATAATAAACGAGATGCTTACAACCATTTATTTCAATTTCCTCTGTTTTATCTAGAATTTTTATATTTTTGTCGTTATTTGTAGCGTTATTTTTAAGAGATTTGCTATAATTACACATATGAATGTAAATTTCCTTTCTTGATTTTTGCTCATACTTAAATTATAGAGGAATTTTACATTCTTTTTCTATTTTTATAATTTAAATACGGTTGATAGTTTATTATCAACCGTATTTATTATAGACCCAAAAATTTATAACAAGATAAAATTTATTATATAATAGATTTGATTTTAGTTCTTATAAGATATATTAGAAAATTTTAAAAATATTTCAAGAGTATTTCTGATTTGACTAGAGTTTTTGTTAGTTATGTGCTAAACTAGTAATACTAAAGATTCTAGGAAGTAGGAGGAGAAGATGAATTCATTTAAATATCTTAAGCCGAAGTTGTTTAGTGTAATGAAAAATTATACGAAGGAACAATGCTTAAAAGACATAATTGCTGGTTTGATAGTAGCTGTTATAGCATTGCCTTTATCGATTGCTTTGGCGATTGCATCTGGGGTTAATCCGGAACAAGGTCTTTATACTGCGATTATAGCAGGTTTTATTTCATTTTTAGGTGGAAGTAGGGTTCAAATTGGTGGACCTACAGCTGCTTTTGTCGTTATTATATATGGAATTATAGCTGAACATGGAATTGCAGGATTAACTGTAGCAACTCTTATGGCAGGAGTTATGTTAATTCTAATGGGGTTATTTCATTTTGGGGACCTGATTAAATTTATTCCTAAAACAATTACTATTGGTTTCACGCTAGGGATTGCTATGGGAATAGTAGTTGGTCAGGTGAAAGATTTTCTAGGATTAAGTATGGGAGCAGTTCCTGCAGAGTTTGTTGGAAAGTTAGTAGCCTACGGGCATAATATAAAAAGTATTAGTTTTGTCACTTTAGCGATAGGATTACTTGCCATACTAATTCAAATATTTTGGCCAAAGGTATCAAAGAAAATACCGGGTTCTTTAATCGCAATACTAGTTACAACATTTTTAGTAGTTATTTTCAAATTGCCGGTTAAAAACTATTAGCGATCTATATACGATTAAAGCAGGGGCTTCCCAGCTTTACAATACCTACAATTTCATTTTCACTAATTAGAGAAATGATTTTGCCGGCATTTACAATCGCAATATTAGCCGGTATAGAATCACTATTATCGGCTGTAGTATCCGATGGTATGACAGGAAGCAAACATAAATCTAATGCAGAATTAGTAGCCCAAGGTGTAGGGAACTTTATGTCGGCGCTTTTTGGAGGAATACCTGCAACAGGTTCAATTGCGAGAACGGCAGCTAACGTAAAAATGGTGGTAGAACACCGGTATCTGGAATGGTACACGCATTTACTTTATTACTAATATTATTATTTTTAATGCCATATGCATCATATATACCAATGAGTTGCTTAGCTGCTATATTAATAATCGTAGATATAACATGAGCGGTTGGCGTATTTGTGTACGTATGTTAAAAACTGCACCGAAAAGTGATATAGCGGTATTAATTATTACTTTCTTATTAACGTTATTCTTCGATTTAGTTATTGTGATAGAGTTCGGTATGGTATTAGCCGCGTCCTATTCTTAAAACGTATGTCAGATATTGCAGAAGTTCGACAATGGACATACAAAGGTTCATCTGATGATGAAAAGTTATCTGAAGAAGTTGATTTAAAATATGTCCCTGATAATACTATAGTTTATGAAATTTTTGGAGCGTTATTCTTCGGAGCCGCTAATGTATTTACTAATTTTGAACATGGAGAAGGAAAAATGTTCTGATTATAAGAATGCGTAACGTTCCAGCTATGGATATTTCGGGATTGAAGTACTAGAAGAAATATTGGAACATGTAAAAAAACGAGGATTGACATTAATATTATCACTGTAAATGAACAAATCATATCACGTTATGGAAAAAGCAGGTTTCATAGAGAAAATAGGTGAGAGAATATATGTGAAAATATTGATGCATCGTTAGAGAGAGCAGAGAAGTTAGGGAGGTAATAGATTTAAGTAAATTTTTAATTACAGTCTAAAGTTCACATAAGGTACGAGATATATAATATAAACATAACAAAATTTAATAATATCATAATATATGGGGCTGATTATTTTATCAGCCCTTTCTCCATTCTAAGTTGTATATGTGGGTAATTTTTGTACAGGTAATGTGATATACTAACTTAAATGGAGGTGAATATTATGAATTCAGAAATTTTATTAGAAGTATTTTCGATGATATTCTGTATTTTTTTACTTGATAGTATTTCTAATATCTAGAGAGATAATTAAAAAGAGAAAATACTTTAACAAAGTTATCGGATGAAGAGATAGAGCATATTAGTACTAAGAATACCAACTCAAAAAAATATTCTTGATGTCAAATCTAGGAGTGGCAATTCTGTGTGGTATTTATCTGGTTATTTCTATAGTTAATAAAGGATTATTGATAGGTTTCTTTTGAGAAACACTAAATAAAAGTAATAAATTCAAGTATTATTGTGATTATCTTACTACCGCTTTTTAATAGAAAGTATTAATGTTATTCGTCGCTATAATAAGATAAAAACAAAGAATAGAGAATAAATAGTTCTGTTTTGATTTTTAGTTAAAAATTAATAAAATTTTTAAGACAATTGGTAAAAATATTTACTGGTTGTCTATTTTTCATGAAAAACTAAAATATTGACATTTGTAGACTTAAGGGTAGAATGAAATTATTAGTATTTAAAATATTAATAATTAATTTTTTAATTTAATAATAGTCAAAAAGATTTTACTGATTTAGAGTGGGGTTTTTATTTATATGAATAAAAATGATGTATAAATTATATTAGAGAAAATGAAATGAATGTAAATGAAAAACAATTTAATTTTGAGATTTAAAGTCTGTTTTATAATTATATGGATACTAATTATGGCTTTGGGTAGGGAGTGATTATAGTGAATAGTTTATTGAAAAACTCAATTATGTTTTCTAGAAAGAAAGATGAGAATAATTCTTGTATGAGTACTATGCTAGAAAAATGGTTTACAAGGTAAATCGTTATTAATATTAACTTGTCTTTATTATACAAAAATGGGATAACTCAAAAATACTATTTGTGAAAAACTTATTCTACTAAAACAAGTAGTTAGCGCTGCTATTAAAATGTTTAAGAAAAAAAGGATATATTTATTTTGAGGAGCAAGAGAAAGATAGGCGAGAAAAATAGTTAAATTGACAAAAAGAAGGTTACCTGTATGCATCAAAAATTTTGAATCCACTTGAAGAGGATGAAATAAAAAGCAATAGTTAAACTTTCGAGTGAACAACAAAAACTATTTATCGAATATTATACGATTTTTAATGACAACATGAAGATAAATATTGAAAAACTTGTTTTGAAAGGAGAATTTTAAAAATGATTAAATATAACAATGTTTCATTATGTTGTTCCACAAATGGTTTAATACTTGATGGATTAAATTTTGAAATACAAAAAGGAGAATTTTTGTTCTTTGAGGACCAAGTGGAAGTGGGAAAAACAACAACTTTTAAAGTTAATAAATAGATTGATAGAACAAACTGATGGTGATATTTATTTTGAAGATAAGAGGTTGAAAGATTATGATTAAAGGAATTAAGACTTAAAAACTGGCTATGTTCTTCAACAAACGCACTATTTCCGAATCTTACTGTTGCAGAAAATATTGCGCTAATTCCAGAAATGAAAAACTTTGACAAGAAAGAAATTAAAGAAAAGACTGAGGATTTACTGAAAAAGTAGGATTAAATCCAAAACATTATATGAATCGTTTTCCTAAGGAACTTTCTGGAGGAGAAAACAACGTGTAGGAATACTACGTGCAATTATCGCTAATCCTAAAATTTTTACTGATGGATGAACCATTTTCAGCACTAGATCCGCTTAGTAAAGTTCAATTACAGGATTTAATTAAAACTTTGCACAATGAATATAAAAAATGACAACAGTTTTTGTAACTCACGATATGGATGAAGCGATGAAACTTGCTGATAGAATTTGTGTTTTAAAAGAAGGTAAAAGTAGTTCAAATTGCTACACCAGAAGTATTAAAAAGAAAACCCTGCGGATGACTTTGTTCGAATTTTTGCAAGGGGGAATAAATAATGAATTTAGTAAGTACATTTTTAGAAAAGAAAAAGTGATTGATAACTGGTTTATATGAACATCTTCAAATTTCTATTATTATCACTTATTATTGCGATTTTTATTGCGGTTCCTCTAGAATAATTATCTCAGGTAATAAGGGACAAGTGAATGGCTTTTACAAATTACGGTATCTTCCAAACTATTCCTTCTCTTGCATTATTTGGGTTATTCATTCCATTTATGGGGATTGGTACCTTTGCCAGCAGTTGTAGCATTAGTTATATATGCTATATTTCCAATATTGCAAAGTACAATTACTGGTTTATCGGAGATCGATCCATCATTGAAGAAGCAGCAACAGCCTTTGGATGACAAACACAGAAGTTGAAAAATTTAAACTTGCACTTGCTATGCCAATACTTATGAGTGGTGTGGAGAACAGCGAGTATTATGATAATTGGCAAAGCAACTCTCGCCAGCTTTAATAGGAGCAGGAGGATTAGGGTTCATTTATTTTACTAGGAATAGATAGAAAATAATTCAGCGTTAATTCTAATTGGTGCTATTTCATCTGCAATATTAGCGATTCTATTTGGGTTATTAATTAAATTTTTACAAGATAAAAACCAAAAACTATTTTGGCATCATTACTATGCGCTGTAGTAGCTTTTAACTATTAGCTTCTTCCCAATTGGAAAAATGTCTAATGATAAAATTAGTTATAGCTGGGAAACTTGGTGCCGAGCCTGAGATATTAATTAATATGTATAAAATACTTATTGAAGATGAAACAAAATCGATGTTGAGGTTAAAACCTAATTTTGGTAAAACTAGTTTCTTATATGAAGCATTAAAAGGTGGAAGTATTGATATTTATCCAGAGTTTACAGGTACAGTTACAACAATATTATTAAAAACACCAGAAACTGTTCCTTCTAATGATCCTGATGAAGTTTATGAAGTTGCACGTGAAAAATACTTGAACAAGATAAACTAGTATACTTAAAACCTACGAAATTCCAAAGATACATACGCATTAGCAGTAACAGAAGACTATGCTAAAGCGAATAAGATTAACAGTATTTCTGATATAAAAAACTAGTAAAAATACTCGCAAAGTTTGGATTTTCGTTAGAATTTAACGATAGAGAAGATGGTGGAATAGGGATTAAAAATCTTTATCACTTAAATCTAAACGTTAAAAACTATGGAACCAGCGTTAAAATATCAAGCAATCTCAAATGGTGATGTAAATATAATCGATGTGTTCTCGACTGATAGTAAAAATAATTACGAATAAACTTAAATTGTTAAATGATGATAGACGTCTATTCCCACCATATCAAGGGGCACCAATATTAAGAGAAGAAACTCTAAAAACATCCAGAACTTGAAAAAAATCTTAAATAAACTTGCTGGAAGATAACAGAAAAAGAAATGACAGAGATGAACTATAAAGTTGATGAGATGGAAAAATCTGCATATGATGTAGCAAAAGAATATTTACAAAAAGAAGGATTAATTAAAAATAACGTAGTATCTTAGTTGAAAATAATAATTCTCAAGCCGTATGGTTTGAGAATATTTTTCTTTAATATTTTCTTTTTAAATGATTTTTGATAAAATTATATTAGTAAATAAACTTAGAATATAAGAAAATTCTCTAGTTAGTTACTTGAGAATTTTTCTTTGATGTTTAATTTTGTTTTTATTGATATGATAAGGTTTTTAATTTTTGTTATGGTGTTGTTTAGAGTTAATATTAAAGGTGTTGAATTATTTTTATCTTACAAGTCTTCATTCTTGATATCTTTTAATTGTATTATGGAATAGTATGCTATTAAGAAAAACTTTATTCTTCAAGTGACAAATTATTAAAAAGTAATTGATATTATAATTTTCAGCGTAATAATTACAGTAATAGAAATATATGGTAAGTTAGTAGCTGGATATTGAAAAAGTAAGAAAACAAGAGGGAGGCTGACTCAAAAAGTCCTAAATTTTAAAAAGTGTATATGATAATTCATAGACGCAGTGGTTTATTGATATCTCAAATTCGCTTTATGAAAGCTTTTTAGATATCTAATAAACTGTGCGAGTGACTCGACAAAATCGATTTCTTCGAAATCACGATTTTTGAGTCACTCCCATAATAAAAGATATTTATAAGTAGTATATAGCAAGAAAAGGTAGGTCAAAATGAAAAATGAATCATTAAGAATAGCACTAGCTTATGTCGGTGTGATAGTTGAGCAGGTTTATCATCAGGACAGGATATTCTACAATACTTTTAAGTTTTGGTGAGAGTAGGATTGATTGGTGTTGTAGTTTTAGGAATCTTGAATATGATTTTTGGGAAAATTATATTGACATTAGGATCTCATTATCAAGCTGATAATCACCAGGAAGTTTTTGAGAAATAACTACACCAATTTTAAATAAGATAATTGACTGGACTTTAATAATTTCTAATTTTGTTATAGGTTTTGTTATGATAGCTGGAGCTGGAGCGAATTTAAAGCAACAATTTGGAATACCGAATTGGGTTGGAGCGCTTCTTTGTGCAGTTATGATAGTAATTGTGGCATTTTTGGATTTTGAGAAGATAACTAGTATTTTAGGGATTTTCACTCCGATAGTGTTTGTATTGATATTGTTAATAACAATTTATACATTTGTAGGGAAGAGTTATGATTATGGTGTGTTGGATGAAATTTCTAAAACCATTCCATCTTCGATGCCAAATATTTGGATATCTGTAATTAACTACTTCTCTCTTTGCGTGTTAACTGGTGTGTCTATGGCATTTGTTCTAGGGTGGCTCTGTCGTAAGAATAGGTGTTGCTAAAAAAGGTGGAGCTCTTGGTGGTATAATGGTAGGGGTTTTAATTCTGTTCGCAACAGCAACTCTTTTTGCTAATAGTGCTGATATAATAGATGCTGAAATACCGATATTAAAAATTGTAAAGGATATTAATCCGTGGTTGGCTGTTTTTATGCATTAGTTATTTTTGCTTTAATCTTTAATACTGCTTTTAGTTTGTTTTATGCAACAGCGAAACGTTTTTCTTCAAATGATGATAAGAAGTTGAAAATTAATATAATTATAATAGTTGTTGTTGGATATCTGTGTAGTTTTGCTGGGTTCAAAGATTTAATTTCTATGCGTATCCCGCATTAGGATATATGGGTATCGTATTATTATTTGTATTATTTTTATCATGGACAAGAAGTCATCAAGATATAGTGAAGGAAACATTTTTACGTCGTAAAATGATAAGATTAGTAATACATGATGATAATAGACAATTTACTAAAAAGATCAAGCTATCTTAGATAATTTAAGTGAAGATTCTGTTGTAGAGGGAGAGTCTTTGAAAGCTGATGTAAAGGAATATGCTAAAGAAATCATCGATAGTGAATATGATGTAAAAAGAATTTGCGGATAAAGAATTAGAGCTAGAAAGAAAGATCCTAAATATAAACTTTAAGAACATGAATTCTAGATAGATAAGAAGATTTTTATTTATCTAGAATTTTTGCATTTAACTTTACAATTTAGGGTTTAGATATAAATTTAGAGTAAATAAAAGGAAATGATTAACGAAACTAATTTTTGTACTAGTTAGATTTCGTTAATCTTTTCTTTCTAACATTTCCTTTTTATGTGATTTTGATAAAATTAGGGGTAAGAGTTTTTTTAGCTAGGAATGTAGAAAGTAGGTGTAAATTTTGCAAAATTACAAATATAACAAAGCTAAAAGTTAAATATAAAATTGAATTAGAAAATGGTAAACATTTTTATGTTTCTGAAGATACGATAATTAAATATGGACTTATAAAAATAGATTTAACTAGGGAACAGCTTAAAGAAATCATAGATCATGAGAGTATAGAAAGTGCTTATAGCAAGGCAGTACATTATTTACAATTTGGTTTAAGAACTAAGCAGAATATAAGAGAATATCTTCAGAAGAAAGGGATTGCTGATAATGTTATTGATGATGCAATAGAGAAGTTAATAGAAATCGGTTATCTGAACGATGACCACTATGTAGAAAGCTGCGGTAACAGATTATTTCAACCTAAATCAAAAAGGTCCTTACTGGATACAAAGAAAACTATTAGAAAAGGCTTGGATAAAGATGTTATTGAAGAAAAATATCGCCAAGATTTGTACAGAAGAAGCAATGATAGAAATGCTTTATAAGATTATTGAACGCGAGTATAAAGTAAGAAGAGAAACGAAAAATAAAAAAGTTCAAAAATAACACAAAAACTTTATACAAAATGGCTTTTACATCTGATATAATAAGAAAGGTGTTTGACATATTTTTCGAAGACTATGAGGATGAAAATGAAGATGATATATTAGATGAGCATTTTAGAAGGGCCTATCAAAGCTATAGTCGCAGATATGAAGGATATGCACTTAAACAAAAGCTGATTGAAAAGCTGATAAGGGATGGTTTTTCGTATTATACAGCTAAAGACTACGTAGAAAAAAACAAGATTTGTAAAGGAAGAATAAAATGGATAAAAGAAACGAAAGGCAAAAAGAAAAATAAGGAACTTTTCTATACTGCACATATTGACCACGGAAATCAACTCTTGCGGACAGAATTTTTAGAGAAAACGAAGGCGTTAGAACAACGTGAAATGAAAGCTTAACTTCTTGACTCAATGGATATTGAGCGTGAAAGAGGTATTACAATTAAACTTAATGCAGTTCAATTACAATATACTGCTAAAAATGGAGAAGAGTATATTTTCCACTTAATCGATACACCGGGACACGTAGACTTCACATATGAAGTATCACGTTCTCTTGCAGCATGTGAAGGGGCTATTTTAGTAGTCGATGCTGCGCAAGGTATTGAAGCACAAACATTAGCTAACGTATACTTAGCATTAGATAATAATTTAGAAATCATTCCAATTATTAATAAAAATCGACTTACCTGCAGCAGATCCTGAGAAGGTTAAGACTGAGATTGAAGATGAATTGGGTTGCCGACAGACGATATCGTCCTAGCTTCTGCTAAGGCTGGAATTGGAATTGATGAAATCTTAGAACAAATCGTAGAATATATACCAGCACCGGCTGGAGATGCTGCTGAGCCACTACAAGCATTAATATTTGACTCTTTATATGATGCGTATAGAGGAGTTATTGTTTCAGTTCGTATTAAGAATGGTACTGTAAAAGCTGGAGATAAGATTAAAATGATGGCTACTGGTGGTGTGTTCGAGGTTACTGAAGTTGGTATTCACACACCTAAAGAAAAAATTGTTGATGAGCTTACTGCAGGGGATGTAGGATTTATCTGTGCATCTATTAAAAATGTAAGTGAAACTCGTGTAGGGGATACAATCACATTAGCGAATAATCCTGCTAAAGATGCATTACCTGGATATAGAAAATTAAATCCAATGGTATTCTGTGGATTATATCCAATCGATTCATCAAAATATAATGACTTACGTGAAGCATTAGAAAAATTAGAACTTAATGACTCAGCTTTACAATATGAAGCGGAAACGTCACAAGCACTTGGATTCGGATTTAGATGTGGATTCTTAGGAATGTTACACATGGAAATCATTCAAGAGCGTATCGAACGTGAATTTAACATTGATATCATCGCTACTGCACCATCGGTTATTTACAAAGTTGAGAAAACTGACGGAACTTTAGTAGATGTATCAAACCCATCAGAAATGCCAGATCCACAAAAAATCAATAAGATAACTGAGCCATTCGTTAAGGCGAGCATTATGGTACCAAATGACTATGTAGGTGCTGTTATGATCTTTGTCAGAAGAAACGTGGTATTTTCTTAAATATGGAATATATCGATGATACAGGGTTAATATTACTTATGATATACCTTTTATCAGAAATCGTTTTTGACTTCTTCGATCAACTTAAATCTAATACAAAAAGGATATGCATCATTTGACTATGAATTAACAGGATACAAAGATAGTAACCTTGTTAAGATGGATATTCTATTAAATGGTGAACAAGTCGATGCTTTAAGTTTCATCGTTCACAGAGAATTTGCTTACCAACGTGGTAAAGTTATTGTAGAAAAACTTAAAAAACTTATTCCAAAACAACAATTCGAAATTCCTATCCAAGCCGCAATTGAAAATAAAATTATCTCTCGTGAAACTATTAAAAGCGATGCGTAAAAATGTTCTTGCTAAATGTTACGGAGGGGATATCAGTAGGAAACGTAAACTATTAGAGAAACAGAAAAAAGGTAAAGAGAGAATGAAAGCTGTTGGTAGCGTAGAAGTTCCTCAAGATGCCTTCATGGCTGTTCTGAAAATGGATGAAGAATAATGAAAAGTTATCCACGCGGAGTATATATTCATATTCCATTTTGTAAGTATATTTGTTCATACTGTGATTTCAATAAGTTTTATATACAAAGACAGCCTGTCGATAAGTATATAGATTGCTTAATCAAAGAAATCGAGAGTATGGAAAACATTCAAAATGTTGAAACTATTTATATCGGTGGTGGAACACCGAGTGCATTAAGTGACGAACAACTTCATCGTTTACTAACTGCATTAAGAAATAAAATTCCACAACAACTGCGTGAATTTACTTTTTGAAGCTAACCCTGAGGATCTTGTTGATTCTCGGGTTGCTTTGGTAAAGGGCTACGGAGTTGATAGAATTAGCATGGGGGTTCAGACTTTTAATAATGAGTTGTTAAAAATTCTTGGACGAGGACATGTTGCTGATGATGTAGATATGGCATATGACTAATTGTAAAAACATGGTATTGAAGATATAAATGTTGATTTAATGTTTTCACTACTGAAAACAGACTATGGACGATTTGTAGTGATAGTATGAAGAAGGTTGTGGGATATAATATTAGCCATGTCTCTTGTTACTCATTGATATTAGAACAAAAGACTAAGCTTTTTACAATCAAGTAAGAGATAAGAAAGTTACATTACCTTCAAATGAAACAGAAGAGAAAATGTACAATGAAGTAATTAACTTTTTAACAGAAAATGGCTATGAGCAATATGAAATTAGTAATTTTTCTCGTCCAGGGCATGAGAGTGTTCATAATAGCAGTTACTGGAAGAATATAGAGTACTACGGTCTTGGAGCAGGTGCTCATGGGTATATTGATGGTGTACGTTATGCTAACCAAGGTGCATTGAAAATTCTATATCGACAGTATGTTAGAAAAAGGGCACGCTAGACGTGAAGAAAAATATTGTAACGCCTAAAGAGAGAATAGAAGAGGAAATGTTCTTAGGGTCTCACGTCTTTTTAGAAGGTGTAGATTTAGATATTTTTGAGGAAAAATATGGAAAAAGAGAAGAAAAGTATTCAAAAGATGTTATTGATAAAAATATAAGAGAAGGGTACTTGGAAAGTGAAGGTAATAAACTTCGATTAACTAGAAAAAGGATTATTCTACGGAAATGATGTCTTCTCGAGTTTTTATTGGATTAATAACATATTTAAATAATGAGAATGATTTTTGTGGAGGAACCTGATTAATTTATAAAAATTATTGAGTTTCTCCCAATGAAAGAAAGGAGAATTATTGTGGAACGAACACATATTGAAAAGATTGCTTTAATAATTTGAATGAAAAGTATGGTTTCAATTTGAAATTTAGTGAAAATTTTAAAAATGCATTTTCTCATTCTTCTTATACTAATGAGAAAAGAATTGCCAAACATTTAAATTATGAACGTCTAGAATTTTTAGGGTGATGCTGTTGTTGAACTTACAACAAGTGAATTTTTATTTAAGAAATTTTCTGAGCTTCCTGAAGGTGAGCTGACTAAGTTACGTGCATCTATTGTTTGTGAAAAACATTGGTTAAATATGCTTTGCAACTCGGTTTTAGATAAATGTATTTACCTAGGAAAGGTGAAGAAAAGATGGGTGGAAGAAGTCGAGCAGCTTTTACTTGCTGATATTTTTGGAATCTTTCACAGGAGCAATGTACCTAGAGTCAAATCTTGAGGTGGTAAAAACTTTCTTACATAATACGTTATTTACAGAAGTTCAAGATCTTGAATATCATAGCTTTGTAGACTATAAAAACTATACTACAAGAGTATATTTCAAAAAATTAAATTGGGTGAAATTGGTATATAGTACTTGATTCTACAGGTCCATCACATTCTAAAACTTTCACGAGTGCTGTTTTAATTGGTGGAAAGCAGTATGGAAGTGGAACTGCAACGACTAAGAAAAGAGTCTGAACAGCTTTCAGCCAAACAAGCATTAGAAAAACTAGGATACAAAGATATTTAAAAAAATAATGAAAGGAAACAAAGATGAAATTAGCAAAGGTTGAAGTTACAGGTTTTAAATCTTTTCAAAGAAGACAACGTTTGAATTTAAAAATAACTTAATCGGTGTTGTTGGACCGAATGGTTCGGGAAAAAGTATATAATTGATGCTATTCGTTGGGTTTTAGGGGAGCAGTCTGCTAAAAATTTACGTGGTAGTAGCATGAAAGATGTTATCTTTTTCGGGGACTGAAGATGCGAAAAGAAAGAACTTTGCTGAGTAGCAGTAACATTTTCTAACGGGGAAGATAATTGTGAAATTAAAAAGACGTTTATATAGAAATGGTGATAGTGAATATTACATTGATAATAAACGTGCTAAATTAAAGATATTACGGATATCTATCTTGATTTTGGGATTAATAAAGAAAGTTACAGTATTATTACTCAAGGTAAGGTAGAAGATATTATTTCATCTAAAACCTATTGATCGTCGAGCTATAATAGAAGAGGCATCAGGGGTATTAAAATATAAAAATAAGAGAAACTAATCTTAAATTAGAGAAAACAAATGATAATCTAATGAGGTTAAATGATATTTTTCTGAAATATCAGGTCGTTATGAAAATCTTAGAAGATCAAAAGAATAAAACTCAAAAATATTTAGATTATTCGAATGAACTTGAAGAAAAAGATATTCTATTAAACGTCTATAACATTGCTGAATATCAAAAAGGCTTTCTGATTTACTTCAAGTTAAAACAAGAAAAAAAGAATCAGAAAAACTTGGACTTGAAAGTAGACAAGAAGAACTTATTAAAGATTTAGAAAGTATCAAGAATAGCTTAGTTTCCTAGATAGAACTTACATGAAATATCATGATGAAGAGTTAGAACTAGTTCAGAAAAAGGAGTCTCTTCAATCACAATTAAGTGTAATTGAGGAAAAGAAAAATAATAGAACACTTAGAAGTGAAAAATTAATAATGATATTAAGTATCTTGAGGAAAGAAAACAAAACCTTGAAAGTAAGTTAGCAGAAAGAGAAAAACTAAATGCTGATACTAAGGGAGAATTCAAAAAAATTAATAAGGAAATATCTTCGTTAGAATCAGGTGAAGAAAGTAAACTAGAATTAATTGAAAGAAATATAGAAGAATTAAAAGATATTTACTATAGCTTAATAAACGAAGAAACTAAACTAGAAAATAGTATAGAGTTTGCTAAGAAGAATCTAGAGAGTGCAGATGAAAACAGTAAAGAGATTCTTTGATAATATTGAAAGACAAAAAGCAAGTTTTAGGTGTAAAAACAGAAGAACTTACAGCAGCTAATGAAGAGCAAAGAGTTCTAAATGAACAATTAGCTAGTCTTCAGGGAAGAACTTGATATACTAGTTGAAAAGAATATTTTAATTAATTCAAATGGGAAAAATATTGAGGAACAAATACGAACAGGATATAACTTCAAGAGTAATCTGGAAAATCGTAAGAAGTTCTTAGAAGATCAAATTAATAATTTGAGCTTTTACAATATTGAGTAAAAGAGATTCTTGCAAATAAAGACTCTTTAGCTGGTGTTCATAATAGTGTAGCAAATATTGTAGAATTTGATAACGAATATGCCGTTGCAATTGATATAGCTTTGAGGGCAAGCACAACAAAAATATTATCGTAGAAAAATGAGAATGTAGCAAAAGAGTGTATTAATCATTTAAAGAAAACTAATAAAGGTAGAGTTACATTTTTACCATTAAATAATATTAAAGCAAAAGCTATAGCGAGTGATGTTTTATAGAACAGTTGTAAATGAAGAAGGATTTATTAATATAGCTGAGAATCTTATAACTGTTGATAGTGAGTATAAAAATATAATATCTCACCTATTAGGGCTTGTTCTTATCGTTGATACTATGGATAATGCCAATAGAATAGCTCGTAAGATTAATTTTAGAAATAGAATTATTACGCTTGATGGACAAATCATCAATAGTGGTGGATCTATCACTGGGGGAGCTATTAATAAAAATAACAATTCATCTATTAAACACAAAAGCTGAACTTGATGAACTAGTGCAAAAATCTTGTTAAAATTAATGATAAGATTGAAAAAATTAGATAGTGAGAAACATCAATTAGAAAATCAACAACAAGAAGTAATGAATGAAATTGAAGTTTAAAATCGACAAAGAAGAAGCGATTTTAAAACTTAAGCAATTAGAATTAAGTATTAATCATAAGAATTCTGAGATTGCTGATATTAAAGCAAATATAAAATTTTAATGAGAAGAAATTATTAGAATTTAAAGACAATGAAGACGATTCAAGTAATATTATAGAATTAACTCAAAAATCTTGAGGGAATTAGAGTAAAACTGAAAAACTTGATGAGAAGATTAAAGAGGAAAGTAGTAAGAAACAAAAATGCCCAAAGTGCTGAAGAATTGTTCTTGAGAAAATTGCTGAGCTGAAGATTGAAAAATCAAAATTAGAAGAGACTACTAAGCATGGTTTAGAGTTAATAGAATCACTATTAGCAGATATATCAGATATTAATGAACAACTAACTAGATTAGAAATGTCTAAAGATGCTGAGACATTAAGTGAAGAAAGATGAACTTCAGATACTAGAAAATAATTCTAAAATAATTGCAGAATGTGGTGAAAGATTAACAACGCTTAAGACCCTATTATCGATCTTGATATGGAAAAACAGGATTATTCAAACGAGAAAAAGAAATTACTGTAGCTCAACAGAGAAATAATGAAAATCTACGTCAAAAACTTCAGAATTTGAAAAATTAACTGTAGAACAGACGAAGATAGAGTTAAAATTGATGAATATCTAGAAAACCTTGTTACTAATTATAATGTAACGTATGAGAGTGTATCAAATAGATTAACTGCCGATATTATAGATGAGGTACTTCATATAAACAAGATGTAGCAAGACTTCGTAAAGAGATTGTAGAGTTAGGGAATATTAACCTAAATGCTATAGCAGAGTTCGAAGAGGTTAAAGAACGTTATGACTTCTATAATGAGCAAATTACCGACCTTGTAGAAGCGAAAGAAAAAACTAGAAAAGAGACTATTGCAGAGATTGATAAGGAAGTAAAAGAACGCTTCTAACAACATTTGTTCAAGTAGCAGAAAACTTCAATAAAATATTTAAAGAATTGTTCAAAGGTGGTTATGCAGATATGACTTTAGAATCACCAAATGACATATTAAATACTGGAATAGTAATCGAAGCTTTCACCTCCTGGTAAAAACTTCAAAACCTTTCATTATTATCGGGTGGGAGAAATCATTAACTGCGATAAGTTTATTATTTGCGATATTGCAGGGTTAAAAAAATCCACCATTTGTAGATAGCTAGATGAGGTAGAAGCGGCACTAGATGAAGAAAAACGTTAATAGATTTGCTAAATTCTTAAAAGTTTATTCAGAGAATAATCAGTTCTTAGTTATTACGCACAGACGATGGAACAATGGAAGCTATGGATACTTTTATACGGTGTAACAATGCAAAGAAAAAGGTATTAGTTATATTTTAGAATTAGAGTTAAAAGATGTTATCGAGAACTTTGAAGAAGTAATAGAGTAGGTAAAAAATATAATTTAAAGAATGAAGGGCTGCTCCCAAAAAGTCCTAAATTTTAAAAAGTGTATATGATAATTCATAGACGCAGTGGTTTATTGATATATAAATTCGCTTCATGAAAGCTTTTTAGATACCTAATAAACTTTGTAGGAGTGACTCGAAAATCGATTTCTACGAAATCACGATTTTTGAGTCACTCCCTTTTCAATCATATAAAATAAATAGTAAATAATCCCTGAGTTTATCACTTAGAAACAACGATCAAAACCGCTATGAACACTTGGTACAATAGTGTTTATAGCGGTTGTTCGAATTTGTTGCACGAATTATGAAAGGATACCTATTTAATTCTTCGTGTTTTACTATTCCTTTTTCCCATTTTATTCCTAGTAACTGTTTAATAATTTCATATCTTCACTCTCTTGTAATCTGTAATATCCTTGATTTAATTTTGTTGACTTTTGCTGTTTTCAACGCATTTTGATTATTCGCTCTGAACTCATTTGTTTATTTGTTTTATACTGTAATAATCTAACATGTATTAACGCTAAAAAACATGTTAGAAAAATGTCCTTGTATATGCTCTGGAGTTCTTACATATACCGGTCTTTGTTTTCTAATTGGCTTTTTGTCACTCTTGAAACAATCTTCTATTTCTGATAGCTCTCCGTAAGCTGATATTATCTCTTCATCTGACATTGTTAATTCACTTGTCACTATTACATTTATCCCGTCAAATTGTGCATCAAAATTGATTTGGTCTTCATCTAATGTTATTGTTGGTTTGTAAGGTAGAATCTCTCCTGTTTTTGAATTCTACTAATCTTATCTAAATATTTCTTTCCACCTTTTTACTTGTCATTCTATAAAGTTGGGGTTGTGTTAATTTTTCTTGCGTAATCTAGTGCGCCTCTCGTCTTGCTTGCTCTCTTTGAGCGTATTTCTTATTCCAAGTAACCAATCACTTTTTCTTTACTTTCACCTTCTATTTTCTCTTCTCTTATGAATGATTTCTTAGCGAATGTCATTTCTTCATTCACTTCCAGTCTTCATCTTCTAATATGAAGTTTTGTATATCTTTAGGTGCTCCTCTTTTTCCCTCTATGTTTTTGTGAAAATACCCATCCGTCATTTCCTTCGGACATATAACTTACATTTTTGAACTATTCATAGCTTTTATCCGCTACTACTATTAATCTTTCTATTCCGAATTGTATTGTTTCTATCGCTGGTAGGTGTTATTGGATCTGTTTGATTCCTTTGAATAATTTATAACTTATCGGTATTCCGTTTGTATCCATCAAATAACCCCAGCTGTATAATTGGTTCCTGGACGATGTTCTTTACTTGGTCCTTTTTCGTCTCATTTCTTTTCTAGCTTTTTCGTGACAATTCATCGTATTTAGCTTTGTGCTGTAATTTTTCTATACTGTCTGTTTCAAAGTAGTAGTTCGTTACATCATAAAATACTAAGTTTTGCAGTTCTATTAGTTATTTTTGAGATTTCTTTATGAAGGTGAATTGTAAAGTCTTCTTTTTATTTTATCTAATTTATCTAAAACTTCTGTATATACTATTTAAGCTAATATCCCAATTACTGTAAAGTTTCCTTGAGCTTTTTATAGGTTGAGATTTTACTGTTTGGTTTTTAGTATTCTTTTGTATAGTTAGTAGTCTTAGGATATCTGATATTTTGTCACTTCTTTTTGTCTTCATACTTTTCTAAAGAATTTATCGATCTTAAGTTCTTTGAATATAGAATCTATTATTTTTCCAACCATATAGTTTTGTCTGGTTCGTTCATAGGAGCATTTAAATCATATGTTATTTCAATATGACTATCTTTGTTAAATTTTTCCTCTTTAGCTTCTAATCTTTCTAAAATTCCTGATCTCTTCTTGTTCAAGTTTATCTAGTCTTCCATAAGTATGAATTGTCTCGTTGTTTTACTTTATCTCCTCTCGATATCCTTCACCAAATATACGTGTTGTTTGCCTTCTCTGTTTTTGTTACTTTTATAAATGCCATATCTATATTATATCACAGATAACCGTTTACAACAATACAAAAATAAAAATAATAGACTTTTTCACCTTGGTATTTTCTGGTTTTTGTCTATTATTTTTCTCCTAAGTGATAAACTCAGAATCTCGATTTCTACGAAATCACGATTTTTGAGTCACCCCTTTTTCAATCATATAAAATAAATAGTAAATAATAATAGAATTCCTATAAAAGCAGATATGAAACCAACTCTTCTAGAGATTTTTCCATTTTTCTTTTTCTTTAGGTATTTTTCTATTCTTGTATATTCCTCTTCAGTCATACCATGCAGAATATTATAGCTTTTTAAAATATAAGTAGATAAGAGGTAAAAAGCAGACAAAAAGAGCATAGACACTGAATTAGTATAATTCCCATACGTTCAAATTTAGTGTTATCTATGTATATACAGAGAGGAATGACTGGAATGGTAAATAATAATATTATGATAAAGTATTTTTCTACTCATATAAACCACCTCCTTAAATATATTATAAAAATAGTTTAAACTATTTATATGATAAATTCTTAATAAACCCATACCATACATAAATTACAATAATTATCATGAGTAATTCACTTAGATGAATTAAAATATTTAAAATAGAAAATTCAGCTATTTGATAGTAAATTCCAGTTTTTGAAATGCTATCGCGCAGATTACCAATGGGAAGGTAAAAAGCTGAAAAAGCTAGGATAGAATTTTTCTTTTTAGTAGGTATGGTAATTGAATTAAAACAAATAAAAACAATAATATTGTAAGTGGTATTAATACTGTTAGTATATAGTTGCTTTTTGTGTGACTCTATCATATAACTAGCTAGTAATAACCCACCAGGTGCTGAAAAATACAGTAATAGTAGGATAATCTCCATCTTTTATAATGTTTATATTTATAAACTCTATAAAGAACAAAAGGTAATAATACTAAATAGTTAATATATGAAAAAAATAGAAGTAAAATTAATCCTAGTGTTTCTAAGTTGTAATTTATTGCTGTTACTGTTACAACAGCTGGTCCAACGAAGGTGATAAACCAAGTTGGATAAATATTTTTGATATGTTTTTCTTTTCAAAAATAAAATTATAAATTGCATAACAAACAACAAAATAAATCTAGAAGAATTCCAATAATCCAAAAGGGAACACTGTAAGCACCGATAAATTTTTGAAAATGAACTTAAAAGCATAATACTCATCGGATAAGTTGCAAGAACTGTTGCAACAACTGGATTTTCCATTTCTTTTTAATTTGTCAAACTCTAATACAAATTTAATAGTTAAAAGTACAATTATAATCAAAAGATAAAAAGACTAAATAATAATTGTAGTGTAGGGCTGTATGGTTGTAATAGGTTTTCCTAACGCTACTGAACCAAGTGCTAAACCTGCAATTGGTGTAGGTAAATTTCTAATTATATTCATAAATAACTCCTAATAAATTTTCTCACCTTTAATTGTAAACGATTTTACATGAAATTTCAATATAAAATCTCTATACATAAAAATATGTATGAGATTTTATATATAGTTATTTAGCTAATCCTTCAGAAATTTTTATCTAAGTTCCATTTCATCATGCTATAGTAGCTATCTCCGTTTTGACCTGGTTCAGCGATTGAATCAGTGAAGATTTTTTCGAAGATTGGAATGTTAGTATCTTTTGATACTGTTTGCATTGGACGTTCGTCAACACTACTTTCTACGAATAGAGAAGGTACTTTAGTTTTACGTAATTTTTCAACTAGAGTTTTGATTTGATCTGGAGTTCCTTCTTCTTCAGTATTGATTTCCCAAATGTAAGCTGAAGGTACGTTGTATGCTTTTAGAGAAGTATTTGAAGCATCCTTCACTAGTTACGATCATTTTTTTCTCTTTAGGAATGTTGTTGAATTTATCTTTAGCTTCTTTGTCTAATTTAGAAAAGTTTTTTTCTAAGTAAGTTTTAAGGTTAGCTTCGTAAAAATCTTTATTTTTGGATCTTTAGCTTCTAATTGTTTTGCAATGTTTTTAGCATAAATCATACCATTTTCAAGATTTAACCAAGCGTGTGGGTCTTCTTTACCTTTTTCGCTTTGACCTTCAAGGTAAATTACATCAACACCTTCACTAACTGCGTAGTAATCTTTGTTTTCTTCTTTTTTAGCATTTTGAACTAATTTTTGTAAACCAAGCGTTACCACCAGTTTCTAAGTTAATACCGTTGTAGAAGATAAGATTAGCTTGTGATGTTTTCTTAACATCATCAGGAAGCGGTTCGTATTCGTGTGGATCTTGTCCAACAGGTACGATACTGTGTAAATCAATTTTATCACCAGCGATATTTTTTGTAATATCAGCAATGATAGAGTTAGTTGCTACTACTTTTAATTTAGTAGCATCGTTAGACCCTGAATTTTTGTTTAGCGCTAGAACATGCAAAAAGTCCAACTGCTAAAAGTAAAAATAAGGGCTAGAAAAACTTAATTTTTAAAACCTAATTTTTCATATTATAGGCCTCCTTTATTATTTTTGTAAGACAGAGAATAAAAATAGATTTACATAACTAATAATAATCATTATCAATTAAAAACTTTTTAATAACACCTTTAAACAAACTTAATTTGGAAGTATTTTTATTTTTAACAAGTTTATTTAAAGGGGTTATGATATTAAATTTTCATTATATAAAAACTATTTTATCTTTGTATATTATTACCTTAATTATGTTTTTATGTTTAACAAAGCGTTGTTTTGGTGCAATGAAGAAACTTATTGCAAAAAACAATAGCTGATGTTAATACGATACTAGATCCAGCTGCTATGTTGAATGAGTATCCTATAAATAATCCTAGTACTGAACAACATGCACCGATTGTAGAAGATAAGAATATCATTGTTTTTAAACTATTAGCATATAAATATGCAGTAGCAGCAGGTGTAATTAGCATAGCTACAATTAGAATAGTTCCAACACTTTTGCATGGCTGTTACAGACACCAAAGTTAATAATATCATAAGTAAATAGTGATAGAAGTTAACTTTCATACCCATCGCTTTTGCTAGTAATTCATCAAATGATGTTAGAAGTAATTCTTTGAAAAATAGTGTGATAACTAATAATACAAAAACTCCAACTCCAATAGTAATATACATATCTATATCTTGTACCGCTAGGATGTTCCAAAAAGGATGTGGAATAAGTCTGTGAACTTTTTGCAACGCTGATTAAGATAACACCTAATGCTAAAAATGAACTGAATGTAATACCTATTGCGGTATCACTTTTAATTATCGAATTACCTTTAATGAAAGTTATGATAATTGATGCTAATAGACCAAATACAATTGCACCTATGAAAAATCTATTCCAAGAATAAATGATAGAGCAACTCCAGGTAGTACTGCGTGAGAGATAGCATCTCCCATAAGCGACATTCCTCTAAGAACTATAAAGCATCCTACAGCCCCAGCTACAATACCTATTACTATTGCAGTAATAAGAGCATTTTGTAAAAAATGGAAACTATAAAAGCCCATTAATAAATTCTTTAATCATTTTCTCCACCTCCCATAAAAGAATAGGTCGGTACCATAAGCATTTGTTAAGTTCGCTCTAGTGAAAGTCTCTTTAGTATTACCATAGCAATGACTTTTTATTTAGAAAGAAGAACGTTATCAAAAATAAGAATGAACTTTTCTAAGTCATGGTGCACTATTAATATCGTATGTCCCTTATCTCGAAGATTTCGTAATGTATCCATGATTATTTCTTCACTTACTGAGTCAATACCAACAAAGGGTTCGTCTAAAAATATATACTTCGCCTCTTGAACAAGACAACGAGCTATTAATACACGTTGGAATTGTCCGCCTGATAATTCACTGATTTGACGATTTGAAAATTTGTTCTAAATCCTACTAATTTCTAAATGCTTCATCAACTTTTTGCCAATCAGATTTTTAACTTTTTAAAGATTCCAATTTTTAGAATATAAAGCCAAGAGAAACGCATTCTCTTACCTTTATTGAAAGTTGTAATCAATATTAATCTTTTTGCTCAACATAAGCAACATTATCTAAAATTTTCTTTTGAGAGTTTATTCTCAATTTTTGCTGTACCTGTAGAGGTATTATATTTCAAAACTGCTTTTTATCAATGTAGATTTACCCAGCTCCATTGGGTCCTATTATACCTGTAATAGCAGGACCTTTTAATTTCTAAAGTTTACATTAGAAAGAGCAGGAGTTTTGATTATAGGTAACGTTTAAGATTATCAATTTTAATCATATCTTCCCTCCCTTCATATAATTTTCTCTACACATTAAAGTTTACCTTAGGAAAGAAAAATAAGTCAAGATAATTTTTGTTGTATTGAGACATATGACAGTTTATGAAAAATCAGATGAAAAATTAATTGTTGTTTTCAGAAAAATTTGAAAAATCAGAAAAAAAACCTACCTTACAAAAATATTGTAAGGTAGAAATAAGGAGTAAATATGAAAAGTCTTTATTATAAGCTAGGGAGACTTATAATAAAAAGAACATATGAAGTAATATAATATTACTTCATTTATAAGTATATCAGAAGTATATACAAAAAAACAAGAGGAAAATATAATATCTTGAAAATAATCTCAGTTTATATTTTGGTAAAATATTAATAAAAACTCGATTTATATAAAAAGATTAAAATTTTTGATAATAGTATATTTATATATTTGTAGTATTAACTATAATTAATACTATTATTATAGTAAAAAATAGTATTAAATAACTTACTGTAAAGATGTAAATATACTAGCCATTTATAGAGATTTTAATAAAGTCCTAATTTATATATTAAGAAAAAAATTAATGTAATATTAAGTTAGTATTATGTCGAGGAAAAACTAAAAATATATAAAAATGTTTGAGATAATATATAGAAAAAGAGGGTGATAAATTTTTATATGTAAATTGATTTTATAGGTTTTATTAGAATTACAAGTGTTTGCTTTGAGATACAAAATAAAAAGAAGTTAGTTTTTAATGCTAACTTCTTTTTGTGATTTATTTTACTTCAAATTTTTCTCGAACAATTTTTAGCTAACTTGTTCACAATATTTATCAGTTAGTTCATCACTACTAGCCTCGACCATTACTCGAATCAGATTTTCAGTACCAGAAGCTCGTAATAAAGATGCGACCATTTACCTTCTAACTCTTCTTCTACTTTTTCACATTCAGCTAAAAATCTCAACATCTTCCATAGCAGATTTTTATCTATTACTTTAATGTTTACTAATTTTTTTGTGGATATATACTAACCTCACCAGCTAGTTCTTCTAGTGATTTACCAGAAGTTTTGATGATATCAGCAAGTTTCACTGCTGTAAGTATACCATCACCAGTAGTTGCATAGTTCATAAGAATAATGTGACCTGATTGTTCTCCGCCAAGAGAGTAGTCGTTATTTCTCATTTCTTCAACAACATATCTATCTCCAACAGCTGTTTTTACTGATTGTAATCCATTTTTCTTCTATTGCTTTATAGAAACCTATATTGCTCATTACAGTAGATACTACCATGTTATCTTTCAATTCACCTTGTTCTTTAAGGTGTTTTGCAAGAATAAACATTATTTTATCTCCCATCGACAATATTTCCTTTTGAATCAACAGCTAGAACTCTATCACCATCACCATCAAAAGCAAAACCTACATCTACGTTATTTTTCTTTTTACGAAATTTGCAATAGTGTTATTTTTAGTTGAACCAACGTTATCGTTTAATATTAATACCGTTTTGGTTTACATCCTATAGTTTCAATGTCAGCTTCTAAATCACCAAAGATGAAATGGAGCAACTCCTGTTGTAGCACCGTTAGCACAATCTAAAGCGATTTTTATTCCAGATAAAGATCTCCGGAAATTGATTGTTTTATATGTTGAACATATTTTTTTGTGTTAGCTCGTTTCCACTATATAATTTTCCGATTTTTTTCAAAACTAGCATTTTTAATTTCATCAGTGTTATCAATTAAATGTTCGATTTTCTAATTCTTGATTATCAGTAAGTTTGAATCCATCAGGTCCAAAAATCTTTATTCCGTTATCTTGATAAGGATTGTGAGAAGCAGAAATCATTATTCCACTATCAGTTTCAATAGTCTTTGTAAGATATGCAATAGCAGGGAGTAGGGATAGTTCCACTGTCATTACATTAACACCAGTGCTAGTTAATCCAGCTGTTAATGCTTGTTCAATCATATCACATGAAATTCTTGTATCTCTACCTATTATTACTTTTGGATGTTCTATTTTTTTCAGTAAGTAATTTACCAAGAGCTTTACCTACTTTAAAACTTAAATCGGCAGTTAGTGATTCTCCTGCGATACCACGAATACCGTCTGTTCCAAAATATTTTCTCATAAAAAAATGACTCCTTGTTTTATAATCTATATGAATATTACTATATAAAATCAAATTAGTCAAGGTTTAGGGTTGTTTTTAAGCGTTTTAGTGGGGAATTAATATCATATAAGTAGTTATTTATATTTATAAAATCAGATGGGTTTAGTCGTATGATAATATGAAAAATAAAGAGGCGACTTAAAATATAGATTAATTAAAAATCATATTTTCAAGTCGCTTCTTTTAGATTTTTAGTTTTTCATAAAGTTAAAGAGTGATTTATAATTTTAAATGCTTTTTAACTTTTTGATAAAGCTTATTATTTATTATTTAATTTTTTTCTATATCTTCTAAAGACTTTCTTAGCTTCATCTTTATTGTTTTTAGAATATACATATTTATTATATATTATTGCACTTATAGAAATCATGTGTGCTGAAACCGGAGCAGCTAAGAATAAGAATCCAATTGCTAATAAAAATTTTTAATTCAAATACATGTAAATATCTATAGAAATAAACAAATCCCTGCAATAAGAACTAATTCTACTGCAGAAAGAACCAGTAACCCCGGCAGCGTGAATTTTTAGTCAGCTCATCTGGTAATCTAATGAACCCAATGACAGTTGCTAACATCGCAACAATCGAAACTAAAATTAGAAGTATTATAATAATGTCTAAAATATTATTTAGTATCATCACTGAAAAACCTCCTTTTTAGCTAAGAATCTAGCGGTAACAACGGTACCAACTAAACAAATAATAGCTATTATAAGTATAAGAGAGATATATGAAAAAGTTTTATAGTACATACTGACTAAAAACGATTAAGCATATAAGAGGCATAGCAAAGATCACTTGCTATTAATTTATCGAAGATGCTAGGTCTTTTTAACGATGTAAATTAATAAGAAAAAATATCATTGCAATACTAGCAAAAATTCTAGTAAAAATAGAAATACTCTACAATTTTATCCATCTAAATCAACCTCCAGTATTGCTTTTTCAAAACTATTTTTTTATCCCCTCAATCTCACCCTCGAATATCATCAGTATCTAAACAGTGAATATGTAAGACTTTACTATCGTGTCCAACATTTACAGTTAGTGTACCTGGTGTTAAGGTAATCATATTGGCTAATAAAGTAATTTGCCAATCTTTTTACTTCAAGAGGATATTCAAAGATAACAGGATTAACATCAAGATTTTTGAACATTAATTTTTAAAAACATTTATATCTGCTTTTAATAATTCGACTAAAAACATTAAGATTAGTTTTATCCATTTATAAACGTAGATGTAGTATAGTTGTTCTCCTAAAAATATTTTTTTAACAAAAAGTCTTTCTGAAGATGAATAATAATACCATTCCCCAGAAAAAATCCAACTGCAAAATATTCAGTGTTGTAACTTCCTGAAAAGAACATCCAAATTACACCAACTAATATGTTAATTAAAAATTGTAGTGCCATAATTATGCTCCTCTTAAGTACTAAATCGATATAATGTTGAGGATTTAACACCATTTGAATATCCTCTATCAAAGAAACCCTATCTAATAGGTTGGTACTAACTCCAACTAATTAACGCAATCGCTACGATAGCAATAAGAGGATTTGAACCCTTTAGGAAGTGGTTTTAGAAATCAGACTCTTATTAATGTTATCATAAAAGACATTCAAGAATATTTTTGATTAGTGAGTAGAATACAACTAATCCCCGATAATGCAACAAGAATTGCAATAAATAAATTGTTGTTTGTAACTAGACCTTTAATTATCAGAGCCTTTACTGTAGAATCCCACTGAAATGGAGGAACGCCTGATAAAAGATAGAACAACGATAAAAGTATGTCCAACCTAGAAGTGGATATTTATTGATTAAACCACATTTTTGAATGTATTTAACACCACTAACGTATATTATTAATCCTATGATTATGAATAAAGCAGCTTTTTAGCAGTATGTCATTAACAGCGTAGAATAGGGCACCTTTAACACCAAATGTATTTAATGTAGCTGTTCCACAAACCATTACTCCCTAGAGAAATTACAATGTTAAATACTACTATTTGTTTTAAATCTTTTTGGTAAATAGCTCCCAATACATCCGGCTATTATAGATATAGCACCTAAGATTAATAAGTATGATTTAATGAAGTTTGACTCGTAGTAGAATAGTCCATACGTTCTAATAATCGAGTATAGTCCAACTTTTGTTAATAGCGCCCCAAAGATAATTGAGACAGCAATTGAGGTGCTACATATGATCTATTCATCCAAGTGAATAGTGGGAATAATGCTCCTTTCATACAGAACACAAATATCATTACTGCGCCAATAAGGTATAATCCTCTTCGATCTGACATAGAAGAAATTGTTTGTGATATGTATGCCATATTTAAACTACCAACAATTGTATATAGATATCCGATACTTAATAACAAATAAAACTACCAGCAAAAACGTTCATCAGTACATAACTAATAGAAGATTTAAGTTGTTCTTTATTTAATACCTACTAACAATAGTAAGTAAGAAGACATCAGCAAGATTTCATAGAAAAACGAAAAAGGTTGAAAAATATCTCCTGTAGTGAACGCTCCGTTGATACCTACCATTATTAATAAGAAACCTGGATAGAAGAAGCTAAGTTCACGAATTTTATCTATTGTTTTAAAATGAATATAATAAAGTTGCTAAAAATACTAATGATGATGTTGTAACTAAAAACACTGTTTAGTCCATCTAAAGTCAATGTAATACCGAAAGGACTTGCCCAGTTACCCATTTCTAATATTAGTATTTTTATGTTTTATCTACAAGATAGATGTTGTAGATTGAAAATGCTAAGACTAATAGAGTAGCCAATGTTGTTAGTAAACGTTGCATGGCTATTCTTTTTCTAAACAATACTGTTATGCAGCAAACAGAAGGGGTATAAATATTGGAATTACAGGTAAATTACTATGCATTATTTCTCTCCTCCTTCATATTTTCAACGTCTTCAAGATCAATTACATTATCGCTTCCTTTTAGTTTGTAGTTAGCGATATAAATTGAAATTAATAAACAAGTTACTGCAAAACCAATAACGATAGCAGTAAGAATAAGTGCTGCTGGTATTGGGTCTATATAATTTTTCCTAGTTCTGAGATAATAGGGATATCTCCATCATATAAACCACCTGCGATAAGAATAATTAGGTTAGCAGCATGTCCAAAAAGACCAACACCGATAATTATTCGCATCATACTCTTGAAAGCATAAGGTAAACACCAAAACCAACAAGAATACCGCATAAGATAATCATATAAAATTCCATTATTTACCATCCTTTCCAAAAAGCTAAATATTACTGACATTAATACACCAACAACTACGAAGTAAACACCTAAGTCGAAAAATCGCAGCTGTGTGTAATTCCATCTCTCCCATAATTGGAACATGGATATGAGTGAAGTGATGTTTAAAGAAATTTTTCCAACAACGACTCCACTAAAAGCTGTTCCAATAGAGAAAAAGTAAAGCCGATTGCTGTTACATAAACGTAATTAATTGGAAGTAGTTTAGTAACTTTGTCTATTCCATATGTGAACATAGATAAAGCAAAGAGCCATTGTACAAAGGAGTCCACCCTACGAAACCCACCACCTGGAAGGAAGTGCCCACCGAAGTATAAACTAAGTGAAAGTAGAAATATACAACCTGAGATAATTGCAGATAATGATTTTAAAAATTACATCATTAGTTTTCATCTTTTGGTCCTCCTCTTTTAATGATTTTGAACATAGCATAAATTATTAGAGCTACCATTGTCATAACTGTGATTTCAAACAGAGTATCAAATCCCTGAAATCAACGATAATAACATTTACTATGTTTCCTCCACCAGATGCTACAACATTGTCGAAATAAAAATTGACTGATTTCTGATGGATTTTTGTATGCATAAGATACAAGTCCTACAATTATAAAAGCTAACACCAGTCAGTGTTGCAATAATTGCGTTTGTAAGTTTGAAACTATTTTTTTCTACTTGTTTTGTTTTTATCAGTTAATAGAATGAAAGCTATTAAGAAGATAATTGTAGAAATTGACTCGATAACGAATTGTGTCATTGCCAAATCAGGTGCTCTGAAAAGTTACATATAAAACCAGTCATCATAAATCCGACACCAGATGAAAGGATTATAAGTACTAATCTATTGTAAACTCTTTGTAAGAGCTACACAACAAAGGACAATACATAGTCCGATGAAATATATTCATATAATGAATAGTAGAAATTTATTAATTAACATTGGTCTACCAATTACAAAATAACCACCGATAATAGTCGCTGATAGGCCACAGAATATATAACTCATATTTCTTCTTAGTTGATTTGTGATAAATGCATCATGAAGTCTACCACTAACTTTTTATGTAATAATATACCTAAATTGTTGTATGCACCGTGAATAGATACAATGCTAGGGTTTATTGAATAAATACCATTACCACTAGCGAAAACTTTATAAATTACAAAAGCTTGCGATAATAACAAAAATAGAAGTAACGAGTTCGCTTGATAGGAAAACTATCGTGATGAACATGAGTTATTACCTCGTTATTTGTTGTTTTTACTGCAAGAGCAGCTTATTGAGCTGGAATTACTATATAATCTTTAATAAATGTGTTAATAATCACAAAGATTACTAGTATTATTGGAGATATAAAAATACCATTTTTAGGTAAATGAAGTTTTTATCTCCAAGTACTTTACTATCGAAAGTACCTAGGAATGGTTTGAAAGCTAGTATTAATGAATATACTGCTGTTCCTAGAGCTACAGATAACAACAGCTACAACTATTATCATGTAGAGCGTACTAGTAGCTTAATAAGCTATATACAGCTGTTAAGAAATATTCTTTTTGAGTAGAATCCACTTAATGGTGGAATTCCTGCCATGAGAGAATCCAGCAATAATACTTAATATGAAATCCAAGTGGCATATATTCTTAGTCCTCTAGTTGTTTGATGTCCCTAGAATGGAATGAGTGATCAATAATACCAGTTATCATAAACTAGACTTGCTTTGAAGGCAGCATGGTTAATAATATGGAAACATACTGCATAGAATGCAAATGTATAAATATAATGATTATCATTATAAAGTCCTAAGTTTGCAATACCAATCATAAGAGTCATCATACCTAATTGACTGATAGTTGAATAGGCTAAAATACCTTTAAATCTTTTTAAGAAGATTGCAGATATCGATCCTATTAACATCGTAATTGTTCCAAAAAAATAATTAAGATATTACCGAAAAGTAGTTGAAAATGCGAAAAACAATTCCGATTCGAAGTAATAAATAAATACCAGCTTTAACCATTGTAGCTGAATGAAGGTAACTACTAATCGGTGTTGGAGCAGCCATCGCATCAGGTAGCCAGATATGGAATGGAAATTGTGCTGATTTAGTGAATGCACCAAATATTATTAAAATCATTGCGATTACATATCTATTGTTATAACCATGATTTTTAGTGAAATTCAATTATTTCACTAATATTAAAAACTACCGGTAATATTATTAAGAACAAAAATACCTGCTAACATTAAAAAACACCACCGAAAAACAGTAATAATCAGTGATTTTTAATGCACCTCTTCTTGAAGCATCGTTTTTCGTGCCAATAACTAATAAGAAGGAAAGAAGATACAGAAGTCATTTCCCCAAAAACATGTACATGCTTAGCATGTTATCAGATAATACAACTCCTAGCATTGCTGACATGAATATTAGTAAAAATATATAAAATTTATGTAGTTTTTCATCTGTAATGCTCATATAGTAACATGAATACAAGATTACTAAGGTACCAATTCCTGTAATTAGTAATGAGAAAAGGAGTGATAAACCATCAAGATTTAGGTTGATATCAAGTCCTGCATTAGAAACAAATGCTAATTTTTTTATAGATTGTCCCACCTGAATAGATATTTTTTAATATTTGAAACAAAATATCCAAACAGAATTAATGGCACAATTATAACAAATTTTTCCAGTATGGATATTTTTAAAGTTTTTCCTTAAAAAGGAATGAAAAACATCGCAATTACTGGGAAAAAGACAGCTAATTGTAACATAAAAAAACCTCTTTCTAATTTATTTTTATAACATTAATTATATAACAAAATTGATTAAAATTACTATTAATATTCAATTTTTATCTAATTATTTTTCAATAAAAATTGTTGTATATAACAAAATAATATTATGAATTCTTAAATAAACGATGAAATTATGTGTTAATTATTTTTAAAAAAGAATAAATATTATCTTATTTTATAAAGAATTCAGAATATATGAGTTTAATAAGTTTCTTAATGAAAGTATTGATGAAAACATCGTGGAAAAAGTTATTGTTTTCAGAATATTCTAGTGGAAAAATATAGATAATTATTTTTCTAATATTGCTTGTTTAAGATAGGTATAATAAAGTTATTAATATATTTACAGGGGGACTAACTGATGTCATATAAACAAACACCACATATTAAGCCAAACGGAGTAGAAATCGCTGAAACGATTCTTTTACCAGGGGATCCGTTAAGAGCGAAATTTATTGCTGAAACTTTCTTAGAAGATGCGGTTTGTTTTAATGAAGTGCGTGGTATGCTAGGATATACTGGAACATATAAAGGTAAAAAGATTTCTGTAATGGGAACTGGTATGGGACCAGCTAGTATCGGTATTTATTCTTACGAATTAATTCATACATTTGGAGTGAAAAACTTAATTAGAATAGGAACTTGTGGAGCATTACAACCAGAAGTAAAATTATACGATGTAATCTTAGGTATGGGATCTTCTACAAATTCAAATTACATGCATCAATACAATATCCCAGGAAACTATAGCTTAACAGCTTCATTTGATCTATTATTAAAAGCATACAATAAAGCTCAAGAAATGGGACAACAAGTACACGTTGGGAATATTTTATGTAGTGAGATTTTCTATAATGCTGATGAAAAAGCTATGGAGAAACTGGATTAAAATGGGAGTTTTAGCTGTTGAGATGGAAAGTACTGCATTATACGCTAACGCTACTGCAGCAGGAGTTAATGCTTTAACAATCTTAACAGTAAGTGACTCTTTAGTAACAGGAGAAGAAACTACTCCAGAAGAAAGACAAACAGCATTTACTAAAATGATGGAGATTGCTTTTAGGTCTAGCGTAAAAATTAAAATTTTAAGAGATAATTTAGAGGTAATATTATATGAGTAACTATCAAGAATTATATGAAAAAAATGGTTAAACAGTTCAGCTTTTAACTGAAGAAGAAAAACTTCAATTAAAAAAATACGTAGCTGATGATGAGGTAGAAAAGAAGATAGATTTTATAAAGAACTAGAATTCGGAACTGCGGGATTACGTGGTAAAGTAGGTATGGGGTTCTAAATAGAATGAATAGATTCATTATCGCTCGTGCTACAAAAAGCGTTAGCGCAAACTATTATCGATAATGGATTACAAGAAAAAGGTATTGCTATTGCACACGATCCACGTCTTTTCTCAAAAGAATTTGCTAAACTAGCAGCATTAGTAATGGCTAGTAACGGAGTTAAAGCATACCTATTCGAAGATTTTACGTCCAACTCCAGAATTATCATTTGCAGTTCGTTACTTAGGAACAGCTAGTGGTATAACATTACTAGCGAGTCATAATCCTAAAGAATATAATGGATATAAAGTATACTGGCAAGAAGGATCTCAAATCAAAATCAGACATAAGCGATAAAGTATTAGAATACATTAACTCAATGGATATCTTTGACAACTATGTTACTTTAACAGAAGAAGAAGCACAAGAAAAAGGATTATTAGTTTACATTGGTCAAGAAATTGATGAAGAATTTTATAGAGAATCTTTTAAACTGTGCAATTAATGATGAAAAATATTGATAAAAGACATTTCTGTAGTTTATACACCATTAAATGGTGCAGGATACAAAGCTGTAACAACAGTTCTTGCTCGTCGTGGATTCAAAAATGTTCATGTTGTTGAAGAACAAAAAGATCCAGATGGAACTTTCCCAACAATTGAATATCCAAACCCAGAAGATACTGCAGCATTTGAATATGGTGAAAGATTAGCTAAAGAAGTTAATGCTGATGTAATTATAGCAACTGACCCTGACTGTGACCGTCTTGCTGTAGAAGTAATTCACAATGGTGAAGTAGTTTCTCTAAATGGTAACCAAGCTGGAGCGGTATTAGTTCAGTATGTTATTGAAAATCTTGCTAAACAAAATAAACTTCCTGAAAACCCAGTATTAGTTAAATCTATCGTAACTTCTAAAATGGTTGAACCACTTTGTAAAGAATACGGTGTAGAAGTAATTGACGTTCTAACTGGATTCAAAAACATCTGTGCATTACCAAATGAATGGGATATTACAGGTGAGAAAAACTATGTAATGGGATATGAAGAAAGTATCGGATACAACGTTGGGTACATTCTTACGAGATAAAGATGGTGTAACTATCGCTATGTTATTAGTAGAAGCAGCAGCATTCTACAAAACACAAGGTAAAACATTAGTTGATGTACTTGATGGGTTCTATGAAAAATATGGGTTACTATCTAGATAAAACTATTTCAATCGTTTTAGAAGGTGCAGCAGGAGCTCAAAGAATTAAACGTATGATGGAAAAATATCGTGAAATCTTTGCTCGTGAAATAGCTGGAAGCGAAGTAGTAGCTATTACTGACTATCTAGTACAAAAAGAAAAAACTGTTGCTACTGGTGAAGAAAAAGATATCGAAATTGAAAAAACTGATGCTGTTAAATTCAGCTATTCAGACGAATCTTGGTATACTTTACGTCCAAGTGGAACAGAACCAAAAGTAAAACTTTATATCTACGTTAAAGATGCAGATAAAGAAGTTGCTAAAGGAAAAATTAGTTAAATTTGAAGAAAAAGTATTAGAATTACTTTACTCAATTGATTAATGAATAAGAAAAAGGAAGTGAGAAAAATCTCGCTTCCTTTTTACTATTTATTATAATATTTTAGATATTCTTTACAGAATTGTCTAGCTGATAATTTTCCACTTTGTCTATCTGCGTATGAAGAGCTAACAAATTTTTGAAATTTCATCAGTATATTCTACTTTTTCGGTAAAGGTTTCTCAAGGACAGTATTCTACTAATAGCGAATGTTGAGAAACAGATTCCAACTAGACGAGTATGTCTAGTTTCATGATTAAATGCACTTAGTTCTGCAAAAATTTCTACACTTCTTGTACCAACTCTAGAAATATAACTATCAATAATTAATGCTTCGTGTCTATGGACAACATCTAAAAATTGATATGTATCAATACTTGCTGTAAAGAAGGGTAGGTGTGTATATCACGTATTACTAAACCTTGTACATCGTCAAGCCAGTATAGAGTTTGTCCACCGAATAATGTGTCATGTCTGTTCATATGGTTAGGATAAATAGTATGGAAGTTTTTCAATCCTAGTATCTTTATAGTTCATAACTTCTTGCATGAAAAGATCTCCTTAAAATTTAATTTTACTAATGTCTAATATAAAATTAGAATACTTATGTAATTGTAACATAAAATATACAGATTTATTAAGTAAGATTGTTTATAATATGATATAATATGATATATGATTATAATCTTTACATTTTTGTTAAAAAGTATATTATAATAAAAATAAAATACAAATGAGGTGAAGAATAATGAAATATGAAACTATGTTAGAACGTTTTTAGGATATGTTAATTTCAAAATCTCAGATCTAATGCGGCTAGTACAACAATCCCGTCTACTCCAGAGCAAAAGATTTCTTACGTATGTTGAAAGGGTCAACTAGAAGAACTAAATCTTAGTGATATAGTTTTAAATGAAGAAAAATTGGTTTTTAACTGCGACATTACCAGCTAACACTGATAAGCCTTATGACAGAAAATAGGTTTTTATTTCATGTAGATACAGCTGATTTTAATGTAGAAGGAATAAATCCACAAGTTATTGAAAATTATGATGGAGAAGATATAGTTTTAAATAAAGAATTTAAATATTGTAATGACTAAAAGAAGAGTTTCCTAATTTAAAGCAATTATAAAGGTCTTACATTAATCACAACTGATGGTACAACATTTATTAGGATGCTGATGATAAAGGCTGGAATTACAGAAATAGTAGAAGCTATTAAATACCTAAGTGAACATCCCTGAAATTGAACATGGAGATATTCGTATTGCTTTTGGTCCTGATGAAGAAATTGGACGTGGAGCTGATCATTTTGATGCAAAAGGATTCGCGACGGATTATGCTTATACTATGGATGGTGGGAGTTCTGGGAGAGCTTCAATACGAGAGCTTTCAATGCTGCACAAATTACATATAAAATTACAGAGTGAGTGTACATCCATGGTACAGCTAAAAGGTAAAAAATGAAAAATGCTAATATGATTGCTGCTGAATTAGCTTCATTATTCCCAGAAAAAGAAGTACCTGAGCATACAGAAGGGTATGAAGGATTCTACTTACTACACAATATGCAAGCAAGAATTGAAGAAGCTGAAATGGTTTATATTATCCGTGACCATGATAGAGAGAAAATTCTAGCTCGTAAAAATTTCGCAGAAGAAGTTGCCGCTAAAATTAATGAAAAATATGGTAATGTTGTTGAATATGAATTATATGATCAATATTATAATATGGGTGATGTAATTAAAGAAGATAAAACGCTGTGTTGACGTAGCTGAACAGGCTATAAAAATGTTGGTGACACCATTGATAATCCCAATACGTGGAGGAACTGATGGTTCTAAAAATTTCTTACATGGGAATTCCAACATCTAATATTTTTCGTCGGTGGAGAGAATTTCCATGGGACAATATGAATTCAGTTGCTTTAGAACATATGACAAAAGCAGCTGATACAATAGTGGAGATTGCTAAAGTTAGCAAAAAGTAGAAAAATAACACCGTGGTGTCAAAGATAATTTATGAAACTATATAATATAGACATCAAATTTATGATAATATTAAGTTTATTGTGAGTAAAAATTAGTTCAATATTATCTTTAAAATTATGAATATAGAGTAGCTTAAAAAGCAAGGTTTGTGATACGAATCTTGCTTTTTAGTCACTTAAAGGAGTGATGTCTTTTTTATATAAAAGTATTTTTGAAATTTGAAAAAATAATAAAAAAATCATGCAATAGCCTTTCAATATATGGTACAATAGTAATGTATATTAACTAAAAAATTGAAAGAGAGGATGGTTGTAAGATGACTAAAAACATTTTTATGTTACAACTCTATTTATTACCCAAGTGGTAACTTACACATAGGGACATGCTTATACAACAGTAGCGTGTGATGCATTTAACTAGATATAAAAATTAAGTGGATATGATACATACTTTTTAACAGGTACAGATGAACACGGTCAAAAAGATCCAACAAAAAGCTCAAGAAAAAGGTATTTCTGAACAAGCTTTATGTGGATGAAATGATTAAAGACATAAAAATTATGGGAAGCCATGGATATCGACTATAGTAAGTTTATTCGTACTACAGATGATTATCACGAAAAGAGCAGTTGCTGAAATTTTTGATAGATTAGTTGAAAAAGGTGATATTTATTTAGGCGAGTACAAAGGTTGGTATTCTATCAGTGATGAAGAATATTTTACAGAAACACAACTTCAAGAAGTATTCAGAGATGAAGAAGGTAATATGATTGGTGGTATTGCACCAAGTGGAAATGAAGTAAAATTAGTATAGTGAAGAATGTTATTTCTTTAAAATGAGTAAATATGCTGATAGATTAGTTAAATACTATGATGAACATCCTGAATTTATTCTACCTGAAAGTAGAAAAAATGAGATGCTTAACAACTTCATTAAGCCAGGATTGGAAGATTTAGCAGTTACTCGTACAACTTTCGATTGGGGAGTGAAAGTAAAATCTAATCCGAAAACACGTTGTATATGTTTGGATTGACGCTCTAGTTAACTACATTACAGCTTTAGGTTATGCAACTGGAGATAGTGAAGAATTATTTAATAAATATTGGCCTGCAGATGTGCAAGTTGTTGGGAAAAGAAATCGTACGTTTCCACGTAATTTATTGGCCGATACTTCTAATGGCATTAGATTTACCACTACCTAAGAAAATTTTTGCTCATGGTTGGTTATTAATGAAAGACGGAAAAATGAGTAAATCTAAAGGTAACGTAGTAGATCCTTATATGCTAATAGAACGTTATGGTTTAGATTCAGCACGTTATTATTTATTACGTGAAGTTCCGTTTGGTCAAGATGGAATTTTTACCCCTGAAAGCTTTTATCGATAGAATCAACTCAGACTTATCAAATGATTTAGGAAACTTATTAAACAGAACTATTTCAATGATTAACAAATACTGTGGTGGAATTATTCCAAAATTCGTGGAACCAACTACAGAATTTGATAAAGAATTAATAGCTTTATCAAAAGAAGTTATTTTCAGAGTATGAAGAATATATGGAAAACATGCAGTTTTTCTAAAAGCGTTAGAAGCTGTGTGAGAGTTCATTTCTAGAACTAATAAATATATCGATCAAACAACACCTTGGATTTTAGCGAAGATGAATCTAATCAACCTGAATTAGATAAGGTAATGAACTACTTAGCTGAGAGTCTTCGTATAGCAACAATTTTAATAGCTCCAGCTTTAACAAAAGCTCCAGTAGAAATTGCTAAGCAATTAGGAATTAAAGAAGATTTACTAGTCTTTTGAATCAGCTAAAACATTTGGCGTGTTTGATGGAACTGTAAAAGTTGTAGAAAAACCAACGCCAATATTCCCAAGATTTGATAAAGAAGTAGAGGTAGAGTATATTAAAACTCAAATGTCTCCAAAAGCTTTTAGAAAACCTTGAAACTGAAAACTAACGAAGCACAAGATGATACTTATGTTGAACTTGCCGAAGAAATCACAATTGATAAATTCTTTGAAACTTCTTTAAGGGTTGCAGAGGTATTGGAATGCGAAAAAGTTAAGAAAAGTTCTAAACTATTTAAAATTTAAATTAGACTTTAGGAAACCATCAGAGACAAATAGTATCTGGTATTGCTAAAGTACTATGATCCAGCAGAATTAGTTGGTAAAAAGTAGCTGTAGTAGCTAACTTTAAAAACCGGTTAAATTATGTGGGAGAATTAAGTGAGGAATGATTTTATCAGCAGAAAAAGATGGAATTTTACGTGTAGTAGAAATTAATGCTGAAATTCTAATGGTGCAGAAATTAGATAGTAAACAAGAGAATGTAGCTTAAAGCTATGTTCTCTTTCTTTATAAAAACCACCTTGATATATAGTACCAAGGTGGTTTAGTTTGTTATCTCGTTGTTCTTTTTGACTGTTTTTGTGAATTGGTTGTATTAGCAGTATTTTTTTATTATCATTCTCGGTATTCTTTGGTTTAGGAGATTCTCTGTTAACTTCAGTTACACGAACAGGATTTACAGGAACAAATGTTCCATCAGTTACATGATAAACTAATCTGTTGTTTTTAGAGATACCTATACCATTAATGTTTAGCTGTGCTCCATTACCATAAGTTGATCTAACGCTGCTAAGTGATTCATCAGAATAAATATTTTGTGTAGTTAAGAATTTAATTGCTACTGGACGAGAAATAAAGTTTTCAAGTTGATCATTTTTCTTATCTACAGAGACAAATTTTTCATTAGCCGTAATGTATTGACCTTGATGGTCTCCAGAAGAAATATGGTACATAACATAGCCAGCAGGTGAAATTATTTTATCAACTGTTAATTTAGTTCCAGGTTCAATTACATCACCAGGTTCAGACCAACCAGCAGATTTAAATGCATGAATTTTCTTATTAACAGTCACTTCGCGATCTACATCAAAAGAATATGATGTAAATGTTCCTGCAAGTTTAGCAGTTATTTCTTCGTCTTGTGCATCTGAATCGATACGAACAGCATCAGCTTGTTCTTGAGCTTTCAGAATTTTAGCTTTTTCTTCAGCTTCTTTTCTGTTTCTTCAATTCTTCTGTTGTATCGACAGATGTAGTATTAGTTTCTCCAAAACTTACATAGTGTTCTTTTTGCAGAAGATATAAATTTCAGTGTAATTAAGAAACAAATTGATAATAATAGTGCTAAAATAATTGATGTGGCAATTTTACTTTAATGTTTTTGAGACTTTTGCTTATTTTATCATAGTTTTTCAATTTTGTTTTTGAAAAATATTTTTAGAAATAAAAGCTTTGATGCTTAAATAGTGAAACAACAAATATATTTCTTGATTTGTTGTCAATATATTTAACTCTAAAAGCTGTTTCCTCTTCGTTAACAACTTCTATACTATGTATTTCTTTTTAGACCATCTAATTTATATTCGATTTCTAGATTTTTTGAATCTTTTCAATTGCTTTTTCTCAGATGTAATATCTTTTAAAAATAATTTGTCGTTTGAGAATTTAAGTTGTCGCTTTTTCTTCAAGAGTTATTTTTCTTTATCAGCTTTTTCTATTTTTAGAAAGAAACAGTCAGTTTCTTTTCTTCAATTTTTATCTTCTAGAGAAATTAATGAAGTTTTGTAATGAAAGAAGTGTGTTTTCATGTTCTTTCATTTCATTTTCTTTTGTAATAATTCTAGTTTCTTTCTATCTTCTAGTACTGGAATTCTTTTTCTTTTCTGTCATCTCGTTTTTCTTTTTTTCAGCTTGTTCTTTCTCAATGCGTTGACGTTCAAGTTCTTTTTCACGAGCGATACGCTCTTTTTCAAGACGTTCTTGTTCACGTTTTTCCGCCTTTTTCTTTTTCGATACGTTGACGTTCTAATTTTTTTCACGAGCGATACGTTCTTTTTCAAGACGTTCTTGTTCACGTTTTTCAGCTTTTTCTTTTTCAATACGTTGACGCTCAAGTTCTTTTTCACGAGCGATCCGTTCTTTTTCAAGACGTTCTTGTTCACGTTTTTCAGCTTTTTCTTTCGATACGTTGACGCTCAGTTTCTTTTTCACGAGCGATACGCTCTTTTTCAAGGCGTTCTTGTTCAAGTTTTTCAGCTTTTTCTTTTCATACGTTGACGTTCAAGTCCTTTTCTTTCACGAGCAAGACGTTCTTTTTCTAATCTTTCTTTTTCAGCTCTAGCAAGCTCATTTTTCTTTTTCTCTTTCTTCTATTTTTACGTTGTTGCTCTTTCAAATTGTTTTCAGCTTTTTCTAATTCAAGAGCGTTTTTAATTCTTGTTCTTGTTGTTTAACTTCTCTTTTTACGAAGTTCTTTTTCTAAAGTAGTTTCATCTATATTTGAGTCTAATTTTTCAGAACTCATAGATTCATTTTTCTTAAAAATTTAGAGACTTAACTTGTAAAAACGACCAGATGTAGAGTTATCTTTTTCTTCAGTCGAATCTGTAGCATCATATTAACTACTATATCTTTTTTTCTTCTTTTTGACATAAAAATAATCCTTTCAAGCAATATTCCATTCTATTATATCATAAAATTATAACAAAACTACATAAAAACGTTTAAAAATCACATTAAATTATATAAAACTTTTAACTCTAATTGAAATATGTTATCATTAGGGTAGATAGTTTTCATCAACAAATTTTAAATTTAAAAAGAGGTATTAATTATGAAAAACAATAAGTTTTTAAAGGAACTCCAGTAACTATTGAAGATAAATTAAATGTTGGGGAAGTATTCCCTCGAATTTTAGAGCCGTTACAAAAACATTATCAGAATTTGAGCTAGTTGATTACAAAGGAGTAATTGTTAATACTTTTCCATCAGTAGATACAGGAATATGTGCTTTACAAACTATTAGCTTTAATAAAGCAGTAGGTGACCTAGAGGATGCAGTAGTAATCACAGTATCGAAAGATTTACCATTCGCATTAGGTAGATTTTATGCGGATAAAGAAATTAATAATGCAATTACAGTTTCGATTATAAATACTGTGATTTTTGAAAAATAACAATGGTCTTTTTAATTGAAGAATTAGGTTTATTATCTCGTGCTGTATTTATTCTTGATGAAGACGAGTTATTCGTTATAAAAGAGGTTAGAGGAAATCGGTGAAGAGCCAAATTATAATAATGCTTCTAGAAGCACTAAAGAAACTATAGTGAGGTAATAGATGACAGAATTAAAATATATAAATAAAGAAGAAAATAAGAGCTTACAAATTAAAGACTTAATAACATTAGATTATATACTATTTTATTAATTTCTTGTTATGGCTGTTGGAATTGGTATTTCTACACTTTTAACAGCTGTTGTATTTGAGGAAAGTTTATTTCAGCAACATACACATCTATAACTTCAGCATTTGTCTGTGGAAGTGTATATAGCTTGATTTTTAATAAAAATAAATAAGAATATGGCAATATTTCATTATGATTGCAATTATGGGAATATTTTTAGCTGTTTCTGGCCACTCACTGCTTGGAGGAATTGTAATGATAATATCAGCAGTTTTAGCAGAAACTAGCTTTTAGATATGGCAATGAGTATCTATCATATTTATTTTAACTTAGGGACAATTGGGATAATTTCTACTAATGTTCTTTATGAAGGATTCATATGTTAAACATCTTCAAAATAGAAATTATTCTGATGAAAAATTAAATTAGTTATGAGCACTACTGATATGAAGACATTTGTTTTTATAGTAATATTTACAATAATCTTCTCAATAATAGGAACATACTTAGGAAGAAAATTATACTTTAAAAACTTCAATAAAAGCAGGATTATAATATGTTGAAGCTTAGATATTAGAACTAAGATTTTTATATTAGTTGTTGCCAATATATTAATGTTTAAAATGATGACAGTTAATATTCACTTATTGGTTTGCACTTTGTTTTTCGATATACTTAGGTATAAGTTCTAACATAAAAGAATGTCTAGATTTTTGGGATATATCTCTTCTTTACTGTTTATGAGGTGTTTTTGCACATGCAGTGACACTTCAAGTTATAGACAGTTTCTTATTACTAACAGGATTAATGTTTAAAACTTTATATTTTCCATGTAGTGCTGGTATGGCATTAGTGAGCAGTTCGAAAGTTTCTGAATTAATCTGTTTTTAAGAAGTATAAGATTACCTAAGAAAATGATTATTGTTTTAGCAGTCTTATATAGGTTTTTCCCAGTATTACTTACAGATTATAGGTTAATAAAAACTCATTAAAAATAAAAGGGATTGGAGTAAGTAGAGGATACTACTTACTTCATCCATTTAAATTTTTGAATATATATTGTCCCTATGTAATTATAAGTACGAATATTGCTAATGAACTATCTGTATCGTGTTTATGTAGAGGGATTGATAATGAGGAAAAACCAAGTAGTTATATCGAACTAAAAATTTAATAAAATAGACTATATAGTTATGACAATAGTAATAATTGCATGTTGTTGTATTATGTTTTTGAGGTGATAGATTGATAACATTTTTAAGAATTTTTAATTATAAATATATAGAATCAAAAACAATTAAATATTGAAAATTTGTCGCTGGAAATTAATAAAGGTGAATGTTTTTTATTCTACGGGGGCAAGTGGTTGTGGAAAAACAACAATTATGAGAGTTTTAAATGGTTTAGCTCCTGAATTTTTGATGGTGGTTTTAGTGGTGAATTTAAAGTGGCACACTTAAGTATGGGAGATCGATTAAAAGAATTTTCAAAAGTAGTAGGTAGTGTTTTTCCAAAAATCCTAAAAACCAATTTTTAATTTGGACTCTCACTAGTGAACTTGCTTTTTAGTATGGAGAATTATGGGTATTCTAAATCGGAAATACAAAATAGAATAGATGAAGTAGTATCAGATTTCTCTGCTGAATATCTATTAGATAGAAATATTTTAGAGTTAAGTGGTGGAGAAAAAACAAAAATTAGCTTTTTATAGCTAGTATGATGTTAGATGCTGATGTATATGTTTTTAGATGAAATTACTAGTAACCTGGATCTAAAGTCAATTCAGTTAATTTCTTCAATAATAGAAACATTGAAGAAGAAAGGTAAGACTATCATTGTTGCTGAACATAGAATATATTATTTGAAAAGATTTAATTGATAGAATGTATATTATTAAAGATGGAAGATTAGTTCATGAAGTTACTAAAGAACAGCTCTCTGACTTTGATAGTAGATTATGTCAAACAAGACAAATAGACTTATCTAAGGTTGAACTCGGTAAGAAAGAACCTAGAAATATTAAGAATAATTATTTAAATATAGAACAACTTGATTATAGAGTACATAATCATCAAGTTAATTTGAAAAATGAGAGTTTTTCTGCATCAAGAATTTATTCTATAATTGGTGCAATGGATGCGGTAAGACTACTTTTTGCTAATGCGCTAAGTGGTTTACATCAAATCTAAGCATAAAGTTAATTTGAATGATAAAAATCTTAACAAAAAGACTTGATACGAAGTACTTTCAAGTAATGCAAGATGTAAACTATCAATTGTTTACAAATCTTGTAGAGAAAAGAGATAAAATTAGGGAAGTAACAATCTAGAGTTATTTGATGAGGTAGTTGATAAATTAAACATTAGGAAATTTTTAAATCGTCATCCGAATACGCTGTCTGGTGGTGAAAAACAAAGGCAGCGATAGCATCTGCTTTATTGTCTAACAAGAAAATTTTAATTTTTGATGAACCTACTAGTGGTCTAGATTATGTGAACATGATAGAATTAAGCCATTTAATTGAACAAATAGCTAAGAATGATGTAGTGATATTTATAATATACATGATTATGAATTCCTATGTCAAGTTTCCGATGAAGTTCTTTATTTTGATAAACAAGGTATAAAAAGAACGAATAGAAGTAAATGAAAATAATAAAAATAAAATATTAGAAATGATGAGTTAATGTACAGTGTATGTTAACTCATTTTTAGCTCAAATGATTTGTTAAATTGCGATTATCGTGATAAAAATATAGGTTGTAAGAAATAATAAAGATAAGGAGGGAACTTATGTCATACGCTTCAGATATGAAAAAGAGCTAACTTTAATAGAAATAACAAAAGATAGAGAATTTTTATCAGAGCTATCTGCTCTTATAAAAATGAACAGTGTATTAAATATATCAAATGGTAGACTAAGTTTAAGTTTTCAAACAGAGAATGCCTCAATAGCGAGAAGAATGTTTTCTTTAATCAAATATTTTTATGATGTTCATGTTAATATTTCAGTACGAAAAAAAGTTAAAGTTAAAGAAAAATAATGTTTATATTTTGCTGCTTTGATCAAAATGTAAAAGAAATCTTAACTCGATCTGTATATTTTAAATGAAAATTATACAATGAGAATTGATATAGCTAAAGAATTGATTGATACTGATGAGAGGGCTTATCTGCGTGGTGCATTTTTAGCTGGAGGTTCGATTAATCAACCCTCGTACATCGAGTTATCATATGGAAATTTTCTCGTCATATGAGGAACATAATAAAGAACTAAATGAATTATTAAATAGTTATAAGTTAAATGCTAGAAGTCTTGAAAGAAAGAAAGGTTTCATAGTTTATATTAAAGAATCAGAGAAAATAGCTGAATTTATTAATTTAGTAGGGGCTTTTTCAAGCTCTATTTCAGTTTGAGGATGAAAGAATTGTTAGAGATATAAATAACTCTGTTAATAGAATGCAAAATTGTGATATGGCGAATATGAATAAGACTGTTAACGCATCTGCAAAAGCAGGTTGAGGATATCAACATAATAGAAGAGAATTGGTTTAGATAACATTGATGAGAAGCTTCGAGTTGTAGCAGAGGCAAGGCTAGTATCCAGAATATCCATTAAAAGAAATTGCCAGAAATGATTGAGGATGGAAAGTTATCAAAAATCAGGTTTGAATCATAGGTTTAGAAAAATTGCAAAAATAGCAAAAGAATTAAAAGAAGGAACATACCAAGCAAAATAATAAGAAAGGATGAGAAAAAGATATGAGTAAGTGGGACGAACAAATACTAGTAGTAAATAGAAAAAGAATTATTTATCATCGAGGAAAATCATTTTTATGGATTTATTCATGACGAAAAACAAAGAAAATTATTGATACATTCGAATCTTATGAAGTAAAACGACGTGGAGATATGGAAGAAGATCCAAGTTATAAACAATTAATAGGATATGTATTATTAAAAGATGCTAATACAAATGAAGTTCTTGTATATAAACGCCTAGTAGGTGGTGGTGCTGATCACGCGAAAAGCTTCTGTTGGTATTGGTGGCCATATGAATGAGGTTGAAGGAAAAACAATTTTTGAAATGTTAAAAATTAATGCAGCTAGAGAATTAAATGAAGAAGTGGGTGTTTCAGAAGAAGAGCGTTGAACAACTTACACTTTATAGGTTTAATAAATGATGACAAGACTGAAGTAGACAAAGTCATGTAGGTGTTGTATATGAATGCAAAAGTCGATAAAAAGTAAAGTAGAAGCAAAGAAAGATGATACACTTGTTATCAAATGGATGACAGCTAATGAAGCTAAAGAAGAAGAACTATGAAAACTTGGTCAGAGTTTCTAAAACCACGTACAACAAATAGTATTAGAAAATATATAGGAGCGGTTTAACTCAACGATTTCTATAAAATCGTGAGTTTAGTTGCTCAATTTATTATGAAGAAAATTTTTAACAAGAAAATGTAATAAAATCTGACGTATTTTTGAATAAAAATTATGAAAAAGTGTAATATAAAAGTTATACAATTTTAATATATATTATAAAAATTTATAAATTATCAAAAATTTTAATGTATAAAAAGTACTTTTTGAAAGAAAAGTTAATAAATTAGTGTTAGAAAAATAACATAGATATAGAAAGGATGATAATATGTTCAACATAAAAATGGATATGATACAAACAGTCGGACTAGCTGTTGTAATTTTAATTATAGGTAGATTACTAAGGAAAAAGACAATTTTGAAACATATTGCATACCGTCTCCAGTTATAGGGATTCTTATTTGCAATAATAAATTTAATTTTAAGACAAACTAACTTAGTAATTTTTGAATTTGATAATACCTTACAAAGTTTCTTTATGACGTTGTTCTTCACAAGTATAGGTTTTTAATGCAAGCTGGAGATTATTAAAAGTTGGTGGAAGAAAAGTTATTATGTTTTTAATAGTGGCTATATTTTAGTAGTTTTTACAAAATATTGTTGCAGTGGGGATTGGATATGCGACAGGTATCGATCCATTAATAGCTTTATTAACAGGTTCAACAGCGATGACAGGTGGACATGGTACTGCAGCAGCAATGGCTCTATTGTTGAGGAGCTAGGGCACACAGGAGCTAAGAGTGTAGCAATAGCAGCTGCTACATTTGAGCCTTATAGCTGGATCAAGTCTTGGAGGTCCATTAGCCAATAGATTAATAAATGGGAAAAAGTTAAAAGTTGTTGCTGAAGAAGTTGATAATGAAGAAGTGAAAAATGATGAATTTTTATTTAATAATGATGTTAAAAATTAGATGGTGAGAATTTTGCTAAAGCATTCTTCCTAATCTTATTATCAATGTTTATCTGGTGAGTTATGTGTCTACATTTTTAAAATCAATTTTTAAAATTTCCCCAAATTATATAGGCTCCAATGATCTAGCAGCAGTGTTAAGAAATATTTCCGATCATACTACAAAATTTGATCTACACTATGAAGAGGTTCATATTCTAGAGGATGTTTCATTGAATCTATTCTTAGGGTATGGCTATGATAAGTCTAAAATTATGGGAACTTAGTAATGTAGCAGGACAATTGACTATATTATTACTTGCACAAGCAGTTTTAGCATGGATATTTATTTACTTCGTAACATTTAGAGTAATGGGGAAAATTATGATGCGGCAGTCTTATCGGCAGGGCATGCTGGATTTGGTCTTGGTGCAACACCGAATGGTATAGCGAATATGCAAAAGTGTTTGTGATAAGCTATAAACATTCACACATAGCATTTTTGTAATGCCGATAGTAGGAGCGTTATTTATTGACTTCTTTAAATGTTGCTATTATAAGTGGATTTTTCTCATTTTTATCAAGATAATGATAAGGTAGGGTTGATTAGTAATTTAAATTATTAATCAACTCTTTTATAAGTTTTAACTTTGATGAAAATATAATGTGTAATATAATTATAAGATAGTTTTTGATAGATTTAATAATCAATTAAGGAGACAAAAGTGAAGAATAATAAGTATTCCATTAGAAGAGTTTCTGCTGGTATTGCTAGCATTATTATTGGGCTGAGTGTTGTAGGAGCTAATTCAGTAAAAGCTGAGATGTCAAAAGACAACAAAGTTATTATTGATGAAAATGGAGTAAGACCAGTTGTTGAACCAATATCACCAAAGAATCCATCAGTAGAATCGATAAAATAAGCCAACTGTTAAACCAGCAGAAAAACCAAACAAAAACCCGAAAACAAGCCATCTATTAAGCCGGCAGAAAAGCCAATTGAAAAACCAGGAAGTAAGTCATCTGAGAAAACAGAGGTTAATCCACCTGTTAAACAAACAGAAAAAATAATCGAGAAACCAACAAGTAAGCCAACTGTTAAACCAGATAGACAACCATTGGTAGAGTCGAAAGAAGATAAGACGTCAGGGAAACATGATGGTGATAAATTCCAGGCAATTACGGACAAAGAAAAATATGATGATTCAAATAAGCCAACTAATAAAGATTTGTTGATTGCTAGTTTATCAGGACGTGATATAAGAGTAGAATACAAAAAAGAGTGGACTTCTGTTGATAGAATTATATGTTGAGATCCATTAAAATAGTGAATTGAACAAAACTATCGAAAAATAGAGTTAGAAAGATTATAAAGTTGTTGAAACGTTCGAAATTCATTTTGAGAAAGATGATAAGAAGATAGATAGTAATGAAGAACGTACAGTTACAATAACAATAGCTAAGGAGGATAATGCAGAATTAGAAGTATATCATGTTGCAAATGATAATTCCCTTGAAAAATGAATAGTAAATATTCATCGGGTGAATTACAATTTAGTGTTAATCATTTTTAGTAAGTTTACAATTGTGGAACGTATTAAAATTGGTAATAAAGGATTTAGAGAGAAAGAGCACAAGTAATAACTCCAGAAATAATGGAAAATACTAAAAACAAAGATGATGAATTACTGCAAAACATTAACAAATCCAATAGATAATTCTAAAAGAAAAATACGCTACTACTGAAAACAGGTATAGAATCCATAGCTACAGAAATTATTGGAATTATGTTAATTTTAGTAACTGTGTTATTAGAAAAGAACAAAATAATAATTAAAAATCCTGTATAGAGGAATGATTTAAATATTAATCGTTCCTCTGTATTTTTATTTTATAAAAATATAAAGCTTAAAGTTCTCATCTCATATAATTAAATTAATTAACTGTAAAGATTCCTATTTACAAAAAGCAACAATCATGTTATAATAAAACGGAATTATTACGGATTAAATAATTATGAGAAACAATATGAACAAGAAAAACATGATTACAGGTGCCTGTGGTTCACTTGTAATCGGACTATCAGCTTTCGCTGGTTATGAATATGGGCAAACAACAAGCTTTAGTGAAACAGCACCACTAGTACAAAATACTGCACAGCAAAGAAAATTAATTACTCAGATAAAGGTCAGTTCAGTTGTCGTTAGTGAGATTACTGAAGATGGATACGTAACACTTCACGGAGATCATGCTACTACGAAAAAGGATTAGTACCTTATAACGCTAAAATTCTTGATTCATTAGTTTATAAAAATAAAAGATTATAAATTAAAAAGATGAAGACATCTCAGTATGAACTTGCAGAAGGTTATGTTATAAAAGTTAGCGGTAAATTTTACTACTATCCAAAAGAAGGAATAAACCAAAATAATATTGTTGATGAAAAAACTGCAAAAGAAATATCAGCACATGCACATCATCACCATCATGGAGAAACTAGTGAATCTAAAGAAACTGGAGATCACTATACATTTAATCCAAAAGATGTCGTAAGTGAAACTGCAGACGGCTATGTAGTTCGCCATGGTGATCATTTCCACTATATTAAGAAAAATGAATTATCAAGTTCTCAATTGTCACAAGCAAGTAAAGTAGAAGCTAACAGCTCATTACCAGCATCTACTGCAGGAATAACTACTCCAACAAGCGATGGATATATCTTCAAAGGTGAAAATGACATCATAGGAAAAAATAGTTTTGGATTCATAGTTAAACATGGTAGTCACCAACACATAATACCTTATTCTCAACTAGTAGGTACAAAATGGGAATACTTAGTAAATAATACTGGAACTCCAGCAACTACTAAAAATACTAATACAACTGTAAAATACACCGAAAAGTAATATAGTAAATGACAGTCACCATGACCATCATGAACATCATCGATCACGAAGATTCAACAAGTCATAGTGATGGATATAAATCAATCCTAAAGATATTGTTAGTGAAGATGAAAATGGATACAGTAAGACACGGAGATCAGCTCACTCATAGTTCCTAAAAACCAGAGAAAAACTTACGAGGTAGTTAAGCTAACTCTGGTTGTCCCTTCCCTTCACCAGGAGCAAAACAAGGTAGAAAACCTGGAAGAAGTAGTTAAGTCAACTCCGGTTGTTCCTACCCTTCTACCAGAGGCAAACAAAAGTGAAAAACCTAGAAGAAAGTTAAGCCAACCCGGTTGTTCCCTACTCTTCTTTACCAGACAACAAAGTAGAAAACCCATGAAAGAGTGGTTTAACCCGCTAAACCACCTTTCTTTACCTGAAACAACAAATGGAAAACCAACAGTTGTTAAACCGACTCCAGTTGTTCCTACACCAACGCTACCAGAAAAAGATAAGGCAGAGCAACCCAAAATTGACAATATGGTTATAAAACCGCGTTTTATCAATTCGCAGGAGCACAATATGAAACTGGTGATGGGTTTAAATTATCTGATACGATAGTGTAATCACGCCTACTTCAACAAGGGCTTCTTGTAGCTCATAGTGGTCATCAACACTTTGTATTTTATAAAACAAATGGTTAATTCTAAGGAAAACTTATACATCATCAATATCGGAATAAGGCCAAAGAAAAGTATGCAGAATTGGAAAAAGAAGTTAATGATAAAATTAATTATCTTTCTCATAATATTGAAAAAGATAAATTTAGCTATGTTATTACTGCAGAAATGGGGATGCAATTTCTTACAATGGACGGGTTGTTAAAAGATATAAATGTCAAAGAAAATACGGAGATAATTCCAGATAGTAGAGATAAAGCAGAAAGTAATAATTCAGCTAATAATACTTCTACTGATAGACAGAAGTTGCGAATAATTCTTCTGTGGAAATACTACAGAAAATGACAACCATGAGAAAAGAGCAAAATAATGCTGAAGAAAAAGAAATTGAAGCAAAATTGACTATGTTGCTAAACAACCAACAGATAGATAAAGTTCTATAAACTACTATGAAACAGCAGAAGGAAAAGCACTGGTGTCATCCACGGATATCGTAGCCACACTATACTAGTTAGGAGATATAGACATCTAAACCTCAGTGAATCGCATAATACTCAGGAGCTGAGACACTGGATTAGGATTTGATGATGATATTATACATGATATTCCGACGTAGCTTCTGCGAGACACTGATTTCCTGCACATGAATCAAATGTAGATGAAGAGTGGTACTGGTAAGTACTTGAATATTGGTCAGCAGCAAAGCACTTAAACGAAGTGGTTTTAGAACTTATGCTGGAAACATAGGTCTTGGAACAGGATATACACCTAATGATGATATTACCCCTCGTTTATAAATTTATTAAAACAATTATACGTAACAAGAACAGGTACAAGATTATTCATTTATATATATACCAACATTAGAAGGAATTGATTTTCTGAAAATGATATTCAGGATATTTTCGTTTTTAAAAGATTACTCAAACTTAAAACTAATTTCTGCAGCAGGGAATAACATTGGAAAATATTGATGTATTAAAAATCTTACTAATTTAGAGTCGTTACAACTTTAGACAATAATAAAATTAAGGATATATCGGCGCTACTAAAGACGTAAATCATCTAGCAGTTAGTCTTGAAAATAATAACAATACAAAATTGGAAGCATTATAATATGAATTAGAGCAAAGTTTATTCTTGTCTAATAACATGCGGTTTAGAGTTTAGCAAACTCTTGAAAAATGATAGTTATGAAACGATTAACGGTAAAATACTGCTATTGAAGAGATTTAAGTGTAGTATCTAATTTACCAATTGATAGTAGCAAATGATAATAAACAACAACATTATCTCATTTGACAGCAAAAACTTTAGAGTGTAGAAGTTAACAATAATAAAATCGACGGATTTAGATTTTGAGAACAAAACAATTACTATTTAGAAATCAAAATAATAAACTAGAGGATATCAATAACATTCTTACAAACCATCTGCACTGAGAATTTAGATGCTAGTGTTACAAGATTAGTGAATTCAACAATAAACATGGATAAACTGATTAAATTTAACAGTTAGTAACAATGTTGATTAGAACAATAAGCATTCTTGGAAATATCGTTAGTAATCTTACAGCGCCAAAATATTTAACAATGGCAACAATGTATCTGTAAACATTAACGTTAAAAGAAACACGCTAGAATATTTAGATATAAGTCATAAATATGGTTTTCAAAAGAAGGAGCTAGAGACTCTAGTGGTGGATACAAAAGGAATAGTGAGCTAACTGGAAAAAGTCGAAAGGAGATATAAAAGAGAACCACTTTCAACGCTGGTTACGTACAGAACAACGTTAGAAAAACTTCCAAGAAGAAATATTGAAACTAAAAGATGAGATTAAGCGTCAGGGTTGCTGATGAATTAAAACAAAAGCGCGTATTATTTATCTCGATATGATGCTTACAGTGTAGTATCGAAAGTAGAAATAAACCAAGACTGAATTAGACAATTAAAACGATAAGAAAACAAGTTAAAGATAATTTAGTAACACCAACTACTGAGATAGCTAACAAGAAAGATTCAGTTGTAGAACATTCTAAATACTGCAGCGGAACACATCAGAAGCTCACAATCATAATGAAGCTGAAGAACATGATTTTGTATTCGATGTAAACAATATGAGTGGTGAAGAAGGGGATGGCTATATTGTACATGGAGGTCGTACAATCACTTTATCAGATCAGAATTATCAGCTAAGCAATTAGAAGAAGCAAAAGAATTTTTAGCTAACAGAAAGCAGAAACTACAACAACTATAAAGTAAAGCAGAGTTAGATAGTAAGAAGAATTATATTGTCTCATTCTACCCCAGTTAAATGCTAGTGATATTTCAGTTGATAAATAATGCGTTAGTCTTTAGTATAACGGTCTCTGTTAAGCGATACTTTTGACTAAAATGACATAACTGTTTCGAGCGATGAGAGTTCAGACTTAGAAGGGATTTTGAGAGAGAAATATCTCGCTTTAGCAAGAAAGTAGGAATACAACTGTTGAACATATCTGGGCAAGTACAAGATGGACAAATGATAGTAACATGGGATCGCCATCACTACTGTCCAATTAAGTTAGCGGATGGAGAAACATATAATCAAAATAAATACCTATATGATATACCTAAAGTAAGTGGGTGGTAATATTGACGAAGCAGTTGTAAACAGTAGATTAACAGGAATTAGAAAACAAAGCACAGACTGTACTGGCTAATAATCCAGCTAAATTAAGAGTGTTAGTTGGTTTCAACAATTTCCAGAGATGTTAGTTTAGCGGCATGTAACAGGAGACAGAAGGATATTTTACAAGCACTAGATAAAGTTTGAAAACTCCGATAGATATATACTCCTATAGCACATAGAAATTAAAAAGTGAGGAGTTGAAAAGAGATGATCTTTTCTTCACTACTTTTAATGAGTTCGTCAATAGAGAAAATTCCAAGAGGATTTTTATATAAACCTCTTGGATATATTTATTTCAAATACAATTAATCTCTTTCGATGTGGCAATTTCACGCGCGTATGGACGTAGGAGCTTGGTACTGGTTGATCGATCCATCTTCATTTTAGATAGTTTTCAATAATGCTTATTAAACAACGTCCAACAGCCAACCCAGGAACCATTTAAAGTGTGAATAAATTCAACTTTTCCAGCATCTTCTATCGTTTGAATCTCATATTAGCACGACGTGCTTGGAAATCTGTGACAGTTTAGAACATGAACGAGACTTTCTTTTATACCGCATTATAACTTGGTAAACTATGCTGATATCATATGTTTAGCACTTGAGAGCTCGTGTCTCCAGTACATAGGTGATTACACGATATGGTGCGGTAAGTTTTAATTTTAAGGATGCTTAAAGCGGCTACAAATGATCATGATTTCTAATTCTTCATATGAATTTTCTGGTTTTGCACTGGCTGCACCATTTCAACTTTGCAAAATTGGTGAGAGCGTGATAAGACCTCGAGTATCACGACCTGCACTTCCTGCTTCGAGATCTGAAGCAGATACTGAATGCTGTACATCTTTGCAGCATATCTTTCTGTTGAAATTTCACCGTTGTAGTAGAAGTAGTTAATGGTACTTCTGCTGTTGGAATAAGATTGCGTCACTACTGATTCAACAGCATAAACATCTTCAACGAATTTAGAAACGTCCAACAAATAATGCAGTTCTATTAA
>BNJU01003998.1_pt1 | contig 159510 bp, 266 predicted proteins | sample 8539281 | NCBI WGS metagenome assembly BNJU01 (sample SAMD00202456, study PRJDB9452) | human saliva metagenome | isolation source: human saliva | place: Japan | reverse complement strand
GACTCTGCCCCGAAAACGGAATCTGTTTGCGCGGTGGAGAACAACATCAAAGCATGTGCGAGGATTTCAGCTGAGGCGTGAAACTGCTCGCAAACCGCTCTCGCGCCTTTGAATGCGAGTACTTCGAGAGAGCTGATTCATTTCTCCATGCAGATGTCACCGGCCCGTCGAGCACGTTCGACAGTCCGGTAAAGCACCTTGGAAAATCCGAGCAACCATACGCGTACGACGCTTCGAATCGTCCTGCTTGCAAAACTCCTCGACTTGCTCTTGCATGAATCTCGCCCTCGATGTCCTCCATCTGGGTGTACCGGAAGCTCAGCTGCTCGACAGGTTCTCCACTCGGGACACGCAGATTGGGGCAGATGACAAGCGAGCTGCCCGGATAGCCTGCAACCTCTCCAGCGATCGAGGCGATCTCCGTATCCGTCGGAAAGCTTGAGATGCTGGCAGACCCGTGAAGGCTGGAATTGAGGAAAGCCCAGCCCTTTATTGTCGGCAAAAGCGCAGGACGCACATCCTGAAGCAGCCATTCTCAAGTGCGGGTTTGTTTTTGTCCCAGCGGTGCGGGTACGTGCTCTATCCCTGAACGGAGGAACACTTGGAGCACGTCGCTGATCCCAGTCCGGGAACATCTCGCCTGGGAAGTCGAAGATACCGCAACCTGTCACCGAATACGATGGTGCATGGGATGTCCGCCGAGAGCTGCTCAATCAGTTTGTGCTGCAGAAGGTTGCAGTCCCGATATTCGTCGACCAGCAGGACGGAGTACGAGGACGACGAGGGAGGCCTTCATCGCACGCAGGCTCATCACGAGAGATGCGCCGTGCACGCAGTCGTTGAAGTAGCCGCTTTCCCGTCTGCTTCTGCCCCTCGAAATACCTGACGTCACCCTGTACGAAACCGAAATCCTCTCGCTCCAAGAGCATATAGTCGAGATGACTCGCGCTTCGCAGGATGGACATGCACGCATCGGGAGTTCAGGCTCGCCACCCCGCATTCGTATGCGTGAGAATTAGGCAGTTCTTGTTCAGCTCCGTCGCCCTCGCCGCCACATTGGCAATCAGCTCGGTTTTACCAGTCCCTGCGGGGAGCTCGACGGAGCAACGGGTTTCCTCAAGCAGTGCAGCTGCTATCTCCTGAAATCCTGGGGACGCAATCACTTTTCACCATCCGAAGAGGTCTTGCCCACAGCATCCAGGAGACCCGTCAATTTTCCGTAGAACCCGTCTGCTTGAATTCGGTTTTCGCTCAACTCGGTTGAAGATATTCATTCTCCACAAGTTTTCCTCCGTCCGAACGCTCTTGAACCAGAGAACGTTCCTTGCCCTGCCTCGTCTCTATACGCGAGGCATCCGTAAGCTTTTGCCCGCAAAATTTCGTCAGAGACCCTCTGAGTACAATCGCTTCCTCCACAGTTGGCGGCAGGCCAACATGACTAGGCCGGCGCGAATCTTCCAGGTCGGATACGATTTCGTCGCAACCAGAAAGCTCATAAACCCGGCAATCTGCATCCTGTTTAGAGCGTTGAAGATCGCTGACTCTATTTTTCCAGCCCGTCGGAGCCATCTCGAAAGCGTCACGCCAGCGGCTTTTCGCCTCGGAAACCTTTGTCGTCTATTGAGCGATCGTCCGCATCCGCTGAGAGCTTGACCTGGCATCCAAGTTTGGCGAAGGAAATTGATCTTTCGCATGCGCCAGCCCGCCGCCCCTGGCACACCACGATTCCCCTTGCCGCCGTAGCTGGCTGCGCCGCAGCGTGTCGGCAAGATGTCGTTCCAATACCGGAAGAGCGTTTACGGTCCCTCCGTCCTGCTCCTCGACGACAACCACCTACTCGTGCGAGGAACGATGACGAGGACGAGCGATGCAGACCCTCCAAGTCGTCTGGAATAAACCCACCAGCGAGCGCCATTAGTGTTCTGGACCAGGCAAGGCCTTTTTGCGGGACAGTATTCGACCACGCTGCTGGAATGCGTCGTCATGAGAGCCTGTGAGATGCCAGGATCCATGGCGAAAGCCTCCACGACGCCGATAGCTCTGTGAGGCTTCCAAGCCGTTTTCCAGCTCGTCGATTAGAAGCGTCGACCTGTCCGTAGTCACGCGAGTTGTACTGAGTGCTCGTCAGCCTGCGTGGTCTCAGTCCGAACTTGCTGACGGGAATGCTGCCTCGAGTGAGCGCGATAGCTCCGTACGCGAGGAGCAAGAGCAAGATCCACGCCAGGCCGTAACTCTTCGAATTCCGCCGCGCCGAGTCCCTGCGCTTCATCCTTGATGTCGCTCAGACCATCGAGAAGTTTGCGTCCAGTTCAAATTCCCCGAACGGCTTTACGTGCCGCTGAAGTCGCTTCTGCCAAGGTCAATCGCGCGCCATCGACGTCTCTCGAGATTCTCCCATGGGCGAGATGATCGCGTCCATCTCAAATCCGCATCAGCTCTCATGCCCAGCTGAGCGACCCCGATTTTCTCCTCATTCCGGTGCTGAAAGGTCGTTCTTCCGTCGCCGTCGAAGCACGAACCATTCCGGTTCGAGATCGGTGTTGATTCGGAGCCCGACCAGAACGCATGGCTCGTTCTCGTCGAGGGCTCTGCATCCAGCGAGCCGTCCGCCCGAATCCCTGTTGGGTACATGCATACGCGCGCGTCAAAACCGATGAGGAGGCCGTATTATCGTGAGGACGGCCTTTCAGCAGTATCGGCTTGTTCTCGTCGTTGAAGTCGCACGTGTCTATTGGGAGGTTCCACCTGGGTCCGAGAAGCCAGTCAATCGCGTCGAGTATCGTCGACTTTCCTGAATCGCCCTTGCCCCTGATGAGACAAATGAGCTTCTTGTCGGCAGGGATTGCCCAGTTGAGTCGCCTGATTCCCTGGAAGTTTTCTATGGTCAGTTCTCGTATCTTCATGTTTCGCTTCCACCCATTCGATTACCTTCAAGCCCGCTTCCTGAAGGAAGTTCTGGCTCATACTCCGACTCTCTGGAGGATTGATCCGCATGCCAGCGCTTCATGGCCTCGCATTCTTCGCGGTGTCCTTCGCATCCACAACTCTCGGTCTGATTGACTCGATTTTACTCCATGGGCTTGAGGGGCATAGATGTAGCGCCTTGCACCTTCCGTGATAGCCCTGAGTATCGTATCCCAGAAGTCGTCGTTTGTCGTGATTCTCTTCATATCCCCTGCTGCCCCTCCCGACTTCAGTGAAGAGCAGGCACTGTGGATTCAAGGGGAAGATGATATCCGTGTTTGCTCTTCCGATGCCGACGTCGTAGCGTAGAGATCCATCCCTGTATTGGCCGAACGGACCACAGGGTTATCGCTCGTCGGCAAAGCAGCAAAGGTGCCTGGAGAGACCAGTTATGGCTATGGAGCGTCACTGAACCGCCCGTTCAGGCTAACCCGAAGAGCGAGGGCCGTCCGCTCGCCCAACGACGTCTCAACCGAAATCTCCGACGCCTCCTCATGAATTGCCACTTAATGGGGACGTCTGGAAAAGGCTCCTTTCCGAGCTATCGATGCCTTTTCCCGCACCTTCTCTTTCAGAGTTCCCTCTTCGGCATAGTCTCATCTGTTGGAACATGCGTTCCGCCGTTGGGACGAAGATGTCCCCGTGAGGTCGTTTGCGAACTTGAACCACGCCGGCGTTCGCAACCATCTGCGCCGCAACATAGTCAATCAGCACGTTCATATCGGCAGGATCGAGGAATCTTTCACCGTCAATCTTCTCGAAGACTCGTCGCGCGTTGCTCTCGAACTCCCTACCAAAGAAACGCTCGATCGTGTCGTCGTCGACTCCTCCACGTTCCTGTGTGACAGATCGGGCCAGCATGCGGTCGATTTTATGTGACCTTCCCCACAGTCTCACCCTCTCGTTTTGGGACAAGGGTGTCATAGCAACAGATGTCGTTGCCATTGCTGGACCACTGCTTGAGATAGAACTGGGGCACGTAATGATTGTCGTGGGTGATTTGTCTACTACGTATTTTTCCTCCAACTTCGTAACTTCAGCTTATGAAATTATCTCACCCTCTGTATCTGCGGACCTGTTCTATTTTAAACAGCACATTATCGTGCTGTTTATGGACAATACTATCAAACGGTAGTAAGCTTCCTATGCTTGTGCACAAGCGCCCAACATAGACTCGATCGGAGGCATGAGCGACTTCCACTTCCATCAACAGCTTTGGTGGCTGATGGAGAGAAGGCCCGCTCCGATAGGCAGCTGCCGGCCTTGCGGCAGCTAGCTTTGCGGGGATGCCCGCGCCCCTGGATGGCAAGCGCCTTCCACGCCCGCTTCGCCCGGATGCAAAGGAACAGAGATGAGCGAATACCGCAGCACATCAACGTGCGGGTCACGCCCGACGAAAAGAGCTGTGCAATCAACCTGCTCAAAGAGCAGTGGGCCTCAGCCGTCTCCCAGCTCTGTGCGGGTTCTGATCCAGCTCCCGCCGAGTGCGCTGACGCCGATGGGGATCAAACCGCGGTGATCATCGACCGAAGCTCCGTTCCGAAGCTCGAGCGTGAGATGCGCCGCTGGGGACACCACTACAACCAGGCGGTGCATGCGTTGAACCGGCTCGCCTACTATGCCGATCGCGGAACCCTCAAGACCGAGGAGGCCCATCAGCTCCTGCGAAGGGCAGAAGGCAATCTGAAGATCTCAACGTCGCGGTCGTGAAACTGCGGGACGACCTCGAGAACATTGCCCAACGTCGCCGTCGTCAGTCTCTAACGATGCCGTACGATAGTGCGCATATCAGGGCACGACGAGCGCTCGATATATCCAGAGGTATCTCGAGAAGGGCGGCCGCGCCCTCGCTACCGATTTCGTGAACATCGACGTGCCCGTGAAGGGGGTTCGCGACGGACTGGAGGATTACGAGCCCTTCGACTGGTGGCGCGAGATGGACCGGACGCGCAGCGACTTCGGCAACGACACCCGCATGGAACGGCCAGCGCGCACGTACCTGGAAGCACTACATCCTCTCCCCAAATCCCGACGACGACATCGACTCACGCTCAGACGCCTGGCGGTCGCCTGGGCGCAGGGAGAACTTCACGACTACGAAGTCGCACCGTTCAATCACGATGACAACGCCAACAAGATTCCGCACGCTCATGTGATGGTGAACAACACCAACCTTTTAACCGGCTCAGGTTGCAGGAGCCCGATCCCCGCGCGGTGAAGCGCTCTATCCAGAAAGCTCGCCAAGGGAATGGGGCTCCTGGTTTCGAGGACGCACTGCGCGAAGGCACGAAGCGAAAGCGTAGTCGTCTCAGTCAACAGGTAGTGTCGGTCGTGCGGAGGAGCTCGAGGCAAGGGAGAGGCTCAGGGCCGGGGGACATCTGCGCGAGGGTGTCCATCGCGCGGATGATCGCCCGCAACGAGGATGAGTTCAAAGCGTCCTGAAGGTCGCAGGCCTGGACGTCAGCATGACAACTCGGCAAAGGCTGTGAGGCAGGATTGATCTACTTGTTCGATGACTGCCCCACCCTCCGCGTCAGCGGAGAGTAAATGGGGCTCTCATTCGGCAAGGAACACCTCACGCGTAGGTTCGCATCGGGCTCGATGGGAGGCTTCTCGCGGACGCCACCGAACGGGAGGTGTTCCAGATCGCATCCGAAGCATTGCAAGGTCGGCTATATCGCGAGAGTTGAGGAAGCTGTCGGATGCGGTGTCCGTCTGCGCGAGGCTGATTGGCGCTGAGCATCGACGACCTCGTTGCGGCAGAGAGCCGGCTCCGCGCGGCCCTCGATCCCGCTAGCTCGCCGCAGCGGTCGAATACATGGCCGAGAAAGAGCTGCTGCCCACCAGCCATATGCCTGCAATACAAGACTCTCGCCGAAACGCTCAGCAGAAGCCCTGAGAAGAATCAGCAGCTGGATGAAGGATAGGAAATCGAACGAGAGGCGCTGGGAGAGCAGCCTCAGACAGCACGGCGGCAATCGAGACTAGGGGAACAGGGATGCTCGTTAAGACGACCTGGCAGCACCGGCTACTTCGACGCTTCGACACGGCGACCCTCGTGGACGGTCTCGATATTCAAAGGAAACGCGCTCACGAACTACGCGCTGGAGATCTCGGATGCACGCGAGGGAAAGGCGCTCTGGCTCGACTGCTACTACTACGAGACAGACAAGGCGTGACCGGACGACTTGAACCCGCATGGGCTGCCGGTCGCGAGGCGCAGGGACGGCTGGTCTTCGTCATCGCCGACAAGTCCGACCTGGAAACGCTGCTCAAGTGAGCGTCGACGGCGAGGACGTGCTCGTCCGGCAGACGAGATCGAGTTCGTTGACGCCCTGAAGCTGAAGGTCGCTCAGATGTCGCCTCACGGCGTCAACCCCGCAACGGTCTCGACGCACGACCACTACCAAGTCGCCGCGCAGGACCAGGATCCCTGCGAGCGGATCGGGTACACGCAGTCGGCCTACGAGCGCGTCGCCCTCGGCCCAACGCAGGGGCCGCGCCGCCCGACGAAAAGACAAGGCTCTTGGAAGGAGGCACGAATGAAGACCGTTTTTCGATTCGCTAAATGGCTGTTCTCGAGCGGTATTCAGATGGATGTGATCAGCGCACGGCTATACAAACGCTTTGGACAGCATCATTTTAGAGACGTTGATATTGGGACGACTTTCGGGACCGTCCGCCCCGCCCGTTTCGGCGGTTTCTCGGAGTGGTTGCGGGCTTTCCTAAAACGGACGTTATTGAGACAGGGAGGAGGAGCGAAGTGAGATTCGGTTATGCGCGAGTATCGACCGAGGACCAGAGGCCGACCGCCAGGTCGACGCCCTCGAGAAGGTTGATGCGAGACGCATCTACCTCGAGAAGGCGTCAGGCGCGAGCAGGCAGGCCCGAGCTCGAGAAGTTGCTCTCCGTCCTCCGCGACGGGGACGAGGTCGTCGTGGCCAAGCTCGACCGCATCTCGAGGTCCACCAGGCACCTGATCGAGCTCACCGAAAAGTTCAGCGAGATAGGGGTGGACTTCATCTCCCTGAACGACTCGATCGACACGACCACGCCGATGGGCCGGTTCTTCTTCCCGCGTGGTGGCCTCGATCGCCGAGCTCGAGCGGGACATGATCGTCGAGCGGACGGACGAGGACGCTGTCTGCCGCACGCGCAGACTATGGCGGCGGATCGCCCGAAGGCATCCGCCGAGCGGTTCGATGAGGCGCATGCACGAGTCGGGCAAGTTCTCCGTCTCTGAGATCACAGGGGGCGACCGGCATCAGCAAGAGCACGCTGCACCGAAACCTGCCCACGAAGCCGACGAGCCGCCGTCCGCTGGGACGGATACCGTACAATGTGCAATCATACGGACATGGGAGTGAAAATGAGCAAGAGATGATATCGGCATCCGAGCGAGGGAAAGCCCAAGCTCACCGTCGACGAGCAGATCGAGCACCTGAGGTCCAAGGCGTGACGTTCGACCTGTGCCCGAGGAGGACGCCCGCGAGACGCTCTCCGACAAGACGTACTACTTCAAGCTCGCGGCCTATCGCGTGCTCTTCGACAAGCGCGTCGGTGCGAGCGCGACGGGGAGCGTACGTGGGGCTCGACTTCGGGCACCTGCAGGACCTCGCGGCCATCGACCACATGCTCAGCTACACGCTGCTGCCGATGACGCTAGACATCGAGCACTTCGCCAAGGCCAAGCTCATGCGTGAGGTCACCGAGCGGGTAGGCGAGGACGGCTACTCGATCGTCGCGGACTACCTGGCCAGCCTCTCGAAGAAGAGCCTGGACATCCGCAATGGTGAGATAAGGCGCCTCGAGAACGACAGGTACAGCGGCAACCTTGTCCGCAGGTACGACGGTGCCTATCCCGCATGGGTGTTCGTCGAGCTTATCTCGTTCGGCGGGTCCATCGACTTCTACCGCTTTTGCGCCCTCAGATGGGACGACAGAGGAGATGCGGAAAGCACCACCTGCTGAAGCAGGTCAAGGCCGTCAGAAACGCCTGCGCTCACTCGACGGCTATCGTCAACGGCTTCGCGCCCGGGACACCCAGCGACGTCCGAACCCCGAACGAGGTCGCCCGTGCGCTTGCGGAAATCGGCCTGAACAAGCGGGCTAGGCATTCGAAAATGTCGAACTCAAGGGTCCAGCAGATAACGATGACGGCCTTCGCCTACAGGGAGCTCGTCAAGGAACCCACAGCAGGGAGATGTGCCGTATACTGGTAGACGCCTTCATCGCCAGATCAGAAGAGCGTTCGGGCTGGTATGTCCCGATCGGACTATTTCCGTTCCGCCCTGGCCTTCTTGAACAGGGTGTTTGACGAGATGGATCTAAGCTGGTCCGCAATGTATCCAGCTAAAACGCTGAGGTTTTGCGGGGCAGCGGTTGCGAAAGCGGTCCTGCCCTGAGTGATCCATCGAACAGCCGCACGTGTGCCTGGTCCGTCTTTTGCTGCTCTCTGGCCTATAGAAACCGGGAAACGCGCCCCGGATTGCTCCAGGGCGCGCTCACATCTCCGAGGTTCTCATGCTCGTTCGCAGTAGGATTCACTGACCGGATGCAGGCGCACCCGTAGCACGTCCGGGCGCATCGCGAGGAACCCAAACGAACAACAGCCCCTTCACGGGCATCAGGCACGACTCCCACTGTCGTCACCAGATGCCGCTGGATCCAAGTCATTGGAAGAACGCGACATGGCGCGTCAGGACCAATGCGGTCGCACCGCATGTACGGCGCAGAACGCCAACAAGGCAATGGGCGGGACGGAAGATCGTCTCGGTCTTGGGGAGACTCCTCGCCCGACCTTCGCCCAGGGGTTGGCTCGGGTGAATCGGGAGACGTCGACTTTCACGGCCTGCTCGTCGTCGATGCTCGCGACGGGCGGCAACCCTCGACGTCTCGCGTCATAAGGTCTTCGAACACGACGACGTCATGCCCGGAAAGACTCGATGCCGTTGAACTTGAACGTGACCGTCTCTCGACCCGTTAGCGCTGCCGGGCGTGAAGGCGACTTCGGAAACGAAGCTCCTGCCGTCGATGACGACCATGCCCGCTTTCGTCTCTCTTTGTCCATCAGCTTGCCCGGCGAGCTTTGTGCTCCTTGCCGGGCGTGAGGTTCGTATACGTCACGACGTCGTTGACGGTCCACCTCTCCGTCGGCGGCGGCCTCGTGTTCTCGCGTCGTCCGCATCGATCGCGGTGGTGCCGATCTTGAGGCCCCTCGGAGTTCGGCCGGAGCGTTCCTGAGGTCGATCTTGGATGGAGTCCTTGTAGACAGTGACGTCGAACGCGGATCAGGTCCCTGTCTGCGTTGGAATCGCATCGATGCTCTTCGATGGTGTGGGTGAAAATCGTAGATGAGGCGCGCCCACGCTTGTCGTCGTCGGGCTCGGAGGAGTGAACCAGATTCCGATTTCGGAGGTTGCTCAGTTGGTTTTGAGAGGTGTGCGCGTTCAGCTAAAGCCGTCGAAGGCGTAGCCGTTCGGCGTCTAGGGTCGTCGCACGTGGCTCTCGCCGGTCGTCTTGCTCGTGATCTTGAAGGGACGTTTGCCGGGCGGCTGTGGTCGCCCTGGGCCACGCTACGAGCTCAAGGTCGCCGCTTCACCTGTTCGATTGAACTCGTCAGAGGGTCAGTTCGAACGGCGATTGTCTGGTCGGTCATGTCGGCGCTCACCGTTGAGCTCATGGATGTGTGTCAGAGATAGCCTTCCGGGGAGCGCTGGTTTCCTTCACCGTGATCTTGCCAGAGAATCTCTTCGAATACACGATCTACATTGCTCAGGTGGTTCCCTCGACGGTCAGTGGTTCCATCGTATGTGTGGAATCACCTCGTAGGTCGCGCCGTCAAGTGATGCTCACCGAGGCGTGGCCTCCCGGGGACTTTCGCTAATCCACCTTCACGACAGTGAAACTTCACGGTGATAGGCTGGTCGGTCGCATCTGACATGGCATCCGCGCTGACGGTGAGCATTGAACACCTCGTCAGAAAGCTCGTAGCCAACTGGTGCGGAGGTCTCGCTTCTGATGTACGTACCGTTCAGGCTTGTCTGCTGCTTCCGTGCCGCTTACCGTCCGTCTCGAACTTGGTCACGAGCAGGCCGTCGCTGTGAACTCCACGCCACACGGCGCCAGCCGGCAAGGTACTGGGGAATTTGCCCGCCCGGTCACCTTGACGTCGCCGGACGACTTGTCGAGTGAAGCGTACCCGCCCTCGGCAGACTGATGAACCTTGAAGCTCGCGCCGATCACCGTGCCGCCATCGATGTCCCCACATGTAGTCCGAAGCGGCAGTTGCCCGTGCCGAACCCTCATGCAGGCGTGATAGATGGTCTTGTCTCGCCCGCGATACCGCAGTGCACGGTGGCACGACGCGTTCAGGGAACACGGTGGCCTCGCCCGGCTTCGACTCCTGCATCGCGGGCCGCGTTATAGTCCTCGGCCGAATCTCCCGGAGGACCTCGTGGTCGACAATACACAGACGATCGCATCCCGATGCCAAAGTCATATGTCCCACCAGGCCAGTCCAGTGCCGTAGATGTCGTGCACTTGACGAAAGGACACGAAGCCGGGCAGTCCCAACCGCTCGTTAACACTGCCTGCCCGCCCCGCAAGGGACGCCCATATAGGACCGATTTCGGGCTTCTATTGCTCGTCCCAGGTGAGCTGCGAGATGCTTTCGTCGCCGCGTGAGCCTTCTCGGCCTGGAGCTCGGCATTGGGATACGTCGTCGAGATGACAAGCGCCACGGCCATCGCGACGCGCAGTGCGCTTGCTCCTCGCTCGTCCTTTCTTGATTGATTCCTTCCACCATGTCTGCCTTCTCGCGCAGGGCTGCGAGATAGCTTCTCCGCCTCATCGCCCTGAGGCGCCACGATAACCAACCCTCTGGTCAGTCCGGGTTCGTCGCGCCCGTGCTCTTCGGCCCAGCTCGGCGCGACTCGGCGAGGGCGTCGCCCGATTTGCTGGGGCATCACCTTCACGGTGTCCTTCTGGCGCCTTCCTGCCTCGTCCAGCACAGGGGTTTCCCTCGGGTCCAGGACCGACTTCTGCAGCCAGACCTCGCGGTCCGCGAGCATCGGCACGTCGCGCCACTGCGACCCTTGAATCTCGATGCGTTCACGTAGAGGACTGAACTCGTAGCCTCCCATGTCCTGGCCGCCGATGATCGTCCCCGACGGGATGCGGACCTGGTTGAAGGTCCTCTGCTCTCCGTCGCCTTGTCCGTGTGGGGAATGCCCTCGCGCACGAAGTTCTCGTGGAACGAGAGGTGGACGATCCTCTTCTGCTCGACGTCTGCCATGCCTTTTCTCCTTTGCATCGGTGCCGTTGTTTTCGCCGTGCTGGAAGTGCGCCTCGCGTTTCGCCTCCTGCGCATCAGGGTTCCATGGCCTCCTTCCTCGTTGCCCAACCGCCCATGATGTCCCGCGCCCAGCTGCCGCTCTTCACGAGCGAGAGGATGAGCAGGATGCACATGGCCAGGTATTGGAGCGCGTACGAGAGGCCGCCGATTATCGAGTCGACAACCGGCACTCCGGCGCTTGCGGCGTTGAGTCCGCCCAGGACTATCGGGAAGCTGACGGGCAACGCACGAGGATGATGATGCCGGCGAGGCAAACGGCGGCGAAACTCTTCAGGTACCCGACGCCCATCTGCCTGGGTCTCGTCGAGCGCCATGAGCGACAGCAGGATCGGCGAGAACGCGGCCATGACGTAGATCTGGATCGCCCGCCCAGGTGACGACGAGGGCCACTACGTATGCGACGATCACGACCAGCCAGCTGATAAGCGCGACGGCCGCAACATCGCGAGCAGGGCCGCCACGTCGTTGTCGGTGGTGGTGATGGACACGGTGGTGAGGTCTATCTGGGAGCCCGCGCCGAACAGTCCCGGCCACGCGAGTCGATCGCGCAGCTTCGCCACCTCGTATATCGCCTGCACGATGGCGAAGCTGTTCTGCACGAGGAAGAGGAATGGCGAAGAACACGAGAGGAACACGACCTTGACGCCCGGCATCGCCGCGTTACCGTCCATCCTCTGGCTGATCTCGATGAGCTGACGCTGAACCGAACGAGAGACGCCGCGCAGCCGATGGGAGAGTATCGGCTACCTCCCATACCCGTGGATTGATGTCGTACATGAGGACGGAACCGGCGCCCGAGCATCTGGGTGAAGTTCGCCGAGAGCACGCCGTCGGTTCCGATCGACCGGAGATGTCGACCTGGCTGTTGAAGATCCAGTTGCACGTGTCGCGCAGCAGCCCACAGCCAGTCGTTGATGTCGTCTGCGATAGCGGCGAAGGCGAATCGGGCATGCCGAACAGACGGCTTGAACGAGAGGGTTGCGCAAGAACGCATAGCGAACCTGCTCGGCGAACGTTTCTTGACTGATAGCTGGCCCACCCAGCCACCGTGAAGGGCGCCGTCCTTGTAGGTCACCTGGAGATCGTCGACGCTTTGTGTCGTGCAGTGTTGGGTGACTTCAGTATTCTGCGACCAAGACAAACTGGTCGGTCTTGCCGTCAATGAGCGTCGTGTACGCTCACGCTCACCCCGTCGTCCTTCTGAGCTCGCTGATCACCAGACCCTGTACATAGGATGTCGCGTTCTGGAATGCGTCGCAGGACACAACCGAGACCTCTACCCGCGATGGAAATGGTGGCGGCCATCTCGGAGGAAAAGACCATCTCAATAATCATCTTGACGTCGACGGAAGCTTGTCGTTGTCGAGGTGACTTCGAAGGCAGTGGCCTCACGCTCTTGCCATCCGGACTCAACGAACGTGCTGTCAGCGAACACGATCGTCTTCAGGCAAGGTCACCGTCGACCTGCCATACATGCGATTCAGTGTCACGAGCGCGGCGAGGTCCTTGTTCTCTCCGGGCTCTTCCGGCCATGTCCTGCTCGATTACCGTCGACTCATCTGCCCAGAAAGCTTCGTCTTGCGCCTTTGGCAGGCTGCACCTGACGACCGGGCACCGCGATGAGGATGACGACCGCCGATGGCGGCGGCGAGCATGAACAGCAGTCTTTCCGTCCATTGCCTGTCTCCCTTCCCTGGTAACCGGACCGCGCAGGTTAAAATACGGATCGCTGGCCTTCCTGCACGTCCCCGTGCGGCTCTGTATGTGCTCGTCGCCCGCCTATGTAGATGAGCGTGACCGGGAAACTCAGAAGGATGTCTCCGGTGCTCAGCATATCGAAAGAACTGCCCCTGCCCATGATGCCTGGTCCTCGAAGTAGCGGGATAGCGATTCGCACAGGCGCGTAACGGTACTGCGTGGGGCCGAGCAGTCGGGCCACGTTTGAACCGAACCGCCCCACGCATGCTGAGACTCCGAGCTGGCTGTATACCGCGGACGATACAATTTGTAAATCGGCAGTGCCGCATCTGAAAGTCCTCGAGCGACATGCGTGTCGAACCTCCGAAAGCCCCATGCGTCCATCACGGACTTGAGGCTGATCACGTATTCGGACAGTGGCGTAACCGGCCTCCTTCAGGCCCTCAGCCATCTGTCGGAGTCATGCTCCGAATCACTTCGGATGAGCTCGTTGTTTGCGTGGCAGCTGTTCTGAAGCAGGACCTGGACACAGAAGGTTATGCAGTCCCTCGTGTAACCCGGAAGCTATTGAGTCGACGTGATGGTCGGTTTGCCGCCGTATTCCTCGTTGGTTGGCCACGACGACTTGCGAGCCACCTCGGGCCGCGCCTGCGAAGCGGAGACGTTGATCCCGAACGGGTTGTTGTCCTGCGTGGCCAGACGGAAGAACGGTCGCCTTGCCCGCTCTCGACGACGATCTGGGCGAGCGTGCACCGGCTGGGTGCGTGGGTATCTCTGGCATTCCGGGCGGTATCGACCATCCTCGGCGGTTGTGATGTGGGGAAGTCCCGACACGACCTGCTTCGACCGCTCGTTTTCCCGCCGAAGGCAGAGCTGACGAGCTGCGATGCGGGCGCGGCGAGGACGAAGCTGAGAGGATGCCGGCGAGGATGCCGGCGATAAGCTGCTGCAGATGAGACAGCCGCTGCGATGCCGTTTGCCCGTTCGAAGCCGATCGCCTTCGCGGCAACCGCCGCCTGTTTTCAGACTCTGCTGCGCCTGCCGCGCCTTGATCCAGGGTGCCAGCCTCCGGTGGATTTTCTTGCGAGCTTCGGCTGCGGTGCGCTCCCTTTTCCTCTTGGCGGCGCTGAAAGCAAGGGACGACTTCCTGGACTTCACCTGTGTCCGCCCAGGCGCCCGCCCGCGCCCTCGCTGGCGCCCGCTTCGCGTCGCGACGCGTGTCGACGACACCTTCCTGGCTCACGTCGGAATCGTCCAGCTGCTCCGCTGCTTCGTCGGCGAGCATCGCGCCTTCACGATAGGAGATCGGCGTTGGGTCGACTCGTTGGCCTGCTCGGTACGCTTGGATATCGTGAGCGGCTGCGGCACGGTGCTCTTGTGCCGTTCGCCGCTTTGGGGTCCGGCGGTCGTTTCGCTATCTTGCGGACGCTCCTCCACCGTTGCGTACGATGCCGCGCAGACACCGTCCTGCCTGTCTTGCCGGACTTTGCGACCAGCGCCACGCATCACGTCTCCTCGGGACGCGCGAATGTCGACGACCGTCGTCCGGCTCATGCGTTTTCGGAAAGGGTCCGCTTCCTGGCTACCGCCGGGACATCACGCACCGTTTTCCTGGTGCTCGCTCGCGTGCGGCGAAACTCGGACGCCTTCTTCATAGCGGCGATTTCCTCGAGGCTTCCGTGTTGAACAGGTCGTAGAGCTCGCCCTTGGGGAAATCGTCTTTGATGGGTATGCGCGCCCCTCCCGCGACGAGCATGAGCCTTCGCCTGCGACTGATGGAGCTCGTCGGGATGGCCCGCTTCCTGCGTCGACAGGTCGAGGCTCGGCATGCCTTGCGGTCCAGGAGGGTGACTGCTTGTACCGCAGCGAGGATGAAGTCGGAGTTGAGCACCATGTTGCGCCCCTCCTCGTGATCGAGCATGTGCACTGCTGTTCTGCGTGATGCCCGTGCAGACGAGTTGAACTTGCGCCCTCGGCCAGAACTTCGAGATAGCCGATGATTGCCGGGTGCCCGAACGTGGGATTACACCTCGTCGATGTAGAGCGAGGTGGTGACGCTTGCGTTCGAAGTTGTATTACATACGGTTCCGGACGGTTTTCAGAGTGCGGCGATGATGCGAACGCCCTCACATGTTCTCGGACAGGTCCTTGGGGTCGACGTTGATGATTCTCTTCTCGAAGGTAACGGTGCTGCTGTCGTGGTTGAAGAAGGACGACGCGCCCCTCGCGTAGCGCTCGTGGCGCGGTGCGATGTTTGATCTTGCCTCGTGTTCCGGGCTGCTCGCGCAGGATGTCGTAGAAGTCTCCGGAGAGGGCAGCCTGCCACACTCCCTCGCCGCATTGCTCGTAGGCCAGCTCAACGCATCGGCTGATGATAGTCGACTTGTCATCGGTATCCGAGTCCCTGGCTGCCTTCCGCCATGGTCGCGCTCGACGGCGCCAGGAGATGCGTCGATCTTGAACGCCATCTGGGATGCCGTTGACTGGTGGGCGACGTCTGAAAGGTCGAAGAGTCGGGTGGGTACGCCCGCGTCCGCGCGAACCTGATCGACTCCTCGTCCGTTGCCGGTCGCCACCGGGCTGCTCATTCGCCTGCTGGGTCGAGAACGTGATCTCGTCGTCGGGTACGCCAGGATGGTGTTCATCGATCTCCCTTTTTCACCGGAGTCGACTGCGGAGCCCGGCACTTGCCCGACGCGCATGGGGCACGCGAAGCGCGCTTATGCGGTTGCACCTTTTCCAGAGTTCGACGACTGCTGTTCTGGCCGCCAGTACCCTCCGCCGTCTTGGGCGAGCTCGTGAGTGGCGAAAGGGCATCCTGGATGGCCACCTGAGCCGGTCGTCATCATGCAGGGACACTCCACGTGGCGTTGTGCGAGCGGGAGGATGGAGTTCATGCCCCTCGCGCTGGCGGTAGTCGAGGGCGTCAGGCGCATCGGTCGAGATGCTGACGCGCGGTCGCAACGATCTGGTCGACCTGATCGTCCAGTTCCTTCCTGGTCGCCCAGCGGCCAGGTGTAAAGCCCAGGTCCCGTGTAGACAGACGGTACTCTGGTTTCGCGGTTCTGGAGGTGGTCGAGAAGAAGGTCCTCTGCGCTCCTCTTTCCAGTGCCCGAGCTCTGAGGCAGGATCTGGAGCGTCCCCTTCTTACCGCAGACATCTGACTCGTCGATGATCTCCGCCCGCCATCCAGGCGAGTCTCACGTCAGCTCACGAAGGCGACCGCCTTCGCCTAGCAATCGATGGCACTGGGCGTGAATGGTCACGTTGAGCGACATCAGGGAGGTCGATGATGTCGGCCAGGCGCACCTGTCCGTGAGCTCGGATCGAAGCGATGCAGCTGCAGGACCAGCACCTATCTATGCGTCGGATTTGAAGCAGGCGCGAGAGCCCTCCGGCGAAGTCGAGGCGTCGAGGGCAAAGTAAGAAATCGCTTCGATGTGAGGTTCCTCCGCCAGCCGACCTGGTCCCATGCCGAGTAGAAGGGCTTGGCTGGCCTGAGCTGCAACTGATGGCGCAGAAGCGCCTCTTCCCCGTCGAGCACGTGGTCGCTGTGGATCTTGCCCAAAGAGTCTGCATGGCATCGCTTCTCGTGCGTGCGAGCTTGGGCACGACCCGATCGACGCTCGCCGCGCCGGTCGAGAACGTCAGGTAGCGCTCCCTTACGAGGATGCTCACGCCCTCTACTCATCTCTTGTCGTTGGGGATGCGGTTGTATTCCGCGTCGTAGCCGGCGGTGTCCGGTCATCGGTGGAAAGCACCTTCTTCCCGATCTCGGACGGGGGATGGGCGTGTTGACCACGGTGAGCTGGACGCAGCTTTCGGCTCGAAGTAATCGAACAGCTGGCGCAGCCGCCGAACGCAGCCTTCTTGTTCCCTGCGTGCCGACTGGCAGCTGATATCGTCGAACGAGATGGTCTGGCTGAACAGCCCGTCCTCAACCTGGCAGATGCCATCCTCGTACATGAGGTCGAAGCCGATCGCGCCGTAGGACGTCCTTTGCGGCGTGGCGCTTCCTTCTCTGTTCCGAGGTCTGGTCGATAGCAGCTTCTCTGGTCTTTCATCCGCCGTTCGATCGACCGGCTGCGGGACCCTGGACTTCTTGGGTTTCTCGCTAAGTTTGCCGTCTGGAGCTTTGAGTGGGTTCACGACGTTTCCGCCCCTTCTTCCGGGATTTCTTCCTTGCCTTTTCGGTCTGTCTTGGGGCACTTGACTCATCGGCCACCGAGCCCATGCGCGGTGCGGTCGGAGTAGAGCGAGCTTTCCGTCGCCCATGACGCTCGATGTGAGCGGCAGGAACTTCTGCCTTCATCCCTTGGGGCGCCAGAAGCCGGCAAGCCAGAACGGCATCGAGACAGCCATGACCGGCAGAGTCGCATCGGACGGAATGCCGAGACCGAGTAGACGCCCGCTGCCGCTGCGATGGGCCAACAGCCCCGCCCGTAACGCAGGCGAGGCGTCCTGGCTGAGCTTCCCGACGACCTTTCCTGGTACTCGGATATGTCCTTGTGGATGGTTACGCTCAGCATGGCACACCTACGCAGCAGCATGACGTGTCGAGCATGCCGGGTAGACGGCCGCCGCGACGATGATGGCGCCACCAGCGATGGTCGAGATGGCGCTCGCTATCTGCGAACCGCCCTGCTGCTCGCGGATGGCGAGACCGGGATCGGCACCCCATACGATGAGGAAGCCGCCCAGGAAGGTCACGCATCCTGACACGAGCGTGATGATCTGAGAAAGCATGTTCGGTTGCTCCTTTTGCATCGGGGCGGCTCATGCGTGGAAGCGCCGCACCGTGCTTTAATTCCGCCTCAGAGCGATTCGCTCGCTCCTTTTGCATCGGGCGGCGGCCCCTCGGCGGTTGTGGAAGCTTCCGAGGGCGTAGCGCTTTCGCGGCCGTCGCCACGCAATCCCATCACATGCCGACCACCTCCCGCTTTCTGCCGAGGCGTACCCGACAGTCGAAAGGCTCGTCGAGGCGGCGCCCTTATGCCGGATACGCCTGATACCACCTGGGGTGCTTCGGATGTCGTACTTCCTGTCCTTGAGGGTCTGTGCCGGGTGATGAGCGATGGCCATGTCTCTCGGCTTTGAGCAACCTCCGCGCCCTGGATAAGGTCGCGTTCCGATGTTCAGTTGCGCGTCGAGGCTGGGCATCGCGCTCATTCTCGTTCCAGTGACCGTGTCGGCGTCTGCTTGCCTACGGTCTCCGATATCTCCTTGACCGTGTCGGTGGACTTTCCCGCCGAGGAACAGCGTCGTGTCGCAGCAGTCGATGATCGTCGCGGCGTCGTCGTGTAACGCGCCTTGAGCTGCGAGAGGGATTGCCGGGATCACCGACATCGGATGTTCCGCGATCGGATCACCGCCACCATCTTCTCCCGTCGGGGAGCCTTCCGATGTTCGCGAACTCGTCGAGACAACAGGTGGACTGGCACAGGCAGGCTGCCGCCGTACTCGACGAGCGCACGCTTGCAGAGGATGTTCATGGTCTGCCACATCATGATCGCGAACAGGAAGGAGTAGAGGCTGCCGGTGTCGGACATGATGGCGAACACCGCGCGCCTGCCGTCTGCATCGCCCAGCTTGTCGAGCTCCATCTCGTCGTAGGAGACGAGCTCGCGCACCTGGGGGATGGCGAAGGGCTCCATACGCGTGTTGCAGCTCACGAGATTGACTTCAGCGTCTTTCCGCCGCGTCCTTGAACATCTTGTAGTGCAGGAGCGAGAAGTCCGAGTCGACCGGCGTCGGGCTCCCAGTCGTCACCAGCCGAACTCGAGCTCTCGGCCTGCACGACTTCCTCGACCCTTCGTACTCCTCGGCGGCTCATGCCGGTGCGCATGTAGCGCCGCCCGGTCTCGACCTCGTTGAATATGAGGTCGAGCGGGCTCATGTAGCCCTCGTCGTTCTCCTTCGCCTTCGCGAGCGAGAGCAGCGTCACCAGGCCGGAGAGCGAGCGGTCCTTCTCTCCGCAGTGCTTGACCAGGTACCCGATAGGCGACAGAGCAGCGGCGTTCTCCCAGAACAGGTCGCCGGGCGTGCTCCTTGTCGCCCGTGGTGTTGTCGATGAAGCACGTGACGAACTCCAGAATATCCGCCTCGTCGTGTATGTAGCCGAGGGGGTTGTAGTGCATCGACCTCTTGAAGTCGATGGTGTTGAACGAGAGGATCTCGTACCGTTCGCCTCGAGCATCCGTCCATCCTCAGGGAGGGTCTCGCCCATGGGGTCGGTGACGAGGAAGTTCGAGTTCATCTGCATGATGTTCGGCTCGACGCGCGTCTTGCCCGATCGAACCGCCGACCACGAGAACGTTGCGGTTTCGCTCGTAGCGCCTGTCGTGGTCTTTGCGCTCCATGGCCAGGCCGAAGCTCTCGGTGAAAGATGATGTTGTTCGAGGGGTCGGACACGTCGAGAAAGTTTCGTCCTCGCGCTTGGTTCCCATTGGCGCTTCGTGCTCTCGCCTGCGCGCTCGCCCGGACGATGCGTCAGCGAAGTACGCCCAGGCCGCCCAGACGGCGCATGCGGCGAGCAGGGGACGCCGCCAGGGCGGCGGGGCTCGATGAGGCGGGAACTGGCTCGAGTGAAGTCGGGGAGGGGTTTCAGCGCTGGTCAGGTTGCTTATCAGGTTGCCTGGAAGTGAATATGCACGTCACGTAGGCATTTTGCGAGAACCGCCGCTGTGGTTGGAGCGCGACAGTCGTCGCGACCAGCGGCAGAGCCCCGGCTCACCTGCTCTCTCGTTCCTGGAACCTTGAGGTCACGCACCTCTGTTAGACTCGTCAGTCTCGCGCCCAGGGCATCGGCTGCCTCGCGGCCTCCTTTGCCTTCTCTTCGAGCGGGCGGGTCGCTTCTCGTCGAGGTCCTTCTTCAGTTGCTCCCGACGCGTGGCTCTCGGCGCCCTCGGTCTCACAGGAGAGCTCGTCGAGTGAATCCCGGACCTGCTGCCCAGCTCGCTATCCTGAGAGAAGGTACTCCTTTTCCCGCCGCCTGGTCTTGGAACCATGCGGACTCTGCCGCCGTTCGCCTTCAGCTTCGCTCTCGATGACGCCTTGGACCTCGTCGTAGCCGTCGATCTCCTGGAACTCGCATGTCGAGCTTCGCCCACTCGACGGCTGCGTCGGAGTCCTTCGGCTCGGCGCGTTCCGCCATGGCGTTCTCGAAGGCCGTCTGCAGCTGCTGGCGCAGCGATGCATGGCGTCTTCGCCCATCCGCATGCCGGGCGCACCATGAAATCGAACAGCTTCGCCCGGACTCGTCGCCGAAAATCGCCTGCATCGCGGTCCCTGGCTCTATGTTCGCTTGCGGAAGGCATCCAGGCGTTCTGGGTCGAGCTATGAAGCATCTCGGCTCGAGAGCGCGCTCTGCCAGGCCGTCGCCCATGATGGCCATCTGCATGCGGACGTCGATGGCGACGCCCGCGCTGCGGGCTCGTCAGACTCGAACGCGGTCTCGTCGAGGGTGTCGCGACCAGCCTCCGGGTCGTCGGCAGTGCGTCGATGGCGTATGCGCGGAAAGCCTCCGGGGCGATCGCGGCGCGTCGGCGATCTCGTGGTGGGAATTCTCCGGACAGCCCACGAGCTTGTCTGCTGAGCTGGCGCGGAATAGGTCGATCAGGGCGCACGCATTCGTCGGTCGACGCGGCCCTCGCAGACGCGATCAGACGTTCCAGTCCGATTTCGAGTGTGCGATGATGTGGCTCGCAGGGCACCGATTCGAAGTCCACCCAGCCATCGCCGTCCCTCTTCAGCGCCCACCACTCGTCGCCGCGCGTTGACCTGCTGGATGAAGGCTAGGTCGTCGAACACGATCCCCGCCTGATGGCCCCAGTTCCCGATGCTCGAAGAACGACGTCAGCGACTCCATGTCAGGCGCAGTACACTCGTAGGGGTATTCCTCGGTGGGGTCGTCTTGCCAGTCATGTAGCTCCTCGCATGAGCCAGCTGTTCTCCTGGCACTTGTCCTCGAGCTGTTTGGCGGTCTGGCTGTCTGCCGGGTGCAAAGGTGCTCGGAATCGTATCCCATGGCATCTCCGTTCTCCGATGGTATGGCGCGGACCGCGCTGGCCGCTTTGATCATGGGCGGGGTTTCGCGGCGGTCACCACCATACGCTGTATACAACGACATCGGCTTGCCCGTGCGCTGGCGGAGTCTCATGCACGCTAAGCCCCGCTAAAGCTCACGGTTTACTTCTGGCCTTCCGGTGGTCGATGCGCGGGAGGTCACGATGTCGCACATCTCAGCCAGAGCCTCGATGCACGTCATCGGCGCTTTCCCTCTCCCGGACCTGCCCAGTCTTGCGGCGAGCTTTCGAAAAGCGGATACTGGGACGTCACCACGATCAGGCGCATCCTCGTAGCGAGCGTTGACTACCTGGAACATGGTGGTGAGCGCCCAGCCGCTGCCGTTCTCCTTGCCCATGTCGTCAAGGATCAGGAGGTCGCATCCGGTAAAGCGCGCGCCCTGGCTGCGTCCGCGACCGTGCGTCGCCCGTATCGAAGTCGAGCATGGCGAGGTGTTGGTCGGGACGACCAGTGTCCTTCGTGACGAGCGCCCGCGCGAGCTCGGACCTCGCGTGCGTCTTTCCGCCGCCCTGATGCCCGAAATGTCAGGGCCGTTGCCGCCATGGCGGTCGAACCCGAGAGGAAGTCACCAATCGCCCGGGTATCGACGGTTCCTGGCGTTCGCGAACTTCGGTCACTCCTGCGGCACCACCCTTTTCGGCAACGTTCCTCTCTTGCTCGGCCTGCTGCACCCTCTCGTCCTCTCGTGCTCGACGATTTCCTTCGCAGCCGCAGGTCTCGCCCATCAACCAACGCACCTGACCCTAACGGCTCCGCCGAGGCAGGGGTGAGCGGCTTTCCGCACCATCGGCATCTGATGGGGGAGTCCTCGGGCTCGAATCATCTCCCCGGTCTCCCGAGGGGTGAAAAGGCTCTTCATGTCTATGCTTTCCCTTTTCCTTTTGGGTGACGGATCGTCACCGGTGCGCCTGACGAGCCGTCAGGGTTGAACGCCTCTCTCGGGCGACACGTCGTCATGGGGTGAGACAGTTTGTCAGGGGGCGATGGCTCGCCGTGCGCCAGTTTCGTGAGCGGTGGCTCACTCGTCACGTTGCCGAAGGCGACGCATGCGCTCGACTGACACTATGAGTCCTTCTCGACGAGCTCGTTGATGGACGCGTGACCGTCCTGGGCGTCGTCCCGAGAACCTGCTGTCGCCGACCTGCTCTCGTAGAACTCGGGTTTCCATCCCTGCAGAACCCTGTAGATGCGCGCAGACGCGCAGGGTCACCCGTCAGCCCGAAGTCGCTCCACATCAGACACTCAGACGACTATGAAGTGCTCCAGGACTGGCGGCTCAACGCTCGCCATGCTCTTCCTGCTCATGACCGAAGGCAACCGAAACAGTTCTTGAAAACCCATTTTTCCCAAGTCGGACCTCGAGATGAACATCCAGCCGGGCCTTGCCGTTCAGCCTTCTGAGACGGCAAGGTCCTCGTCTCTGCTCGCGAGATCTGACCATGTTCTCGCCTATCCCGAGAAGGACCGAAACGTCCTCGACCGTGTAGATAGTCCTTTAGAGGAACGTGCGGCTTGGTTTGCTTTGCATGTCGTCATCGCCGAGTCACCCTTCGATCGCTCGGTTAGAAGCTCCTATGCGAGCGATGTCAGAGTGATTCCGCCTAACTGCTGCAGCGGTGCCGGACTTCGATTGGTTCCCCTAACGGGTCGCAAATGTCCCCTGCAGACGACCTTGACTTCATGGCGTACTATCTCAGAGGTCGCTGCCCATGGAGCGCAGCGTATCGTCGAGCTCCTTCTTCCTGACACGCAGGGCCTCCCGATCCTGATTGCGGGTATCTGCCGCCTCGATCATCTTGAGACGGACGACCGAGACGCGAAGGTACTCGGCGACCTGCGAGACGTCAAAGCAGGCTGTCTCCCGAGTAATTAGCGTCCGAGGTCGAGGAGACAGCAAACTTCAATTTCCATGTCGGTATTCTCACGGCGTGCGCTTCCATTGTCGGGCGACCCGTCGTTAGGACCCCCGGACCCTCGCGCGGAAGCCGTCTCAGGTTTGAAGATATCATCGCCATGTACCACCTCTCGTCTGGCATCTTTCGTATCGAATGCCATCTAGTGCCAAGGAATCCTGTTCCTTGGACGATATCCGAGAAGTGTACTAGTTCTGTCGATGCCGACAATGCGGCGTGAGGATAGAGCCACGCTAAGCCACTGTAAGGCCCTCTTTTTCAAGGATGCCCGCTGCATCTTGCGGGGAGATAACCGAGCGGACCGAGCGGGACTCTGCAAGCGCAGCTAGCGCAGGTCGTCGGGATGAACCGACAGACCATTTGCTGCATCGAGACGGGCGGCTACAACCCCACCCTCAACCTGCGCATCGCCATCTGCAAGACCCTCGGGAAGACTCCGACGACCCTCATCTGGATCGAATGGAGGACGACCATGGGCCCCTCAAGAGCTCTTCGCCAGCGGCCCTAAGGACGAATCTTGCTCACCGCCGTAGCTGCCCCGCCTACAAGGCCGGTTCACATCCTGGCGTTCGGCATCATGTTCGACCTCTGGGCCCTGCTTCAACTACTCGCGCAGACGGGACGTCGCGGGTAGACGTCTGCAGCAAGGCTCTCGAGTGCGCGGTCCTCGTCTCGGCTCTCGCCGTGAGTCTTCCGCGATTCTGGCGAGAAGCGGCATCTACAGCGACTCGCTGCGCTTCACCGGGCCCGCACGCGAGGACCGTTGGGGCCTGCGCTTTTCTCGTCTCGTCAGAAGGAGGGATTTTTGTCCACGGGCCTATCTACGGGCAGGCCTCATGTCCGGCGAGTATCTCCTTGCGGGCCTTTCCCCCTATGCCCGAGAGCCAGCTCCTCCTGGGCATCCACCATATCCCGGTAGATGCCCGCGGATGCCGCAAGCTCTTCGTGCGTGCCGCTCTGCGCGATGCGACCGTCGTCAACCACCAGAATGCGGTTCGCATTCTTGACGGTGTTCAGGCGATGGGCGATTACGAGCGGGTTTTGCCCGCGCACAGCTCGTTTGCGCCCGTGGATGGCGCTCTCGTTGTCGGCATCGACGCTGGCGGTGGCCTCGTCGAGGATGACGATGGGCGCGTCCTTCAGGATGCGGCGCGCGATGGAGATGCGCTGGCTCGCCTCCTGAAAGGTTGGCGCCGCCCTCGCCGACGACGGTATCCGTAAACCCTCGGGCAGGGCACAGATGAACTCGTGGCAGCGCGCGCTTGCGGGCAGCTCTTCCACTTCCTCCCGAGTGGCATCGGGACGCCCCATCAAGATGTTGTTGTAAACGGTGTCCTGAAACAGGTAGACCTGCTGGAACACCATGCTGATGCTGTCCATGGCTCCGATAGACGGCGTCGCGCACGTCCAGGCCGCGCACCGCGAGCCCCGCTCGTATCCCAGAAGCGCGCAGCGGAAGTTCGCCATCGTGCTCTTGCCGCTTCGGGTGGCCGACCAGCGCGTACATGGTGCCGGACCTGCGCGAAGCTCACGCCGTGGAGCACCTCGTCCTCACCGTAGGAGAAGCTCACGTTCCTGAACTCGATTTCGGGCGTTCCGTGGCCGGCTCGGCACGAGCAGATCACCCCTCGTCCGCAGCTCCGTCGATCGCATGTCGCCTCGATGCGGTCGACGGCTGCTCGCTGACCGTGAGACGCGTCGTGTCGCCGTTGAGCGCCTTGATGAGGCGCGAACACATCGGAAAGACGAAAAGACATGAGGCCGACCGCGAACGGCGCTGTTAGCAAGCCTGCGCTCTGCAAGGCAATCGCCGCGACGAGAATCGTAACGGCACCGGCTGCATACAGCACGTAGAGCAGGCGCTCCCACGCCGTCTGATGGCGCTCGAACGCGATGTTCTCTCGCAGGAGCGGCCGAAGTTCTCCCTGAGCTCGGCGGATTGCTCGCCAAGGAGGTTGTACGCCTTGATGATGGACATGCCCTCGAGGTAGTCGATGACTGCGGTCGTGAGCCTCTCGCTCTGATTCTGCCGCGTCGCGCTGTCAGTCAGAGCGCTCGTTCGCGCACGTTTTGCCACGGCGACGATTGCAAGGAGAACCACGAGCGCGAGCAGAGCAAGCCAGGGGCTCACCCAAGCGAGCATGATGAGCATGATTGCCTGCGTGAACATGTGGCCCATGAGATCGGCGATGGCGGGGGTCACGGTCTCCTCGTGAAGACCCATGTCGGTCGACAGCACCGAGCTAATCTTGCCGATGGCGCCCTCGGTGAAGTAGCCGCGGGCATTCGGCGCGAGATGCGCGCCGAGCTCCACGCGCTTGTCCGCCATGATCAGGTAGCCGGTGCTCGCCTGCAGGCGGTCGGATGCGTGAGGCAAAGCGCTTGCAGCGCCAGAGCATGCCGCCATGGCTGCTAAGCCGATGCAGAGCCGCGCGTCCCGCGCGTCTTCGTAGAAGGTGACAGCGACGAGCGAGAACCATTGGAGCCGAGGCAGCGAGCGGAGGAAGGAGAACGCGAACGCGATCTTGATGCGCCCACCATGGTTGCCCGCGAGCCTGAAGAAACGGCGAATCAGCTTAATCATGGTTCTCCTCCTCGCGCTTCGTGGAGACACGCCATGCCGAGCTGGCACGACGCCTCCCAGAGCGATTGGTATCTCTCGCAGCGTTCAAGCGTTCCCCATGCGTGCCCTCTCTGTCCACTATCCGGCCAGCGTCCATCACGCAGATTTCGTCGGCACCGACAATGTGTCTGCAGGCGGTGCGCGATGACGACGACCGTTTTCCCTCGATGATCGGGCGATGGCGCGGCCCATGCGTTCCTCGTTCTCGGATCCATGAAGGCGGTCGTGTCGTCGAGCACCACGATGGGTGCGTCTTTCAGGAGGGCCCGCGCAAGCTGAGACGCGCTGACGTTGGCACCCGAGAGACCTTCCAGTCTCCGCATTCGCGTCAGGCCGTCCGGAGCTTTGCCAAAAATCAGCGCATTGGGCGCGTTGCGCTTCGTCCACTTCCTCGTCAGTCGCGCCGGGCTTTCCCATGCGGATGTTCTCGCGCAGGCTCGTGTTGAAGAGATTGTTCCTGGCTCACGTAGCTGATCTGCTCGTTCAGGCTTCGAGACTCATGTCGCACAGGTTGACCGCCACCTCGATGGCACCGCCGTCGAGGTCGTAGTGTGAACGAGCAACCGTGCCGCGTGGACTTGCCCGCTGACTCGCCCACCCAGCGCCACCGTTGAGCCTCAGGACGTCAAGCTCACGCCGTGGAGCACCTCGTCGGCGTACGAGAAGCGCGCGTCGTCGAAGCGATGCCGTGGCCGTTCCCGTAGAAAAGCGCATCCGCCTGTTGAGGGCGCGCGCACAACGAGGGCGGACTCGAGCAGCCTCGATCTTGTGGTTAATCTGCGGCATGACGGATATGAAGCTCATCGCACGCGTGAGCGGAGCGATGCTGAACCCCAGGCACAGTACCGGGACGAGGTCGGGTGGCGTTGAGAACCCCTGGATCACGAACCCAGGGCCACGGGCAGGACGACCATCGCCACGCACGGCAGTATCGACCCGTACAGCGCCATCCACGGCCAGCTCGCGCGGTACGCAGTCGATTCTGTCGAGGTCACGGTAGGAGCGGATATCGTCCTCCGAAGCGGCGATAGCTCTCGCCGTCGCGGTTGAAGACCTTCATCACCTCCATGCCGTTCACGTGCTCGATGATGGTGACGTTCATCTTCTGGGCACTGCCGTAGTAGCGCGCCAGCGTCCCATGCCCACCTTGTGCACGATGGCGCTGCTACAAATTCCCAAGGGTGAGCGAGCATAGGCTCAGCAGGGCGAGCTTCAGTCCACGAAGAACATGGCCACGCAGACGATCGCGGGCACAAGCAGATTGGCGACGCCTGGTAGGGCATGGGCAGTAGGGCTCGATGCTGTCGACATCGTCGATGAAAAGCTTTTTGAGAGTGCCCGTGCCCTTGTCTGGATGGTGCAGGGCTGGCGCTCCGAGCTTTGACTGTATGCACAGCGCAGGTTGCGCAGGATGTTGAAGGCGGCGTCGTGCGAGATGCTCAGCCCCGCACGTGGGAGGCATGGAAGACGCCGAGGCGAGGATGGCGAGACTCCAGGGGAAGCACTGCGGCGACGCACCACGCTCGTGCTCCAGCAGGGGCGGATGATCTGAAACAGGAACGCGTACTGCGCGACGCAGGCGATAGCGACGAGCATCACTCCCATCAGCCTCGTAGGGTGCGGCTCTTGTGCACGCGCCTGCGTAGGCGAATACGTTTTGAACATGTTCGGCTCAGAGCTCCTTTTGCATGCTGCGGCTCGTGCTCTCAGAACAGCGCCGCGATGAGCCTCTTTTCCGCTCGGACATTTGGGTCGGACTGCAGTCTGCCGTCGGCGAGGTGGATAGCCCGCGTGCAGCAGCGCGTCACGAGTTCGTGGTCGTGCGTGATGATCGAAAACAGTCCGCCCATCGTCTGCCAGGGGCGCAGATGAGCTCCGCCACGCGCTGGAGGTTCAGCTCATCAAGACCCGCCGTCACTCATCGAGGGACGATGATTTCCGAGTGCGTCATGAGGCGGCGCAATCGTCACCCTCTGTCTGCCTCGGAAAGCGATGCTGGATGGCGGGACTCGATCCGGAGTCCAGGCGCTCGCACGCCCTGCGGCACGAGCCCGGCGTCGGGTTCGCCTTCCATGCCGAGCAGGAGCTCATGGCTGCCAGCCTCTCGCCAACAGCTGGTAATCAGCGTCCTGCATGACGAAGTACGATGCCTTCCTGAGCGCTCGGGCGGACATGCCTCCCGTTGAGACGGATTATGCCTTTCGAGGGGCGGCGCAGGCCCCTGGGATAACTCGCGAGCGTGGTCTTGCCCGCGCCGTTTGCCCCAACAGTGCGATCACCTCGCCGGAATGCGCTCCAGCACCCACATCCTCAAAACTTCATGCCCACGCTTATAGGCGAAGGACACGAGGACACATCGAGGTGCGATGCCTCGGCAGTCTCCTCCGATCCTGAGCGCGCTCGACGATACAGCCTCGGGCCGTCTGGCGCAGGGTATCGTTCGCGCCCGGCGGCATCGGCGCGAGGAACTCGTTCCGCTCCCAGTTCCGCTGCCTTCTTTCCGCCCGACATGACGACGGCACGGTCCACGACGCCGGAAGGGTACTCGAGGCGTGCTCGGCGGTGACGATCGTGCGCCCTTCGCATTTGAGCGTTGCGAGCACCTGGGCCAGCTGCCCGGTCGCTGTTAGGTCGAGTTCGCCGACGGCTCGTCGAACACGAGAGGATCGGCGGAGGTGAGGCATGCACGGACGATGGCGATGCGATTGCTATCTCGACCGCTTGACAAGCTGAGAGATGCTGCGCTCGGGTCCGGACACGTCGAGGCGCGCATGAGGATCAGACGATGCGTCGAGCATCTCGTCAGAGGCATTCCATGTTCCTCGCGAGGTAAACGCCATCTCCGGACGTTGTGTCGGTGGTGAAGAACTGCGAACGTGGGTCTTGAAACACGCTGCCCACGGTCGCAGTGAGCTCCTCGACTGCTCATGTCGGCCACGTCCCCTGCCGCCGATTTTCGCCGCCCCTGCCAGCTCGCCTTGGAAGAAGCGGGGAATCAAGCCGCCGATGAGGGCGCGCGACCGTTGTCTTGCCGCTTCCGGAGGGGCCGCACAGCAAGACGCATTCTCCCTCGGAGATCCGAAGGCTAAGCGAGGAGATGCTGGGAGCTGCGGCTCCCGAGTAGCGGAACGTGGCGTTCTCGATCGAGATCATGCGATCACCTGCCAGATCACGATGCCGCCAAGCGGCGTAGCATTAACAAAAGCAACAATTACCGAAAAAGACGGCAAGCACGACAAAGGCGAAGGCGTCCCTCCCGCGCTGAACGCACGTCACGCACCGGTACGCCTGCGCTCGCTTTCGATGCCGCGACTCACGGCCGAGGCGAAAGCTCGTCTGCGACCTTAAAGGCGGCGCATGAGGAGCGGCACCATAAGATGCTCGAGCGCGGCGAGCGGCCTTCGCAGGACACTCGTGCCCGTAAGCTCGAGACCGCGTATCCTGAGCGCGTCGCGTATGCTCGACGCCTCCTTGCCGATGGTGGGGATGTAACGTGGGGCGACTGCGAGAGGTTGTCACCTCTTTGAGGGAAGTGGGCACGCTCCAGAGCGCACTATCAGCTCGCCCGTGCGCGTGCTGTGCACGAACCACGCGACCAGCAGGAACACGGGGATGAACTACACGGCGTGAGCCGACGACCAACAGGATGAGTCGAGAAAAGCGGCAGCCGGTGAGGCGGCTGAAAAGCGCCAGCAGGAGGTTCATGCCCGCATAGATGGTGAGCGCCGTTGCCAGCCCGCTCGCCCGCGCCGCCCGCTGCGGCGAGCACGACGCCGCAGCGGCGATAACGAGCACGATAGCCTACCTTTCGCTATGAGACTGACGTGCTCCGTGACAATCACGATAACGAGCTTCGTGCGCGGGTCGAGTCCTCTCACGCCGATTGGGACGGCGGATATCAGCCGCCGCGTCCGTCTACATTCCTTGGGCTCTCTGCCATGTTGCGGACTCTCACTTCTTTGTGCGCTACTCTTCGACGAGACCTGCGCGCGCACGACTGCCTGCGCAACGACCTTGCGACCGATGAGACCGCCGACGAGGGCGAGCGCCACGCCGACGGCAACCATCACGAGAAGCATCGGGTCGGAGATGAAGGAATTGAGGGTGGCGCTGTACTCGGCAGGGATGCCGTTGTTCTGCATCGTCTCGTTGAACGCACGTCGCGCAACGGGACGATAACGCCGCAACTAACCAAACGGAGAGGACCCGGCGACGCTCACCGCGTAGCTCGCGAGCATGCGCTTCGGGTTGCGGGGGTTGCCCCACGCGACGGCTTCCGCGATGACGCAGGGATGAAGAAGCCAGCACGGTAAACCAGAACGTGCCCATCACCAGGAAAGATCAGGCTGCAGACTACGCCCGAGATCGTGAACACCCACGCTTGGGAACCCAGCGAGCATCAGCATGTAGATGATTCCGTTGGGGATTGCCGCCAGCGCCGGGTAGAAGGGTTGGTGACGGGGGAAAGCCGCAGACGATGCCAATCACCGTGCAGACGACCGCCGCTGCGGCACCTCGAGAACGCCGATGAGGACGAAAGATCTGCTCACGGAAAGCTTAGAGCTGGTTTTCGACAGCTTGGCTCATAGAGGCACTCCTTGATCGCACGGAATACCACAGGTCTCCTATTGGATTGTACCTGAGGCTCGCTTCAACCGAAAACCGTTCAAGGTCAGCGAATCCAGTATTCCCTTGTCGGGGCCTTTTCACGGCAACACGGTTCCAGATGCCGCGAGACGCCGTAGTGGTCTTTGAAGACTGCGAGAAATGGCTCGGGTTCTGCATAGCCGCCCTACCGTCGCTGCCGCTGCGCCACGCTCAGACCCTCGACCTCGATGAGCGCGCAGAGCCCATTCGAACGATGCTCAATCACGTATGCATGAGATGGTGGTGCCGTAGACCTGCTTGAAGACGCGGAGAGCTTCGATTCGCTCAGACACTGCCATTCGTGCGAGTTCGGAGGTGAGTCGGGGGTCGATGAGACGCGAATCGAGGATGAGCTTCGCCTGTTCGGCGCGCTTCGCAATCCGATTTGGAGACGCCGCTGCTTTGCCGCCGACTATTGGTGTCGAGCATGGCGACAACCAAGGCCAGCAATTCGAGAATCTTCCCTCAGCCTACAGTCTGCCAACGCCGCTAGCGAAGGGCATACTTTACGCCAGAAGAGAGGCCAGAGACGCCCTCATTGCGGAGGTCATGACGCCCTCGAACGCGTCCGCGCCGACTGGGATGACCCCGACGTCGCCATTCATATCGCTTCGACCCGCCATGCCCAAGGGAATACTTAGACTGGCGAGTCGTATTCTAAGTTTTGGAATAGCAGATGCTGTAGGGGTCCTCCGCTTCTGGACTGCACGAAGAACGAGTCGGTATCAACCGATCTGACAACCTGACGGACGGCAGGACGAGCCAGACGCCCATTCGACTCCCGTTCCGACGCAGAATCGACTGACCGACCGAGAAAGCCCCTCGTCGGAGCTCACGCTTCTTGAAAACAGCATGCGGTGTTCGCATGCGGAGATGAAACCCGATGTTCCGAGCGAGCAGATCGCGGCCTGCTCTACTATATCTTGCGGAAGGGAAAGTCGATCCAGCCGCCTGAAACCGCATCTCGATGAGCCGCATATATCGTATTGCGGCCTTCGGAGAACTGCGGTGTCGCTCTGCCCTTTGTCCCACGCGCCCGTTACCATTCGCTTCGCTCGCTTTAGTTGGACTCACCTAAGCTATTTAACCGATTGTATCACTAGGGACCATCATCGTCCTGGTCGAAAGTGAGAGGGCTCTTTTTCCATTCTGTCTCGTCATTCTCTGCTCTTCTGGCGTTATCGCTTGCAGTGCCAATTCAATTGGGACTCAGGCGGGATTGGCGTCGTTGCATTTTTCCCAGATTAGGCGTTTGCTTCCTCGTGGCTGAAATTTTACTCTCCGGTGATACGGGGAAAGTCCGGCGGCACCTGTCTTGACGTGAACTCGGTTACGTACAATCGTTTCACGTTTCCCGCTGGTCAGAAGTTTACTCCCCGACAACCTGTTACCATTCAGCATTTTTCGCGTGCTACAGTGGAACTCAGTACTGAGTTCCAGGTGAGTTCAGTTTTGAGACGATTTCGCACTGCCGAGGAGTAAATATAAGCGCAGTTCAGAGCACGGGTTGAGTTCACGAATGCTAGAGTATCGACAATAAGTGGGAGTAAGCCGATAGGGGCTTTGACCTGCACTTTTTAGTGCCACTGTACTTCTGAGTTTCGTTTCGCATGAAAGTCACGGCAAAGCTGCCAGCGACGGCGGTGAGTAAATACGATAATCTGGTCTCCGTTTCCGCGTCGGGACGGAGGCTTTTCTTTGCCGTTTTACTCCCTTTCACCTGCGATTTCGCCATTTACTCCCCGTGTTTCAAGACAACAGGACGCGGGGCGGCATTCGGAGGAATGGGGTAAAGGGATTTTGATCGAGTGAGTGGACGCGCGGTTTTTGTCCCCGAGGGCGAAACGGGGCCGCTTCCGGCGCCCGTGAAACTCAAATCGAACTCAGCGGGCATACGGTCTCTGTACGGCGTTTTCCCAGGTCGTTAATGGGGAGTAAAAGAATCTTGTCATCTCATTGAAATCGGGAGTAACCAGGGAAAATGCCGCGGTGGATGCCGCTATGTGACGCCGCTATGAAAGCCACCGCTGCATTTTATTCCCAGGGCACGCTGAAAAGCACGCGGGGAGTAAAAATCAGCAGACCCAGGAAGCGCGCGGTGCTCGACGCTTAGTCTGCCGTCCTGACTCAGGTTCATTAATTGAGAAATGCGGGGAGCAGCTACAGAGATGCTTTCAGTCCTCGAATTCGTTAGCGTTGATCTCGCCGTTTTCGGAGCGCGCGCTGTGTCCCGGTCGCGCTTGATCGCCATCGCGGCTTTGGGCGCATGCGGCGCCTTGGGGATTCAGCGAGGCCCAAGGCCGTCGGCTGCGGAGCGCAATGCCGAAGGATCCTCAGACTCACGAGCAGAGACATGACCTTGCCACCCTCGAAGTCGCCCTCGCCGTACTCCGGTTGCGGTGACGTCGATGAAGACCAGGGCATCCTCGTCGCTGGCGATCAGGTCGACCTGGCTTCCCTCGGGTGAAGTCCAACCAGTCTCGAGAAGCTCGAAGCCCTTTGCGCTCGATGAAGCGGGTGGCTGCCTTGACTGCCTTATCCTGAAGTTCGAAATTGCTCATGATGACCTCCGTTTTGTTCGTGGCCCTTTGGCCTGCCTTGTGATCCGGAGAGCCGCTCAGGTTCTGGCCGAGGCAGGACAAGCGAAAACCCGGTAGGGGCTGAGTTTTGCGCGGCAAAAGTTTTTCGCGCCTTGGCTTTGAAGGGCCTGGTTCTGAGCAGTGCGCAGCGGAGCCAAGGAAGGCGAAGGAGGACGTCCCGACATAGTTCTGAGCGATGAATTCAGGGTGGCTGGATAGCCTACCTGCTTTGAGCGTGAATTCGAGGCCGAAGATGGTTGGGCCGAACGAGACAATCAGAATGATTGCGCGCATGACGAAGACTCATCTCATCGGCCATCGCCATAGGAGCGTCGAACAGAAGGGTGGAAAGGCCAGTGGCGAATTCTCCGGTAGCAACGTTATCGGCAAGTTCAATCGCGTGTAATGAAGACATCTCTTCCAGCGACATGATGGTTGCAAGCAATAGAAACCTAAGGCACCAACGCCTTCAGATGCTGGGATTGATGCCTTCCGCACGAATCGCGCAGAGGGTGGGCGCAACCGCGGCTCCATTCAATTGGTCTTTCCGCGAGATGCCCCACCGCTTTTTGCACTACGCTCACTTTCCATTGACCCCATTATCCTGGAAGGCTTTCTTCCACCCGGACAGAAAAACAAACGCAACGTCCGCATCCTGAAGTCTCACGGTCCAGGTGCAGGCGCACTGCCAAACGATTCCAACTAGGGTTAGAAGGTAAATGTTGTCGTAGGGTGAAGAAGGTTTTCGGTACCCTAATCGAAACTATCTTCTTGAAACGAACGTCCGATAAGATCGTCTAGCTTGGCAAGAAGTTCATCGAAGGTTAGGATCGTGTTCCATTAAGGGAACTGCGGAAGTTCTCGAATGAGCTGGTCTTCGTTCGGTCGCTTAGCTGATTCGTATTCCCAATAACGACCACACAACGCGGAGAGAAGGGCCTCGATGCTGGCGCCGCTGTTGACGTACAAGGGCATTGAAATCATTGAGCAAAGACTGACGATAGCTAAGCGACCTGGTTCACCGCGCCGCTGAGCTCTTCGCTTACGCTGTAGCTTTCAGCTCGATACGGTCTCCCGAGCAAGCTGGTGTCGGCTTCTTGATCTCAACGATGGCCAGGTTCTTTGTGAGCTTGTTCTGGTAGAGAAAAATCGGGTGGTTTCGCCTTGTTGCCAAGAGACTTTCCTCCCACATATGCCTGTGACTCGTAGAGGCGTGCATGGTAAAGAGAATGCCTGCGAGATTATCCAGGCATTTGCTTCAAGAACTTCTGCCATAGCCCTCTGAGCTGTTTGGCAGATTGGTCGCGAACTCATCGCGAATACGTCTCAGGCGTTCGGCATTCATGGAAGCAGAAAGCGATTGAAGGTTGGCATCTTCCAGCTCTTCAGCACCTTATGTAGCAGCTCGTCATGCTCCATGCCACTGCTAAGCTTCAAAGAGCCCCTGAACAAGCGCAAAGGTATCCTGGTCGGCAATCATGTGGGCTGCCGAAGGTTGCTACCAACTCTCGAGCAGAGTTCGAGCGGCGTTGTCCACGGCGACATATTGGGCGGTTCCCGAGCGCATGCCGTCCATGCCGTCTGCAACCTGGTAAGAGCTTGGTCAGGGGCATCGTAAAGCGCCCTTGTCTCTCTCGTGTCCAAGGCGAACCTTAGCGTATCGCTCTGCACGATTGTGGACTTCGAGAGAAAGGTATCGTCGCGCCTCGCTCGGGAACTTGTCTTCGTTCTTGCCCCTTACGCTCATAGACAAGGGTGCCCTCAACGCAGTTTTGCGGCTCGCTTTTTCATTCTTAACCACCTTGGGGTTAAAACCGCAGACGCGTAACGTCGGACGGCCTCTCTTAGGTTGACCGGGATGGCATTGCGGAGCTCGCGGACGTTGAGATGATCGTGATGGCAGAGGGGTCGTCAACGGCGTCGTACCCAGCAGCAAGAATACTGGCATTCGCTCATCCTCTACTCACTGCTCTGCCAAATCGCCTCATGTTCCCTGCGTCGATCTTCTCACCCCGCAAGAACGCTCGAACACCTCACAAGCAGGCAGCGTCCACATGTGTATGTAGTTGCTGAACGGCGGCTCGACCTCGCCCATGACTTTGGGAAACGAAACCCTCGCCAGCTCCGGAGTTCGCCATCGGCGGTCGGCACCGGGAAGGCGTTGACCACACGATCGAACCTATGTGCCTCGACAAAGCCCTTGTATGCGGACTGGTAGAGGAACTGCTTCGTCACCGATTCCAACCGGGTTGCTTCTCAATCTTCTTAGCAACGCTGGGAACGTAGTACTGGCATCATAAATGCAGAAACCCGGCAACCGCCATCATCAACTGCAAAAGGAGATGATGTCGGGGATAAGCGTAGCTACGGCGTCGCCTCAATATAGCAGTTACCTCGGCGCCGCTCCCATTTCGGAGACTCGTGATGATGCCGAGCAACGTGTCCCGCTTGCGCTCGAGCCACTCGCCGCTTTAGTGGGATCAGAGTTTTCCGAGCTTCGTGTTAAGTGCATCGCCGAGACGCCGTCTTGCAAGCTTCTTCCATAGATGGAAAAAGTTTGTCGTGCCCAGCGCGCGAATCTCATCGTGCTCAGTCGCACTCGCGATTCAATAAATAACGCCGCAAAAGGTCGAGAACGGCAATCTTCCAATCAACGAACTGCGATCCGCGCTCGCGCTCAAGCGCCATTCAAGTATATCGGCATCACCAAAATCGTCCACCTCCTCGTCGGAGAGCACAATCTCATCAAGTGACAGCAACTCACCAACCCGCGCATCAAATAATTGCTTCCGAGCACTCGGTGAGCACAGCACGATGCAACCGTGCGATAAAGTCCGACTCGTCACGCAGCGTCTTACGAGGTCTCGTGCTTTAGGTAAAATCGGTATCCAGTTGTTAGCACTGGTAAGTGGTTGCTGAGTGTCCGGCTCCAATCAATGGCGCCGGCACCATTGAGCTCGCGTCCTTCAATATGGTTTGAGTACTCACCGTATTCGCATAGCAGCTCCAGCAGCGCCAGCATCACGGCAACTTGTCATCGGTTCGCTCACCGTCTTCGGCCAATATGGCTAGACTTGCTCTACCGGCATCGCGTTTGAGCAGGCGCATAATCTGGCATAGCTCATCGTCGCGAAGGAACACCTTCCCTGAAGTACTTTGGGTACGCGATTACCACAAGATCAGCGACCATTACCATACCGACGAAATTGAACTGGTACCGTTCGTCATCCCTGCCGCCATCCTCACTGGAGATATCCGCACCTTCAGCAGGCTTATCGGCGCGGTATCGCACGATCCGCGAGCCATCAGTTCCTCAACTACATGCAGCGTTCCGCCCCTGACTCCATGGCAAACTCACCGGCAAGCTCAATTTGGCATGACTGCTTCGGCTCGCGCACACAGGCCTGGTGCATCGTTGGTTACCCTCAGGGCGGCATCATCGGCATCGCTGGGTTTGCCAAAGACGATACGGTCATCGAAACCGTTGCCGAAAAATATCCGTACCGTCTTCATCAAACGCTGCGCACAACTTCGCGTAAGTGTTTAGATCCTATCTAAACATTTTCGTACGCTTGGTCTTACCCGCATCCTCATAGAGATAAAAGCAAAACTTTGTCCTGAACACATCAGCAAAGCGCTCAGGCGTAAGTGCTGCAGGATTGATGAAGAAGCGCCCGAGGAGCTTGTCTTCGTTAATCTTCAGGTAATCGCTCGCCATGAATTCGTTGATGGCGATGGCGAAGGTTGTTCCACGCAACCATGCGACCACCGCACGGCACCTCGATCTCACCCTTAGGAGCCTACCGTCAATTTCGGCGTCCTCGCCCTCGTCAATGTCTATGTAGCAAAAATCCCAACGCCGCTTGAAAGCGGTATCCATCGGAACACGCCCTGGTCGGCACTGTTCGTGGTCGCCCAAATGTACATGTTATTCGGAAGGGAGAGTCTGTTTGCTTCGCTTTGCTAGACGCGCTTGTTCACCCTATGAGTTTCACTGGGTCTGATATGTGCGCATTAGTCGCATACTCGGGAGGAACACTTCCAGATAATCCACGCATTTCCTCGGAACAGACACTTCTATTCGCTATATCCGTCACTATCGCGATCCAAAAAGCTGAAATAAGTCTCCAAACACAGCAGCAGGGTTCGCCGATTGATTTCTTCGACAATCAACAAGTAATTTTCATTCGGTTTTGAACAGCCTTCACATAGGTGTCAGAAAAAGCGCCCGGAAACAAATTCGTATGAGATATAAGATTCCTTATGGTTCAAGGGAATCATCGCTGTTTTTGCATCTGGTTACAGGCTTAAAGCAGCCCACAAACTGTGAATAAGTGTGAGTCAGGATAGAAGGTGACGCGGCATCGATGATCCTCGTCAAAAGTAGCGTTCCGCATGCTCGCTAGGTTCATGGGACTTGCCCGTGCCAGGGCGCCGAGTAGATCAGATTGCGCGGCTCATCTAAGGGCTCGGCGGTTGAGCGGGCTCTCTGGTGTTCCCCTCCCGATTGTCCTGCTTGACATTAGCAAGATGTGAGCTAACACGAGATACGCGAAGCATATGCCATCGAGCTCCGCCTTGCATGCAAAGTCTTTGGCGACGGTACACTGTGACTGCCAGCAATGTCCAGCAGGAAAAAGCCCCGTCCTCTATGGCTGTTTTAAGAATCTCTCGTCGGCCCCTGCGCTCTTTGCCCTCGACCAGATCCACGCTTGTTCCGTCTTCCTCCCTCAGTAGACAGCCGTAAACGCCGTTAATAGTAAACACGGTTCCCGAATCGCCCTTGCATGTCTTGAAAAAGAGCAGGCTCGGAAAAGACAGCAAGCATTCGTGATAGTCGGGCTTCAATATTGTCATCGCACGAAATGTCGCTCCCTATAAGCCAGTTAAGGAGAACACAGGCAAAGCCATTAGGATCGGTTTCTTCCAGGATTCCTACAGGTCGAGGTTGGAACTGAACTTGATTACCTTCTGGAAAAACGCTGTCACCCGTTCGTTCAGATGACCCTAGTAAGGGAACCGTCTGTAAAATTCAGCAGTCCCCAGACGCCAAACGAGTTCGAAAGGCGCGTTAAGGGCATCCATTTGACCTCGTTAGGAGGTTACCCTTCAAAGCTGGCTGATTTCCTCGAAACTAAAGGGTAACGCCATGATCAGCCGCATAGCCCCAATGCTCTCGATGGGTTCGTCATTGATTAGACCGCCCTCATCCGAAGCGCCAGTGGGGCACCCGTATCGACTTCAGCCGGCTTATCGTTAACGAGTCAAAGGACTATCAACAGAGAAATAGCAGCTTTTGGCCTGGGAAGCGAAGTCTTGGTTATTAGCCTCGGATCGAGCGGCGCTTGTGGTGTATATGGCTGTGGGAGGGTCATGGGCACTACCTATCTAGTCATTTTTCATATCATCCAATATGCGTTCATGCAATTGCCTTTGCCGAAACAAAGGTGGGACGGCATTGCCAACCTGCTTCATCTCGAAGATTTGCTTCCATAGAAGTGAAAAGTATCGGGGAAGGACTGGATTCTCGCCGCCTCTCGCGTGGTGATGGCTCGATTGAGGTAAGGATGAGTGAATTCCCCAGAAGAGGGCGTATCATACCGTGTCGTTATCGTCTTGGCGATACCATCCTTCTTCATTCGGCACCAGGTACCGCTGTAGATAGACTTCGTATGATGCTCCTCAGGCGGCATCTCTTTACCGCACTCGGGCGCAATCATCTCCAGTCTTTCAAGCGTAACCTCGCTATGTCGCGTTGCGACACGATTGTATAGTTCATCGGATCCGGCGCGGAGCATGCGCTGATAATCGCTTTGTGGCGCGCTTCGATATCCTGCTCCTCAGTCCCTCACCCGATTCAAGATAGCTCAAATCACTTATGGCATCCTACAGTGGTATGGACGCCGTTTGGCTTTTGGGAGGAAATGGGCTCAGTTGCTGCAAGCTCCAGGATGCACGTGCGACGCCCTATCCTGCGGCACGCCAAAGTCCGCAGCGAACAAGATGTCGCAACTAACGGCACAGCTGATACCGCTGAATAGCTCGACTATCTCGCCCTTAAAGTAACCTCCTTCAGTTGTAAGAAGGTTCGGCACATTCTCTATTACAAAGTATTTGGGCTTTACTCGCTTTACGACCTCGAAGTAGTATCGAAAGAGGAAGTTACGTGGGTCGTTGATGCTTTACGACTGCCCTTTTGCGAAAAGCCCTGACAAGGAGGTCCGCCGATGACGGCGGTAACCTTACCCTCGTAAGGCCCGAAAGGTCTCATCTACGGGGAGCGCCGTGATATCCTCCACTATCATCTTAGTACCAGGACGATTCTTCCTCATATGCTTCGGCGATTGACGGGTCAAACTCGTTTGCCAAGGCAACTTCGAGACCCAGCCATCTCAAAGCCGAGAAAGCCCTCCACACTGCGAACAAATCGATTACGATCGGTTTCATTTAGTTGTTAACTCCCATGCGCTGCATAGCGATATCAAAGTAGTTTTCATCAAGCTCTATGCCGATGAATTTTCTGCCAAGCCCTTCGCGGATACGCCGGAACTGCCGCTTCCCATAAAGGGATCAAGAACAACGTCACCGGGGTCGGTGAGCGTCTTCACAAAGTAGTCCATCAACTCGACGGGCTTTTGAGTCGGATGCTTGCCGAACTCTTTCTCACTTTTTAGGAATGACTGAAGACTCAAAGAAGTCGTGCAGCGCCTTGCCGTCATTGTTAAACGTGCCGGTCTTGGCGCCGTTAACAAAATAAACCCACGACTCAGTCGAATTAATGAAATGAAGGTTCATATTGCGCGGCATAGGGTTCAACTTGCCAGCTCCAGTGGTCTTGTAATAGAAGCCATGCTTCTGTGCTAAAGCCAATGAGGGTTTCAAGCTTGATCACGGCCATGAATACGATGAGAGCTCCGCCCTTGCGAACGACTACGAGCGGCTTCTCCAAAGAAGTCGTCCATCGATTCGGCCCAGTCGTCAGCGCTTAGGTTATCCCAGCCAGCAGCCCCAAAGTAATTCTCGCGCATGCGCTAAGGTTCGTTGCGCGCTCTGCATGCCGAGATTGTAGGGGCGGATCGGTGAAAAGCAAATCGACGCTGCCGTAAGCAATGCTTTCCATTGAAACCAGGTAATCACCATTGATTAAGCGGACGTCTCCACAGTTGATTTCCGCTCTAAACTCACGGTTGCCGTTAAGAGCAAAAGCAGCAGATATATAATCTTTGTAAGAAAACTTAACGCGCGAGTGGGCAGCTGAACCATTCTGCCACCTCTTAACGTCATCCCAGTCAAATCTCCACTGTCTGCCAATCTTAACCGCAGGGAAATCACGGCTCTTGATCCGGTTGCGAATCGTCTCGGGAGTGACGTCAAAATAGGCAGCGACATCATCCATGCGTGCTAGTTTGTCTTGCATGATAGTACCGCTCCCCAAAAATAACCAAAGATAACACGAAATAACACGATTTCTTATCATATCGGTTCATGACGCGTATGCCAATAGCGATGTGAAATTGATCTGAATTAGTTCCGACTGGCAATCGGCCCTAACCGTCCTTTAGGCAGGAAAAACTAGACATGAGCTCTCGATAGCATCTGTTAGCACAAAGACGACAGAATGCTCCTTTTGCGTATTATGTACCCAGCTTTAACTGAGCCATATCATTTCAGACCCTGAGCGATTATTTGCACAAACCGTTTAGCGCGCTAAGTTATTGGGCTGTGCCCTCGAATATCCTGCCGCCTACTGCGATCGCACGGCATCAAAGGAAATAAGGTTTCGGTCTTTCTGCATCGCAGACTGCATGACGTGCGTTATCCTCCCTAGGCAAAGTGATTTGAGACTTTCGTGACCCACGAAAAACGACTCGATGACCCGAAACCCGTGACCAGATTTGACCCCATGGATTCGCGGCAATTTTTGAGACTGGATGCAAATGAGACGTACTGGAACAAACTGCGGCAAACCAGAACAAACTGGAGATAGTTTTTAACTATTGAGTGGGAATAGAAAATAGCTCTTTGCGAGGGAGGTCAGATGCGGTCCCTCGTTTTTATTTGCGTGCCATGGGTGCTTGTGCACTGTGGTGTATGTGGTACATGCAAACCAGTTACGCAATCTCTCAAGCTGTTTAGCTGGGATAATTGTTTGCTGGTACGTTTTAAAGTGCTTTTCAATTACCGAGCAACGCCATCAATTAATTTCTAATTAATGCTGACCGCACGATTGCTTTTTGCTCGCAAGGGATCGTTCAGGTTGGTACTCAAATTGTACTCACGACGTTTTGAGTATCGATTGGCTAGATGTTCATAGATCGTCGGAAATGGGCGCTGACTTCGGGGTTTCGTTATCGCATATTGCATTTAACCCTAAATAGGGCGCTCTTCATTAGACGTAATGCAAATGAGGACGCTCTGGGCTATGTGCTGTTGGTGCAACACCGTCCAATGCGTGTCTTGGGTGGATGCCCGCCAAGCAGAGCTAGGTTCGTCGTAAGCGGATGCGACGTGGGCGCGGGTTCGTGGCCGTGCACGAAACTATTGGTTTTTACGGGTTCTCGGCGCTTGCGCCGTGGATGGCATGAGCGCGTTGTGGCGCACGGCGCGGATGTAACACACGTTCAACTCGCGCTCGGCGCCTGAAGGAGGCCACAGCCGGCACTTCGTGGGAGTTGTCGTTGAGCGGTGTTATCGTTTCGGGCACGTTCCGTAGCCTCAAGGTACTTTGTGAGCGAAAATGGGACCAAATGAAGCTCGGCATCAGCTTTCGCGACGACGGGGATGGACGCCGTGGGACGTCAGGGGCATCTGATGACAGGCCAGTTGGTTGGATATGCCGAAAAAGACGAACGAGCTGAATGGGAGAGTACGTACAATAAGCCTAAACGGGAGTCATTAGTGAAAGTGTGGATACCATGAGACACGTATTCAAGGCCAAAAAGCTCGGCTGGGGCGATGATAAGACCGAGGGCGTTTGGTCTCGATGCTGACCACTACACCAAAAGAAGAGCTGAGGACGGGTTCAAGCCTTATCGAGGTTACTCAGAGAGTTATGACTACACTGGGTACGAGTATGATGGGGAACGCTATCACCATTACACCTACCTTGGTGAATTCGAGGATGATGATATGCCTACCAGTGATGCCGACCTTTGGAATCGAAAATAGGCATTTTCCTTCCATATAGCCATCAGTAGCCCCGCGCTTTGCTGTTGATTGCTTTTCGCTCTCCCCTATTAAAGAACAGTGCGGAGCAACGAGAAGCGCGCTTCCTTTGTGTTGTGGCTGATGGCCTTGTGGTAGTTCCAGCATGTTTGATGCGCATATTGGCGAGCCGGTACATGGCATCGCGGCTGATGCGCAGCATCGCGCACGCCTCGTCGGCGCGAATATCGCGTTGGTCGATGCGATGAGTCTCACCTGGCTCCTGCTAATGCTCTTGGTCATGGTCGTCCTCGAGCCTCCTCGTCTCGAGGCTCCCTCGCGTGCCCGGCCGCGGGCGGCTCCCCGGGCGGTCGCCGCCGCGTCATTTCCTGCCGCTCCTCGACCCGATGTGAGGCGTCCACGGACGCCCTCGACACCAGGAGCTTCCTGCCGAGCCTGTAGGGTCGATCTCCCCGACCAGATGAGGTCGTACGCCTTGCTCCGGCTCGCCTCATGTACTCCCTGCATCTCGATCACCGTTATCCACTCGTCGCGGCCCCGGTTGCCCTCGGGCGCGGCGCATTTCGTCGCGTGCGCCATGGTTGCATCCAATCTTCCGCGCGATGCGCCTGCGCGGTCCCGTGTGCGTTTTTCGTCTGTCGCGACGATTGAACCGCCTGATGGCGATTAGTGCGCACGGCGGGGAGCGGAGACGGGTCGAGGTGGGTCGAGCTGGTCGGGCCTTCACAAAACGGCCGCGAGTTGCGCGCCTTGGCCCTCAGCCAAGTCCCCCGAGCAAAAAGGCGCCCATGCGGGCGCCTGCCCTAGGATCGAGGTTCGTTCGGTCGTGGTCGGAATGCACGTCTTCCGCGGTGCTGTCGTCCGGGGTCCGGCATCTGTCGTTCGCCTCTTCTGTCGTGTTTGATGTTGCGTTATGCGAGCGACCTTTCGCGGGCCTGCCGGCCTGTTGCCCCAGGTGCACCGGTAAAGTGGTACCCATCCGTTGGGACACGGCCTGTTGCGGTTATCATTTCGGACGAGCGGAAGCAGACGAACGGCGCGAGAATTCGTGCCGAATTCAAGTTTGCTAATACTGGCTTTTTGAATCGGGGCAAGTTTGGAATCGTCTCATTGCCGGCAGCTCTTTAGTCCAATCGCGAAATAACTGTCTTCAATGCGGCTTTAGTAGGCCTCTGAGGCTTCTTCGTAATCTCGGACATAGGGATTCGCACTCGAGAGCGACGGCATTCGGGAAGATCTCAATCACCGTTTCCCCTTGCAGCTCAACCTCACCGCGCCGCCCATCCCGAATAGCCACCTGAAAAAGTTGGCGACGGCATCACGCTGACGCAGGCGTATCCGATGGCTTTTCTTTCGTCGTTCTCATCGATGTGGCAGAACTCGAGGTTGTGGTCGAACCTTTCGTAAACGTACTTTGGCATGAGTGCCGGATACTTCTAGGAACAGCTTTCGACGGTGCCGGGTCAGAACATGACATCCTCCGTCGAGTTCGCGCGGTTGCGCGGGATCGCGGATAGCCCGAGGGCTGAACGGCGGCATACTGCTGCGCGGCGGAGTGGGTTGAGGCCGCGGAAAGGCTCTTCTTGCCATTCCGCAGCATCAATGGCCCAGGCGCATCGGGCGTTCAATCTACCTGTATAATGGCGGCATGTTGTTCGAGCAGGAGTTCTTCTTATGGAGCAGGTACTATCTGGCCTGAGCGGTGCCGTCCAGGGCGTTCACCCTTCGTTATCTACCTTTGCGGGCATTAACGCCCTCGTTCATTCTCTTCTCGATCGACTACGCGATAGCCCGTCACAACCAGGACGAGATACCGGTCTCATGGACGGCAGGATCTTTGACCCCTGTTCGCCGTAGCAGGCGGCGCCTGAGGGATGCTCCTTGCCCTTATGCTTTTCACCGGGAACCACATGAACAAGCGCAACATCGCCTGGTGGTTCAGTGCCATAGTATTCTTGATTGTGTGGGTGCTTGTCGTGCTCGTTTGGGCTGCGTCATCGTCGTCGATCTGGAGCGGGCGCTTCGTTCAACGCGTCCGTCGTCGTCGCTCTCGGCGCATACCTTCTCGCCATCAACGTCATCACGTTCGCCGTCTTCTGCCTGGACAGAAGAGACGATTGGTCGCGGCAGCAGGTTCCCGAAAGCCACATTGCTTGGTCTCTCGCTCGCGGGAGGGGCCCTGGCGGTATCGTTGGGATGCGCGTCGCCCACCATAAGACCTCCAGCGGTATTTCGCGGCGGGGCTGCCTGCCTTCATCATCCCTGCACATCGCGCTGTTTCTTCTTGCCCACGGCGCCGGGCTTGTTTAGGGGACCCTGAATGGAAGCTCTGACAACATGCTGATGACCCTATTTCCCGCTTTCGCTTTTCTCGGCATCGTACTGTTCGCATGCGATAGGGCGGAGATAAGCGGAAGATCGAGCTCGAGAAGGTCAAGGCAAAAGCCGAGTGGGACCGCGCGAGCGAGTGTTTCAGGGACGATGTGACCCAGAGGGTTCGAGGGGATCGTCGAGGCTGTGGGTCGATCCGTGAAAAAGGCTCGAGGTCCTTTCCGTGGACGGGCACAAGGCTTTACGGAACCGTCGCTTCGCTCAGCGGCATCAGTTCGTGGAAGTTCGTGATCGACTTCGACTACGAGGGCCACCCTTACGAGCGACTACACCGTAGCGAGCTCTAACGACGACTCGGGCATAGCCGAACGCGTGGCAGGCCTGATCGCCAGGGCGATTAAGACCTGGACGCCGACGGACCGCATGGTGCGCGCGGCTTTCGCTCCCCCATTGCGGTGCGCCAAGGCGACCGGTGACGCAGCGTTCTGCTCTTCCTGCGGAGCTGCCGCCACGTGCCGAAGAGACCGTAGCTGGGTTTGCCGGGGTATCTGACGGCGGGGCGAGCTGAGCGTCTCCGAAGAAGCTCCCCATTGGGGGCGCTTCTCAGGGTTCTGGTTTCTTCCTTTGGGGCATTTCCTTTTCGCGCTCCGACGATCGCTGCGGCATCTTCGGCGGTTATCTCCTCGAGCGTAAAGCAGGGCAGAATCAGCTATCGCTATTCCGCCCCGCAAACCCGAGGGTTTCCAACTGGAGCCTATTTTGCAGCTAGTGACATTTATCAACCCTCTGCGCGTGACAGACTCCATTGTCGGTAAACGCTCCGCCAAGGGCCGATCAGCCTCTCTGACGAGCTTCTGCGCGTCTCCTTCAGTATGCCTTCTTGAAAATCGGACCATTTGCCGAAGAATTTCTCGTCCGTCGCGGTGGCCGCATGCTCCGCGTATTTGATCGCCGTGAGCTCCATGGTGCAGATGTAGTCTGCCGCCTGTGAAAGCCGGTACTCGGAGGGCTGCGCCGACCGGTGAACGACGGCGTCCTTCGACAGCGCGTACTCGACCGCGCGATGGAGGGACTCGGCGATGGAGTGCTGGCCGTTGTCGTAGTCAGACCTTGACCATATCGTGGGGATTGCGGCTCCGCGAGGTTGTCGAACAGGAAGTTCACGAGGTCCCTCCGCATCGTCCCCGCGAGCTTGTCGTCGAGCAGACGAACTGTTTGGTCGCGTATGCGAAGGTATGGTACTTCACGGGCATGTGGCGGAAGAAGACTCGGAACGAGCCGAGCAGCATCTGCGCGTTCTCAGATCGAGTCCGAGTACTGGTCCTTGCCGTTCGCGAGCGGCGACGCATGGAAGGGTATGTCCGGGAGCCCTTTTGGCGCGAAGGGCGCCCTCATATGTCGCGATCGAATCCGCGATGCTCTCCAGATTGGTTGTGCATGACGACGGTAAGCAGGTAGTGGCGGTCGGAAGGTCGTCGCTTCCCGACTCGTCGACGAAGATGCTGAGTTCTCGCATTGTTCTCCTGGATAAGAAAAAGCCGGGGAAAAACGTCCCCGGCACTTGGAAAGCTCTTCCTAACGGAAAACCAATTACTTTATATCATGTACTGTCTGAAAAACTCAAGGGAGCTCGAAGCGTTTCAGGACGTCAGTGGAATCTCAAAGCCCGTTCGTCAACTCACAGGCAAGCCACCTGAGACTATTCACTTTGCCTACCGATGGCGAAGACATGCGACCTGCGGTTTTTGCGAACGGCGCGAAAGCCGCCCGCGCTGATTCACCTGCGATTGCAGCTGGCGGCTTGCAGGCCAAAGGGCGGTTGAGTTTCAAAACGGGCGTTTTCGGCGCTAGCGAGCATCCAAAGGCGGTCCACTGAGCCCTTTGAGACAAAAACAAAACTCAACCCCCTGAGTTTGAAATGAGTTTTTGAAGTTGTCCCAGCTTTGTCCCCGAAGCCGGCGAAACGCGACATCGCGTCATTCAGCGGCACTCGGTTTGAGACGGCACCGAGAAACTGGGTGCAACTGGAGTGACGGGACAGCAGAACCAGAACCATCGAGTGGGAGTAGTAAAAATACGTGCAATACACGTGCATGACGGGATAGACAGCACCCACGGCGCACTGCATCATGGGTGCTGTCTATGTGTATGGGAGCGGGTCACGGCGCATTCCGGTCGCCACGTGACGGATATCCGTCACGCTATGACGGATTCCAGGAACATACCGCCTGCCGCGCGTACAATCGCCGCATTGCGCACACACGAGGCAGGGAGGTCCGCATGGAGACGGTCAACGTCACCGTACGCATGGAGAGGAAGACGAGGGACGACGCGGCGAAGCTCTTCTCGGAGCTCGGCAGGCACGACCCAGGCGATCAACATGTTCTCAAGCAGGCCGTGAGGGAGCAGGGAATCCCCTTCGAGGTTACCGCAAGGCCTGCAATTGAATACGACAGCGAGAACATGGAGAAGTAAGCCCACCTGCCCATCATGTCGTCCGCCGCAGCGCCCTTCCAGTCGGGTCAGCCGCCATCTCAGGGCTGCATACTTTTGATAGGTCAGTATAGTAAATACGCTATACTTTCGGTATGGCTAAAATCGATGACATATACGAGGCGGTAGACGACTTCGGCCTAATCACTTCTGCCGGGCAGCCGAGCTCGCAGCATGTCCAGGGCGGAGATGGTCCAGCAAGAAAAAGCTGGGAAGCTCAGTGCGCGTCGCGCGCGGCGTGTACCGCATGCCCATTTGGCCATCGCAGCCGCAGGCGCCCTATGCCATCGCCGTGAAGGCGGCGGTGAAAGATGCCTTCCTCTGCGGAGAGTCGGTTGTGGCGCTACTGGGGCTGGCGCCGACGGACCCCTACTAAAAATGCGTCTCGCGTCGCCGAGGCGCTGCCGGCTCAATCTGGGCCCCGGGGTGACCTTGGAGCGAATGGGCGGGACGGTCCCCGTCTACCTGGAGGGCATCGCCTGCCAGCCCTTGCCGGCCGCCATCGCGGCAGCCTCGAAGACCATGAGGGGTCGATAGGGCTATCGAGGCCGCATGCGAGCGCTCGCGCGCAGCTACATAACCAAAGAGGAGGAAGAGCGGATCAAGGAGGAGTAACCCGATGAAGAGCCCAACAGCATGCGCCATCTCGACGACGCGATACGCAGGCTCTGCGCCTGCGCGCCCCAGGACTTTGTGAGGGCGCGCACCGTGATGGCGAACGCGATCGTGGCGAGCATGCTCCCCCGACGGGGTCGTCAGGGCGGCAGCGCGCTCAAGATGCGCTTCGGCGAGGAGAACACGCGATTCACCACGGACCTAGACACCGCCACGGCGACCGATCCTGCAGCCTACGCCGCCCAGCTCGACTCGAGACTCCGCTCCGGCTGGAGGGGTTCTCCCGGCCGCGTGGTGAAAAGGACCCGCCTCGCCCGATGGGATTCCCGAGCAGTACGTCACGCAGCCGTGATGACGTACTGCTGGACCACCGGGAAACCCGGTGCACGGTGCCGCTCGAGGTCGGCCACAACGAGATGAGGCGACGCCGACGCGCCAGACTGGGCCGAGCTGACGGACGCCGGCGAGCTCTTCGAGACGATGGGGTTCCCCGCGCCCGGCAGAGCTCCCTCATGCCGCTCGACCACCAGGTCGCCCAGAAGCTCCACGCCGTCTCCGGCCCGGGCGATCGGGCCCGCGATCTCATCGACCTCCAGCTGATCGACGCCAGAGCCGAGGTCGACCTTACGGCTGCGGGGCCAGCCTCGCCGGAGCGCTTTCTCCTACAGGCGGGCGCAGCCTGGCTGCCGGCCATTGCCAAGCCAAAAAGGGATGGGATGAGATGTACGTCCCTCGCAGAGGGCTCTGCCCGTGCTCCAAGATGTTGACGAGACGATTCGGTGGGCCAATGAATTCGTCGCCAGGATCGAAGACGCCCGGTAGAGCTCAGGCGGAAGTGGACGGGCGGCGCCGGCCTGGGGAAAGCGCGCAGTAGGAACGGGGCCTGTCTACTGCTTCTCTTGCCATGCAATCAAAAACACCTTGAGAACCCACTCGCCAGCTTTCGTGACCCACTGTGACCTACGAAATAGCATCCGATGACCCTGAAAAGCCGTGACCCAGATTTGACCCCATGGAATTTCGTCAATTTTTGAGACTGAGCGTAAATAGGACAAACTGGAGAGAGGTTTTTGCTATTGAAGATGTATCTGAGAAGGTCCTGGAACAAACTGAGAACCTCAAGGCAGAATCGAACTGCAGCTTAGAAGCGATGAAATGGTCAAAACAGGCAACATCTGATTTGCAACGTCGAACAGCATAGCTAAGGACTATCAAATGGTTGATTTTTAAAAAGATGGCAGCATCGCAGAACCCTACGCTGCGCATAAAGCCTGATGAGATTTTCGATAGGCTGCCGAAACCCCAATCCTTTGATGATTTACATAGCAGCCAGGCTGAGGTACTTGATGCATGGTTTGCTAACAGAAAAACGAAAGACACCGTTATCAAGCTTAATACGGAGGTGGCAAAACCCTTATAGGCCTGTGATTGCCCTCTCTAGTGCACGAGAGCTAAAACGTGGAGCATTGCACCTTGTCGACAACAAACAGCTTGTCCATCAAGTGTGCGAACAAGGCAAGGACACTTGGAATACCCGCTTCCGAATATAACGGAAGAGGATCGCTTACTGCGGATTTCAGAAATGGCTCAACGATTCTCGTTGCCCATTATCAAAGCCCTCTTTAACGGCAAGTCCTCCTTCGGCTTTGGAAGGAGGACCCGAAGCCGAGGAGTTTCAGTAATCATCATAGATGATGCGCACTCTTCCTTTGACTCGGTTCGAAGCGCATTCACGGTGGAGGTAAATGCATCGGATGCGCCTCGCTTATATCAAGAAGTTGCGACGCTCTTTCGCTCAAGCTTTGATGATATCGATAGGGTGTCAACTTCGACGATTTTGTTTCTGGGACTCGCACAGCTGGCGAAGAGGTGCTGGAGGTCCCATTCTGGGCGTGGAAAGCATCGACGAAGGTCGCCCGAAGCATTTCTGATTTCGCAGCGTCAAATGAAAAAGGCACGCTTACGGCAAACTCTATAAGCTTTTGGGCTGGGATCTCATCAAAGACGATCTCAAGTACTGTCTTGCAACGCTGAGTCGCGACAGATTCTCATTACTCCAATTCTTCCCCTAGGAGAAGTTTCCGACATTCGAAGAAGCACCTAGAAGAGTGTACATGTCTGCAACGTTTGCTGACGAAAGTGCAATCGTTAGATCTTTTGGATGCAAGAAAGATGACATCAACGTCATCTCCCCAAAACACTTGCTGGTGTAGGGCGGAGGATGGTTCTCGAGATTGAAAAAGAAGAGCTTCGAACCGCGCTCGTCGAGAAATGATTGCCCTTGCAGAAAGACAAAAAGGGCATCGTGGTCCTCGAACCGAGTTTTGCAACTGCAGAGCAATGGGAACAATTGGGAATCCCACTGTAAAAAGGAAGCGAGGTTGTTCAGGCCGAAACGCCCTGAAGGTAGCAAGCTGGACACACCAATTGTATTTGCAAATCGTATAACGGTATTGACTTGCCAGGCGATGCATGCCGTGAGCGCTTGTCGTCTCAGGTATCCCCTAGGGGATGTCCGATCACCATAAATTGATGTCGAAAATCCTGAGTCCATAGCAAAGTCTATGCCCGCTCAATCGCCCAAAACATTGAGCAAGCAATGGGCAGAGGTACAAGGGGTTCGGGTGATTACTGTGTCGTTGCTGATTGATTCGATCTGCGAGTGGGTTAATGACAACCGCCATGCTGTGTTCTTGACCCTACAACAAGAGCCCAAATCGAATGCGGGCAAGGCATTATGAACGAAGTAAAGTCAGCAAAAGACTTCGTTGAGGTTATCGACCAGGGAGTCAATGACGACCCTGATTTTGCAGCCTATTTGTCAAGCTAAGTGTGGCAGATAAGGTCAACGATTTTTGAGTTTATTGACGACAGCATGCCTGAAGATTTTGCTCTCTGTGAAAGAAAAGCGCCAAAACGAATGGCGCAAAGGCAGGGAGTGGTCGAGCTGTCGAGCTCGAAACAATTTACGAATAGTGAAAATATAGACAATTCGAGTAGGGGGGCTTGTCCTCCGCCTGGCAGCTCAAATTGCCTATTCGGATGACGATGTAGAGACTTCCAGAGAGCTACAAACTCGCGCAAACGGGCTCAACCGTTCACCTCTGCTTACCCATGTTCTCTAGCTCAGACTCTGACGTTAGCTTGCAAGCAAGAAAGATAATTGAATTCATTTCGACCAAACTCGAAAAAGCAGCGATGTGTCGACGAAATTCGACACAGACTTGAAATCCTTTATCGAGCAATGCGATTCAAAAGAATTCGAATCAAAACTGAGCTGCTGGGGAAATACCTTGAAAATGCTAGCTCGAAACGTTACGACGATAACGGTGACGGACCCGACGTTGCCCGGATTTTTGAAGAAGAGGATATTGCTTTTTGCCTCTGAGTAACGAAAAACTTTCGGATAATCCGCTCACGAAACAAGAACGGGACAGCTTCAGGTCGCAAAAGAGTGGTTACGAGCTCAGTATCCAAAAATGAATTGTTTTGCAGTCATCTGTTCATCCAAATAATTTGGCATACAAGAATGCAAGTGCAGAATCAGCATTAGTGCTTACGCTTAATGCTTTAACGGGCTTGTAAAAATCGATTGGTCGATTGATTGACGATCCCAAGTCAGTGGAACGCTTAATGAGAGAGGTCGATTGGCGGAATGCGAGACGCTAATCGACCAGCACAACCTTCGCCCTGACCAGATCCTTGATACCAGGGTTGAAACATTCACTAGCTAGGAACAAGGTAGACTCGTGGTGGATTCCTCGCCAAAACCGACCGTATTAAAAGCGCTCGAGATGTTTTTCCAATCTTGGTCGTCACAACGGCTGATCTTAGTTTTCAGAAGACAACTGCTGGATAACGGATGCACGGAAGTTTTGGCGGCATCCATCCATGCCAACATCCTCGAGTTCATGCAGGAAGGGAGGATCTTTTAGGGGTTTGTAGAGCTCTCTACCTTGCCCCCCTTGACATGCATAGCGCCCGTGCGACTATTCGGTACTGCTCGCAGCTTGCCGTGACCACTGTGACCCGCAAAATTGCTACAGGTGGCCTGAAAAGTCCGTGACCCAAATTTGACCACATGGATTCGCGGCAAATTTTGAGACTGATGTAAATGGGACGAACTGGAGCAAACTGCGGCAAAACTGAGATAGTTTTTCGACTATTGGTGGGAGTGACGGAAAGCCGCCCGAAGTGCGCATTTCCAGCTACAGCATAGCAAAGCCCTCTGTCGAATTGTGCTGACAGAGGGTTTTTCTTTAGCGCATACGCCTTTCTAGGCTGGTTTAGCCTACAGGTTCTCCCGATTGCGTCGTTAAGACGGTCTACCAGATAATCGTCGAAGCAGGCATATTCGACTCGAGGATCCTCATCGATGGACCAGGACATAACTTCGCCCGTGTTCACGTCGATGCAATACAACCATTCGTCGCAGTTCTCGATAACGAGAAGGCTGTCGGGAAGACCGTCCTCACGATACTCGAGGGTCTCTTCCAAAAGAGATGCTCCCATCAAACCCGACCCCAAGAATCTCAAAGCCAATTCCGCCGTGGCTATAAATGTTGAGGGTACTCGAGGAACTGCTCGGGGACGATGAACCCAAAGCTTTTTCCTCTGCTCGGCAAGCATCTCCTGGGTCGGTGCGACTTTGGTAAAAGAGCCCTGTCCCCAAGTCGGGTCATCAAGTCGTTGATTCTGCCGTTCATTACTTTCCTTTTTAGGTGTTGCTGGGCGCGCCACTTCCAATAGGCGCTCCGGGAAGTTGTTGTACCTGTTTCACGAGGTCAGGGTTGTTCCTGAAGCTGTTGCCTCTACCCACGAGCCGTGCAGGTCCGCTTGTACTCTCGGTGGGTAACCTCCCGAACCTCAGCCATCGGACCGCCTCTTGCTGCAAGATGTGATGCAACCGGACAGGCTGCCATCGTTTCCGATTGGAGCATCGCCGTCCATCATACGCTGCAGATTTGTCCTTTTCGTCTTGGAATCATAGTAACCGAAGTCGATGTCGTTGCGCTGGTAAACCCTGCGGCTCACGTCGCACCTCACCTCCGACGGTGACGGTTCCCTCGTACCAAACCCGCGTGAAGATCTTCGTCTTGCCCGACCCGGAGGTGTAGCCGAACCCGCCGTGCTCGCCGGTACCCATCACGCCACCTCCCCGTGCGCGCGGGAGATCTCGCTGTCGAACTGGACGATCTCGATACCCATGTCGCGGTACCTGCCGAAGACCTCCTCGGGGCGCGCTGCCGTAGACGACGATGGCCTTAGGGCAAAAGGCGCCCTGACGACCACGGCGAGACCTTCCTCGAAGAAGCGCCCTGTCCTCGGCGGACTGCACAGCGCCCACCGTGCCAACCGCGATGACGCTGCCCTTGAATGCCCCGTCGCAGCAGACGCGGTAGGTGCGGCGGTCGCCCCAGCGCACGTTGAGGCGGCTGCGCAAGCGCGTCCACGAGCTCGAGCAGGAGAACGAGTTCCTAAAAAGCGAGCGCCTTTTCGCCGCGACCAAGCAGGTAGACAGGTACCGCCTGATGAGGGCGGAGAAGGACAGCTACCCCGTGAAGATGATGGCGAGAGTGCTGGAGGTGTCGAGGTCGGGCTTCTGCAGCTGGCTGGCCAAGGGCGAGCCGGACGACCCGTGGGCCGGGCTGAGGGCCGAGGTGAAGCGCGTGTGGCTGGAATCGGACCGCACCTTCGGCGCCAGGTTCGTGCTGGCGTTCCTGCCCGAGGAGTTCGCCGGCACGACGCTGTACCGCGTGAGGAAATGCATGAAGGAGCTGGGCATACGGGGGAATCGCCCCGAACTCCAAGAAGAGGGCCACGATCCCCGACGAGGACGCTCCGGCCAGGCCCGATTTGATAAAGCGCGACTTCACGAGCCCGCTGCCCACCTGCAAGCTCGTGGGCGACATCACCTACCTCAGGACCAGGGAGGGCTGGCTCTACCTGGCCACCGTGATAGACCTGTGCACGAGGATGGTGGTCGGCTGGGCGATGTCGGAGCGCATGACCGCAGGCATCGTGGTCGAGGCGCTCGAACGCGCCTGGCGGCGCGGCTACGTCGCCGGCAACGCGATCTTCCATTCCGACCGCGGGTCGCAGTACACCAGCAGGATCCTGGCCCGCTGGGCCGACGAGCACGACGTGAGGCTCTCGGTCGGGCGCACCGGCAGCTGCCATGGCAACGCGGTCGCGGAGTCGTTCTTCGGCACGCTGAAGAACGAGATGTACAGCCTGCGCACGTGGGCGACGCGCGAGGATGCGCGCAACGGCGTGATCGACTACATCGAGCGCCGATACAACCGCAACCGCCCCCACTCCACGATCGGCTACCAGGTCCCCGCGAAGGCGATGGACGCCTTCTTCGAGAGGACGAAGCCGGCTGCGAAAGCGCCGTCGACCGGCACGGATGCGAGGGAAGATGGCAGCTTAGAAAGGAGCGGCGTTTTGTGTCCGAAATCTTGACACAGCCTCAGTTGTGCTGGTGCGCCATGCCTCGCCTTTCTCCCGATTTCGATAACGACCTGGACAGCCGTCATTGTACGGGAGGGGCGAGGCGTGCGCGCAGCGCCAGGTCCTCCACCCGCATGCGGGTGGTTTTCTGCCTCGCGCTTCGCGCAGAGGCCAGGGTTTGGACCCTAAAAGAAAGCCCGCACATGTGCGGGAGCAAACTGTCCAAGGGCAGCACACGGGACGCGTTTTTCAGCACCGCTGCTGAGCAAGCGACCGATCGCATAAAAAGCAAAAAGGGACTGTCCCCATTTATGTAGAATCCGACCAGGAGACTCTTCTGGTCGGATTTTTGGAGGGGCTGAAGTTGGACGGTTGGCTACGCGGTAATCGTGTCGGCAGCCACGAAAACCGCTGGCGGCGGCGAAGCCCCTGCGCGGTGCCGCCGATGATGTGCATCGGGTAGTTCGTGTGGTACATGGACCCGTTGTCCGAACCGACGGCGTACAGGCCGGAAAATGGGCTCGCCGGTCTCGTCGCTGAGCACCTGCATCTTGTCGTTGGTCAGCGGGCCTCCCTCGGTGCCGTACGCGGACGGGGCGATCTTCGCCGCATAGTATGGAGCCTCGAGAACGGGGATGACGAACTCGCCGGTCAGACCGAAACGGGGTCGGGCTCGCCGTCGGCGATGGCGTTGTAGTGCTCGACCGACGCCTTCAGCGCATCGGCGGGAACGCCCATCTTCTCTGCAAGTTCGTCCAAAGTCTGGGCGGACACGATGGAATCGTACGACTCGATTTCCTGCATCAGGTCGCCTTCGGTCATACCGGTAACGTAGTCGACCTGGCCCATCTCGGCAAAAAGCGTTCACGTAGGGCGCGTCGGCCACAGCCCACGCCGTCTTTTGGTTTGCGCACGGAAAGGTTGCGGAAGGCCGTCCGGCTGGTTATGGTTTCGGCCTCGTTTAAGGAAGCGCTCACCCTTTTTCGTTCACCGAAAGCGTTGCGTCCCAGCAGAATACCATGTTCGCGATGTCGTTGAACCCTGTTGCCCTTCTACGGCGCCGAAGGTGTACATCATCGGCGGACTGCCCGTGCATCCCGCCGCCAGCGGAAAGGCCCATGTTCACGCCCGTGCCCATGCGGCCGCCCATGCCCACGATGACGATCTCGCCCTCGTCGGCGCCAACGTACTGCTTCATCATGTCGGGGTTGTCGGCAAAAGCCGCCCGTCGCCAGCACCACGGCCTTGGCGTTCACCTGGATGAGTGCCCTCGCCGCCCTCGGCCAAAAGCCCGGTCACGGTGCCGTCCTGCATCACGAGCTCGGACGCAGTGACGCCAGTGCGCAGCTCAAGGTTCGGCATGGTGTCGCCGTAGTCCCACAGCGGCTGAAGCACGCCTCGCCCATGTGCAGGAAGTTCCCTCGTCGTCGAAGCACACGCTGCCCCAGTAGGTGTCCTCGCTGATGGGGCTGTACTGTAGCTTCGCGCCATGGTCGATGGCCCAGTCGGTAGCGGGGCCGCTGTTCGCCAGATACATGGACAGCACGTCGGGCGACGCTCCCCACGACTGGAACTCCATGTAGTCGTGATACAGCTGGTCGAGCTTCAGGTCCAGCCCTGCTCGCGCATGGCGTAGCCGCCGATGGTGGCAATGCCCTCCGTAATGGCCGATGCGCCCCTCGAACCAGGTACTGCTCCAGCCACAGCACGTTGGCCCTGTTCTCGGCGGCGCGCACGGCTGCATAGGTTCCCGCGGTGCCGGAGCCCACGACCACCACGTCGACGTCCACGGTCTCGACGATGTTGGCGGCGGGCGCCGAGCACCCTGCAAGCGCGGCGAAGGCCCCTGCGCCGGCCACGCCGGCTGCTGCCAGGAAGTTTCTGCGGGTCATGTCCATACGGGTCCTTTCTTCGATAGAACAAAAAGAATGCCCGGTTCGCCGAACTGAGCCGGGCACAGGGTTTCGGCATGCCTTACTGCTGGGCGACGTGCTTGCCGGCCAGGTAGCCGTAGGTGAGCGCCGCGCCGTGGCTTGCGCCGGACAGGCTGAAGGGGTAGTCGTCCACGAAGCGGCCGCCCTGCGTGTTGCCCACAGCGTACAGGCCAGCAATGGGACGCAGGTCGTCGTCGAGCACCTGGGCGTTGTCGTTCGTGACCAGGCCGCCCATGGTCACCAGAAGGCGCATGCAGCTGACGTCGTCAACGGAGGTGTGCTCAGCGTGTCGTAGGGTGATGGCCTTGAACGGAGGCGTGGCAATGGCGTGCATTTTCTCGGCCGCCTTGCCGAAGTCGTCGTCGTGGCCCTTCGCGCACAGCTCGTTGTAGCGCTCCACGCTGGCCACGAACTCCTGCGCATCCTCGCCGGTAAATCCCAGCTGAGCGGCCAGGTCTTCCAGCGTGTCCGCTTCGGCCGAGAACATTTCGCCGTCGCTGCGGATGTAGCCCAGCATCGTTTCCACTGGGTAGTAATCTTCAGCCGTGGCGTCCACAAAATCTGGAACACCTTGCTGCCCGGCTGGTTTACCATCACCTTGGCGATGTTGGTCATGCTCAGATCCTCGTTGCAGAAGCGCTGGCCGCGCTCGTTCAGCTCGAGGAAGAACTCGGCGCCGAACTGGAAGATGTGCGCCATGACGGCGTGGGGCGCCACGTCCACGTGACCGCCCGCGGCAATGCCCAAGCGCTGGCCGTCGCCCATGCTGGCGTGGTTGCCGTTCATGTCCGATGGCCTCGTGCGAGAACAGGTACTTGTCCTTGTTGGCGTACACCCAGGGCGCGTACCGCTTCAGCATGTCGTCGTTGAAGCAGTAGTCGCCGGTTGCCAGCACCACGCCCTTGGCGGCCACGTAGCGCGTGTACGACCCGTCGGCCAGATTCTGGCACACGGCGCCGGTCACGCGGCCGTCGGCCACGTCCAGCTGCACCACGGGCAGATCGAAGAGGGTCTGCGCGTTGCCCTGTGTCCAGGGCCTTCTGGATATTCGCCTCGAGGATGGGACGATGCGTCTCGTTGCCGCCGCCCACGCAGCAGCAGCCGGAGAAGTTGCGCTCGTGGTCGATGCCGAAGCGGTACGGCGCGGCCATGGCGTCGGCGTACAGGTAAATCTGCTCCGGGTCTTCGGGGCGTTCGTCTTCCGGGCCCACCATCAGCAGGCCGTCGTAGGCGCCCACGTACCACTCGAAGGCTCTCGCCGCAGTTGGCCAGCCACTTGTTGATGACGCGATAGTCGCCGCGGTGCGCCATCTGGATCATGAGCTCGTTGGCGATCTCGGTGGGATCGATGTCCTCCACGCCCAGCTGGCGGGCGGTATCGCAGTTGAACGCAGCGAACATGCTGGAGCGGCAGTTGGGGCACGCTGGTCTTTTTCCACGCCGACCACCTTCGTGCCGGACTCGGCAGCCGCACGCAGCGCCGCCACGCCCGAAACGCCCAGGCGCACACCACCACGTCGCAGTCCACCGTGTCGGCAATCAGGCTCTCGTCAATGGTATCAGGCCCTTCGACGGCGGCCTCCTTGCTTTCCTCTTCGGTTCTCTGCTTCGGGCTGCAGCCAGCGCTGCGCCTGCCGCCAGGACGCCCGCAGCGGCCCCAAGACCCAGAAAGCCCTCGCGTCATCTTGTTCGCAGTCATGGTTTCTCCTCCATGTGCTGTGCCCCGCATTGCCGAGGGCGTTTGACTGGAGAAGGATTCTAGGGCGTTAAGACCGCCGAAAAAAGACGCGAAACGTACGCTATTGCAGAAAAATTGCCGTACATACGAATCGGGTGCAGGCGTTTTATCTGGGGTTTTGCAATAAGGTTGTGAAAGCCCGCCGAAGCCCAAACCCAGTCTGAGGCTCAGGCGTCCGCTGCGTCCTCGACCAGCGAGATAAGCTCCTGACGCGAGTGCACCCGCATTTGGCGTAGACTTTCTGCAAATAGGACTTTACCGTGTTCTCGCTGAGCACCAGCTTCTCGGCAATGAACGGAACGCTTCGGCCGGTTGCGGCAAGCTCGAACACGTCTTGCTCCCCTGGCGCGTGAGCCCCTGCGGTCTGTGCGACCGATCGAATCTTCCTCCGAAAGCGCAAAGGGCCGGCATCGTCGCTTGCTGCGGCGGGCTGCTCGGGGCTGACCAGCTGGTCGACGCCGCGGTCGCCCATGCGCAGATGGTCGCCAACGCGAACACCAGGGCAAGGCCCGCGATGAAGGTGCGGTCGGCAACGTTCAGCCCTCAAAAAGCGCGAAGGCCACGGGACGATGGCCCCGGACGAAAGCACGACGCCCATGACGCCGAACACTCGCAGGGGCGCAAACACCCGGGACTTGGCAACCAGCACCGCCACGTAATAAGGCCAGGTTGTTCGCGAGCGCATATGCGACGCTCGACAGCAGGTAGCCCTGGTATACAAGCCGATCGGACAGAAGCAGCAGGACCAGCGAGGCCACGATGAGGCTTTTGAAATGAGCTTCACAGCGGAAGATCACGTTGGTGTCGCTGGTGAACAGCGACAGGTACGCCAGAAGCGCAAACGCAACGATGGAGGTGATTTCCGGGCACATGAGGGCTTTGCGACGTCCTGCATTGCCGTGATGTTTTGCGTGATGGCGGTCGAAAGGCCCGCCAAGAAGAGCCCGCAGAGCGTTCCCCAAAGAATCTTGAAGTCCACGCAAGCTCGGCGCTTTGCGGTTTCGTTTCGGACGAGCCCAGCGTCTCGTCCAGATATTTGATGCAGAACAGCGCGGCGAGCAGCGTTATAACGCACGCGAACGGCCATGCGTCGATCGCGTTCAGAGCCAGGGAACCCACCGTGAAGATTGCGAGCCCCGCGACGATGGCCAGCGCAAGCTCGATCGAGGAAACCCTCGAGCAGCAGCTCCAGCAGGAAAAAGAGCGAAACGCGTTACCAATGGAATAGGCGCAGAAGCTTGCCAGGGAAAGCGCGGGCGCGGTCCAAAGCGCCAGAAGCCCCAGCGCCGCCACGAAGGCGAACAGATGAAGGCGGCTTTGTGCGCACGAAGCGAAAGCGGCCGCCCGCCGAACAGCGCGAACGCAATGGAGACAACGGCCAGCATGGCGACGAACAATATCGAAGGATACAGGCCTGGAAGATACGGCACGCCGCCCATGAACGAGATCATGGCCCAGGCTGGAAAAGGTCGAGAAGGGACAATGCGCACGCGGCAACGCCGATTCGACCCAAGGATTCCTTCGATAGTGAGAGGATTTCATAATGCTTCCGACCGCCGCTCCAACGTTGTGCAAAGTTTGCTCCGTTGCAAGTCTAGCTGGAATCGAACGCGTCCGCACAACAAAAAGGCGGGACAGAGGGAAACGTTCCCTTAGCCCCACGGGAACGATGATTGCCCTTTGGGGAATCGAGCGAGACTTTTGCTCAATCAGGGATTCCCGCGCGCCCTTCTGACAAGAATAGAGCTCCGTGTGTCGGGCCTGGCGGCTTTGGGTACTCCCGTGTGTCGGAGACTTGGCAAGAAAGCGGGCTTCGTGTGTTTGAGCTGTGTCAAGATTTCGGACACAAAACGCCGCTCCCTTTCTAAGCTGCCATCTTCCCTCGCATCCGTGCCGGTCGACGGCGCTTTCCGCAGCCGGCTTCGTCCTCTCGAAGAAGGCGTCCATCGCCTTCGCGGGGACCTGGTAGCCGATCGTGGAGTGGGGGCGGTTGCGGTTGTATCGGCGCTCGATGTAGTCGATCACGCCGTTGCGCGCATCCTCGCGCGTCGCCCACGTGCGCGGGCTGTACATCTCGTTCTTCAGCGTGCCGAAGAACGACTCCGCGATTCGCGTTGCCATGGCAGCTGCCGGTGCGCCCGACCGAGGCCTCACGTCGTGCTCGTCGGCCCAGCAGACAGGATCCCTGCTGGTAGTGCTGCGACGCCGCGGATGCGCCTGCGAGTCATGCGCCCGACATCGCCCAGCCGACCACCATCCTCGTGCACGGGTCTATCACGGTGGCCAGGTAGAGCCAGCCCTCCCTGGTCCTGGAGGTGGGTGATGTCGCCCACGAGCTTGCAGGGTGGGCAGCGGGCTCGTGAAGTCGCGCTTATCAAATCGGGCCTGGCCGAGCGTCTCGTCGGGGATCGTGGCCCTCTTCTTGGAGTTCGGGGCGATTCCCCGTATGCCCAGCTCCTTCATGCATTTCTCACGCGGTACAGCGTCGTGCCGGCGAACTCCTCGGGCAGGAACGCCAGCACGAACCTGGCGCCGAAGGTGCGGTCCGATTCCAGCCACACGCGCTTCACCTCGGCCTCAGCCCGGCCCACGGGTCGTCCGGCTCGCCCTTGGCCAGCCAGCTGTAGAAGCCGACCTCGACACCTCAGCACTCTCGCCATCATCTTCACGGGGTAGCTGTCCTTCTCCGACCTCATCAGGCGGTACCTGTCTACCTTGCTTGGTTCGCGGCGAAGAAGGCGCTCGCTTTTTTTTAGGAACTCGTTCTCCTGCTCGAGCTCGCGGACGCGCTTGCGCAGCCGCCTCAAAGACCAAAGCCGGCACGCGCGTGCCCCGCTCTCCGACAAGACGGTCCAGATCCTCAAGGACCACAAGGAGGCCCAGTTCAAGCGCTACGCCCGCACAAACCAGTGGCGTAAGCCGGAGGAGGGCTACATCGAGCAGACCGACGACAGCCCCGTCATCACGGACAACTGCGGCACCCGCATCCTGCCCACCAGCCTCAGCCGCTGGTGGACCGAGAGCTCGCGCCAAAGTGCAGGTACTCGACGGATGGTGCCTGCACGAGTTCAGGCATACGTATCTGACCCTGCTCGCCATCCGGGGCGTGCATCCCAAAGGTGATGCAGGAGCTCGCCGGGCACTACAGCTCCCAGATCTCCGTGGACATCTACACGCACGTGAACATGGACTCGAAGAGGCAGGCGGTCGATATCGTGTCGGCAGTCTTCTAGCCGGTGCTTGTGGCGGGGTTCGGCGCCCGCTACAAGCGCGGGGACGATTGTTAGCAGTTTGTGCAGCAGCCGAGGCACCAACGAGAAAGGAGCCGTTTCTTACCCCTCTGACCTGCGGTAATGTGAGTGCGAAAAATTCCCTATCTAAATGCATCTACTGAGTGGGAATAGTTCATCTCATCTGGTCTCATCTCTCACGTCTAGTCGCGCTGTCTTGCAACCAGTGCCCTCACTTGGGCAAAGCCACCGGGACTTTCGGGAGTGACAAACGCGCGAGCCCCTGGATTCTTCAGTTCGGGGCTTGTTTTTATGGGTGCTAATTTGCGGGAATATTCTTCACTCAGCTGCGCGAGGGTGACGCTTTGCGACTCTTTGCAAAGAAAGCGATTAGATGCCAAAAACATGACACGCATGTGAGATTATGGTAATATATACGAAATTATAGTGACATTCACGTATATCTTACCATTGGAGGAAGCACGAAGAAGAACGACCTCATCGAGCTCATACGCGGGAACGCCGGCCGAGTCACCACCAAGCAGGCACGAGAGGCTGGCTTCTCGTCGAGCATGCTGCAACTGCTCGTCTCCCAAGGCTTGGCAGTCAAAGAGAGCCGTGGGGTCTTCGCGCTCGCAGAAACGCCACTGGACGACTTCGCCGTCATCTCGCTGCGATGGCCGAAGGCGGTCTTCCGCTGCAGCAGCTCGCTCTACCTCCATGGTATGACTGAAATCGTGCCAGGGACGTACGAGGTCTCGCTTCCCCGAGGGTACAAGGAGGACCTGGTGGGGAATTCCCCAACTGCCTTGTATCGCATGAGAACGGGGAGCTCTACGGCCTAGGCGTGGTGCAAGGCACGTCCCCCACGGGCACGCCGCTATCGCTTCATGACCGCGGGCGCAGCATCTGCGATCTCGTGCTCGCGCGCAAGCGCGGCGAAGCGGATACTCAGCTCCTTGGGCAGGCCATGAACTCGTACTTTACCTCTTCCGAAAAAGACCTGCCCCAGCTGATGCGCTACGCGAAGGCGATGGGTGTGACTGCAGATCTTCAGACGTATTTGGAGGTGCTGTCGCTGACAATCAGCAATGATGCAAGCCTGAGACAAGGCGAGGCCTGGCAAAGGGCACAGGGCTTTCCGCCCAGAGGTCATGCAGCGCTATTTCTTCGAGCGCTTCCTCATGAGGCTGGAGGGGACGCACTACAGAGAGCGGTTCGTGATTAAAGGAGGACTGCTTCTCTCCTCAATGATGGGCGTGGCACAGCGCACCACCATGGATCTGGATGCGACTGTCAGGGCTATGACACTGAACGAGGAGACAGTCTCGGCCGCCATGCAGGAGATCTGCTCGGTCGATTTGCATGATGGGATTGCTTTTGCGTTCGAACGAGTGGAGCCCATCCGCGAGGACGACGACTACGGCGGGCTGCGTGCGCATCTGGTCGCCGAGTTCGGCCGTATGCGGACGCCTTTGAAAGTCGACGTCACCACGGGCGACGTTATAACACCCAGGGAGGTCGCACACGAGTTCCCCACGTTGTTCGGTGAGAAGCCAATCCACCTGCTGTCGTATCCGCTCGAGACGTGTATCGCAAAGAAGTTCGAGGCAGTGGTGAAGCGCGGGACTGCTACCACACGTGCCCGCGACCTGTATGACATTGCTACACTCGTGAGGCTGTACGAGCCGGCAATCGATTGGGGAACCCTGTGTGAGGCCGTTCGGCGGACATCGGAACATCGCGGCTCCTCGGACATGATGAAGCACTATGAGCTCGTGGCCGGGGAGATGAAAAGCTCCAACGAGATCCCGCCCGCATATGGAGCGCGTACGCGCTTGAACCCGTAATGCTGCCGCAGTTTCAGTCGAGGACGCCATGAACGCCGTCCGTATGATTGGGAGAAGAATCAGTCCCTCGAGGGGCATATGCGGGTGGCAAGAGGTTGTTGTGACCGGACATACGAATTTGGCTTTCATCCATTCGTGTCGATCAGAAAACGTCTGCATCATGGAACTATATGCATGTAGTCATTCGGAAAGTACTGATTTGCATTGCCCAGCTCAGAGCCGTTACTCTTCACTCCGGAAATCGTCACTCTTGGGTCGAGGAGCGCCGCACTCCGTCGACATTTCTTTCGCTCATGTATTCAGCTGCGCATGACAGAACATCGTTTCGCAGTTCAACCATGTCACTCTTCGGTCGGGTGAAAATACTCCCAGGTGACTTCAGAGCATGTAGTCACCGCTGGCTACAGGGTGACTACACGGCTTTCGCAATAAGAGAATGGAGGAGTCCCAGCTCAACCTCCCTACTGACTACATCAAAACGGGCAATGCAACGATCGAGTGGGAATGGCGGGAACTGGCTTCTGAACTCGTGTTTTAGTGCTGCTGAGTACCGCCTGATACTGTTTCGGCATCGCCGCAGAGCAGCCACCAGCGAAGTAGTGGGAATAACAGCCTCCGAACCCTCTGGTTCGGAAGCTCTTTTACATGTCTACCTGGGAAAACGGTTCAAATTATTCCGCATGCCCCTACTGGGCGGCACGGCAGAGTACTCGGCGGTACCCGGGAATATATAGGGCCCTGCGGGAATAATTCACAATTCGGGTCCCCCGAGGACCGATTTCGAGCGGATGAAACTGAGTTGAAACTGTGGGCTGGATTCAGACCCTCGTCAAACGCATTTGCCCAGGTCAACAAAAGGGAATAAAGAGACGCGAAAATCGGTTTCCGCGGTTTCGGTAACCCTGAGTACCGCCGAATGACGCCGCATATCTTATCGTTTCGGAGCGAGGGAATTATTCCCCTACCGTGGTTTTAGCGACGTCAATTTCGAACGGGAATAATGGAACAGCCTCCGAAAAACCGGAGGCTGTTCGCAAGGAAGCATTAATTGAACTGGTGAAATGTCAGTAAGAGGCTTTCCAATCGGCGTAAGCGGCCTCGTCGACTTCTCCGCTCTCGAGCTCAGCGCGCTTTTCCGCCCAGGTCTTGATCGACTGCGCGAGCTTGGGGCATGCGGCGCCTAGGGGTCGACCGCCGGGCCCATGCCGTCGTCGCCGGGCACGAGGCCGTAGCCCTCCTCCAGCTGCAGCAGCAGGGCCATGAGGTCGCGCGGCGTCTCGACCCCGTAGTCCTTGAGCGCGCCCACTGAGACCTCGAGCGCTTTCGCGATCTCCTCCAGCAATTCAGGCACTCACCGCGCGGATGCCGCTCTCGTAGTGCCTGATCGCGCCCTCGGTGAGACCCAGGCATCGGCGAGCTGGGCCTGCGTCAACCCCTTCGCCTTGCGGTACCGCCGAATGTTGTCGCCTGTCGCCATGTGTCCCTCCCTGTAGATTTCATCGCCGACCATTCTATCAGCGTACGAGGTTTGTACGCAATTCTATTGACAGTACGGATACGTACGGTTATTCTCGGAATATCAGCGTACAGATACTGTACGAATAGACAGGAGGTCCAAGATGGAACAGCCGGTTGCGAGGACGCCGAGGCCGAGCATGCTCACCGCCGACGAGGTGGCGGAGCGCCTGAAGATCAGAAAGGCAGCGCCTACGAGGTCATCCGCCAGATGAACAAGGAGCAGGAGCCCTCGAGCGCGTGGTGATCCGCAGGCGCGTCCGCAGCGACCTGTTCGAGTCCCGCTACTTCCGGCGGTGAACGATGCTGGCCTATAAGGATAAGAAGACAGGCTCTCTACGTGCGGTTCTACCGCGACGCGCGCGGGCAAGAAGGCACAAGACCAAGAATGAATCTACCCAGATCCGTTGACAGTCGATTTCCCGTTTTCGGCATGATGGCCGCAACGGAGGAAAAGCGAGGCGGGCCATGGGCAATCCATCTCCCAGGTACACGGCGGAATTCAAGCGAAGGCCGTTGAGCTGTACAGGAAATCGGGCACGACGTACGCCGAGGTGGCGCGCGGGCTGGGCTGCGACGCGGGCAGCCTGGCCGACTGGGTCAAGAAGGCCGACGCGGCGGGCGGCGTCTGACGCCAACCCGTTCCAGATGGCCGAGGACCTGCGCAGGCTGAAGAGGGAGAACAGAGCGGCTCAAGCGCGAGAACGAGATGCACTTTAAAAGCGAGCGCCTTCTTCGCCAGCAGGCGGCTGTAGGGGCCTCGGCGAAGAGGGCCAAGTTCGAGTTCATATCCTTCAACGAGGCGTGCTGGCCGGTGTCGGAGATGTGCGCGGCGCTGAGGGTGACGCGCCAGGGCTATTACGCCTGGAAGTCGCGCCCGCCGAGCGCGCACGCCATGCGCGACGAGGAGCTTGCCGTCACGATATCCCAGGTCATGGACGAGGTTCGAGGCATCACGGCGCGCCCAAGACGTTCGAGCGGCTGCGGGCGCTCGGGAGTTCGCACGTCGAGGAAGCGCGTGGCGCGCATAATGCGCGAGACGCGGATGGCGCGGCGTCACGCGCGTGCGCCAAGCGGCCCTCCGGCGAGAAAGCGCGCTTCCAAAGCAGGAGTCCCCGGACGACCTGGTCAAGCGCAGGTTCGAGGCCGGCGGCTAACATGGCGTGGTTCGCGGACATCACCTACGTCAGGACCCGCCAGGGCTGGCTGTATCTGGCGCTCGTGATGGACATATGGTCGCGGCGCATAGTGGGCTGGTCGATGGGCCTCAACATCACCGCCGAGCTGGCCGACGAGGCGCTGAAGATGGCCCTGGCCAGGCGAAAGACAACCCGAGGGTTGCGTGCATCATTCGGATCACGGATCCCAGTACGTGTCGCTGTTGCTGTCAAGACCATGCGCGAGCATGGCGTGCGCCGTCAATGGGCTCGATATCCTCGCCGTGGGACAACGCGGCCATGGAGTCGCTCATGGGCATCGTGAAGTCGGAATGCGTGCACGCGCGAACCTACGCCACGCGCGAGGCCGCGCTGGATCTGTTCGAGTACATCGAGGTCGTCTACACGGGGCCAGGATCCACTCGGCGCTGGGCTACCTCAGCCCGGCGGAGTTCGAGAAGGCCAATTGGCCTGCGGAAGATAGCCGCTCGAAGGCGGCGTAAAGGTGACAATGGAATCGCGGTGATTCACTTCGTCAGCGCAGCTTCGTCGCGGCGGCGGCACGCGCCGCAAACGTGTAGACCCCTCGTCGGCGGCGAGCAGCTTTACATCGAAGAAGCGCGAGCTTGGCAGCGCCATGCCTCGTCCATATCGTAGCGTTCCCGTATCGCGACCGTCCTTCAGGTGCACCACCTCATCGCAGAAACTTCGGCGATGAGCTCGTGAGTCGTGCGTGATAACGAAGATGAAGGCGCCTGCATCGCGCAGGCGCCGCAAAATCGCGCCGTTTGCAGCATATGGGCGTAGTCGACCGCTCGTCGGCTCGTCGAACAACAGGACCGCTGCCGCTGAAGCAGGCCGAGGCTATAATGACCCGCTGCTTGACCGCCTGAAAGCGTCATGGGGTGGCGCTGCTCAATCCTGAAAGATCGAGGTCGTCGAGCATGCTCCAGCTTTCGGGCCGTGCCATGCTCGTCGGCTTCGCGCGAGCCGAGCGTCACCTCCGTCTCGACGCTATCGGAAAAGATCTGATTTCCCTACACTCACGCATGACCAGGTAGCTCAGCTTCAGGCGCCTGCGGGCGGACAGGCGCTCGCCGTCAAGCGAACAATCCGCAGACGCCTTCTTAGCTACGTCGCGCACAGCGGCTGCAAACGTCGATTTCCCAGCCCCGTTAGGCCCTACGACGGCATGGATCCGCCCGGTATCAAACGTTTCATCCTCCACGCAGAGCACCCGCTGCTCGCCGCGGAACCCCTCAGGCGCGAGAGCACCAGGCGCTCGCCTGGCACCGCACCCGCACGCACCGCCGCGAGTGACGTCGCTGTTGGACGCACGAACGGAGCGCATCGGCAAGCGAGAGGAATCGCAAGCCCATGCGTTCGCGCTCGGCGGCATCGAAAGCGCTGCAGAGCTCGCTTTGCGTGTACTCGGCGCGCACCCGCCGTCCTCCATGCAAACCGCCCTATCGAACAGGTCGCGCAGGTAGAACAGCCTGTGCTCCGCAATCACGATCGTCGCCCCCTGGCGCTTGAGCAGAGCCAGGATGCGCCTCAACCGCTCGACAGCGGACATGTCGAGGTTCGCGGAGGGCTCGTCGAGCACATACACGCTCGGTACTCATCGCGTACACGCTGGCAAAGGCGACGATCTGCTTCTCCCGCCCGAAAGCTCGAAGATGCTCCGATCCATCAGGTCCTCGATTTCCAGGTCCTCGACCGTCCTTTGCACCCGTTCAACGATTCTCTCGCGCGGCATGCCCAGGTTCTCGCACCCGAACGCTATCTCGCTCGTTGTGTTCACGGTGTAGAAACTGTGTGCGCGGGTTCTGGAACACCGTGCCGGTCTTCTCGGCTATCGCATACAGGAGCTCGGACGCGAGCCGACCGTCGTGAGACACCGATCCTGTGACTCGCCTTCGCGTAGAAGTGGGGATCATGCCGTTGATCAGCTGATTACGCTCGACTTACCGCACCCGCTCTTTCCGCCAGAGCAGCGCACTCGCCGTCCGCCACGGACAGCGACACCTCCTTCAAGGCGGGTGCGACCATGCCTCCGGTGAGGTATGCGTGACGTTCTCGATCTTGATCCTTAGCACCCGCATCCTTTGAGGACGGCGACCGCGACGCCGCACGACGCGAGACTACGCCGGTGCCGAGGTAATCCGCAAGCCCGAGCGCCACCTCCACGTACGAGGTATGCTCGCCCGGCGCATCGAGCCCACGGCAGGGCCGCTGCGGAAAGTTCTTCGGCGACGTTCACCGCCGAGACATGAAGCGGGACCATGATATGCTCGAGCGAGACGCGGATACCGCGCATTTTTCATGGCCGCGCGAATAGAATCCACTCCTCGCAGATCGTCGGAATAGCGAAACGTCACGGACAGCGGAATCACCACCGACTGCGGGAGCCGCAGCTTGCGCATGGCGGCTGAACTCGCTCACCTCCGTGGTGTCGAGAATCCACTTCCCAGAATCCAGCAGGGCATGAACTTGCTGCAAGGGTGAGTGCCAAAACGACACGAGAGCGAAAAGCCATCCCCGAAAGCTGCGGGGCCATCAACCTGTCGACAAGACGCGACCAGAAAGACGACCAGGTACCGCACCGCGTTCTTAGCGCTCTCGACACGAGCTACCACGACCTCAGCAGTACAAGAACAGCATGACCTCGAGCACAAGGGAATGGCTCGCAGCGAGCAGGAAGTTCACCGAGCAGCAGCGCGAACTTCAGTTCTCCGGTCGAATCTGGCGATCGGCAGGCTCACGAGACGATGCGGCTTTCTGGAAGTGCTTCGAACATTCTCTGCTGATAAGCACGCCAGACAAATCCGCAGGCCACGGTTGCCAACGATCGCGACAGAGCAGAACCCAGATCGGCGTGATGGAAGCGAGCGCGATCAACGAACTCCTGGCTCATGCCGCGGCTCAGCGTGTCGGCGAAGAAATAGTCCACGCATGACCCAGATCGGCAGAAAGCCGCCGATGAGGTTCAGGTCGAAGAACAAATGCCAGCTTATCGCATGCTGCCCTTGCTCTGAACCCGCCGCTCCCGGCGATGACCTCAGCGATGATCGAACAGGGCCGAACGGGACCACGATCAGATATTGCCGCAGAGCAGCAAGAATAGACTCGGCAGCACAGCCGCGATGAAAATCGGCCCGTGCAAGGAGCCTTCGCCACGAGCATGAGGTACGGCGCCCCCACGAGCGCGATGATGCTCGTCATGGCAAGGTAGAGCGGCGGCACGGGCATGCACGGTCCCGATGACCGCGAACACCACGAAATACAGCGCGATGAATACGCCTGCCGAAACGAGCTGCTTCGACTTTCTTAACGTTCGTTTTCCCATTTGATCGGACATGTTCTTCTCCACAATCGATTTCATCATGCGACCCGCGCGGCTTTTTCTGAATGGTGAAAAGCCGTGCGTACAGGCGTTCTGCCCATAAGCTCGTCGTGCGTCCAATGTCGTCCACCGCGATCAGGGCACGATAATCTGGTCGGCATCGGTTACCGTGCTCAGCTATGTGCGACAACGAGCGCACGGTCCTTCCCGCGACCAACCGCGACAGCGCCGATGGACTTCGTACTCGCTGGCGGGATCGAGGCGCCCGTGACCTCATCGAGCAGGATGACCGGGGGTCGCGAGCATGGCGCGCGCGTGGATGCGCTGCCGCTCGCCGCCGGAAAGCGTGCTGCCGTTCTCACCGAAGCAGCGTGTCGTAACCGTCGGGCAGCGCGCGCACGAGACCCGTCGCAGCACGCCGCGCGAGCAGCGACCATGACCTGCTCGTCCGTCGCGGGAGTCCCGATGCGAATGTTGTTCATCACGGTATCGTCGAAAAGGACGACGTCTTGGAACACGAAGGACAGGTAGTTCATAAGGTGCTCGGAATCGACCGAGCGCACGTCGATGCCGCCGATACGCGCGCGCCTGCATCGACGTCCCAGAACCGGCGATCAGGGCGCAGAAAGCGTATCTTTCCGCTTCCGGAAGGGCCGACGATCGCCGTCACCTTCCGCTCGGGAATCTCGAGGTCGATCCGCTGAGGACCTCGTCGTTTCCATAGGAGAACGACGCGTTGTCGAAACGGATGTCGAAGCGCTCGATTTCGATCGCCTCGCCTTCCATGCGCGGGATGGCGAACAGCTCCCTGATGCGCTTCGTCGAGGCGATGGTATGGAACAGCATGGGCAGCAGCGTGAGAATGGAGAGGATGGGGCCGTACACCCGGCACACGACCGCGCACGACAGCAAGAACGGGAGCAGTTCCATATCGCCGCCGATGAACAGGCGCGCGCCTGCAGAACACCGTGATGCCGATGCCCGCCTGCAGCACGAACTGAGCGACCGATATGACCACGCCGGTCTTCAGCCCATCTTCACCGAAGCATCGCGCAGCTCGGCGAGCGCGCTCTTAAGCTCGGACGCCTTTTCGCCCCCGAGGCGGCATTCCTTGATGACCCTGATGCCCTCAAGGTACTCCTGCGTCTTCTCGGAAGCGGCCGCTTTCGCCGCCACCTGCCGCGCACTCGCCCGCTGCTGCGCCCTGCGGCTTACGATCACGATGAGCAGTGCCAACGGCAACGTGCAGAATACGGCGAGCGCCATCCTCCAATCGAAGAACGCATGCCGACGCACACGATCGCCGTGGAGATGCAGTCGGCGACGAGCGGCGGAACGATATGGCTCAACGCATGCTCTATGTTGGCACAATCGCCCATGAGGCTCCCCGTCAACTCGGCGAGGCTCTTCTCGTTGAACACGCTCATCAGGGGAAGTGGCGGACGGTCTCGGCGATGCGAGGCGGCTGTCCTCGGCCGCCGTATAGCCGACGTAGGCTTCCGGTAGTCGTTGCGCGAGCGAAATAGAAAAGGACCATGATGACCAGCCCCGCTCCGAAGAGCATCCACAGACGCTCCCAGGAAACCTCTCCGCCGTCGAGGGGCGCGAGAATCTCCTGGAGCATGAGCACGACCACGAGCACGGACAGAAGCGTCACCACGTTCGTGAGCGTGCAGGCGAGAATGCCCCGTCGAGATCGGCCGTCGCAGCGTCGGATATTTGGAACAGGTCCCGAAGCTTCTTCATGATCATGCTCCCTCCTCCTTTCAGCTTCCAGGTCATCGAGGCGCTATATGGTGATTCCATCAGATCGTAGAAGCGTCCCTTCGAATCGCAGGCTGGTCGAACGTTCCCTGTTCCACAATCGAGGCCCTTATCCATGACCAGAATGTTGTCCGCATTGCGAACGGTCGAGAGGCGATGGGCGATCATGATGACCGTCTTGTCCTTCATAAGCTCGCCGAGCGCAGCCTGGATCAGGTGCTCGTTCTCCGCATCGGCGAACGCGGTCGCCTCGTCGAGCACGAGGACGGGCGAGTTCTTGGCAAGGGCGCGGGCTATGGCGAGCCGCTGGACCTGTCCGCCGGAAAGCTTCGCGCCGCCCGAACCGTACACCGTGTCGTAGCCCTGCGGCAAAGCCCGGACGAACTCGTCGCACTGGGCGGCCTTCGCGGAAGCAACCACCTCCTCGCGCGTCGCATCCTTGCGCCCCATGCGGATGTTCTCGAGAATGCTCTGCCCGAACAGGAACGTGTCCTGGAACACAACCCGACCGTCTTCATGAGGGTCGTCGCCTTTCAGGTCGCGCACATCGACGCCGCCGATGCGCACCGAACCCTCGTCCACATCAGCGAGAAGCGGGGAATGAGGCTCGCGATGAGTGCTCTTGCCGCCGCCGGGCGCCGACGATGGCGGTCACCTGCTCTCGGGACCGTCGAACGTGACGTCCGAAAGCGCACGGGACCCTCAGGGGCCTTCATAAGAGAAACTCACATGGTCGAACGTCACATCGAAACTTTGCGGAGCATTCTGCACGCCTTCGGAAAGGGATTTCTCGGCGAGAATGGCGTCCATGCGCTCAGCGCTACGAACTGCTGCGCGTTCGCCATGGCGTAGATCAAGCGCATGAGCACGCTTCCGATAACGGGAACGAATATCAACAGAAGATGAACGAGGCCGCGAAAACCGGTAGTCCTCCGCATGGGCCCCGATGAGGATGCCCGCCGGAATCAACAGGATAAATCGACGAGAACGCGCGTGGTCAACGAAGCCGTCATGTTCTCCTGGCTCAACGAGTACGGGATGACCGCGCTCGTGTAGCGGTTAATGGATCCTTTCAGGCGCCCGAACGATTCCGCCGTCTGCTGGAACGCCTTGATGACGCCGATGCCGCGCACATACTCGGTCGACGCGTTCCCCATGTCCTCGAGGGCAGAGCGGTACTCCTCTATCATCTGCTGCTTCTTCTGGGCGCCGGCCGACGTCGCTCCGTACAGCACGAACGCGATGACGATGCCGAGCAGCGACACCAGGCCGAAGCGCCAATCGAAGGCGAGGACCACCGCGATCATGAGCAGCGGGGCCACGCAGGCCGACACCATGTTGGCCAGATCATGGGCGATGAACCCCTCCAGGCTCTCGACTCTGGTCGTCCATGACCTCGCGCAGACGCCCGTGCCGGTGCGGAAGAAGAACCGAGGGCAGCGTCGCCAAGTGCTCGAGGAAGTTGACCTTGAGCTGGTACAACGTGCCGTACGCAGCAATGTGCGACAGCGCGACCGACACCATGTACAGCACGATGTTCGCGAACACCCCCGCAAGCGCCAGAGCGGCGTAGAGCAGCACCGCCTGCGCATCGAGCGCCGAAACATCCGGGTATACGGAAAGCACCTCCCTGATGACCAGGTAGATGGCCGCGTAAGGGACGAACGAGACCGCAGCCGGGCGACCGAGAACACGATGGCCGCCACCATCGGCCCCTTCTTCATCATCGCGATTTCAGACGCAGACGGAAGCCCTGCGTTCCCGCCGTCGTCCCTGCTTTCTCGCGCATCAGTTGCCCCGCTTTTCCCTCGACCATCGAAACGATCCCTGCCAGGGTTTCCGAAGTCCTCAAGGCTCAGATCGTCCAGATCGATCGAGATTGAGAAGGCCTGCTCGAGTTTCAGCGCAGGTCACTACCTCGTAGGAATCCATGTGCGCAGAGCGATGAGCGGGGTGTCCGCATCAAGGGTCACGTCTCGAGTTCGTCCACATTCTCGCGCAACAGGCCAATGATCTCATCAAGCATCGTTTCGTTCTCCTTCTAGGTCTTGTATGGTCAGCGAGCTTTTCGAGCGACTCGCCGATGGCGTCCTGCAGAATGGGGCTGCTGCAGATCTGCAGAGCCCGCTGTCGGGTCATTTCCCCGTCGCGCACGAGCTCGGAAAGCTCCACCTCGTGTTGCGCGTAGCCGAAATCCTTCTCGACCAGGTACTGGGCAACATGGTTGAACAGGCAGTTCGACGAGTTGACTGGCCAACTGCGAGCAGAGCGCTTGAATCCTAGCTCGCGCGTCAGCAGATCCACGATCTCGTCCTCGTCCCACCTCACGTACTTGAACGGGGAGATCTGCGCGATTTCGGGGTAGCGACGATGAAAGAAAGCCGTCTGGTTCTTCACGAGGTCGGACAACTCGCGGTACTGCGGATAGTCGGCAAGGACCTCGACGACGTTCCGGTCCGAGACCTCGTAAATCCAGAACAGCTCGTTGCTCTTGATGTACTGCTGTCCTTTCGTGTAACCGCCGAGAATCAGCTTCACGCCGAAACGCTGGGCTATCTCGTGAATATTCTCAGTCGAGGATCGCGTGGCACAAACGGCAGTAGTACACGCGCTTCTGGATTTCAAGAACAATCTGAACAGGTCCTGGATGTCCGAGGTCTTGAAAATCATGCTGTCGACGCCGAGCACGTCGGTCGCATGGCGGCCAGGTTCTCGGGCATCTCGGGAAGCGCGAACCCGCTGTCGATCATTACGGCAAGCGGCCAGCTAGCCCGAGCACGTTTTTGGCAAGGTAGAGCGTCATGATACTGTCCTGCCCCCTGAAACGCTGCACACGCAGTCGTAGGGGCCCCTCGGTTCTGAATCGGTTCACCTTCTTCTTCAAAAGGTTCAGGCGCTGCTCCTCGTCGGAACTTGCGAAGTCGGTGCGCTGCGACACCAGCTCGCGGCGACGCTTGCAGATATTGCACACGCCCTCGTCGTCGAGCACGACATGGCCGGGCGTCTCGGGCATGATGCAGCAACTGCAATGGTGCCTGGTTGCGCGCGCTATCGTTTCGGCGCTTGCGATCACGGTTGCCATCCTTTCCGGCTACAGTTCAACGTAGCGTGCGAGCTCGGCGCGCGTAGGATCGTCCCAGGCATCCACATCGAGCCCTTTCTGGGAGAGCAGGACGAACGCGAGCCGTTCGACGCCGAACGCGAAGCACGACGTGTAGCAGTAGTCGCGCGCCTCGTTGCGAATGGAGAAGGGCTTCGAGAAATGGGTGCGATGGAAGTTCATCGATCCGCACGATATATACGAGGAATGCGCCGGATCTTCCATTTGAACTCGCGTTTCGAGTCGCCGAGCACCTGGAAGAACTTGAGCTTCTTGTAGTTCGACGCGAAAAACAGAGTCGTTCGCGGTATCGAGCTTCGTGTTCGCGGAGAACGTCTCGCGCCAGAAATCCCACAGCAGCTTCGCCTTCACCATGCGCTCGCTGCACTGCTCGGGGGACCCGACGAACACGTACTCCTTCATATGGAACTCGTTGATGCGCGCAAGCTCGAACACGTTCGCGCCTTCGTTGCGAAAGCACGTGCCCGACACGAGGAATTCAAGCGGGGCGTCGCTTGGAACCGTGGCGCCTTCGAGCATCTCGTAGACCGGGACGCAGGCGGCATGGCGCAGGACGTTTTTGGGGGTACGGGTCTGTTCGAACACCGATCCGTCGCCGACGCCTTCGCGGGCGAAGCGATCGAGCACCTGGATGTCGTTCTTCAGGGAGGTTTGGAACATCATGTAGTGGGGGAAGTTCTCGAAGTACCCACCCTGCTCGTACCGGGAAATCGTGCTCGCAGATGCTCGGGAAAGTCGCACGCCCGTGGTCCTCGATCTTGGCATCGAAGCATGGAGCGCCTTCAGGAAGAGGCCGCTGTACGCATAGGAGCCGTGCGCCATCTCGCGGACATCGCCGCGCGCGAGCAGCTGCTCGAAGATCGATTCCTCATTCGCCACGGGCACTCCAGAGTAATCCTCGAGCGTCTTCACGGGCACCTCCCTGCCCTTGAGCCCTCCCCTTCGGACCATGCCGTAGAGGATTTCGATCTGAGCCCGCACCTCGCCCTCATCGCGCACGCGGCACGCTACCGCAATGCCACGGTCGTCCTTATCGACGCTAACGATCTCGGGGAAACGTGCGGGAGCATCTCGTAGAAGAACTACCGGTCTGAGGAGATGCGCTCCTCGTCGCACAAAAAAACGTCACCATCTGAACAACGACTCTGATCATTCGTGTAATCCTTTCCATCATCGTCGTGCCTCATGGGCATCCCGCGCACGACGCCAACAATCGGGCCAGGAAGCGCAAGCACCTCGAACCACGTCAGGCTGAACGCGAGGCAAGGGGCGAGGGCGTCCTGCTCGTTCCGCCTCATCTCGACAAGGCTCGTGGCATCGCCGATATCCTTGTCGGGAAGGTGCGCTGGCGGGTCGCGAGGACGAAATCATCGTCGAATCCTCGTTTCGGGCGGCGAGCCGTTCCTCATCAAGCGGAATCAGTCCGCTACGATCGGATTGTTCAGCATCGTACACTTCGAGTTCCACGCCCATGTCCGATAGAGCTTTGAGATGAACTGCATGGCGGCAACCGAATCTCCGCCGATGAGTAGTAGTTGTCGTCGGGCGCGACGCGATCGATGAAGGGTCTCCGCCAACAGAGAGCACACCTGCTCCTCCACGAGGGTCTCGGTCGCAGCGTGGCAACAGCTTCTTCAGACGTTCGCGCCCGACGCCGACCTTCCACTCGCGAGCGCCTTCGATCGGCTTCGTTACAATGTTGGCAGCGCTTGAGGGCGATCAGATGCACGCGTGGAACCATGTAATGATGAAGCCTGCTCGAGCACACACAGAGCGCACCTCGGCCGGCGCGGGGGGATCCGACGTAGAACAGCGCGATGCGCCCCGTCTGCGATGCAGAGCACGCAACAGCTTGTCTCGATACTGAAAGCCAGATCTGCCGTCGATCCTCCGAGCTCGATCCGCTTCCCGTGCACTTTCACCCGATTGTCGGCGCGCACCGGCGCGGATGCTTCTGCCGGTGGCGCACCCCCGATCCTGCTGAACATCCTGGCACGGCGCACCGTGCGAAAGCGAAGGCGTCTGCCTGGGATCGTTCGCGTAGCCTGTCGCGACCCCGACGCCCTTTGAGAACATCGTCCTCGCAACGCCAAGGGGGCATTCGCGCAGCGACCGTCGAGCAGGTGGCATTGCATTGGGAAACGGACGGTCGTATGAACGAACCTCGTCGATATCCTCCCGCTCGATAGGATGCAGGATGTTCCGCGATAGGTCTCACCGACCGCTGACGCGGAACGCCCGCACTGTCCGAAAGCGAGGGCAGCTCGGCGGTTGCGGTCGATTCAATCCTGCCGAGCACAACGCGCTTGAGATGCCCTCAACGCGCGCTTTGGCCCGGACGCGCGAGGGTCATCTTGAACAAAGCGCGGGCACCGAATTCCAGAAATTCACGCCGTAATCGCAGATGAGAGCGACGCAGACCGGATCGCGCACGCGCTGGGGAGTCCGCACCACAATACTATCGTCGAGGGCGAGCATCCTGCTGTAGTCGAACAGCGACATATCGTGGCAAAACTGCAACTGCAAGCGCCCGCCACGAAACACCTCGAATCGAGCGCGCTCACGTGAAGACGAGGTAAAGCGACGATACCGCCTCCCAGAAGAACGCTGGATCCCGTCGTGCCCGAAGTATTACGATCACAGCCGCACCATCGGGGTCGTTCAGCACCGTGATCTGGGTCGAAGCCTTGCCCACGCCTCGGCGACGAGGACCCGAGCGACCCGTCCCATCTGTTCTGTCGATCACCGGCACGCCTATCGATGCGGCTTTCCTGCAGACCTGTCCGCAACGACAAGGTTCACCTGCGCGTGCTCGATGCACCACGCGATCCCGTCCGCAGGCAGCGTGGCTTCGATAGCATGTAAAGGCCCCGGAAGACGCCCAAAGCGACCTCGATTCAGCCCAGGCCTTCTCCATGAGATGCTGATACGCAGACCGCAGGCATCGCGCTTCCAGGCGAGCAGGTCTCAGCGACGGAGCGCACAGCCCACTGCCGTACGAATGCGCGCAACCCGGCGATAACGTGGCTCAGTCCTCCAGCAAGCGCGCACCATTCCAGCAAGAAGGTCGCGCGGCCCTGCATCCGACTCTGCCTTGTCACCGCAGAATCCACGACGGCCTGTCGTCGTAAACCCAAAGCGAGCTCTTTTCGACGTCAAGCGACACCCATCGCGCTGCATACCGAGCGTACCAGGCTGAAAACGACGAATCACGCGCCCGCGCAATCGCGCCACCAACGCGGTCGGGGTGATAGTGTCAAGAATGTCGGGAGTCGTCCTCGCCGCCGAGAACCAGGGTCTCGACGTCCAACGACGCTGCTCGACACGACCGATTTCAGCGAGAAGGGCGCAAACGATGCACCTCCTCCTGCAGAAACGGCCGTGGCGACCACGGTAACGCAATTGAGCTCCTTTGCGCTCCCGCAGCCCACGTATCGGGGTCTTATTGTGCGCCGCATTATCCCGGTAAATTCCAGCGTCCCTCTGCACCCGATCGGCCGTTTCCTGCCGAGGTCTTCAGGTCAGCTTGTGCGCCCGGCCACGGCACATCGAAGAAGCGGGCGCGACATGCTCACGGTGTTCTCGATGCTCGAGCTCGTAGGAGCAGAACGCGGCATCAAGAGCAAAACGACGGAGCTCGCTGTATCATCGAGCATCGCAACACAGGAGAGCAGAGCATGAAGGACGGAGGTTGTGCCTGCGCATGACCTTTCGAAGCGCGCTCGCTCATCCCACCTGATCGGGCTGTGCGATACGCACCCAGCCCCGCAGATTGAATCGAGGCGCACAGCGAGTCAGCGCGTCTCTGCCCAGAATGGCAGCAATTTTTCCAGAACCTCCGCGCCCTGGTCTCGCGGCACGGCGCTGTGGTGTTTGTAGTCGGTCACCGCCCGGAACGGGCATTCTCTCGACTCTGGTCACCTTGGCATAACATTCCTGGTGTCGGCACCATGATGTGCTGTTAACCCGTCCATGCCGAGCTCACCGGTCAACGTGAATCGACGCGCTGCCGTCGGGAAAAACGCACGACGATGTGCTCGCCTGCGCGCCGTCTCCTGCGGGGCGCGCTCAGAGAACACCTTCTGTTTCAGGTTCTCCACCTGCTCCGATGACTTATCGTATCGGCTCTCGATGCATCGTGGTAGACACAGAACGGCGCCCTTGTCACCTGCTGGAAAGTGCCTCCATCGACTCGAGAAGATTTCGCCGTGAGCATAGGGATGCGTCCGCAAAGCTCTTTCCAGCGCACTCGCAAACGCTCGCATCGAAGTCTGAGCAGAACAGCTCGTAGCCCCGATCGGGAGCAGGACCCTGATCCGCGGCCTGCTGCCGCCAGAGCGTAGCTCTCCTGCAGGCGTGCGAACGCGATACGCCTCGATCGATTCAACCAGCATCACCCACACCCTGCTCAGTTAGTGTGGCGCGCGCGCTGCGCTCGCCCGTAGAGGGTGCGATCCACCACGCCGAACTGTTTGCGCATCTCGGATCTGAAGTCTCATGGCATCGACCGATCGCCCGCCCACGAGAACGTTGCGTTCATACATCGATCCTCCACGCGGAAGACCTCCTCGAAGCACAGCCTCAACCCAGTCCTCCAAAGCGTTCATCGCCTCCCTCCAGATTCGCGCCCTCGCATACCGCCGCCGTGGCACCTGCACCCGCCCCCGCCGCCGGGCGCGCCAACAGCTCGTGCACGAGCTTCGAAAAACGTTCTGAACCAGGTCTCGATTTCGCCGAGGCCTCCATTTCCTGCGTGAAAACACCCAGCTTGTCGTAGCGCTTCCGTCGTTCGCGCTGTGAAGAATCAGGCGCGTCACAGGCAGACGTTCGCCCGCGAGATCGCGTAGGTCACCTCGAAGGCAGCGCGAAACGTATCGCCGATAAACGTACCCGTTCCTGATTGAACGAGTAATCACGAGCGCACCAGGGAATCCGAGACAGCACTGAGTCGGCCGAGCCGATGCGCTGCTCGAGAAAGGCCGGCAAGGCATCTCGCGTGCGAGTAAGCGACCGCATCCCTTCCTCGGCTGCACGTTCGGACCGCCAGCCAGACGTCTCGGTCAGATCGCGCACGGATCCTTCTCCGTCAGGAGCCGGCGGCGAACCAGGGGATGTTCGGCAACGAAACTGTCGCGATCGCCGGACGCAGCGAGCTCGCCAAGCGAGCAGACCGCAGAACAGATCGCCGCCCGCACCCTCGAAGCGCGCTGCAAACGTTCGCGACTCGCCTCATCGAAACGCTTTTCCGTCAAGGGAGCGGGTGTAGCGGCATCCGTTTCAGTCCTGCGGCATTCGCTCCAGTCGAACGAGTATCAGAGAATCGACTTCCACAACGTTGAAAATCTCGCACGGAGGAGCGGCCTCCCCAGATGAGAGGCGGAGCGCGCAATCAGGATCCTCGTAGATCCGCGCGAAGCCCGCCCAACAGCCTCCTGGAAGCCGTTAACGCCGCAGCACGAGGTCGACACGAAAGCACATCCTCGAACGTCCAGCGGGTAGCAGCATCGAGTCACGAGCCCCGCAACCCCGACCGCGCGAAAGGTCCACGATGCGGTGCGAGAAGTTCTTCCTGCACGTCGAGCAACCCGCGCACGTTCTCGTCATCGTGCGTCCTCCCGCGCATCGACCAGCCAGAACGTGTTGTTCCTCGCATCCGGAACCGATGCGCAAGATCCGCCCTTGTCCACCGACATCGCGCGTTCATCGCATGGCGCGCTGCAGCGCTCTCATCGCCCGTCGCAAACGCGCGCTCGTCAACGTCCGCGCCGTCGAACCCAGGTACGTACGGCGGTCGCGACCGCCGAGCGAGCGCTTTCAGCTCCCGCCCCACCAGGTAGGACTTTCGCGTCGGTCAGGCTGCGTGACTTGACGCTCACACCATGGACCGCCGCCTTCAGCCCTCGCGATCAGTCTTCTCACTCGCAGTGAGCGGCCACGTCGCCCAGCCGCTGCTGCAGCTGGTCGGGACGCGCAGTCTCCATATGACGGCCGCGGCATACACGCGGCAGCCTCGACAAGCTCGATATCCCGCTCGCCGATGCAGAACGCGCATATCGCCGCGTTCCGAGCACCTCGTCCGCAACGCCGACGACAGCGCACCTCGAAACGCATCCATTCCATCAGCAACGTCCTCCAGCCTCCGAGGCAGCATGAGCTTCTCCCGCGCGATTGATCTGCCTGCACGCGCCCGGTCATGCGGATGTCGCCCGGAAGGAAGGCGCAGGCTCCTGTCGCCGGGCCGCAGAACCCGTCCCCGAAGCTCGACTCGCCTGCCGCACGTCGCCGAAGTAGCGCTGATGCAGTATAGGAATCTCTTCACGATCACTCGCTCGACTCCGTCCCCGATACATCGGCGAAAATCCTCGTCGACGATGCGGAAGACGTCCTTTCAGGCGAACGAGGCCGACTCGACCCATAACGGACGTCGTCGGAGCGAAGTCGAGGTCCGTAAGAAAGTCGCCGCGCCCTCCGCCACATGTCGTATACCTGAACCAAGCGCGCTTCGAATGCGGCTTCGGCCTCGCGGGCCTGAACGGGCGAGAACACCGACCCGCCACAAGCGAAGTATTGCAACGAGCTCGATATCGTCGCTCGCATCGATGCTGCGGTGGCGGACGCACAAACCTCGACACCGTGGCACGAAGCTCGCGCGATGGTCACCCGCTCCCGTCCGATCCAGTCGAGAATCTCGAGGGACTCGTACTCGCACATGACGTCTTGCCGCCGACCAGCACCGTTCCGATCACGCCGAGTGCCCAACGCGAAATTCAGAGCATGCGATCGCCGTGAGCATCACGCCGTCCGCATCCATGCGGGCTACGGCGGCGCGGTGATGAGCGCACAGTAGCACGTACGGCCCGTTCGTGCGCCCGATAAGTCTCGGTATGCCGGCCGTTCGAAAGCGGAAAGAGGAAGGCGACATCACCCGGCTTCGGAGACTCGATATCGCACTCCACGACACGACCCGCTCGAGCCCACCAGCAGCTGCACATCGGTGAACCAGCCGCTCGAGGTCTTTCCGCAGCGCTCGAGCGACGCGAGCGCCGATGGCATAGCATATCGGTCGAGCGAGCTCCTGACGACGATCGTAGGGCTCGGTTGCGACGCTTTCGCAGAGCGCTCGATGACGCTCGCGATGCATCGGCAAATGAACACGGAAGCGCCCGAGCGAGAACAGCGCGAAGTCACACCACCTTGAACATCACCGACGGCATCTGCATCGATGACCCGGTCGTCCTTCTCGATGCTGCGCGAAGAAAAGCCTCGCTATCCGCTTCGATGCATCGAGCAGCTCATGTAGGTCAGCGCTCGAAACCGATCGACGACCGCCGTCCTCAGCCGAACGAGGCCGCCGTGCGCTCGAGCAACCCCACAAGCGACTCCGTTTCCTATCCTCGCTCCATGGAATCCTCACGCCCGCTCGGTGAGCTTCAGCTCGATGAGCGCGGTCAGAGAGTTCACGGATATGGGCTCCATTAGTTCAAACTCGTCGGCCAGCGCGCACGAACGTCTCCTCGGCACGTGAGGAACACCGGACGATGGCGATACTGCTCGGGCTCCCCACGTCCTCGTAGAACAGTGTCGTCGTCACGAACTCCGGCGCCCCGCTCCGAGAAGTCATACTCGCTCGAGCGTCGTCCGGATCGTCTCGATCTGCGTCTCGCTTTACCGTGCTCATGCGCGCGCACCTCCCTTCAGCCCGTACCGCTCGAATGCCGTGTATCCGCACCCTCCGCAGCGCAGCGCGAGCAGCGCGGCGAGCGGCTTTTACGGTCGACTTCCTTCGAGGTGAGCGCGCAGGAGGCCGATACGAACGCCGCCTCGACGCGCTTTAGTGAGGTGAGCCTGCTGACGCGCACAACCCCTTCGATTAGTCGCCCGTCTCACTTGCCCAGAGCGCTCACAAAACGAGCGGGTCTCCTCGAAACCGACGGCGTAGTACTGTTCGGCGCGGTCGCGCAGAATCGCGAAACTCCTCCTCAAGCTCCTCGACGGTAGATGTTCTCGCCCGCGTCCGTAAGAACTGCGTTGTCGACGCGACCCAGGTAGTAAAAAGTCCCTCGCCTCTCATCTGGAAACATCGCCCGTGTCGCAGCTCGCCAGCCGTCTCCTGCCGCGAGATTGAACTCCCTCCGGCATCCACGAACCCGTCGGCGATGTTCTGCCTGTGACCGCTAACTCCTGATCTCCTGCGGCTGCCATGAGCTGTCTTCCGCGATAACGCCGCGGACCTGGGGCGTTGAAACAGCGTCCGGAATAGCTGGCGGGTCCTTTCGATAGAGCGGGCGTCGTTGAGGAATCTGAGCGTACGCAGCTGCCGGTCTCTGTCGAACCGCAGGTATTGCCCATATTGAAATCGATCGAGGCGATGAAGCGCGCAGCCCCTCGTCGACCTTCGCACTCGCCGATGAGCCTGTGGCGAACTGCTCGCCGAAGAACTCCCGGAAGCCTCCTCGCTCACCCGCCCGCCTGGTTTCGATACACGCTGCAGATGACCTTCCAGAGCGCCGGGACGCCGTACGTGCTCCAAATGCGCCTCGCGAATGGTGCGCACCATTTCGAGATTCGGGCTCTCGGGAACACGAGCGCGCGCGTACCCACTCGAAGATATGTGGACCTCGAAACCGAACATATGGCGCATCGGCAACGTTTATCACGACGCGCATCTGCTCGAGCGAAAGGCTCGGCGCTTCGCAGTGAAGGGGCCTGAACACCGTGAGCGCACTGTGCGCTGAAGGCGTGAACGTGCCCGCCTTGAAGACGACCGCCTTGGCGCTTCCTCAGGTTCCCGACGTGCACAGGCACACGTCTCCCACGCAACCGACGAGGGCCTCCGTCCTGCACAGCCGTCGCCTCCTCGAAGGGATGTTCAAAACCGGGTACCTTCCCCTGGACCCCCGACGATGGCGCGAGTTTACCCAATTCGACCACGTTCTACATAGAGCGGCGGCCCTTCTGTCAAGGAGCATCACCGAGCTCGATCATCTCAAGACCGTAGAATACGGTCATCCGGCACAAAGGATGGTCAGCGCACTCAGTGACCGACCCAGCGGCCCCGTTTCACGACATCGCAGCCGCTCTTCCGAAACGCGGCGGATCGGCCTTCGTCTCACCTCCGCATCCGCGCGCAAAGCATGAGCCGCTGCTTCATCGCCTGATAGTATTCGACTAGAGAGATGGGTCAGAGAAACCGGTAGTCCTCGCACATCGTTTCCAGCGTTATCACCGCATCCTCCCGTCGAAATCGCACTATCGTCAGCAGACAGAACGCCCGCATAGTCTCGCTCCTCTACGGCGCCGCCGCCGAGCACCGTCGCCTCTACTTCCTCGCTTCAAAAGTGCCGGACGCCGGGCCGCGTAAGCCATAGATCGGTGTTCGCCGACGCGTAGCGTTGCCATGGCGACGCTCGACGATCTCCGGCATCACCTCCTTTCCACGCCTACCGACCTGATCGTTCGGGATACCAGATCCACTTGGCAACCCTGCTCACCACGATGCAGCTCGATATCGTCGTCGACGCTCCCACCTGGCTTCTCGAGCACTGCATGGACGTAAGCTCGTGAAAGCGATCGGAGGACATACCGACCAGGGCCTTCAGGTCCTCGGGATGCAGGAGCTCGGTCGCCCGCCTTCGGTAGACGACCTTCGCCGCCCCAGATAACACAGCAGTTCCAAACCTCCGGCACGGTGCGAACAAGCGAGGCCACGATGCCAAGCGCCCATCTTCTGGCGCATCGCTGCGTCTCACCACGAATCGCCCTCGTCTCGTCGCCGACGCCCGCTTCAGGTGGGCAACAAGCAGCACGTTGCAAGAGAGCTCGTCTTGTCCTCGCACTCGAACTTCGTCCAGCGCGAAAGCGTCTCGCCCGGAAACCACGAGGACATGTCTCGGCCTCGTCGGATTTCGCAGGAGGCTGTCGGTACGTCGTCGAGGCCGCTCAGAAACGCATTGGCATGTGCCCTGATGTCGAGGAAACGAGTAGGCGTTTTCAGATATCGTGAGCCTTCGTCCACGACGACGTTCACGGTCGTCGGCCCGGCAAAAACTCCCCGCGCGTGATGGAGCCAGCAGAAGAGCACGGCATCGACGTCCGTATGGTGAACGATGCCGCAGAACCGCAAGCGCCTTCTCGCCCTGCGAGCGGGCTATGTCGTGGAGACAGCCCCTCCGCCGCGCAATGGCAGTCATCGCACAGCCCGCAAGCACTCTTCACCAGCCCAGTATTTAGTGCCGAAGCGTATCCCGGCGCGCAGCTCGATCTCTTCGCTTTGAAAGTCACCTAGCCCAGAAGGCACATCCCCATACCCGGCACAACGCTTCGTGCCATCGAACCCTTCTTTCCGTTTGAAAAACGCCGTCTCACATACGCGCTCTGCGAAGCTTCCCGCCGCAGCGCTCGCGCGCAAACGCGCTCGTCCGCGACAGCGACGAGCCCTCTCTCCTGCGCGCAGGCAGAAATGGCTTTCCATGCATCACTTTTACCTGCGGCGGTACTATGTAGGCAGCCCCGCCAGTCCCTCCAATCATCGAGCGACACCTCAAGATCGTCGTCCGCAGACAACGCTGCCGACAAGCGGGAGATCTGGGGATTGGGCGATGGGACTGTAATGTCTCGTAGTATCTGCAGATCCTTCGCAGCCTGGAAGGAGCGAGCGATGCCTCGTCTTGTGATGAAAGCTCAGAACGCCTCCGCGCGCTTTTGGCAGTCGATCCCGTCTCGATTCTCGCACTGGGCGGGTGCGTTCGGCACCACGCGGCACGTGAGTGCTTTCTGACCGACGAATACTATGGAGCGGCGTAGCCTGCACGTTTCCCGGCAAAGGCAAGCGTGACCCCGCAGGGCCACGAATGCTCCCGCATGCTGTGGCCGGAACAGGACATAGCATCCGTCCTCGAGCCCCCTTATCGGTCAAACGAGCGCTCACGCGTCGACGCAGTCCTGAAGTCCCGATAGTTCTCCTGCCGCGCGCGCGACCCCCTTCCGCAGCAGCCTGACGAGGTCGACGGAATCGATTCTGCGGGCAAAGTGCGTCGATAGCCGCATAGTGGCCCCGATTGATCCTTTCCGCATGCCGGGGAAGCAGATCACGTTCCCGCCTGGCTTCCCGGAGCGTGCGTTGTCGCTGATGACTGAATGGCAGTTCTGATATCCGCCGGATCAGGATAAGGTGCCTCCGTCGATCACGCGCAGATCGAATTTCGCCCGCCATTCGACCTGCAGCCGCTCACCGCCTTCAGAGCGTGGTCATGGTCATGGTTCCCCGCAACACGCAATACGGGCGCCTCGACGTGGTGCCAGTCCTGCGGAGCACTTTGGCATTCTGCACGATCTTCGATCGATATCGAGCAGGTCCATCGTGCTATTGGCGAATCGAGCTTCTCGACTTTTCGAAGTAGTACCGTTGCCCGCATAGTCCGGCAATATCTTCTTCGGGACGAACCGCGACCACCTACCAGCGTGTTCGTGGTTTCTGCAGCACAGTTGCGTACTTCCCGGCGAAAGCCGGCCCTCGGGCCTCGGAACAGGAGGATGGTAGCAGCGTGGTGCCGTTCCTCAGCTCGTCCTCGCGGGCTCAAATGGTGAAGATAGAGGTCTTGTACGTTGTTGTCAGGCGGGTCGCTCGCACAGAAGAACATGCGATGGCAGCTTGTGCCCGACTCAGCAATGCGACGGGTGGCTGCCTGTAACCGCCACCGCACCGGAAGCAGCAACGAGGACCATGTAGTCCTTCTCCATCCTGCTGCGATTAGAAGTTCGAGAACAGATCATGGCGTCTGGCCATATGCGCGCGACCTCTTGCGCCGAAGGCCTCGCCCGAATTTCAAGCAAGCACAGCTGACGTCCTGGTTTATGCGTTTCACCTGCGCAACAGGGTTGCAGCAGACGTCACAGCCCGGGGATGCAGAACAGTCGATCATGAAAGGTCTTAAATAAAGCTTCCTGCTATTCCACCGTCCACGGCGATGCACTGCTCGTTACGTACGACGCCGAATTTTCGCTCTTGCAAGGAACAGAACAGGGACCGACCATCTCATCGAAGCGCCCGGGTCACCGCTGGAATTGCCGACTGAATGCGGACAGGGCGAAGGAGCAGAAGAAGCCCTGGCGTCTCTCGGTCTCGAAAAAGACCTGGGCACAGCGCGTTCACCGGGTGATGCCCGCCGAGGCATGTCGAGGGCTATCCCTGGTCAAGCCGCGCATACCCCGCCTTCGAAGGTTGTAGGATGCTGCGACGGTTCCTTGGACGCCAAAACGCGTTCACCGAGGCAGCTGACGACGCCCCACCCCTGCCTCGGAGCATGGAGGGACGGTAGCGCCGCACGTAGCGCACCCGTTGAGGTTCACGTCCACCGCGGCGCCATTCGTCGAAACCTGCTTCGGCATTGCCGATGCGAATCGTTCGCTTGTCCCGCTGAGTTGGATCATGATGTCGACTCGACCGAAGCGATCGGACACCCGGCCATCATGCGAAAACTCGCTTCGTCCGAAATCAAATGCAAACTGCGCACATGCCGGCAAGCACTTTCAAACGTAAAGCGCCGAGCGTCTCGGTAGCTGATCCTCCTCCTGCCCGCGATGGTGACTCGCGCTGCGCCGGCGAAGGCTGCAGCGGCAAAGCCTTATTCCGCTGGCACCGCCGGGTCACGAGCACCGTCTTCTGTCAACTCCCCATGGCGGCTACCTCTTCCTGGCGCATCGCTACCGAACACCGCTACTACCGGACAACCTGTTTGACCATGAAAGTTACCTGTAGTTTTCCCAGGCCTGAACAGTCTGTCGCTTTCCGGTCACCTGCGGTAACTGCGCGCCGCAGCGACCGGCGAAGTCGTTGTCCTTGTTCACCAAAAGAAGGCGTTATGTAGACGAGCGCCTGCCGTCTTCAGGATCTTGCTCGAAAGTCCATGAGCGCGCGACCGAAACCCCGGCCCTGACAGTCTCCCTGACCACGATCGATGCAGATAGGAAACGAACGAAAGCGCCCCTGACGCTGTAAAACCACACGATCTCTACCGCTCGCCGTCATCGGTGGCGAGCACCGTCCTCGCTGATTCCCCGTCGAGAACGCGATCAGGTAGAACCTCGGTTTGATAGCAGCCCTTCCCCAGGGCGGTACCGAAGAACGGCGCGCACACGCCGCTTCCCGTGTCATCAGCCTTTTTCGTTACCACAGCTGACCCTCTTCCCCGGCGTTTCAAAGCCCTTGGAAGATAACCCTGTAAATCGACTCGTCTTCCGCCGTGCAGATCGGGAAAGCAGGTAGTCCTTCTACCGCAAAAGGTTCGAAACGACGGCCTTTGCAGTCGTCCGAAAGAACCGAACACGACCTTCCAGATCGAAGAGACCGCCCAGGTCGTGCAGTTCAAACTGCACCCTCGATATTTCGAAAGCGCCTTCAACGTCCAGGATAAAGGCACGCAGCGGTTCAGGCAGTGCAGGGGCGAGGCGACCGGCAAGCACCGCACGCCGCCGCCCGCCGAAAGCACGGGAGGCGATGCTCGAAAAGTCACGCGACGTACCGGATATCGATTCGACAGCCCCTCGCCGAGCGGGCAAGAGACCGCATAATCGCCGGAGTGGGCGATGCTGAATCGATGCTCGGCTCGTCGCGAACGCGGGCTTCTGCGCTCCCGCGCACTATATCGAGCTAGGAAGAGGCCCGCTCGTGGCCAAAACAAGAGTCAGTACCCAGTGCTCGAAGCCCTGAAAACGTACTGGAGGCCTCTTTGCATTGGTTCACCTTCCACTGGAAAGCGTGCCTCAACACTCCTCAAGGGAAGCTGTCACTCCGCGACCGAGATGAAGGCCACGCGCCTTCGAAGTTAAGCGAATCATCAGTTAGCGTTGCTAACTATATACAAAAGCGAGGTGTCAAAGCGAAAAATTGCCCAGGCCTTGTTGAATAAACGCGCGAAAGGTGCGGAACTAAGCGTTTCGTCCGAAAACGAAGGGTTGACGCGCGAAGCCCGCGTGATTTCACCCTATAAGCATGGAGGAGCAACGTAAGGTTTTCAGTATATCGGCGCAGGCGAGCATCGCCAGAACGTGCGGGATCAAGACCAGCTGCAAAATACCTGCCTGGCAGCTGGCGTGACGGCAACGTCCCCAAACGACCGAACCCGGAGCGTGAATCCGAGCGCCGCAGAACGGGGACTCCGGGACGCATTCGAACGAGTATCAGTCGGTTCTTGGCGCTGATGGCCTACGCCGCAAAGAACACCAGAATTCACCAGCGCAACGCTTTCCCCGGGACGCGCGCAGCAAACCAGAAGACAGAGACGTCGCGCGCGGCGTCTCGTCATGGCCACGCCCTTCGCAGAGAGTTCCTCGTCAGTGCCAGGCCGCTCACGAGCTGTAACCGAGCACGCATCCGAAGTTTCACAGGACGACCACTACTTTGCAGCGAGCTCCTCCAAAGGCAGACTGAATTGCGCATGAGCTAAGGCCAGCCAGCCAGTTGATACCGTAGGCCACAAGGAACAGGAAACGTGGTCAACGCCAGGCAGGCACAGGCGGAAGAAGCGCGACCGGAAAACGCATCGCCGCCGGATGTCCGCGTTCGATCGCGCGGTTCGAGATGGCAGCGGCGATTGCTCCACCCGTCTCTCGCCACGAACGGCATGGATGAACGCAAGCAGAACGGAGTCCGATCGTGGTTTCGGCGACGAACATGAGGGCGCCATCCGAAGACCGGAGGTGGTGAGCGCGTGCACAGAAACGCCGCCATAAGACTTCGCACGGCATCCCCGTCGGCAACGATGCTGGATGACCAGGGCGGACATACGACGCGTCGAATAGGCGGCGTGCGAGCGCACATCGCAACGGGAAGCACGACCAGCCCTCAATCGCCGCGCGCGCGCAGAGCACCGGAGCACCGCACCGCGAGGGAGCGAACGCCGCCGCTGCGACAGCCAGGCTGAACCGCCAGATGACGCCGAAGGCAATCGTGCTGAAATTCGCAGCCGAGCCTGCGGTTTCACGGCACCTGCCGAAATACCTGCCGAAGAACATACCTCAGTCATGCTCTCGATGAACCGCAGCGGCCTCGTATCGGACGCCCATAATCGGCATCGCCGATCGTGAGGCGGAACTCAGACCGCTGCAGAGCACCAAATCGAAAGCTTCTGCAGAGCATAGCGCCCATGCCGCGCTTCGAAAGACGATAGGCCAGTCTACACCGTCGAGATGAAACGGTGATGAGATTCCTTACTGTCGCGCCTCCTTCGCATCTGATGGCATTGCCGCCTGTTAGATTTTCCCAATCCTATCGTCGTGAAGCGATCTTGTTCTCCAGAAAAGCGGTTCCGCGCGATCGCTTTCGATCGCTTTTGCTCGGCGGGATCGAAAGCACTGGCGGGCGTCGACGCTCGGGCGTCTGCGGAACAACGTGCTGTGAAAACGGGCTTTCTTTCCGGTTCTCCAGACGGGCGGCTTTGCGCGTTTGCCCAGACGACGACGTCGCACGCGGCATGAAGGCGAGCACGCCCGCTCCCATGTATCGTAATACCACGGGTCGTTCTCGAACGCGACGTCGATGAGGTTCTGCCATATTGCTCCAGCGGGTTGAACGACAGACGCAATACGAGCACGAGCGCGACGACGAGCCGCCAGCAGCCTCAACGCGTGCGTGCTCGTTAAGAACATGCACCTCGGGCGCATGACGGATGACCCGCGCAAGATCCAGAACTTTGAACATGCCTCGCGTCACTGAGCCCATGCGCAGGAAATTGAGCGCAACGAAGAAAACGTGATCTGCGCGCAGATCACGAACACGGCATGCCCGACCGTGGCATCCTTGCTCCCATCATCTCCCAACGCTCGATCGGTCACGGCTCAGGCCAGGCAGGTAGACGGACGCCAACCCATCACCTGGCCCTCGCCAACCGCCCGCAGCATGAAGAAACCAGAAGCTCGACCGCATCGTGGGCCGAAAGGAAGCACCAGACGCCCGCGGAAGCCGCAGGCCGCGCCGTAGGAACGGGCGCGTCCAGACAGGATGCGTGACTCGCACCTCGCGGCTGACCAAGACAACCGAGTATGCTACTGCACCATGAAACCCGAGGAAGAACGTGAAGAGCGGCAGCGAATCAGCGCGCTATGCCGCGTCTGCCTCGCCGAGGCTGACGCGCAGTTGCCTGCCGCAGCTCCACCCCTGGTGATAACTCTGCGCGAAAACGCTCGGATAAAGGTCCGACGCGACCCTCGCGCATCGCCGGCTTTTCGACAGCCGCCGGCAGTACCAACGAACGCCGCGATCACCACGGCGTTCGCGGCGAGGTCACGATATGCCTCGGCAGTTCTCCTCCTGACGCGTGAGGGCTCTAGGACTCCACCTCGCCGCCTCCCCACGAGGGTTCACGAGGCGGACATGCGCCTCGGTTCGCGTCAGAGCAATCACTCGGTACACCAAGCAGCTAAAAGAGTGCCAGTTGACCCAGAAACCGATCGAGCAGTGAAAGACGATTTAGCCGCGGTGATCGTCAACGTCGCGTCAGTCCCGCGCCCTCAAACCCAGGTGATGGGTACATCGGTCTCTCGACCACCTTTATCGTAGGTCTTTGACGGAGCCCGGCCGTCATCCTCGGATCCGCACACGACTCGCGAGCGGACAGTCGATGCGATACGCGCGGTCGCCAGGCATCGGGAGAGCGCTCGGAAGCGTGCGAGCAGCGCGCAGAGCTCGCGTCGCGAATAGTGCTCTCATCTGGGCCAGCATAGCAGCCAGGCCACGCGCTCGGTGGTCGAGCATCGCCTTCGCCATCTGGTCGCGCAGGAAGCGGCCTGGTCCCCACAAAAGGCAATAGTACAAGCTCTTCCATATGTCTCAAGATGGCCAAATGCCACCTTTTGTACAGCGGCGTTGTACAGGTAACGAATCCACGAAACGAAATGCAGCCGCGGCATCCAGGATGAAAGCTCGATGAAGCGCCCGCGCTATAGCCGCCGAGCGATTGTCCCACAGGACGGGACTTGACGCCCCGCAGGTCCCTGAGAATCGTCACGAAGAACCCGGCCATCTCATCAAGGTCGAGCCTTCCGCTCCGCGGACGCGAGCGCCCGTCGGCCGGCGCGTCCCACACGAGCGGAGGTCCACCGCTGCGCGAAATGGGCAAACTGAGGCTGAAACAGGGTGGCGATCGGGTCGAAAGTTCCCGGCAGAGTTATCATCCAGGGCCGCGATGCGGGCGGGAGATGAAGTTACCCAGTACGCACGTGCCGCTTCTTCGACGGTAAAGCCCTGCGTCGTCATTCCAGCCGCGATCGCGTTCGACGTCGCCCGAGAGCGCGCGCGCAAAAGAGGGTGCGGAAATCGACCATTCGCCCGGCGACACAAACTCCTCATGGAGAAACGCGAAAGTATGACAACCGGCGCGGTCCAGGGTCTTGATCGCATCCATGTCCCGAGAATAGATGCAAAAGCATATAGATGCAGCCGCCGTCGCCGCACCGGGAGCCAGGCTCGTCGCATCTCGCGGCGCGTTTCTGACAGAAACTCGCATCCGGCAGAAACCATCGTTTCGCCTACGCCAGACCGAATCGATCGCCGATGCAGTAGGCGGTCGATTCGGATTGTCGATCAGGACTCATCGTCACCATATGCGGTGACTGACCAGAAGCGCTGCCAAGCGACCTGCGATAAGTTTTCGAAGTGGAGCATGTGCGACTCGCCCGTCAAGGCGTTCCTGTCGTCATCCTTCTCCGTTCGGGATACAGTTGCCACCTCCACGGTACCGCGGTCAGTTCGCGATCGCCACCAGCGCACGGTCCAGGCGATTCCGTGTACAGCCTCCGATCCGGATCGCGCCGAACAGCTCCACCGCGCAACCGCCCGACCTCGTCGCGCCCAAGCCGCGAGCCGGCCGGACGTCTTTCAACATCGCCAGCCTCGCCTGAATAATCGCTCGATCAGAACAGAAGCGTCGAATTCCATACCAGCCCACGACCGCCGCGGAGCTTTTCTCAGCAGCATTCCCACATCGGCGGCGGACGGCGGATTCTTCTCCATCAGCGCGGCCTTTTTGAAAGAACGCGACGGACTCAGCAGCGAACCCGTCGATGAACGTAGTCGTTCTTTCCATACCTCTTCTGTCGATACGTCCCTCCTCCTCAGATAGGTGGAAAGCGGCCTGGAGAAGCATTCAGCCTGAACGGCATGCAGCATCGGAAGATCCGCCTTGCCGGAAAGCACCGTCTCAGCACCGACCACGCCATGGCGGTAGGGCACATCGATGCGGATCACATCATCCGGCAGGTCTCCGTTCCGTAGAAAGCGTGATGGGCATAGGTTCCGGCCTGGATCAAGAACGGCAGCGGTGCCTCGTCCAGGTGTCAAGCACCTGCACCTGCAGGCGGTCCGCCTCGAAGCTACGCATGACGATCGGTCTTTCGCCTCGTCGCACACCCGTGAACAGACGGTATCCACATTGGGGCTACGCATATTTTGAACTGCGCATTGGTCAGCGCCAGCCGCGGCGAACCGATCTCACGGAGCCCTTGCCGCACGACTTCTTCCGCACTCGTCGCGAGCCCGTGTCGCAATCCATCAGCCAACCAGGGGAAATGCATATGTGTACGCCAGTCGCGGTTTCCTGTCGTTCTTCTTCCTTTCCTTGCGAGCATCTCAACGATAGTCGACTCTTTGCCTCTTTCCTCCACAGCTCGCGATATTGGGATGATCAAACGCGCCACTCTTTTAGTCTTCGTAAACGCCTTCTCAAGCGCGACTGCGCACGGCATGCGGTCACGCCGATGGACACAGCGCTGCGAGAGAACAGCGACCGATATCGTACCTGAAGCAGACATGTTAGTAACTCACTCGACGACGATGCTCTCGCATGACATGCGTTTTACCATCGCTGCGCGACCGCCAGACTCAAGCACGTGTCCGAAGGCGAATTGAAGATTTGCCGTTGCATCGGGACGGCAGCTCGATCGTCTCGGCTCATCACCCTCATCGGCGCAAGCGCTGCGTTTTATTACCTGCCGAGCGACGCGAGAGATCGCACCACGATATCGACATCCTGATTCTCCAACTCGCGAACGCGGGCGTGATACAGTTTCCGAGTAGAAGTCACACCGCGTGCCCGACTTTTCGGGAAACGCTTTGCGTGATGCAGCCCGCCTGCGAAGAGCAGCAACGAGGCATGGTGTCGCAGACCCGCGAATCGAGATAACCGGAAACTCAGCGTTTTGGGTGCAGTGTCGCGCCACGCGCTATTTTGCGGTCGAGTTGTGCCATCCCGCCATTGACGAAGACTGGCTCATCGTCCGGCAAACTCTCTTCAGAACCCCAGCGAACTTGGGCATAATGAGAGTTGCCAACCGTTGCACCTTCCCAACCGATGAGGCACTTTCGGTAGGTACGAAACCGGTGTTGCGCTTGTAATCATGCGTTTCGGCGACGGAGAGTGCCCGATGGTGAAATCGAAGTCGGCAGTGTAAGTCCAGCGCCTCCGGAAAAGCGCAGCAAACCCGTCGGCAACGAGAAGAATGAGCCAGTCGAGAGTCACCGTTTGCCTGTCTCTAGCTCAAATCGGCGAGCAGCATTGCATGAAGCTCAAACCCGATTGAGTGCACGGATCTTTTCGGCCCATAGCTCCGATACAACCTTCCTCGTAGGGTCTTCGCGGATTAAGCCATCGCGACGGCATCGAGATCGAACCCTTTGAGTTGGTGATGGAAGTCCATCGTCGTTCGCCGCCTCGTGATGTTCAGCGCAGTCGTTGATGAGCTTCGATACGTCACGCGGTTCAACGCACAGCCCTCGTGTCGGATGCGATCCTGTCGAGCCACGACTGGTGAGTCGGTACTTATCCATTATTGTCACTTCACGAACGTGGCCTTTCCCCATACACCTTCACCCATCGCGTGCATATAGTCCCAAAGAGCCTCTTGACCTTGGTTTATACACCATAGTCATTCTCCATGGTTCCTGACGCTTACGCCGAGGAAGAACATGGGACATGGTGCTGCGACAGATGTCGCGATGCGACAGCAGCATCGCGCACTTCTATGAAAATCAGCCTGATTGCAAGCGCCACTGATCTTTCTAGATCGAACCGCCCTTGAGGATAAAACGTCTTTGAGCAAATCAGCTGGCTGATCGCTGGCTCTGAAGCAACGAAACGGCCGGAGCCTCGGTTGTCTCAGCACACCTTAGCTGCAGGCCTTGTCCACGCTTTTCGGAGCTCACCGAAGCGCTCCAACCTGCATTGATGTTGCTCGGAAAGGTCGACTGCATCGTCTCGACGAGTAAGCCACGATCGACGCCCAAGAAAGTGACCATCTGGCTCCACGCGCGCGTCTTTTGGTGCGACGGCATACGCGGTAATGTAGTCACGCAACGTTTTCCTTCTTCGAGTTTGGCGTCGCCGCGCTCGACGTCATGGAGGAACAACTCGGCGTTTCTGCTTCGTCTTGAGACAGCGAAGCGAACGATCGGCGCAACTCCTTCGCAGATGCAGCCGCCAAATCACCGTCGTTCTGCGTTGAGAGCCTGAGCCACTTGATGTTGGCGTTTCATATAAGTCGGTAAGTCGGACCCGGACCCGCAGATCGATTTTCCGTGGCAGTCCGTCAAGATCATACGGCACGTCATCGTGGTACACTGGCGACCTCCTCTTTGAAGAGCTCCTTTGTAAGCGTTGCACGAGGATGAGGGGTGGGTCTGTTCTGTCGCATTTTCGGGCCTCACTCAGCAAGACGTCGCCGTCACCGGTGAACCTCGACGACGCTTTTGCGCGAGGAGTGACCTGCGCCTCGGATCTCTTGCTGAATTCGTAAACATCCTCTTCCCAGCTGAATCCCTGAACTCCGTGCCGACTCGAGGAAACGGTTCAGCTCGATCGAAGTCCTTTCGCGTGAATTCTGGCGCGCCTCGCGCGAACTAGGGAGCTTTCCTCAGATCGTTCAACGCCGTTCGCCTCGAAGAGCATCCTGATCTCGAGCAATCTTGTGCATCCATCAGCGCAATGTTCTGAGCTTTCGGATGAACAGGTCGAGAGGCTTGTCGCCCGGAGCACAGCCTTCACGGCGGTTTTACGTGAGGCCGCGCATCGTATGCGGGACGGCGGCATATGCGTGTGCAGCCAAAAAGGCTTCGCTAAATAGTCGGTTCGTGCGGTTGAATCGCTTGATGATGTTCTCGTAGTCGACGACCCTGTCCAGGTACAGGGTATTCACCCATTTCGAGTCAAAGCCAGAGCATCTGGTCAACCACAATGAGAACGTCTATACGCTCATCCTCATGGGAGTCTACGATCAAATAGGGCTTTGTGTGCGCGCCGGGCCGAGAGATATCTTTCTTCATATTCGCCCAGGCTGGATGCTAGTAAAACTCTCTGCCGCACACACTGCCGTAGTCGCCGATTATCCCAACAAGCGCATCCTCATTTGACAGTCGAGCTCAGCCGTCATTGTCGATGCCGATCGAACAGAGCGGTGTATTTCGAGCCGCGGCACCACGCGTCTTTCATGCGCCGGTAGCTGATAGCCTCCGGATGGAGCTCGCTGCCAGATGAGCATGGAACTTGCTGCCGCGCTCAGCACGGGGAACCCTGCTCGCGATGCTCGTCGATGACCTTGTACTCGCGAGTGCCCCAGGGCGATTGCAACGGGGCCTCAGGAAGTCCTCAACGCCCTTCACGCCGCTCGCGTTCTTGCCCGTCGTGACCATCGGTCCCATGGGAGCTGTGTCCGCGTAGCAGCAGCAGCTCGCTTCCTGGGATCGCCTCATGGCTCGCTCGACGCCTCGCCGCCTTGGCCTCGTCTGCGGCTACCGCCGTGCGGATCTCCTGTCCTTAGGGTGTCACCGTGTGGGTCGGAATCGTTGTGTGGGTGGGTGTGGGTTGTGGGTGGTTGGGGTGGTTGTTTTTGGTTTTTGGTGGGGTGGTGGGGGGGGGTTGGGGTTTTGGTTGTTGGTGGTGGTGGGTGGTGTTTGAATGGGTTACGACCCGCTTATCCGCCACGGTCTAGCCCAACCCGGGTCACGCCTTCCTCGCCTCGCGCGTACGTTACTACCCATCTTCTGGACTCGAGGTAACAATGGTGGTGCCTGGCCATCGCTGCTCATTGCCAGCCGGTGTGCGGCGCGCGACACCGCGTTTCCGGTCGCCTGCACATCGTCATCGTCGTCGGCAAAGGCGCGGTACTCCCGGAGCGACTGTGCCCCAGCTCGATGCGATCCATCGTTAAATCGACCACCTTGTCGGCGTCCTGGAATCCGCCACGAGCTGAGCCGCTTTGAACGAAGTCATGGTCTTGCCCGATCCCGTGGTGCAGCCAGGATACATCCATCGATCGTCCAGGCATGCCGCAGACGTCGAGATATCCCACGTGTATTTTCGCGTCAAGGTCTTAGATGGCGCGCTCGCGGCGAGATATTGGTAACTCACGAAGCACCTTGAGACAGCTATCGCCGGAACTCGGCAACGGTGTAGAAGCCGTTGAGCTGCGCCATGGCGAATCGAAAGCAGGTTGGCGGTGAAACCGCTTCCAATCGTCGGCACCGGGCTCTTCCAGCGCGTCAAGGTTCGCGCGAAATCGGCCCAATGGAAGTAGTAGTCAGAATTGAACTCACCCGAACCGGGATTGGCGAAGCACACGGCGTCATCCTCGGATTCACGCCATCGAAATTCTGTAATTGCACCAGGCCGAAGAGCCCAGTGAATACACCCTCGTGCGAGTACTTTCTCGATTTGACCGCATGCCTGGCTCACCGGCACACCGCCGCGCTTAAGTTCGATAAGCAAGCGATGGCGGCATCTCGTTGATGAGTAGACATAGGTCCCCCGCGATCGACAAGAGCTTGTTCTTGGCGGCGTATTTTCGGCTGCCGAGCGATTTTGATAGCGGCTCTACCACCAGCTATCTCGCGCCGATCGTAGATTTTGAGGCTCACCCTTGCCGACGTGAAGTTTGTCACGCGATTGTTCTGCGCTCTGACCGCCACAGCCTGCATTGATAAAGCCGCTTTAGCGCAAGAGGGTCTTTAGCAAGCTTGATTCAGTCTGCCTCGAGCATCTGAGTCATTTCCTTCAGTGAGAGGTGGCCGTCCATTGAGTCGGTCTATATCGACGTTGAGTTCCGGAACAGGATATTCGCCCAGCTGCGGACGAGATCAGCCCGTCGGACAAGCATACAGCACGCCATCGACCCCAGCCATGCTGGTAGTTTGAGCCATCGGCGATTACGAGCTTTCAGTCCGCTTCTTCGTAACCATGAAATTTTCCTTATTTTCTCGGACGCATATTTACCATGTAGTCTGTCCTCTCATGCACTCACGCCGATGAAGAGCGATGGAAGTCGATCCTGGAAAAAGTTGTCCAATCGTTTTTTGTTTGCGGGCCTGAACCAAATCGACTCGCATCAAATCGCGGGAACAAGTTCGTTCATCATCGTGCCGCTTTTGTGGCGTTGACAAGCACCGGACGCATTATCGATTCACGAGGGATGTAGTATTTTGCAGCTGTATCGCCGTTCTTATTATCGGCCGTAAACATGAAAAATCTTTTGGAGACATAAGACTGTCACCTTGCATCGCGTTGAGAACGAAACGCCCATAGGCATGCCTCTTTGTTGCGTGCCTCGAACGCGGGATTGACGCACACGAACAACCTTGTATGTGTTCAGGAGCCACCGGCAGCACCGTTACCCGCCAGTACGCTCATGGTCGCAACCGAGAGCGTCGAGCCGCAGCCGGAGCGCGCGGGTTCCTGCCTCGTGCTCATTGTTGATGACATATCTCCGAAATCCCATGTCCCTGTGGTTGCATGAATAAATTGTTCCGCTGTCATGTGTGAATGAGCGTAAGTTGGGAGATGTTGTTGATTGGTCGCAGCGGCAGAGATTATAAACATCTGAGAGGGCGATATCCCTGTTGACGGAACGGTGGATATAGACCAGCGTCAATGAGTGTTTTGTACGATGTGATGCGGATAGGTATTGGCAGAAAGGAATGATTGACGAACCATTCGGGTTAACGCACTTTTGACCGTTGACACGCTGTTTTACCTATTCGCGCGAGAGAGTGATATCAATTTGGTTTCGTTGTTCTTAAATGTCGACTGAAAACAAAGACGAGTCAACGGATTACCGAGCTCAAAGAGGCGATTAATCTATGACATCGATATTTGTCCTTCCGAAGAAGAACAAGGAGTTGCCACGGTTCCCCGCCTCGACTCTCATCACCCTTCATCGCTGTAGTCACCGGTATTGGCCATCGTCGTATAACCGCTTGGGAACAGCGTAAGTTGGAGCTTGCCCGTCGCCATGTGCAAACGCATTTCAAAGAAACAGACCACAGAGCAAGGAGACGTACCTTTACAAATCGGCAACTGGAGGTACTCAGAGCCTCTTCATTTCGGCGGAACTTTGACGAGGTCAGCGGTTTTATCAGTTTCAAAAGTCGGCGATATTCTTGATTGCTGCCGAATGATTAGCAGGAACCATCGTCGCTGTGATCCCATACACAAGACCCGCTATCGTGGCTACAACATGATGAGCGACTCGACAACGGCTTTCTACCCAATTCCTTAACGGAAAAAGTTGAGCAGCCTAGAAGGAGTACGCCAAAGGTTTGCAACAAAGACCTTTCTACGTTGAGATATGACTCATCTCCCGATGAGCAACATTAAATCGGTCGACCTGCGAAGTCGACGACATTTTCGTCACCCTTCATCAGCGTGAGTGGTGTCGCAGAATCTTGCTAACCGGAGATCCTCCTCAGAAATCAGGGTATTCTCTGCAACATAAATGCCTCGCAAATGTGAGACGAGTGCGAGCTGTAGCTCAAACTCAACCAGACCCAATCGTTTTAAACAAACATCCCATCTAGAGCACCGCTTTCTTCCCTGCACGAGCTTTTCGTGCTCACGCTGATGAAGCTGCGATGAGGGTAGCGAGCTACTGGAAAGTAACCGCCAGGTCGCGTCTTGTTCTGTGCACGGCAAGTTGTCGCGCTCATCCATGGCAGCATGAGGCGTTTGCCCGCGAAAAGTCGTCTCGGCAGGTTGTCTGGCAGTGCGTGCTCGACGTGAAATGTAGCGCTCGGCTGCGCACCAAGATACTAGAACATGAACTCGTTTAAGACCATCATCGTCACTGGTCGTCAGCGACTGGAAGCCTTGGTTTTGTGCACTGTCGAGGCCAGCAGATGCGCCGTCGATACAGCAGCCCTTATCACCGGCGAACTGTAAAACCAGCCGTTTATGTCGGCACTCCCAGGGAGCGCTATCCAGCGCTATTTTACAGGCGAATCATCCCAAGTGTAGCAGGTGGTGCCGTCTCGCAGCTCGCAACCGTCGTCGCAGCAGGTCCGCTGTCGAGCGCAGAGTCCATATCGCGCGGAAAGATTGTCGCCAGGCAGATCAGATCGGGATTGCTCGCATCCAGCGTACACTCCTGCGTTCCGGCGACGATCGCCCAACACGCGCTGCTCTAAGGGTCAGTGAATCCTTTCCGAAGCGAATTTCAGAAATCTTGCGCCCTGTTTCGGAAACATCCTATCGAGCATCGCTTTCTTCATTTGCACGAGCTGGTGCTCACGCTGATGATGGGTGATGAGGGTTGTCGAGCTGCTGGAAGTACCGCCAATCGTCGTCTTGTTCTGCACGGCAAGTAGCCTACGTCCATGTCGCCAAGAAGCTTTTGCCGAAATCTCTAGGAAGGTCGAGCCCAAGCCTCGACTCGGCGTAAGCCTTGATTCAGCTGCTCATCGAATATATAAAATAGACGTTAACTGTCATCACCAGTACGAGCGACTGGAAGCCTTGGTTTTGTAGCACGCTGACCGCGAAGAATCGCAGTAGTCCCTATACCGGCACGACTTTGTAAAAGCAGAATCGTTTTATCGGCTGGAAGCATCTTTGCAGAGCTTTATTTCGTATCCAAGTTTGGTGATGCATCTCCGACTCGCACGGCACAGATCTGGTTCGCGAGCCTGCGAGGAGAATACCAGTCGATGTTGCCATCCCAGTAGTCGGGATTGTTGGTACGGCGTACCTCCACCACGATTTCGGCGACGTCGCCCAATCCACGTTGTCTTGGAACAGTGAAGCTCATGGATTCCTGATGAATTGATGTTTTGAAATATTACTCACCGCCCAAAAGCTTCTTAAGATCATTGATTCGCCATGTCGAACCTATTGCTCAGAGATTATCCAACACATGGACAGATCCGCCCGGCGTTGGCTATCTGGTTGCATACGTCTTATTAGGTCGTCGCGCATTTTCTGTTTTCACCGACCTCACTTTGGCAACGAAGGCACTGAAGCCAGGTTGTGATTTTATTGAGCCTGTCTGTAACGGGTCTATCCATGCACTTCATGGCGTTTTGTACTGCAACCATCAAGGTTTTCTTGATTGTCGTTTCTTCTGTGCAGGCTAGCCCGCGTTCCCAACTGTTTTGAGCTCTTTTTCTCACTTAAAAGCAGTCTTGTTATAAAGGAGTTTGATCCAAATGATTCTTTTCGGGGAATCCTTCTTTTCTTAAGTTTCGATGCGCTTTACATCTCATTTTGGCGTATGTTCCATCCTCTTATTCGGTTCGATTTGATTCCAGTTAACGATAGAGGTCGTTATATTCAATCTTGTTTTTGTTTTGGCATCTAGAAGCGACATGTGCTCATAGCCAGCTTTTTATTTCGGGTGCTTGATGTAGGTCGTATTTTTTAATATGGCGTTTAATTTTTAGGAGACAAAACTGTCGCTATCTTCATTGATAGCGGTGAATTCCAATTCATCAGGTTCCATTGTCGATTAGTTTCCGGCTAATTTGGATGAAATTTTCTCAGCATTTTGGCGTTCAGAGATTATTTTGACAATGGGAGCAAGTAGTTCTTTCGAGACGATATCGAAAGGGCAGCCACAGTGCCCGATCCAGCCGTCTTGAACCCTCAGCTTTCTCGCCCTCTTTTGGTCTTTAACACCGCGTTGTCGACGGCGCGGACCGCGGCTACCCTCGGTCTGGATGATCTCCCAGGTCCATCGAGATGCCCTGCCAAGCTCGTCGAGCTCTCGGTGCGCCTCGTGGCTCGCGTCAGCCAGAGGGAGCCCGTTAAGCCTCTCCTCGGAGATCCTCGCAGGCCAGCCCTCTTCCTCGGCGAGGGCGTCCACCGACGTCGGTCGTCGATGAGGGCCTGGCGCATCACGGCGCCGCAGCGTCTGACCGCCTCGTCAGCTTGAGCGCGCCACGACCGGACGTCCGCGTTCTCGTGCACGATGGCAGGAAACGTCGCCGCCTCTTCGCGTGGGCGCAGTCCTCCTGGTCGATGAACAGCTCACCTTTGAGCGGCGGCCCATGCCTCCAGTACTTCAGCAGTTTCATACCGAGTTCTCGGCTGGAGCATGCGCGCGCCAGAACATGGTCGCGAAAGATGTCGAAACGCTCGGGGGCCCTCGACGAAGTCGACATAGCCGTGGGATGTTGGCGTCGCATGCAAGCCGTTGGCGCGAATCTCACCGATGTCTCACCAGACGGCTGAAGCCCTCCACTGGTCGTGTGCGGTCACGACATCCACGATGCGCGTGATCGTCACTGCTTTCGCAGCTTGTTGTTCTTGCTCTTCTTTGACGAAATGCTTTGGCTCGCGTCCACGGCCAGCACGCCGTCATCACCCACCGACGCGACGTTTACGCAGCACTACGCCGACAATGGTGGGAAATGCTCAGTGAAGAAGATATTCGCGGGAAGATACGTGACGCCTGGATATTGCGATGCTCCACCAGGTCTCACGATGGCCCTTCCTCGCCGCCGCGTGGAGACAGCACCACCGTGAGGCGCAAAGACGATGCACATGATGCCGCCGACGCGACAGAGGTACAGTCGATGCAAAAAGGCATACGGCTGGACTGTGGGACACACCGTACTCGAGACGGATCGACTCGGTATCGTCAGGATCAGTCTGGGAATATGGAGGATCGGCACAGCCGCATCCATCGAAGAGCGGTTAGCCGAGTCTTCCGTGTTCTCAAAGCGTGTCGAACCAGGGCCAGTCGTCCTTGAGCGTCGTCGCCGTTGCGTGCGGCAGTATGTCGGGCAGGATACCACGCATCACGAGATTCATGCGCGTGAGGTTGTAGGTGTTCTCGCTCGAGCTCCTGCGCGCATGCAGTACCGTTCGCCCAGCCCGCTGCCGCGACGGGTAACCGCTGCGCTTGCCGATATTGATGGTGGCAGCGCCGTCGAACCGGATGTGGAGTCGCCAAATGTCGATTTCGAACGGTCCGCCAGATGTGCACGCGACAATCTCTTGGGCTCATCAGCGAGCTCACACTCGTAGAGGCGTATAGAACTCTCCGTGCCTTTCTGACGCGTAGTCGCGAGGATTCTCAATCAGGTATTCGCAGATTATCCCAGCACGTCGTAGTCTGAGACCGTCCGTGGGAGCGGTCGCTTGATCAGGTAGATGAGATCGCGCGCGGCTTTGGACTGATCGGCGGCGCACTCGTGCTCCAGCTTTAGGAGAGGCCGGTCTGCGGCGTCTCGAAGATGTTGTCGAACACCCTTGCGGTGGGCGGGACTCACATTACCAGATCGAATGCGGACAGCGCGTCGCGCACGTCCGGCGACCCTCGAGAGTTCAATACCCTTTCCGGACCCATGTCGGAACAAGTCCTTATAGGCGATGAGAAGTAGTCGCATTCACCCTTAACGAATTCAGCCGTTTCGGAATCGTCCTCGGTAAGCGACGCAGGTCGGATTCCGCAGAAGTCCTTGGCTGGGCGCGACCTCCGTCCTCGGGAGAGACATGTAGAAGATGGAAGCCCAGGATGCATAGTCTTGTGCGAAGCTCGCCCCTCGATGGTCAGAGCGCATCTTGATGGCCGACTCCCAGATCTTCAGAAAGCCAACTGCTGCTTGTTCCGGTCTCTAGCTTCTCTTCGACCGATAGATGTCATTAAAGCGCACAGCCGTTGCCGTCGATCCATTCCGTCCAGCCGTTCTGGCTTACCACGCCGAACGAATACGGTCGCGGCGCTCGTGACGGAAATGTCAGGTCATTCTCGAGCACCGCGCGCCCGCCTGCGTGCCGAAAGTTCAGTGCGGGCGGTTGCGGCACTGTGGTTCTGACATCGGCTTGTCAGAGCGACGTCCGACCTCAGTGAGACGGTGAAACGTTCGTAGTTCTTTGTCGCGTCCTTGGCAACATATGCATGTTCTTTCTGCGTGAAACACCGAGCTGTTTGCGGGCCCTCGTAAACGTGGTCCAGACTGCAGCCCGCGGCCATGCGGAAGAGCATCGTCGCCGTGGTGTTTCGATACCCGACAGAATACGGGCTCACGTAGGCTTGACATCCGAATTCATCGGAGTCGTGCGGAGCCGCGTTCCGCACGTAACGTGATCGCCATCGCTTCGAGCCCATTGAGAGCATCTTGGCTGAGGTCCTGGTTATCGCAGAGGAACATGACGGCTTTCTTTGTTCCAGAAGTTCCTTTTGGCCTTATGGTCTTCCAAACGATCGAATGCCCTGGGCGGTTTGGCCGGCGTATACGCCGCACCTATGATGCCGTGATCCCTCGTCGATCAGGTAGTGAATGCCGCGCGTAGAATCTCCGGCGGCTGTTTGGCGTCGAAAGACTTTCATCGCGCGATGATCGATGGTGAGCGAGACTCACCCTCCACGGCAAACTCCTGCAGTTCCATCCGGATCGCCGTCGATGAACCGACAAAGGATGATGGTTTTGATACGCTTGAGGCGAGCGCATGAGCTGGCTTCGCTTGTAAGCTCTAGCTCTTCGATCATGCGGTACGCACGAGCGGAGAAGCTCATGCCGCGCAAAGGCCGCCGCCTCCTTGGCTGCGTCGCGCAATGCATCCGGAATGCGCAGAGTCACTGAAACGATTACCGCCGTCAACCCAGGTGACGGCGTATCGATCGTCGAGTCTGTTCCAGGTCCACCAGCTCTGCATAGGTCTCACCGCATGCTCCTTGTAGGTCAAAATGCAATACATTTGCCTTATCGTGTTATACGCCTCGATCGTTTGCCACGTATCTCATTCAGACAGATGGGCATGTGACACGGAAACGCGGAGATGCGGACGATCTCCTCATACCGTCTATGCAGCATATCACCGTTGAGTCGACTAAACTCGATTGGATACCAAATTAGAGGCGGAAATTCTCGGCATGATCCAAAGAAGGAGGAACGCGACAGAGCGGCCCACACCAAGCGTGTGGCGGTCTCCCTTCTCCTATCGGTGACCTACCATGTCTCCTCGCCGACTGGCAGCGGGCGTCCTCGCCGTCAAAGCGCTGACAGCCGCCATTTAGAAGGGTAAGGTTCCACGACGATATCGTCAAGACCGGCTCGGTGTGCGCCAGCTCGGGATGCAAACTCATGGCAAAGGGCCCAGTTTCGCGCATCCAAGCGCCTCCGCTGGCGTCCAAACCTTCCTTCGGCAACCTCGCGGTCGCTGTCGCTCCCACCGCATCGATACCCCAGACCTGCGGTGGCGAAACGCACGAGTCTCAGCAGACCGGCCTCCATGATGAGCCGGTAATGCGGCAGGCTCACGGCCGAAAGCGTCATGCCGCGGAGCGCATCGGTCCCGCCGCCGATCGTGACACTGATCATGGCGCAACCATCCAGTCGGTCGTCTTACCGCGCACAGCAACGTGTTCAAAGCCCAGGTGTAGGGCCCATTACGAGGTTACCGCGCGCCGTCATCCCGATCGTCCTTCGCGGCGAGCGCGACCGTTGTCTGCGATGCGGCGCACGTCCCTCAGCAAGATAGTCGCTCGCGCACCGTCGAAGTCGCCGAAACACTGCTCGCAGATGTGGGTTGAACGAATCGCATAGATGCCCTGCAGACCACCTGCCTGTGGGCAGGCCTCAGCGAACGTGCGGAGTTCAGGATGGCAAAACGCGGCATGCCCTCGACGCCGAAGCCATGCCCGGACCTGTGATCTTCGCCTCGATCGGTGATGACGGCGTTGGCGTCATCTCCGGCCGGTTCTCGCCATGGTAAGCATCGCAGCCAACGGGGGACGATTTCGCAGTCTCACATCCTCCGGACAATGCACCGTAGCTTCTGCCCACGGATCGTCGCGTCGTGCAGCTGGGATCGAGGCGGCTACGGCCTTGGAATACGCTGCCGAACCTCCGCCGACGGCCAGAAGCATATCGGCCCGCGCGGCACGAGCGACGCGACGCCTTCGCACGCAGTTTCTCGACCGTCCGGTTCGCCACGACGCCGCTGATTTCGCCACGGTCTTGCACACGTCGCGCGCGCACATTACGACCTGGTCGTACGCATGCGCATGATGGAGCCGCCGCCGTCAGATCACGACGACATTGTCGCCGTGTAGGTCTCGAGCTCGGCCTTGCCGTCGAGGAACATCCTCGCCGAAATAGAGCTTCGTCGGGGTTGTGGTGGTGAATGTTCCGGCGCATGGCACCATCCTTCACTGTCTTCGAACCACTGTATGCCGCTACAATGCTACATTGCGGAATGCACGTCGCGCTCAAAGTACTAATCGAGTGATGCCAGCCGCATAACGGCCGCGAAAGGAACGCCGCAGGGTGTTTTCCTGACCTCGCACAGGGCTGACCTCGCTGAGCGGACAATCGCGTTGGAACGAGCCTGGCTTTAAAAGGAGTTAAGTTAACTACGTGACGAGTTTTACCTCGATTCCAGCAGTATCTCGAGACCCGTCTCTCCGAACCGAGCCCTCGGCCTCTGTCAGTCACTTTATATTGGAAAGCCCGAGTGTGGCTTTGTCGATATCATGGGCGGACTTGCCACATTCAGGCAACGAGCGATTCGGTTGCAGAATCACTCCGATCTTTGAGCAATCAGCTTCTTTACGTGCGTGAGGGATGCCATTTGCTCTTACTAAAAGACGAGCGATCTTGCCCGAATCACCCATATGCGCATAGAGGTTCCCAGAGATGAGACTGTTCTCCTTCCTGTTTTAGCCCACAGGGCTTCGAGAGCTTAGCGAGCGATCGCCCAGAAACACGCTCAAACTCCTCAGGAAAGAAGCGCACCTTCTTTCGCAGATCGTCTTCATCGAGCATGGCAGCAGCCTATGAAAGCTTCTCCATCTTCAACAACATATGCGTTCTTTTCGGTTCCAATCTCAGAAACGCGCGGACCTGCATGCCACACACGAATAAGCAGACGACAAAACCAACTCAACGACACCCTGTCGTGCATGCGTACTGCTCGAACAATCGAGATCGACTCGGCTGATCTCTACCGCAGGCCGGAAGCGCTAGACCACGAATCCGCCGCCACCAGCACAGTTGAATGACGGTATGCATCCCGCTGGAGCTGCAATTGTCGTCATCGATCCGTTTTCTATGACGTTGTAGAGCTTCCATGAGGCCCGACAATCGTGGCTGACGGTCGCTTCCAACGATGCCAGCAAAGCCGATAGCAGAGGTCCCACGATCGCGTGGCCGTCGGCACGGCTGGTTATTACGTGCCGTCATGCCCGTTCGGAACCGCGCACGATCGCGACATATCCCGTCACATTCGTCGTCATCCCGCTGGGTCCGGGACGGATATTCGGAAGCATTCTCTCTTTCTTCTCATCATTGCCGAACATGCATGCTGTCCTCCATCCCTTCACGGCAGGCGAGGCACGAGTGCCGACATCCATCGCTTTCGCCCCTTCTCGCCTACAAAGACCTCTGCCTCGCACCTATGTTCGCCCACATTCGACAAATCGACGCGCCTCCGCTGTTGCCAGCAAGATACCCGCGGTTCGTCCGTTCGGAGCCTCGTCCGCTGAATGGACAGGTATTCGCTGCGTCACGAGATGCCACAGGCGCGATGTTGCCGGAACGCCGTCCGCAACACATCGTTTTCGCCACGATGCAGCCCGAGGCTGACAGCGCGTTTGCGAAAAGAACGTCCGCGGCTGACGGTATGCCTACTTCCTCCAGACACGACCTACCTCACTCTCATCAAGGAACGCGGGTGGCTGCGATACTCCTCGACAAGGCTCTTCGGTCCACGATGCGCAACCTGGCCTTGCCCATGGATCGCGAGTCCATCCGAAGAACCAAGGGCTGTCTGCAAACCTTTCACGCGAACACGCGCCTCGGACTTTCCTGCCTTGAGAAACGTCGCGGCCTTTACCGAAAAACGATCGGTCACGGTCTCAACCTTGCTTCATCGACGTGCAAGCTCCGCACTAACCTCTCGCGCCGTTGGAAGCGCCGAACATCACTCACGGAATCGCCATGCGGTAGCGAGCGATTTTCGTCATTGCGCGTGCCGCGGCGCATCCTCGAGCACGCGCACGCGCGCTATGCGGTCGATACGGTACTCGGGTCAGATTCCCGTGCTTTCATTCCTGTGCAATGCGTAATAGAAACCGTCATCGTAGGAAACACCCACCGGCATGTCACCTCGTGATGCTTGCCGCCTCGTCTCGGTGTCGGCTTTGCCGTCCACGCCGATCTTACACATTAAACGCGAAACTCCATCTTGGTAAACTGTGCAGGTGCGGATGGCCTCATGGGTGGCATCGCAGAAGGTGCCAAACGTTTCGCTCTTCGACCTGATACGCCTCATCGTGAATCCTGCGATCCAGAAGCATCGCTCGCGTTTACGCAAGCTGCTGACGTTCGTGACGAGCAGCTTTCGCCTGGCCGTCCGTGATGGCCCGGCACGACTGGATGGCATCGACCATCGCGCATGGTCTGCCGATCGTGAAATCACGTCGCCTCGATGGCGCATTCGACGGCATGCCGCTACGTCTTCGTCGTTCATGTCGTGAACCCGCGCAGCTGCCAGTGATCGTCGTCAGATGCTTTTGCGTTCGGCAGACACGCCGTAGCCCGGCCAGCTTCTCGACGATCTGCGCCATGGTCGAGCCGTGCGCAGCGTCGGTCTCTTCTTGCAGAGATCTTTCTGGCAGCGCAGGATTTTTCACTTTCGCTTTTGTCAGCGTTGTGCAAAGCCACGGCATCGACGCCTCTCCTGAAAACGCGGCGGATATGCACCGCATCATAGCAGGTAACTCAGGCTGCCCACCACTCGCACCCGCTGGAAACGTTACATCCGCCGTCGCAGGCTGGTATAGGTGAGTTGCATCGAAGCCCAGCCTTTTCGATTCGCCTTCTTGCGACGGGAGTGATCGTCTTGATCATGCGCGACTGGAATGACACGAAGCACGATGCTATTTCTCTTGATCCACCCCCATGCTTTCCTCGGCGGACGATAGCGAAGACGTTCATCGCCGAACAACCTCGGAGATGAATACCATCGATTATCTCGCGCTCCGACCTCAGCGGCGCTGCGATGCGCTCGAAGCAAACCTGCGTAGCGCACTGTACACGAAGCGGAAGAAACCGCTTGCGTACTGTAACGTCGCACGACAGCATCCAACCCGAAGCCCGGAGCCCGGAGCCTCGCTGGGAGCGTCGTCCTTCTCAGTCTCTGCGCATCATGCCCGCGAGCATCATGCTCTTCGAGGAGACGAGCTTCTTCACGAATGCGAAAATGCCCCATCGCATCGTCGTTTCTCTCGCAGCTCTGGAAGAAGCATGGGGAAAGCCCAAAGCTTGACGGAGCTCTGCAGACGCAAGATGGTCGATGCGTTCGGAGAATCGGCGGCGCCGAAGCTGCAGAAGCATTTCATCGGGATGGACGAAGAAAGCATAAGATGCAGTATCGCCCGCGACCAGCCTTTCTTTCATGTCGAGCTGCCCACGCTTTCGGAGAGTGCGCAGCGAATTATGCACGTTCGCATATGGAGACAAGGACTTCGACCGCAGAAAGCCTTGAAAACCATTCCTCGCGTCTAATCCCTGCAACAACGAAGCTCTGGCCGTGATGCGCACTGCGAAAGCTCCAGGGTCCGAAGGGGCTGTTATTCGAAAATGCTCGGTGAATTGGGTCGAGCTGATGTGCGACTCCAGTTGCATAGCTCGAAAAGACACTATCGATGATCGATACGGATCGCGCCGGAAAATCCCTCCCGGGCACGATACGAGCACAACCGTTATCAAGCAATGCGAGATGCCGCCGCGTCGCTCCGATCGACCGACACCGCCAGCACACCAGCCCTTCTCGCCGCAGCTCGGCGTGGAAGCTTGCGCGCGCTTCGGCGGTATGCGCCAATGCGTGAAGAAGCTCTTTTCAACGGAGTGTTGGAACACCGCATGGCAACGCGAGCAGACATACCGCGAATCCTGATGATACGCTCGAACCAGCCTCAGAGCAGATCGTCACGACACGTCCCTGCATCGACGAGACGTCTCGCTGCCAGTTGCTGCTCGGCCCGGACGAGACAGCAGGCTTCGTCGTAGTATTGCACGGTCCGTACCGGACACGCCGCATTCTCGGCGATCTCTCCGCGGTGAAGAGCTTCTCTTCCTCTTCATTCAGCATGGATATCACCTCCTTTCACGGATCAGGAGCGCATCGCGCCGCGTGGACGAGACAAGCATTGCTTTGAGTCATGTTTGACATCCAGGGCGAGACCTGGAACACTTGAACGACGCCCGGCATTGCAAAATGCAAACAACAACCGTCGTTCTTGCGGCGCTGCGTCGCATCGTCTATTATGCTCCACCGTCGAGCAGCGCCCGGCCTAGTCCTCATCCTGTTGGGCTTCGCCCGGCGGCGCCCATCGCCTCGGAAAGCATAGTGGTGCGCGGGCTGCGCGCAGGATGTCCCTCTGAAATGCCCGCGACCGCGGCTCCGTCCACACGGCAGCGTTTTCGATACGCGAATTCACTTTCGACAGACCGGCGCACCGCAGAATACGCGATATCGCATCGTCCAACCGCTCGCGTCCACGCTCTTGTACGCTGTGGGCACCGCTGGATTCCTGCCGCGGTCATCAACTGCCTCCTGCATGCAGCGCGACCCGGCACCACCAGGTCTTCCGGCAGTGGCATGCCTGCAGCAGCAGCGCTCGACCACCTGGGCGCGCAGCTCGCGCGTCAGATCCTCGGCACCGTCATTGCCGCCTTCTCCGCACGCCCGCGCCCACATGCGCATCGTATTCGGCCTGCTACCGCGCAGCGAGGATCATCGATGGAATCGGTAGTATCCGACCGACGACGACGCCGCACCCGCCTCTTCCGCGCCACGTGCCCGATATCGTCACCGACGACGGACCTTGCTCGCGCAGATGATCGCCGCCGCCACCACCAACGACGATCGTGTCAACTGAGCTTTCGCGTCCGATGCTTGCCTGCCACGACCGCCGCGCTCTCAGGTCGCCCATCTCCGAGCATCTCGAATGACTTTGCCTATTGTACCTGTTCAAACAATGACTATAGCGCTCAAATGCACTGAAGGAAACTGCACGAAAGCCATCGGATTCTAGCAAGCGATACGCGGATTCGCCTTGCATACGTACGGCATCTGCATGCACCATTTTCGAGGTTCCTGGCGTGCGAAAAGCTCCGACCGGAAACGAACAAGCGCGTACCTCTGATCGCCGAACGTCACGGGGCACGCTTAAGCGCATCTCGTCGCGAGCAAGGCCTGTGCACCCGCCTCATATCGCGCGTCTTCGGCATCACTGCGTCGTTCCGTCCTTTTCCCGGTGTGCTCGTGCGGACGCGATCATGGCAGCCAACCTCGATACGCCCGATCGCTACCGCGTGAGTACGCCGGCGCGATCGCATTTCGTAGCGTTGATCGGTCAGAACGATATGTACGATGCCGACCCGCCGAACAGGGCGTTCGCCAGACTGAAGCCGAGCGCGAGTCGAATAGCGTCACCGCCGTGGGAGACGTCTCGGTCAAGTAGCTCGACAACGTGCCGTCGTTGATGGTTAGTGATCGGGCGCGGCGTGATAAGCCCTTGTCACCAGCACATCATCTTCGAACCGCACGTCGGAGCAAGTGGAACGCAGGCACGTCAGAATCGCGATGAACCTCACCGCATGCGATGATGAGTCATGCGCCTGCGCACGCGCGGTCGGATATACGGGTCGACACGAAGAAGACCGATGTACGCCGCCGGCACGATAGTGGTGATGGCCCGATGCCGCCGTCGCGGACCGGACGAAAGCGTCACTTCAAGATGAGCCCGGGATATACGCAGCACCATGGCGAATCCGGACCGCATTGAACATGTGCATGCACCGAAGCAGATGAGAACCTTGCGAGAGCGCGCGGCGGCAACGTGCAGCGGGACGCCGCATGCTGTCAGCTATCCTGCAGACCTCGATATTGCTCTCGCATGGCCTCGTACGCGGGAGAATCTCCAGATGCGTACGGATATAGTGCGTGATCAGCTAGCGGGCCTGCCAGCCAGAACAGGATGCGCGCAGTCTACCGTCACCACGAAGATCGTGGACGACGCTCCCCACACCGCGAACATGGCTGCGTGGCGTAACAGAGATCACATCAGCAAAGCCTGCCGCGGTAGATGCAGGCACCATGGAACGATAGTAATCCCCGGTGCTGCCGGTGCTTTAGCTCGGCGATGAACGTGGCGGCCCCAAACGCACATTACGGAGGCCGAGAAGCCTGGCACGATACCGGAATGCCAGCAGCAGGCGCCGCCATTCCGCCAACGCGCAGACGGGAAGGCAGCCGATTATGGCGCGTCGTCTCACCACTGGCAGGGATCGAAAGCGGAAAGAGCCTGCTTCCGACCTGCTCTGTCGTCACGCAGCTCGCAGAACGCCGCGCGATGAAGCTCGCATCCAGGGAATGCGATCGTGAACACGGCGAACGCGCTTACATACCGTCGCGCAGCCTTTGTCGTGACGAAATCGGGGGAAGAACGCGACCGCGATGATCAGTCGCCAGGTACGAATAGCTCGCATGTCGAACCATTCGATGAAATTCTCGAAAACTTTTACACATGCATTATCTTAAAGCATGCACCTCTCTATGCAGGAGAATGCGGCACGCGCCCAGGGATGAAAGCCGCGCAGAGCTGCTCGCCGACACAGATCTCGGGCGCTGCGGAAAATCGGCGCGATGGTCGTACGGATAGCCGCCAGCTTCGCTGCAAGGCGTTCCAAAGCGGTCATCGCCGGCGCTGACGTCGGCGAAAATCGCGAATACATATGCGCAGCGATGAGAGAGCTTTCGCCCGAGCAAACCTCGCGCAGAGGCCGCTTGTCGCGGCCAGAAGCTTATCAACCTACCTGTTCAAAACGATCCGGAAGGCGCTTTGAGTCTGCCGGCGAATCGTTCCTGGGCGTGGTCGACTGACCGCCGGGTCTCGACGATCGAACCGCCTCGCAGCGCTCGAGAACATGGGAATTTCAGCACAGGCCTCATGCGTTGTCCTGCACCAGTACGCAGAATCGGTTCACGCGCGTGCTTCTGCCAGACTGATGGAAAGACGCGCATACCCGTCTCGCTGCAGTGAAGTCGAGCGATCGCAGATGGTCGACCCATCCCTCGTACCAGACCGGGCTGAAAAGCGCGGCAATTCCGCAGGCATCGGAAACGATCCGAGTGCACGAACGCATGAGAGCGCGAACAGGCACTCAAGGACAGCCGCATATCGCACGCCTTGCGGGAGCGGGCGCCCCTCTGCACACGCTCGATGCGGGAACGGCCTCGTCAAGCAGCTCTTCGAGCGTAACGGCCGCCTCCCCTTGAACAAATCGTGTCCCCAGCGGTAAAGACCACGGTGCGACCCACGGCGTCAGCTGTCATCCCATTCGTTGACGGGGAACCCTGACGATGGTCGACACGCAGATCTCCGATGCTGCCGCGCCACCTCGAGACGGATGAGATGGTGAAGATCGATCACGTAGATGATCGGGCTTGAAAGCCCTCCCGTCCTGGAAAAGCACCATACGATCGCACGGATCCGTCGCGGTATTCATCAGATCGGCTCCATCCTTTCGACCATGCGCTGGCAGCTGCAGTATCGTGCCTCAAGCCCACTGCGTACTTCAGGCCGCTTTTGACCGCTGGCAATTCCCGGTGATGCGGACAGCGCCGACGACACAGACCGATCGTCACGGGCCGAAGGGAGCGCCGCACGATCGAAGAAACCATCTACCGAGGCGTTTGCACAACGGGTGCGCGCCGCGATGTAATCGCCACGAAAGACGAACGCCGCAGCGCGGCGTAGCGGAGCTCGACCCATTCGCCGGGTTCGATCGCTTCCGCAGCTTCCCGACAACTCTCCCGCTTCGTAGGCACTCGTCATGGACCACGGCATCGAGATGATCGCCTCTATGCTCGCCGTGCTCAGCGACGGAGCCGCCGCATGTGCCGGTACAGAACTCTCGTTTCTCCTCATCGACCGCATCAGATCATGCTCACCGGGGCGGGACGTCGATGCGACATCGCATCGCGCCTACGACGACCTCTTCCAGAGCGCACGTCGCCTCTTCGTGGAGAACGACTGCGAACCGGCAAAGCGCCTCGCACGCGGCGTGCGTCGCGCGCGTCCCGACGACCTCGCCTACGTGCTCTGGCACCTCGCGCTGACCGCGCGCCCACAGGCTGCTCCCCGTGGGAAAACCGCAACGTCGTAAGCTATATCGACGCATTCGAACGCGAGATTCGGCATCGGCGTCGGCGACGCCGCTGCTCCAGCATCTGCGTCGGCTCGTTCGATATCTTCGTCGAAGAGGTGTTCCTCCGCCCTGCTCCAGCGGTGCGACGCCATAATCGCTCCGGGAACGGCAGAAGACTTCTCAACCGAAGCGCTCAACGACCATGTATCGAGAAGCGAAGGCGTCACGATCGTCGACGGCTTTCCCCTATCATCGCTGACATCAATCATTCAGGCCGCTTTATTCGTCACGCGCGCTCGCCTCTACGTAGGCGCGGCGGCGACGTGCTGCGCGCCGTACCGCGACAAGCTCCTGGATCATGCGCTCGTCTACAACACGTACGTGGCCCTCCGAAACGACGCTGCTGCGCCGCCTACTATCAGCGTGAATCTGGCGGCAGCCGCTTCCCGACGGAACGCGTATCCGATCCGGAACGCGGTCGCCTGCAACGACATCAGCGATCCTCGACGAGCGATCGCAAAGCGTCCCCGCAGGCGGTGAGGCGAGACCCGCATCTCAGGCGCAGGCGTTTCTGCGCGGCTACCTGGGCAATCATCGAGCAGGCATGAATACTCGTCGACGTGAACGGTACGCGCACGTATCGGGGCGGCGATCTGGGCGCATGTTCTGCCCGATGGAGATATCGCCTTTCTGCGCGTAAAGACTCCCAGAGTGACGATCGATGGACGCCGCATAGAATGCTCCTGAGGTCGAGCACGATGCTCGTACGCCGATCGAAATCGTCCATGCTGTGGTTCGCGACAGCCGCGATGAGTCGGGCCTTTCCTATATGACGGCCCATATCGTCGCGCCGCGCAGATACGTACGACTCTCGGGCTCAAGCGACGTCTTGCGTGCAAGCTCGCGCGCCGTTCGCGATCTCCGGAGTTCTTCGTCCGTATGTCGGAGATTCTGCTGAATGCGAACGGGAAGCCCGACAAAGAAGCGCGCTTCCCGCATCGTCCCGAGCGTAAGCGATGCACGTCGGAAGGCCGATCGGCCAATGGGCATCGCCGTACGCCGAGACGGCTCGGTCGGGACAGTTTGAAACGCGAGCGCCGCGTGAATAGAGGAGAACCGCATGATTTCAATAGAAGAGACGGGAATCTGACGTCGAGCAGAGCCGGCGGCGTGGCGCATAGAGACGCTGCGCGAGGTGCGCCAGCGTTCGCCGGACGCCGGACGCGTGGCCGCAGCCGGAAGCTGAAAACCGCGCCTATTACGAGCAGGAAATCCCCAAGGGAGCGGACATGTAGCCTGCTTCGCGTCTGCGACGGCGTGGTCGTCGGATGCGCGGGCATGCCTGTCAAAACCGAGCTGCCCTCGCCTGGATAACCGAGCGGAAGATGCGCGTTCTGATGAACGTCTCACACGCGTCCTGAATCTCAGCACCGGCAGGCGTTGGACGGACCATGATCGACGGTAAATCGCGCCGACCGGGCGATCGATCGTGGCGTCGATAAGATCTACCCGGGAGACGTCCGCGCGGCAGGACGAAAGACCGTACGAACGCGTCAGCTTCACCGACCTTCCCAACTTCGCGATCCACCGGAAGAAGCCCAGAAGACGAACCGGATAGATATCGGCCGGCGGCGGCGTTATCCGATCGAACGCCACGCCGCGGTTTCCCGCATACGGAAAGTGTGACGAGAGCGCATCAGCGGATTCGGGCGCACTCGCTTGTGCAGAAGCGCTGATCCTCGCTGAGCTCTCGCCTCATGGACGACGCCACCCCTGGTCGGGACAGGAGACGCAACGTACCATCGGAGCGTCCATTGATGGTCGAAAGCCGATGCCGCGCGCAGCAGCACCAAGACCGACAGTCGCGACCGTATCGTCGCTGCTGACGAAATTAGGGGCGATGAGCAGGCCGCCATCGCGCAGAACGCGTCGGGCTGAGGGCGCGTTCCGGAGCCCGGCGCGTGACGTGAAGCGCGTTCGCTATGATTGAGAAGCGACGTCGAAGGAAGCCATCCTCGTACGGAAGATCGGTCGCATCGGCGACCTCGAACGTAAGATTGCCAGGAACTTCTCGTCTTCGCTTCGGATCATCCCTTCCGAATAATCCGTGGGCGCATCTGGCGTGCGCTTTGGTCGAGGAGACGACATGCTTCGCAAGAAGGCCCCGGATTCTGTCGCGAATCGAGCACTTCTTTGCCCCGCGACGACCGCCGGAAATACGGGGCGGCCATGGATTCGTGTAGGATCCGACTCGTCCGAACGCATCGCCCACTCGTAGATAGGCGCACACCCGTTCCCACGTGCCGCTCTTCTTCAAGCCGCCCACCTCGCGCGCGCAGTCGCAGGACAAAACGAAATCTCTGATTGGCTCTCATGATGCTTCACCGAAAAGAGCTGGGTGCGAAAGCGCGATACTTCTTCCTTGCAGGCTGCAATAGATCTCATATTGAAAGTTTGCTAGGGACGCGTCAGTAATTGCTCGCGCGTCCCATCATGCATAAACCATCTCCGCTAGCTGCAAGGCTGGATGTCCTCGCCTTGCGTCACGCACGAGGCGAAACGAAACTCATGCCGCCGCGGCGCCTCCGGCGCCGCGAGTTCCGTCGGCTCCTTTGGATCTGGTCGGCTCCACGGGCCTCGCTGGCTTATTTGCGCTATCTTCCTGCTTTTCACCGACGTAATTTTCCGTCAGGAGTCTGGCGAGTCCGTAAGCATGGCTCGCAGAACCCAGATAGTAATTCCCTGACCCACATGTCCAGAATATGCAGCGCCGCTCTCTGGCAAAGCAGGCATCAGTGCTCTCCGATGCTTCGCTGCAGCCCGTAAGTGCATAACACCTGATCCGCTCATGTGATACCGTTCGCGCGCGCTGAGCCAGCGCTCCAGCAGCCGTCGCTATCGAAGTGGACAATCCAGGTGCCACCGTATCTTCTCGCCGACCGTCATCTCGCTGCCGGAAGTCGAGAGGTAATACCATTCGCCACCGCCGCTGCGGAGCCCAGCCTGCTTTCATGGCGCCAGACTCGAGGGTGGTGCCGTTCCACCGATTTTCTGCACAGCCGGTCCTCGCGACGCCTCCGAATCAGGAGAGAGATACCATCGCCGTCGCTGCGGAGCCACTGTATCCATCCAGCCGCTCATCTCATCGAAGTGATACCGCAGATCCGCCGATCTTCAGCAATCCATGGGTAGCTTCCATCAGAGTGCTGGCGCCCACCAGGATCCGCTTGATGACTGCCAGCCTCGACGATGCGAGCGCGACGAGACCCGCCCCATGCGCCGCTTCGCGCATATTTCGCACAGATGCCCTGTTTCCTACTTTCCCGTCGACCGTCTCTTTGATGGATGACAGCTTTGTTCAGGCCCGGTGCAATCTGCACACAGATGGTAGACCTTCCCATGCGGAGTCACACATACACCGTCGCACCATCGTCTGTCGTGGCATCGCATTCGCGAGGCACCGCAGCGCACGCGACGAGCGCAGCCGTGCCAGAGCGCATAAGCGCAAGAACCCTCTTCAATGTTCGGTCATGAAACGCCTCCTTTCCAGCACCCTCGGGCGAAGACCTCCGAACATCCAGGCTTCCTTCCTCTCTTCGCCTGCCGCGCCTCGAAACGGACCGCGGCTTCCTTTGCGACGACGATCTCACATTCCCCATCGAGCATCGCGCTTCAATGCAGCTATCCATCGAACCATGCGCGGCATCTTACCGCGCTCGTTTATAAGCGCGGCCGTGCGGAGGGAACGGGATACACGCTGAACGGCACGTAACTCTCACCGAAAAACGCTGGCCTCGAAATTCGAAGCCAGCATCTGACTAATGAGTGAGCCCGTCAGTGGGGTCTCTGATACCCGATACGCCTGGCCTGTCGTCATCAACCGTCACGCCCATAGGCGCGCGGCCCGCTTCGCCGCTGACGTCCGAGTTGATGGCCCACGATGCGCACGCAGCCGGGACAGAACGCCACGTCGTACGCATCGCCGTACAATCCGCCCGCATCGCAGCCGCCTGCGAACAGTCCAGCAGGAATGACATTGCGTTTCGAGCATCCATGACCTCGGTGTTCACAGCGTGACGCTCGCGCCGCCGACGGTGCAGAAGTACCCGCTGAAAACCTCGAACGCACATTACGGGCTGCATCGATCGGACGCATGTAGCCTCAGAGGAGCTAGAAGGAATTCGGTGTCCAGGCCCGCAGTGCATGCGCGTCACCATACTGTTGTCATTTCGTCAATCGGTCTTCTTGACGCGATGCGGCGTCGATGCGCGGCCTGCGAGCTCTTCGGTGGAATCCGCCTCGATAGACGTACTTGTTTCCCGGTGAAGCGGCTTGGGGAATCTCGTCGCAAGATCGCTCATCGAAGACCTGACAGCCACAACGCCACACCGACACGCTATCGCCACCGACCTCGGTGTGCTGCTTTGATGATCGCCTCATTGCATACCGCCTGAATGCGGCGCTTCTGATTATAGAACCGCATTGCCGCGCAGGCTGAAAATTCTTCGAGGAACATATCCTCGCGCACAAAGCGCTCTCCATCCTGGTCGACCCGCAGATGAGGCCTCAAGCGATCGGCAGCTCGCTGCAGGTTGGTGCCGCGCGTGGTCTGCGGCGTGAATCGCCGCACGTCGCCAGCGGCGCCCGCACCGAGCGCAAGGGCGCCGCCGGCATCCTCACCCGGCCTTTCAGGCCATCAGCCGTCACGTCCGTCACGCGTCGAGAAGCAGTGACGCGCGCCGGGTCGGACCCGTTCAGTTCGCGGATGAGCTCGGCGCTACGTGCCCAGCCGCCCGTGCCACGATGAGACCGCCTTGCGGTCGATTTTCACAACATCGCCGTCGCTCGCGCACGGCCAGAACACCAGAAACCTTTGCCAGTCCTCCGCTGACGGAATTTCTTTGCCCGGAACAGCTCGAAGTTCGATAGGGTGCCCGCGGCTTCCGCCACCGTCGGCAGCCGGGCGACTTCATGAAGAGGATGACGCCGCGCCCTCGGAGCCGATACCATATGGTTATCGTGTTGCGGCTCGGCGAGTCGCCGAGCGACCTGCGCATGATCGAAACTCGACGCCTGAATCTCAAGCCACGTCACGGTGCCGTGCGCAGTATGCTTGAAGAGTTCTTAGTAGAGCGCAGGATTCGCGATCCGCCATGATGATAATCGAGGCACTCTACGATAAGCTCGGTTCTGCGAATAGTCGATGCCGACCTCTTCCTGCCAGCGAGAACCGACGGCTAGAACAAGCCTTCGGGCCGATGCCGGAGGACCCACCGGTCCTGGGATTTCTTCTCAAGGAGAAGCACATCGATACCGAGCTAGCGGCTTTCCATAGCCGCCGCCAGACCCGTGCCGCCACCGCCGACGACGCAGATCGCATCGTCAGCAAGTCTCCTTAGCCTGCCTCCAGACCTCTAGACCTCCATGCATCGCGACCATGCTTCCGTCCATGGCGTTGGGCTTTATCGCTCAGTCGACTCTGGCGCACATCCGCCATGCCAGCGAGATGCGGCGGATCGATGCAGCCGCTGCCGGCGCAGAGACGAATCCACGACGTGAAATTCCCTGTTCGGTTCCGTTCATTGATGCCCTCCTCGCGTCGTCGCGCGAGCTCCCTCCGCTCGCTGCTCCTTCACAATACAAGGCAAAGCCTCCCGCGTCGGTGACGAGCGGCGTAACCGAGTCGTCTCCATACAATAGGGTTTGTCTCGGCAGAGCTCTTGCAATCACGCGCCGGGTTGCGCGCACAGGCAACGGTTGAGAATCAGATCCGCTAGCAAGGCCCTCTACGCGAACTTCCGAACATCCGGCGCCGCGGCCCGTTCCATCCCCTCGCGCGCGTGACTCCTCAAATCGCTGGAAATCGATCGAACGCGAGACTCACCGTTCAGCTCTTCGACGATCATCAAGGGTGCGATCTGCACGCCGGACCGGCTTACGGCGGACGCCTTCTGCACCGAATACGCACGCGAGCACGAGTGCTCTTCCACAAGCTCGAGGGCGCGATTCCGAGACATCAAAGCGAATGCCGGTCTGAGCCTTTTCCCGCTTTGCTCGGCGGATCGTGCGTGCGCGGCGTTTTAGGAATCGACCTATTCAAATCATTTCGAAGCTCAGCACGGCGCATCACCATCCGCTGCGACGAACAGCCCGACGTGCATTGCGACGAAAAGCCTTTCGCCAGGATCGTGCCTCAAGCTTTGCGTTCACCGTGTTTCCTTACGAAAGCGACTTCGAGACGACAGAGCTCTATTCGCACGACCGTCTGGTTTGGGTCAGCAGGAACGACCCGCTTGCACGCGAAAAATCCATCGGCATAGAAGATCCTCGAGGGCTGCAGGTCGGCCTTGTGGACGTCGTTCAAGAGATTGCACGGATTTCTTGGCGACGGTGCGAAAGAGCATGATGTGAAACCGACGCGCATCGGCACGTTCCCTGGAAATGTCCTTGCTTTTACGATTATGCCTGCACGTTCGAGACGCATGTCGTTCACCGCCTCGAAGCGTCCAAGCCGACCTTGTTCGATGGTTTTTCAGGACGCGACGCCGCCGTCAAAAGCTTACCATCGTCTTCAAGAATGCCGTGGCGCTTCGGCATCTCGGTACAGCAAGGATCATTCCTAAACTACCTGGAATACCGGTTCATACAGTTGCAGAGGAACCATGGCGGCGAGGCCCCGGACGGATCGATCGAAGCCGCCGAAAAACATAGTGCGCAGACGGCGAAATGGCGCTGGAAGACCACCGGTGCGGCAGCCGTGAGTTTCGACTGCGTGCATCACCGCTCAGCGACAGCGCCGGCACGCATCGGCAGCCTGACTGAAGCTTCGTTGAGAAACGAACCTTCCTATGCACTCAGATATCCCCGCACTCATCTGGTGCGGGTCGCGCATCGTTCATGCAACTCGGAATCCTGCGCCTCGTTTCGATACCGTACCTTGGTATATTCATGCTCGCAGAGACGTCCGAGCACCGCACATGCATCGAAGCGAAGGATCGGATGATGAACATCACGCTGAAAGAAGAGCCTGGACGGCGCGAAATCGAGGTGACCATCGTCCCTCTCCTGGCGATCCGCGCGCCTCGCGGCTCGTCGAGCGCTTGCGCGCCGCTACGGACGTCTCGTGGCTATGCCCCGAATGGCGATATCTCGCAGAAGATCATCCCGCTCGACCAGGTTCTCTATGTGGAAACGACCGAGCGGCGCGCATTCATCAGGACCATGGATGGAACGACCTCGAACTCCTCGCTGCGTCTCTCACGAGCTCGAACAGGCGCTCGAAGGCACCGAGTTCATGCGCATCTCGCGCCAGGTCCTCGTCAACTTCGACAAGGTGGTCTCGATCGTTCCCGAACCGAACAGCCGTCGCATCCTCGAGCTCGACGGAGGATCTCGCGTCGTCGCGACGCGAAGCTACGCCCCTGATATTCGCCCGCAAGCTCGGTGCGCCTCGCCCAGAAAGGACCTTGCCATGAAGCCGTACGATACCTCGAAACACACCGATCCTGAAGACATGCAGGTCTTTGACACATCCACCCCTTTGACCACGAAGAGCCTGATCGCACAGGGATTCTTCTCCGGAAGCGGCATTGCCGTCATCATGCTCGTCCTCCTCATAGCCATCGGTTGCGCGTTCGATGGAATAAACCAGGGCGAAATCATGCGCCTGACCATCATCGCCGCCGGCGTTGCAGGCGGCCTGCTCCAACAGCTCTGGTTCAACTTCCGTCTGAACAGCCGCATGGGCTATCCGACGCGCCTCGCGGGCTTCGGAGCTCACCTATTTCGCGGTGCTGGTCGAGCTGCGCGTGACGTCGGGACGTGGCTCGACGGACAACCCCGGGCGTGGGCCCAGCCGTGCCGTATTCTTGCTGATTCTGGCGATCGTCACGGCGGTCATCACGCACTTCATCAAACGCAACGGCGCCACCTATAACCAGCTGCTCGCCGAATACCGCAAGAAGCAGGAAGCCGAACGCCATGAGTGACGCACGTAGCGCGACCTCGTAACATTCCTCTCCGATTCGCTTTTAGTAAACGGCGATGCGCCTCACTTGGCGCATCGCCGTTTTCATGGCATCGGATCGCACGCCCGAAAGCACGCAGAAAAGCCCGTTGGAACTTCTCGCATGCACCGCGCGCTTCCCCGTGGCGAATGGCGTAGATCGATGCGTTAGTATGACGACGTCATCAAACGAACGGATAAAGGAGCGCTCATGACGGAGACCATCGCCATCCCCTACGACAACGGAAACATCGACCAGCATTTCGGCCATGCAGCCCAGTACAAGATCTACGATGTCGAAAAACGAGTGCGATCGCGGCTTCGCGCGTCATCGAAGACGAAGGCGAAGGACATGCGCGCAAGATCGCAACGATGCTCGGCCTTGAGGTGACGACCGTCATCTGCGGCGGCATCGGCATGCCCGCCATCGAGGGCATGCAGAAGAAGGACGTCGAAATCTATACGTCCATTTCGGGCGATGCCGACGAAGCCGTCAAGAAATACCTTGCGGGAGACCTCCTCATATCATCGCAGGCACACTCCACGGAGCCGGGCGGGTCGCCGTCACGAGCACTAGGTCGAGAATTCCGAGGATGCGATCATGAAGCCGTCGGAGCTATTCGCATACGTGAAAGAAGCTCTGCATGGAACCGAACGCGAACGCATGTGGACGAAATGGCGAACTACGCCGTGCTGCGAAACGATGCGAATCGCAGGTGGTACGGCGTGGTCATGGACGTGCCGCCCAACCGCCTAGGCCTTGAAGGCACCGAGCCCGTCTTCATCCTGAACGTGAAGGTCGATCCCGACGATGCGCTCGTGCTCCGCATGTCCTCGGACATCACTGCCCGCATACCACATGAACAAGAAGAACTGGCTATCCGTCCGCCTCGACGGCGAGCTTCCCGATGCCATGATCGAAGACCTCATCGATATGAGCAGACGTCTTACGTCGTAAGAAGGAACGCGGCCCCGAGCATCCACCGCTCGGGGCTGCGCCTTCTCTACGACCAGCCTCCTCAGAGGAAGCCGCCGAAAAGCGGCATGCCGCCGCCTTCGGTTCACGGACGCGGGCCGCCGCAATTGCCGCAGAAGCCGCCCGTGTTCTGGGTACCGCACGTCGGGCACGACCAGGTGCCGGGCGTCTCGGGCTTCTGAGCGCCGCAGTTGCTGCAGAACTTTCCGGTGTTCTGCGGTGCCGCAAACCGCAGGTCAGCCCATTCGCCGCTGCAGGTTCGGGCTTGGGCTGTCGCAGTTGCTGCAGAACTTGCCGGTGTTCTGCGTTCCGCTATCGCGGGCTCCAGCCCTCTGCCGCCGCCGCTGCCTCGCAACCGCGCCGAATCCGCCGCCAGGCGCCTGGGACGTACTGGCTTCTGCGGAACGTTCGGCTGCCGCCACCCTTGGCCGTAGAGGCCCTCGGTTCATGCCGACCGATAGCGTTCGCCATGCCCATGCCCATGAAGCCCATCATGGCGCCGTTCTCATGGAAGCCGCCATGCGCATGTATCGTCACGCGCCGCCGCGATGTTCGCGGGTCGCCATCGTCGGATCGCGCGCATGACCGCGGCCTTCTGCAGCTCCCTTTGATCATGGCCTCGTCTCGGGCGATGCCGCGATCGTGTTCACGCCGGAACGAAGCGACTTCGATGCCGCGCAGGTCGGACCACTCTCGGACAGGACCCGTTCAAAGCCGCGAGAGCTCTTCCGTATGGGCCGGAACCGCGCTGTAAGCGGACGCCCATAGCGGAGATGCGTGAAACGCCGGGCTGCAAAGCCGTCAAAAGCTCGCTCTGAGCTGTGGGAATCGATGTTGTCGCGCGTATAAGGCCTCGACGTTGCCGCATACGTTCTTGTAGAAAGCATCGGATCCACGATGCGATACGAATACCGCCGTTGCAGCGCACCGATATATCCACGTCAAGGCCGATATTGGCATCGACCACGCGGAACGGCACGGGAGAGGCGGTGCCGTACTTGTTGCCCACGATCTCCTTCTTATTGAAGCAGTAGACGCGCTGGTCTTTGCCGGTATCGCCGCCGAAGGTGAAAGCGCGAGCCGATGCGCTCGAAGGTCTTTCAGGGAAGCGATCGCCCAGACCGTCCTGCCTCTGAAGAAGAGCGACGGTTCGGTCGATTTGTCGAAAACGAACTGACCCGCCTCGCCGCAGGCATCTACGATGGCGCCCTGCTCGACGATGATCATGAACTGGCCTTCGTTGACCGCGATGATCGAACTGTCGGAGATGACTGTTGCCCTCGCCCTTGGTATTGGAGCTGCGCCCGCGATCGATATCCGCTTGACGCCTTTCGCCGCCAGCACATCGGGGGGAAGCGAATCGCAATAGAAGAACTCACGCCAGGTATCGGCGAGCACGCCGCCCAACGCCCCAGCGCCTGCCTTCAGAAGTCCCATGTCATTCCTCCTTTTTCACAAGGCTTCCGATAGAAGCCGGTTTCACGGACGCACCATGCCGTCAGTCAAGATGCCTGCTCGACCGCCTCGTCTCGATGAACGTGTCCTGCGATGCGGAAAGCTCGAGCCCGTCCGCATCTATGTATTCGTGCGCTTCGCTCCGTTCGCGCGCGGTCTTCATCTGCGAGTAGAACACCGCACAGATGGACGCCGCCCCCACGATAGGAAGCTCTCATGTCCACGAGCATGCTCGCAAGCGTGTCGTCGAACTGGAGGAACCCGAAATCAAGCCCTGATAGAACCATGCAGAGCACGGCGAAAAGCCCGAAGAACCAAAGCACGACCTTTCCCCATGACACGGGCAGATCGCTCCACGAGGCTGTCCGGTCTGGGCCGTTCATGGCGAAAAAGGTAATCTCGTCCTGCCAACGCGTATGCAGCATCCAGACCGGGAAGAGCGCCTGGGAGACCGATTCCATGCGCACCTGCGCGTCCAAGGATCCCGACCGCACCTCGTCATAGCCGCGCACGGATGCGCGCAGCTCGTCTTCGAGCGACTGCCGCATGCGTCCATGCACGCGCGATGCGCACGCCTCCGCATCCTCGTCGAAACGTTCGGCCAGGTATCCTGGCATATAGGCGAGCGAGAACGGCACGAGGGATCCGTAGTCGAACGGTTCGATGGCATCCATGTGGCCGTTAGGCATCTTCGCCGACGCATCGGCAGGAACGTGCGTGAAGCCGACTTCTCCGGCGCGATAGACGGAATAGATGTCGGTCTCGGTTATCTCCTCGTCCCCGGAACGATGCGCGAACGTTGCGCGCTTCGAAGTGTCTCTGCTTCCCTCGGCCGTCCCGTCGTACAACCAGAACGGCACGTAGACCCCCTGGATGTGCTCGATGCGATTGGCGGCGGCGAAGTCTTTCGGAAGGAACCGTTTCCTGTAATGGGCGGTAAGCGCCGCGGTCGCCGCGGCCTTGTCGACCTTTGAACGGGACGACCAGGTCGGGACGCGCCGTCTCGACGAACGTGCCTGGCACGACCGCGGTATTGCCGCAGTACGGGCACTCGGAAACCGCCGTCGTCGCGTCGCAGGTCAGACTTGCCCCGCACGACGAGCAGGCGAACGATCGAAGTCCCGCGCGCTCCGATTCGTTCCATGAGGCGCGCGAAAGAAACGAGGCGATGGGATCGTCTGCGCCGTCGGCGCCCCTGCGCATCGACGGTGGCTCGCGATGACCTCTGTCGGTCAACGCAACGGCTGCGCCCGATCCAGAGCCATCTGCTCGTATTGCTCAGAGTCCCGCCTCGGCACGGCGCGAGTACCTTCGGCAGACGCGTCGGCGATGCTTGCCGCGCGGCGTAGATCGCCTCTATGTAGGACGGAAGATGCGCCGTCCCGCAGAAATCGCATACGAGCCCGCCGGATGCGCCGTCGTAGCGTATCGTGCCCCCGCACGAGGGACACTGGTAATTGACGGATTCAACGGCCATGAAGCTCCTTTCGGCTGGAGAGTGTCGATCGGATGCAGCGCGCAAACTGCGAAGCTCGGCCGTGCGTGATGGAACCGCATTCATTATAGGCGCTCTGCGCGCGCGACGAGCGATCGTTCTCGGCTCACAGTGCCGCCGTGCACAGCCTCACGCGTCTAAACCGCCCATGCCGTGCACGATACGACGAAGACCCTGGGCACTCGCGAGAGACCGTCATACCGAGTGCCGCTCACGGACGACATGATGAAGGGGACGCATCGCATGCGAGCTTCCATCGCGGCATTCCTGGTCGCAATCGACATCGCCGCAGACCGAAGAGAATACCCTGTTCAGATGCCATCACCTATTTTCGGTAGAGATACCCGAATGCGCGCGATGCAGGCAGCCAATCCATGCCTATCGTCGAACGCGTTAGCCGTGCGCCCAAGGCAAGCGCATGGCATGATCGGATACGCATCGAGATTGAAAAGAAGCCCGATGCGCGAGAGGAAACGCATGAAGATATCCATGAGCCGGCGCGATCTGTTCAGTTCGGCAGCGTCGCCGCCATCGAGCGGCCGGCGCTGCCAGCCCGCCGGGCCGAAGCAGGCGAGCGAAGACAAGAAGGAAACCAGGCCGCGTCATGGCGCGACGCTCCCGAACCCATCGCCGACATCGCGGAAACCGTCGACTACGACCTCGTGGTGGTGGGAGCCGCAACGCCGCGCCCTGGCGGGCGCTGCATGACCGCCCAGCAGCAGGGTTTCAGGTCGTCATCATGAAAGGCCAACAGGTCGCTCGGCACGCGAGCGCGGTGGGCGCTCGATCGCGCTGCGTGCGCGAGCACACCCCGACATCCCCATGCTCATGAGCCACGTGCGCAAAACCCAGACCGGCGACGTGAATATTAGCGCTTGGCGCACCTGGTGCGACAAGTCGGGCGAGTTCATGTGGATTGCTCGAAGACACCGGAAACCCCCTGCCGCTTGACCTTCCCCTTCGAATGGCATGCAGCCCGACGACCCTGAAGCCTACTACCGCGATGTGCACCAATCCGGTCATCGGGCGACTTCAATCCGCAAGGCCCCAATTACGGCGTACCAGCACTCGAGGTCGCGCGCGATCTCTTCCTCGAAGCAGGATAAGACGATCGATTTCGACCACGCGCGAGCAGCTCGTCCAGAACGAATCAGGAAAGGTCACGGGCGTTCTCGCACGTTTAACAAAGACCAGTACCGCCAGTACAACGCGACGAAGGGAGTCATCGTCTGCACCGGCGGCTACGGCGCGAACCGCCGAAATGGTCGAAGATCTGTGTCCCGACGCCCTTAAGTACTGCACCAGCACCGCAGCCACCACGGAATCCGCGACGGCATCCGCATGGCGCTGGGCGGGCGCATACCTGGAAGCAGGCGCAGGCGCCATGGTCTGGAACCGCGGCATCACTGATGACACCGAGCAGATCGGTCCCGACATGGGCATGCTGCTCTTCCTTCCCGCAAGCCAACCCTTCCTGCGCGTGAACGTCACGGCGAGCGCTTCGCGAACGAGGATTCCACCTATCCTGAGATCTACGCCCAGGGCACGCGCCAACCCGAGCGATTCAGCTGGCGGGTGTTCGACGGGCACGTATTGGGAGACATCCAGCGCTTCGACACCGGAGGATGCTCGCGCCTGGCTCCCGCGACTGGCAGCGCGTTCAACGCCGACGTGTACGATCTCGAAGCCATGAGCAGGATCATCTCGACAGTTTCTGGATGCGGCCGCGCCTCGACGATGGCACGCTCAGAAAATGCGACACGCTCGAGGAACTCGCGAAGACCATGTTCTCCGATGAAGCGGACCAGAAGGCCTTCCTCGCCACCGTCGAGCGCTACAGAGGTCATGGCTTCAGGCGACGTCGATTACGGCAAGGCGGCCTCATCGCTGCAGCACCGTCGATACGGCTCCCTTCACGCCATCCGCACGACAGGCAATTTCGTGACCATCAACGGCATCGCACCGACACCGACAGCCGTGCGCTGCGTCAGGACGGCACGGGCTCATCGAAGGCTCACGTCTGCGGCAACGACCAGGGCGGCTTTCTATCCGCACGGATATCCGAGCGAATTCACCGGCGTCATCGCAGGACGCTGCGGCTGCTTCGCACGCATCGCCGCTAAGCATGCCTGCGGCATCGCCTCAACGAACCGTCCCTCTGCGGGCGAAGCAGGCGACGCATCCCTCCTGCACGGCGCCTGGTGCTTTTCCTCGCATGACGAATCGCATCCTCGTTCTCGTGTGAAGCGGGATGCGATTCGTCGCATGCTAGCCCGTCATCTTGCGGTATGGAGAAACCCGAAGAACAACGCGCATATGATGCAAAAGAGGCGATGCATGGCCGCCGTCATCGCGCCCGTTCGATCCTTCTGCATCAGAGCGCCAGATCGAGCAGCTCTTGACGGGAATGGACGTCGGCCTTCACGTAGATATGCTTGACATGCGTCGCCACGGTATCGCGCGAGATGGAAAGCTCGTCGCGGATATAGGGCACCGATCGGCCGCGCATAAGCAGGACGAACACCTCGGTTTCGCGCTGGGTCAGGCCGAATTCCGCCGAAAGCTCCGCGAGCCGATGCTCGGATGAGGATGCGTCGGTCACGTCCGTCGCCACGGCGACCGTGCCTGCATCGGTCGAAGCATCGGCATTTGCGCCGCACGGTCCTTCTCCGCCATAGACGATCGACGAGCAGCGGCATCAAGAGAACCCGCACCCTGCACGAACGTCGCCCCTCGGAAGCCGAGCTCGAACCCTTGAAACACGAATCGTCGCCGAGCACGAGCATGGTGCAGAAGACCAGTGCCACGATGCTTGCGATCGCAAACGTCGCGAGCGCACGCTCATCTACAGCCACGAGCGGCGAGAACGAGCAACGCAAGACACCCAGCAGATCGCCCGCATGCACGCAGATCCATCCCCATCCATACGACTGCGTCGCCGTGGAAGCCTGCGCGCGCGAAGCGCGCGAAGTACATCTGGGTTATCGTGCAGAACGCGAAACGGGCGGCGAGCGAGATGCCGTGGCGATAGGACCGAACGAATCGCCGTATACGGCGAGCGCCACGAAGGCCGTTACGAGAAGCGGCATATCCACCGGAACACGAACGAAACCGATATCCGCCGCGGGGCCCGACACCGAAACCATGCCCACGACAAGCATCAGCACGGCCGCCGCGATCATGACGATTTGAGCCCCGACGCATCACCGGCCGGCTGCGCCCAGAATCTGCCGGCGACGCAGGCGAAGAACATGCGAGCAGCACGCCCCAGCCGCTGCGCCCGAAGAGCCTCGACACACGCACAGGCTTCGACAAGAGCCGGTCATGCGCCGCAGCGGCGTCGGAAGCATGCATGGCATCGGAGCCTTCGAGAACCTGCATGCGTGCAGTGCCTGCCAGGAGAACGTTGCAGCATGGCAACGGACGCGACCGGAAGAAGCGCGACGAGATGCGATGCCCACGACGCCCGACATAGATGAAGCGACAAGGATGACCACGGCCGCCGCCAACGCCGAAGCCGGCGCATGCAGCTCAACATCTTCTTGAGACAACCCCGCATACCGAATGCCCCAGCCGACCCAGAGAACCGCGCTTCCCATACCTGATCCTATGGCCCCGACCCCGTACGCGACCGGCGCGAGCGACTGTCCCAAAAACAGAAGCGGCGTCGCGGCGTGCCATTGCAGCGGATACCCAAAGCACGGCCGGATGATCTACGACGGCACCGGAAGCGTCGCTCCACGAACACGAGGGCCGCAAGCGCAGCGATCGCCGACAGCACGGGAAGCACGGAGAGCGCCGATCCCATGTTGGATTCAGCGAGGACGGCGGGGGCGAGCGATCCCATGGCATTCAGTGCGACATCGGTATAGAACGTGCAGAACACCCAGGCAAGCAATAGTCCCCAACCCAGATATCGCACGCGAATCAAATGCAGCTCCGAGCACGACCCCCTCGATCCTTCCTGCCGCCGATCGCACGAAACACCTCACGCGCGCGCACGGAAAGAAACGCGATCGGCCCGAATCGACATCCGACGGGCCGATATCCTATCACGCGCGAGGATCCGCCGCACGTCGTAAGCGAAAGCGCCATCAGGGCGCCCAGCAGCGCTCCCGCAGCAATCAAGGCGAACCTCTTCATGATACCCTCCTCCGTAGATCGAGTCAACGCCGCATGCTGCGGAACCTTCTCGCATGCGCCTGCTCACATGGCACTCTACGCACAGAGCGCCTGAAGGCCTCAAAAAGCGATGCGACGAGCGTCTTTCGACCCAGGGGAGAAGCGACGATTCCGTTCTGCGCGCGGAATACGGAGACGCATCGAGAGAACCGATGCCTCCGAACGGATACAATCGACGTTAGAATGGACAGAGTGAAAAGCCGCATAGAGCAAGAAGGGCGGGCTTCACGAAGGCACCCGCCGCATGAACGAAAGGAGCAGGCAATGGAATTCATGAAGCTCGCCGCGCAGCGGTATTCCGTCAGGAAGTTCTCGACGCTCCTGTCGAGCCCGAAAAAGCCTCGCCGTCCTTGATGGGCGAAACGTCGCACCGACCGCGAAGAACCTCCAGCCTCAACGCATCTATGTCTTTGAGCAGCGCGGGCGCTGAAAAGGTGGACGGCCTCACACGATGCCGGTTCGGCGCCCCGGTCGTGCTGCTGATCGCCTACGATGCAGACGAGGACTGAAGAACCCGCTTGAAGAGGAATCCCATGCCGGGCAGCAGGATGCGAGCATCGTGCCACGCATATATGCTGCGGCCGCCGAGCACGCTCGGCACCTGCTGGGTCAATCTCTTTCCCAATTCCCAGGCGAACGAAGCGTTCGATCTGCCTGAATCCATCGTGCCCGTGCCGCTCATGCCGATCGGCTACGCAGCCCCGGACGCAAAACCGTCCAGACTGACGACGAGCGCGGCCCTTTGAAGAGACCGTAACGTATGTGTAGGGCCTATCGCGCCCGAACGTAGCAATCGTAGCGGATCGTCTTGCCTCGCAGGCCATAGGAAGGCTTCCTGCCCGCGAGGAACGGCCCTTTGAGCGGACGCTTCACGACGACCTTGCGTGGACCCGCCGTCAGAGCGGCGTCGAGGAGCGCCGATTCGTCGTCGCAGGAGCTTCGAGCCGCTGGATCAGCTGAAGCTTCTTCCTTGGCCACAGCATCTTGCGCTTCGGGAAACATCGGGTCCAGGTAGACCACGTCGGGCCGCCGGCCATCATGCATCGCCCGGTCCAAAGCATCGCGCGCATCGCCTTGGACAGGGTCATGCGCGCGACGATCCCTGCAAGCTCAGGATCCTTCCGCGCACGTTCCATCGCATCGGCGAGCAGGGCTGCCACCACGGGGTTTCGCTCGAGGAGCGTGACCGAGAAACCGGAAGCCGCCAGCAGAAACGAATCCTCGCCCAGACCGCCGTGCAATCCATGGCGACAGCGCGGATGCCCCTTTGACGCGGCAGCACGCACAAGCAGCCCCTTGAAAGAACGCCTGCTCGCACGCGAGGACGCATGCGTGAAAAATCGCCGCGCACATCGACCCCGTCGCGCGAAAGCGTCAAGCCCTCGACGCGCATATGCAGATCAAGGCCGCGTGCACGGGCGCATGCCCGTACAAGTTCGAGCCGATCGTCACGCATATATCCGAGTGCCGCTGTGCCATGGCGGCGCGGTTACGCGCGAGTCGTGCTCGAAGCAGCCGATTTCCCCGCGCCCGAACTTCTCAGGCCGTCGGTCAGGATGTAGACGACCATGCCTACCGCAAGCGCATCGGATAGAACAGAAACGGAATGATGGACACCGACGAGATGCCCGCGATGCCCGCTCCGATCAGAAGCTGAGCGCCGTACGGGATGATGCCCTGACCGATGCACGACCACGTATCGAGCAGCGATGCCGCCTCACGCGGAGAAACGTCGTATTCCTCGCTGATCTGCTTGGCGACCGAACCTGCCATCACGATGGCGACCGTGTTGTTCGCCGCCGCGACGTCCAGCAGGAAGACGAGCAGGCCGATGCCCGCCATGCCGCCCTTGCGCCCATGGAAGTGCTTATGGATGAACTGCAGGATGGCCGCGAACCCGCCGTGCTGACGCATGAGCGCGCCGATGGCCGCGACCAGGATGGTCACGATCATGGTTTCGAACATGCCGGTCGCGCCGGTACCCATGGACGTGAACGCGCTCACGAAGGAAAGCGTGCCGGCGGCAACGCCCGTCAGCAGCATGAGCAGAATGCCGATCGTCAACACCAGAAGCACGTTCATGCCGGTCATAGCAAGGATGAGCACGACGAAGTACGGTACGGCGAGCACCGGGTTGAACTCGTAAGTGCCCACAGACGCAGGCGCCGAAGAAGACGCGACGACGGCGATGACAACCATGGAAACGAGCGCAACGGGAATGGCGATCTTCGCGTTCTCGTAGAACTATCCTTCATGGCCGCGCCTGGGTTTTCGTGGATGCGATCGTCGTATCGGAGATGAACGAGAGGTTGATCGCCGAACATGGCGCCGCCGATGACGCTCGCCACGCAAAACGCAAGGTTCGAGATCGGCATTCGCCGACACGGCGACGGCGATGGGAGCCAAGACCGACACCGTGCCCGTGCTCGTGCCCATCGCAAGCGAGATGATGGCCGCGATAAGGAAGAGCCCCGGAATGGCGAAACTCGACGGGATGACCGAAAGCATCATGTTCGCCGTGCTCTCCGCACCGCCGGCCGCGCTTGCCAAACCGCTGAACACTCCGACGAACAGGAAGATGAACAGCAGGATGACGATGTTTCTCGTCCCCGATGCGCGCGCGCAATGACGGATCTTCTCATCGAAGGAAAGCGACCTGCTCCCTGCACGAGCGCCACGGTCAGAGCGACCATGAACGCCACGACGACCGAGATCACGTAGAAGCCCATCTGCCCGTCGATGGGCCTGACGTATTCGAAGTACACGCCCGACCCCAGGTAGAGCACCAGGAACACGATTATGGGCAGCAGCGCGAACCCATTCGGTCCGATCGCCTCGCCTCGACTCCTGGAGCGCGCGCTCGACGGCGGCCGTGGCGGCCGCGGATTCGGCCTGGCCCGTTTCTCTTCTCAAGCATCGGTCTCTTCTTCCCTCGTCTGAACATGAGTTTTCGCATTGCGGCATACGAACGTGAACGAGGGGTTTCAAGCCGTCGATTCTACACGACGCATGCGGCTGAACGCACGCTCTCCTCAGGCATCCGCTCGCCTCACATCCTCGACGTCGCGATTCACGAGCCGCGCGCGGCGAACGCGCGGGCGATGGCGATCCCCCGAAAAACGAGGACCGGGAACATGCAGCACGCTTCTTTTACGCGTAGATCTCCCGCTCCACGACAAGGTCGTTCTGATCTTTCCGACGAGCTTGCAGAGCATCCACGCAGTGCGGACGAATATCGGCGCCGATGAGCACGTACGATGGAATCGCCCACCTTGAGCACGCCTTTCGTTGAGCCACACGCGCACGTAGTAGACGCCTGGCCAGGTGAGCGCTTCGGCAACGGCGGCATCCACGCCCGCCGCATCGTGGCTGAAATCGACCTGCGACACCTCTCCCAGACCTTCGGCGCCTTCGCGCACCTGACGCTTAGGCGTGACGCGCACGACGCCGTTGTGCGTCAGATACATGCCGCACTGCGCGGCGCTTGGGTCGGCCTTCGCTTCTGCGAGCCATTGATCGATGGACGGATGTTCCTTCGGCATATTCGCGCTCCTTCTGTCATGCGAAAACGACTGCGATGCATTCGATGCGAATCGGATGTTCGGTCCAACGATACCACTCCCCGCAGAATGGATGCCCCGCACGTTTCACCGCATGCGACGCATCGCATGCAGACATGAAATGCACGACGCCCCATGCCGCCTAACGGATATGCGTGCGCGCAACGCATGACGCTCGAAGCGTGCGTGCGCAGCGCATAGCGCCTGGAAGCAACGCGCCCCACGCGCTGCGCGCATCGTCGGTCTTCACGCCGAGCAATAGAATAATTCCTTCTATTTCATTCTTTTTGCAATATATATTTGGCACTATGCAATGTATATCGCATACTGCACGGTAATGCACGATATATCTTACAGACGGAAAGGCGGGCATATGGAAGGGCAGAAGAACCTTCGCATGAAAGCCGCCCGTGCGGCGCGCGACATGTCGCAAGGCGATCTTGCCGCGGCCGTAGGCGCCACGAGGCAGACCATAGGACTCATCGAGGCGAGGCGGCTACAACCCGACGTTGAATCTCTGCGACAGCCATCTGCCGTGCGCTTGGGTGCACGTTGAACGACCTGTTCTGGATCGAGGAAATCTCATGACTAGTTTGATGAAAAACCTGGAACGATTACATGAAGCCCGCCGACGAGCGCGAGGAAACCGAGGGAGATCGCGCGTTCAAGAAAGCCTTTCTGGTTCCTCATCGCAGGCATCATGGTCGTCGCGTTCTATCTGATGTCGTACGTGCAGCTCGTGGACGTCCATCATCTCGATATCATGACCGAAGAGGTGAAAGCCGCCTGAGCGCGATCGTATCGGCGCTCTTCGCATGCATAGCCATCGCATGCATCGTCGTGGCGAACACCCAGCAGGCAAAAGGGATCTATTATGGATCGAAGTTCGGCCATAACGCCTCGTTTCCGCTCGGATTCACCGCCTATTCCGCCGGATCCGCAATCGTCTTCTCCTGCGCCCTCTTTGCCGTACGCACCATCGCCGAAGTGCAGCTCGTAGGATTCGAACAGGCATATCTGCTGGCAAACTTTCCTTATGGGAGCCGCATTCGGCATCTTCGTCTTCGGGGTTTGCGGTTCTCGCCCTTTTCCTTGCCTGGTCGCAAGCCGCAAAGCCGCAGAAGCCTTGGCGAGAGAGCTGATGACTGACAAGGGTTCAGAGATGACGGCGTGCGGAATCGATAGCGCATGCAGCTGTCCTCATGCCCGCATCCCCGGCATATCCTTCGAAACCCGCACGATCCCGTCTCCGCATAGGGCCGAGGCACGAAACCGCCTTCGGGCATCCTACCCCAGCATGACCATGCAGAGGAAGGCGACGATCACCATGGTCATTAAGACGACGACGGCGATGCTCGCGGGAATGAGCCTGCGTTTCCAAACCGACACGACGGCGATCGTGTCGATGACGTCGAGCACGAAGCAGAACTGAAGGGCGATGTTCACAAGCATCATGATAACGCCCATCTGGCCCGACCGCCGAGGCAGATGAAATACGCGAGTCCCCAAGGAACGAACGAAAGAAGGATCAGATAGTCCACAAGCATGAAGAACAGGGCGCCGAAGGGCGGTGAAGAATGCGAGCACAATGCTCGCAAACACTCCGAACATGAAGAATCCCAGATAAAACGGCACCGTCGCATACCGCACGATGGCAAGGGACCTCATGAGGTATTCCTCATACGCAGGGGACGTATGCACGAACGCCCAGATGGCATTGACCAACGCGGACGCAAGATACAGGATGATGATAAGGTCGTACGGCCCGTCGTCGTCATTGGCGCCCATCAGAAAAAGAAGCAGAACAGCAATGCAACCTGAACGATGGGAAATGCGTACCACCAAACCGCATAGGGTTTCTTCGGGAGTGTTCGGACGTCTTCCGTGAAAGAGTCGAAATCTGCTCTTGCATGAAGCCTCTCGCGCGGCGATGAATTCTGAAACACCATACCACGCGCGCGGGAAGAAGAGATCCGATTCAGCGACGATCCTCCCTTCCGCATGCGACATGAAACGAAGCGCATGGCACGTCGAATGCGTTCGCATTATCCCTTTATGTTCAGAAACCCCTGTATATCTGAACTTGAAAACGAACGAAACGCACCGAATGCGGTTCAAGTTCAATGAATCATGGTGATTCTTCCGTACTGTTCAATTTAACCACTGAACTACGGAAGGACACGCTCATGGAAGAAACTCGCATCCCGCCTGCGCGAGGGCGATGACGGCCGCGCGATTCAAGCAGGTCGACCTTGTGCGCACGGCCCAGATACAGGGGTCGCAAAAACTCGGAAAAAGCCAGCTCAGCCAATACCTGAGCGGCAAGACCACCTCGTGCCGAAACGCTTTCATTCCTCGCGGAAGCGCTCGGCGTCACGCAGAGACTGGCTTCGCGCGGAGCGGCGGAGGCGTCGGCAAAGGAGTCTTCTTCAAGCATGCCGACGCCCGCCCCAACGCACAGAGCCGAAACGCCCGGAATCTCGCATGCCGTCGGCCGCATGAAAACCGTACGATCAGCCTCTCGCCTATCCCCCGATACGAAATCTGCTCCCTCGGCGGCCGCCGAAGCCGAAGGCGCGCGGCGTCTCTTCAGGAAGTCCTCCAAGCTCGACTAACGTGCTCTACGACGTGCGCGGGACCCGTCGTCGACGAGGCGAGCCGCATGGAGGAGGCCGGCACGGCAGTCCTGAAGCTCAACATCGGCAATCCCGCCCCGTTCGGCTTCCGCACGCCCGACGAGGTCGTCTACGACATGGCACGCCAGCTTCCCGACTGCGAAGGATATTCCGACAGCCGCGGACTGTTCTCGGCCCGCAAGGCTATCATGCAGTATTCCCAGCTCAAGAAGCTTCCGAACGTCACCATGAACGACATCTACACCGGCAACGGCGTCAGCGAGCTCATCAACCTCGCATGCAGGCCTTGCTCGATTCGGGCGACGAAATCCTCATTCCCTCGCCTGACTACCCCTGTGGACCGCATGCGCCACGCTTGCGGGCGGAACCCCCGTACACTATATCTGCGATGAGCAGGCCGACTGGTATCCGGACATCGATGACATGCGCGCCAAGATCACATCCCGCACCAAAGGCGATCGTCATCATCAACCCGAACAACCCGACCGGCGCGCTCTATCCTCGAGAAGTCCTGCAGGAAATCGTCGACATCGCGCGCGAGCACCGGCTCATGATCTTCTCCGATGAAATCTACGACCGCTTGGTCATGGATGGCGAAGAACACGTGAGCATCGCTTCGCTCGCCCCCGACCCGTTCTGCATCACGTTCAGCGGGCTCGAAATCCCATATGATCGCCGGCTACCGCATCGGCTGGATGATCCTTTCGGGCAACAAGCGCCTGGCCGAGGACTATATCCTGGGCCTCAATATGCTGTCCAACATGCGCCTCTGCTCGAACGTCCCCGCGCAGTCCATCGTGCAGACGGCCCTCGGCGGACACCAAAGCGTCAACGATTACATCGTGCCCGGCGGGCGCATCTACGAGCAGCGCGAATACGTCTACAATGCCCTTAAGGACATTCCCGGCATCAGCGTGGTGAAGCCGAAGGCCGCCTTCTATATCTTTCCCAAGCTCGATGTGAAGAAATTCGCGATCGAAAAACGACGAGCGGTTCGCGCTCGACCTGCTGAAGGAGAAGAAGATCCTCATCGTGCACGGCGGAGGGTTCAACTGGCGACGACCCGATCACTTCCGCATCGTCTCACCTGCCCCGCATCGAGGTCTTAAGCGAAGCAATGGAGCAGATCGGCGATTTCCTCTCGTACACCGGCAATAGTGCAGGGATGGAAGGCAGGATACGCATGCGTACGAACGCGGTCCGCATACGTCGCGCGACGTCGGATACGACGGCAAGGTCGCGGCGGGCGAAATAGACGCTGATACGCGAAGCTCGGACGACGAGGCAACGGAAGCCGAAATCGAAACGCAGGAGTCGGGCGAAGCCTGCGCATGCGCTGCGCGACAAAATCATCGCGAGACGGTCTGGTCTTGCGGTGGTTACGGCCGTCCTCCGTGCGAAGGCGGGGACTCATGATCGCGGCGTCCGACAGCAATTGACGGAGGCGATCATCCCCATAGCCGCCTGCCTTCATAGCCTGGCGCGTCTGGGCCGCGGGCCGAGGAATAGACGCGGGGATGCTTCTCGTTATCCAGTCGTCCAAGAACCTCATCTGCTCTTCCGTATGGAACCAATGCTCGCCATCAGGCATGACGGTAAGCGCGGAGCTCGTCGTACGCGCAAAATCCGCGACGGCATCCAGGCTGGTTATAGCATCGTTCTCCGCATAAAGAATGCTGGTGAGAATACCCTGCGGGTAATCGGACGTTCCCTGGCGAACGTGAGAGAGTCTACGACAGTCGCTCGCCGGACGTGCTATGCTTTTTATCTCGCTTTTTCGGGACATGAAGCTCGTCCTCCGTCACGCCCGCCTGCTCCATCATTGCAAGGATCAACTTCCATATCCACGATCGGCGAGATGATCAGCGCTTTTCGATCGGCATCTCGGACAACGAGACCAAAGAGAAGTAAGCGCCTATGCTCTGAGCGATAAGAAGGACCTGCTGTATCGAGGAATGGAGCGAACTGAAATATGGGGAACTCGAGCTGCGCTTCCCATGGATACGCCGATGCGTAATCGCGCCTATGAGCATCGATATGCATGTCTAAAGAGCTGCCTATATCGATCAGCTTCCTTTGAGAGCCGCCCTCCCGTGCACATATACAATCGCACCGTTCATCGCGACCACCCCTTTCTGAAACAAAGACGATCGTACATAAATGCATAAAATTGCCTGTCTATGCACTAATGATGCAAAACAGGCCATCTAGTTAATCATCGGTTAATTTCATAGAAAATATGAGGAAATATGAGCGATTTTCGCCGTTCCGTTGTAATCGCAACAACTGAAAACAGCCTGCCACCCGGGATTATCCAGATGGCAGGCTGCGAACGCGTGGTGGAGGCGGAGAGTCGAACCCGGTCCATACCAGCTCATTCCCCGAGGCCTACAGCTTAGTCTGCATTCGATCTCGAGCGCATCACGCCTGCAGACGGGCTTGATGCGTCCATGCCGGTTCCGTCTTAGCGCACGACCATACCGGTCACGTGACGTGCGAGCGTTCCCCGAAATGACGTCGCGCCGGGATGGGGAAAGGCCCGCGTTGACGAGCTGCTATAAATTAAGCAGCAGGGCGTACCGCTCCAGAGAAGTTCTTGTTGCCAATTAACTTGACGGTACCCCTGTTTATCGTGGCGAGGAGACCACGGCCTGCTCTTCGGTTCAAAAACCGCCATGTCGAAACCGGTCGCCCCCAATATGAGGCTTCGGGCGCGGCGCACCCAAGCGCTTCCGCCCGAAGGGTTCGACGGCGTTCAGCCGTTCGATTATGTAGGTGCCTGGCATCCACCCTATCAAGGGGCACGCCGCTCGTCAACGCGAGGCGAGCTATCTTACTTGAACCACTGGCGAACGTCAACGAGATCGCGGAATTCGTCCGATGCCTCTTGAGGTCCTTCATCGTGGCAGCGGTCCGCGTGCGAGGTCCATGCCGCCCTTCGCGAAGCTCTTCACGTCTCCCTGCGTCACGCCGAATGCAAGCTCCTCCGTATCGATCTTCTTCTCGGCCGGCAGTGAGTCGTAATACGCGCAGGTGTCGCAGTCGCCGTCGCAGCCGCACGCATAGTATGCCGCCGCCTCCGCGTACAGCGCGCGCTCCTGCTCGCAAAGCGCCCTTCCTCGATCGACGACCGATCCGCAGCCGAATCCTCGACATTGGATGCGCTTTCATCCTCGGCTCGCTGCGCAGTCGCAACCTCCGACCTCGACCTGAGGTTGCCAGCCTGCTGGCTTTCGACCTCCGGCTTCGGTCTTCGGCTGTTCGGGCCGGTCTTCCTCATCCACGAAGTCGCCGTCGCAGACATCGTAGTATGCGCATTCCTCGCACCTCGCCGTCGCAGCCGGCGTCGTACATGATGCGCCATTCGGCACGCAGGCGTTTCTCACGTTCTTCCTCGAGCGGCCTTCAGCGCTTCAAGTTCCTCGTCCTTGCCGCCACCTTTCGCAGACGATGCGCGAGACGCGGCATTCGAGCCTTCATGCCTGATAGAACCGAGCGTGCGGTGCTCTTGGCCTTCCTCTTGAACAACGACATGCATCCCCTTACCGCGAGCGCACCTTCATCGCACGCTCGATTTCCCGCTGAATCGCGCTCGCCATCGCGGCGCGCTTGTCATAGAGCTTCGCCGCGCGCAACGGCGATTTCGACCTGGACACGGCCATTCGCGTCGAAGCACACGCTGAGTCGGCACGATGGCCATGCCCTGCGTCCCTCGTCTTCGCTCGAGATAGCGGATCTGAGACGATGCAGCAGAAGCTTGCGCACGCGATCCGCTCGCGATTCGCGATGTTGCCATGCGAATACGGCGGATATGCAGGCCATGCAGCCATGCCTCGCCACTGCCGGATAAGCGCGAACGTATCGGTGAGCTGGCAGTTGTTTTCGAAGCGAACAGACTCGGTCCCGGAAAGGACGATGCCCGCCTCGAACGTCTCGATGATCTCATAGTCATGGAACGCCCTGCGATTCTTCGCGATCGGCTTCTTCTCACGAGACATGCGCGCATCCTCCTCTCGCATACCGGCCCCGCCTCGGAGCGCATTGCAGCGGTAACTTTCCTATTATAGCGACTACGCGTGCATCGACGCGAGCCCTCATCGAGGTCTCCAGGAAGCACGCGAATGCCGTGAAGCCCGCCTGTTCGACGCAAAGAGCGAAGGTCGCCGTGCGCGCATAGGGGAAAGACGACGACGACGCGAATGCGCACCGCATCTCCCAGCCGCACGCATCACCGCTCTCGGCCCCTGAAAGCATGCGGCGCGCTGAATCGAGATGGAAGAATTCTTCTAGATCGCGCATCGGCACGAATCCCTCCGCACCCATTTCGATGCGCACGTAGAACCCCGATGTCGAAACGCCCGAAACCATGCCGTCGAACGGCTCGCCGATATGCTCTGAAAGGAGCTCGTACATCTTGAGCTCCTGCGATTCCCGTGCCGCCGTCTCCGCGACCTTCTCTTGCCGAGAGGCATGGTCGGCTATGGCGGGCAGCGCCGCCTCTTGCGCAGACGTCGTGCCGTCGCGTCCCTGCAGCACGGCCTTCAGCAGGCGGTGCGCCATAAGATCGGGGTAACGTCTGATAGGGCTCGTGAAATGCAGATAGGCCGTGCTCGCAAGACCGAAATGAGGCTGGCATTCCGCGCATACCGCGCCTGTTTCATAGCCCGAAGCACCAACATGGAGATGAGCGAACCTTCGGGACGGCCGTGCGCCCGCGCAAGGACCGCCTGCACTGCTTTGGGAGATCCCATGGCGAACGCGAAAGGAAACCGCATCGTCGTAGCCGAATTCATCCAGGATGGGAACGATATCGATCAGTCGCCCGAGTCGGGCGCCTCGTGCACACGGTAGATGCACGCAGCGTCAGATCGCGCATGATGCGACAACCGCTTGTTCGCCGAGATCATCGCTCTTTCCACAAGAGAGGTCGCGTCGTTTCTCCGTCGAAGATCGACTGACGACGTCTGATCGTCGAGACGCACCTTTCGTCTCTTCGCGGTCGAAATCGATGCCTCCGTGCACCGCACGCGACGCGCCCTAAGCGCGGCGCGCGATCCGATGAAGGGATTCGAGACGTGCTGCGATGGCGCTATGCCGTGCATATCGTTACCTGCAACGGATGGCAGCCGACCGAAGAGCGCCGTAGAGCGTGCAAGGCCCGAGCTCGTCGACCGAGCATGCATGTCGTGGCGTTTCCGCCCTTCGAGATCCGACGATCCGAGGGCGCATCGATCTGCAGACAGGCTTGGACATCCTCATAGACGAATCGCGCTTCGACTCGATGACGGCAGGATAGGCGTCCACCCGCACAAGCTCGAGCGTCATGCGAGTAATACAGGTCGACCGTCACGGCACGACGGGCGACATTCGGTTTCAACGAGCATATGTCGTTCGACAGCTTCTCAGGAAGCATGGGGAGCACGCGATCGACGAGATACACGCTCGTCGCCCGTGCCGCGCTCCGAGATCGAGCGGCGTCGCCCAGGAAACATAGCGGGAAACGTCGGCGATGTGCACGCCGACGCGCAGCAGCCCGCCGACTTCGTCGAACGACAATGCGTCATCGAAATCTCGGGCGTCCGAAGGATCGATGGTGAACGTGATGCGATGCCGCAGGTCGCGATACCCTTTCGTCCGAAGCGCGCGATCGATGCCCGCCTTCTGCGGATGCAGCGCTCGCGCGAGCGCATCATCGGAAAAAGCACGTCGCAAGCGTATGGCGCGCGACGATGAGATCGACGTCATCGCCTGCATCGCCCTCGTGTCCCACGACCTCTTCGATGCTGCCGAATGCAGGCTGTCCCGCTTCCGGATAGGCGGTGATGCGACGCGTACGATATCGCCCTCGCGCACCGTCGGCGCATCCCTGCGCAGCGTGAAGACATGCCTGATGCGCGATCTTCAGGAACGACGACCCGTACGGCTCCGGCGATTTCATAGCGTCCCACGATCGACGCATGCGCGCGCGTCACCACGCGCGCGACGCGTCCTTGCGGCCGATCCGTACGCCGCGCCCGACGATTCCCATCTCCACCGGATGCCCGAGAAACAGCGACGACATCGCCGTCGAAGGCTGATTTCATGGCTGATTCGGGAATGAAGAAACTCGCTCGCGGTCTTCACGAAAACCATACCCGGACGGCATGACCTCGAGCACGCCTTCGGCAGGGATTCGAGCCGTCCTTCCGTTCGAAGCGGCGGGTACGAGGATGAGGCGGCGAGGCTAGTTCTTGATGAGGGATTGCGCGGTTTCGACGGCGACTTCCTTCTGACGGTCCGTCGAGGAGTCACTATCCATCGCGACGGACGCGTCGGGCGAGACACCGACGCCGTCGATGGCATACCCGTTGGGAGACACGTAGCGCGCCGCCTAGCGCAGGGGCACCGCCGAACGAGAGGGGACGCGTGACCCGCACTCGACCCTTCCCCATCGTCGTCGTCCCCACGATGGCCGCGCGATCGAGGTCGCGGAGGGCGGCGGCGAGGGCTTCAGCCGAACCGGCGGTAGTTGCCGTTCACCAGCACTACGAGCGGCGCTTCCGTAGCGAGTCGCCCGACACTTCGCGCGTCGGAGGTAGGTCAGCGGGTCGATCTCGACGACCGTGCCGCCTTTGATGAACAGCGAGCGCTACATCGACCGACTTTCGAAAGATATCCGCCCGGATTGTCGCGCAGGTCGAGCACGAAAGAGCGCGCGCTTGTCGGTCACGCTCGGAGATGGCCTCGCGCACGAGAGCATCGGAATTAGAGGTGAACTGTTTGAGCGAGATGTAGCCGACCTTGTTCGTCAGCTGCGTCGTGACGTTGGGTTCCTCGTAGTTCCCCGTCGTCAACGTGGTCGTGAACTCTTCGCCGCCCGTCGAATCGAGGCTCTCGGCATGTCGCCAGCGTATGACGACGGTCGAGCCGGACTCGCGCTGCACCGCGTTGATGGCTTCGGTCGCAGACCAGTCCTGAGGAATCTCGTCGATCGCCACGACGAAATCGCGGGCTTCACCCCCGCTTCGGCGGCAGACGAGCCTTCGAACACGTCGAGTGCGTACGCCTTGCCGTTGTATTCGGAGAAGAACACGCCGACTCCAGGATAATCGGACGAAGACGAATCGACGTAAGCCGAGTAGCGATCGGCATCGTAATAGCGCGCATAGGAATCGCCTGTCGACTCCAAGAACGCCCCAGCACGGCAGCCTGTCGCGCTCGATTCGTCGCACGAATCGACGCTGTCGGAAGAATGATGCTCTGCTGACTTCGACAGATGGTTCGCCACACGGAAACCCGCATGACGCGTTGGATGCGACCGGGGCCGGCACGGAAACGGAATTCACGCCCAGCCTCTCCATCAGGGGATCGTACCCGCGCACGAGGAACCCGAGCGCGAAAAGCGCGAACGCCAGAACGAGGACGAAAAGCGCCTTCAAGATCCTGACGTCGCGCCGCTCCTGATCGGAGACATGCTTGCTATGTATCAGAGAACCCATGCGTCCCGTCCGAAAACGCCCGCTACACCTTGAGGTAGCGACGCATCGCGAACATGGAGCCCACGGCCGCGATGATCAAGCCGGCGACGACCAGCGTGAGATAGATGCGCGCATAGGTCACCGAAGACAGGGCGATGGGCAGCCACATGAGGGCCGTGGAGACCTGGGGAAGCGCGACGCGGCGCAGGATCTCCAGGAAGACGATGGCCAGACCGGCGCCGATAAGCGCATGGAGAGCGCCCTCCATCAGGAAGGGCCCGCGAATGAAGCCGTTGGAAGCGCCCACGAGCCGCATGATGGAGATCTCCGCTGCGGGCGCGAATGAGCCAGACGAATCGTGTTGTGATGAAGACGAGCGCGGTGAAGACGAGCAGCGCGATGAGCGCGACGCCGATGAGCGCACGTAATTCGTAACGCTGAACGGGCGTTCGATGGTCTCCTGACCGCCGTATTTGCAGCTGTCGGACGGATCGTCGGGGCTGTCGCAGATCTCCTTGAAGGACGCGTTCGATGCGATGGCGCCGACCACGTTCTCAACCTGCTGCGCGTCGGATGCTCGATATCGATGGAGGCCGCAGCGGATTCATGCCGTCGAGCTGCCGGACGATCTCGGAGATTCGAGCCTGCATGGACCTGCTGAGTTCTCCATGGCTTCGTCCTGGTCGTGAAGCCGACGCTCTGACGCCGAGATGCCTTCGATGGTCTTCATGACGGCATTGATGTCGTTCTGATTCGCATCGTCGGAAAAGCGTACGCCGACGGAAACCTTGTCCTCGACCGAGTTGACGATGTTGTCGACGATTCCGCCGCCAACCAGAAATACACCGATGACTCAGCAGAGACAGGAAAATCGTAATGATCGACCCCAGCGTCGTGCTGAGGTTGCGGGAGAATCCGGTCAGGGATTCCTTGAAGAAATAGAACAGACTAGACATCGAAGCCGTACACCCCCCTGCTCTGGTCGCGCGTGAGCTGGCCGCCGTCAAGGGCGATGACGCGCCTGCGCATGTTGTCCACCATCTCGCGGTCATGCGTGGCCGACACCGTGGTGCCGGTCTTGTTGATGCGCACGAAGATCCATGATGCCGCAGAGGTCTGCGGATCGAGATTGCCCGTAGGCTCGTCGCACACCAGAAGCGGCGGACGGTTGACGATGGCGCGCGCGATGGAGACACGCTGCTGCTCGCCGCCTGAGAGCTGGTCGGGATGCTTGTTGAGCTTGTCCTGAAGGCCGACGAGCCTCAAGACCTCGGGAACCTGCGTCTTGATGACGTGACGGCTCTGCCGATCGTCTCGAGCGCGAAACGCGACGTTCTCGAAGACGGTCTTGTTCGGCAGAAGCTTGAAGTCCCGGAAGACGCAGCCGATATTGCGGCGCAGCTTGGGCACCTGGCCGTTGCGCATGCGGGGCTCAGATCGATCTTGTCGATGTGATCTTCCCGTCGGTGGGTTGAAGCTCGCGCGTGATCAGGCGGATGAACGTCGACTTTGCCCGAACCCGAATGCCCGACCAGGAAGATGAACTCGCCTGGATAGATCTTCACCGAGATGTCGTGCAGGCTCGGCTTGTTCGGCTGGGCCTGATACACCATGGTGACGTGGTCGAAGCTGACGACCGGCGCGCCGAGAGGCTGCTGGACGTCTTCGACGTTCAGGGTCGGGAGGGACGTGGAGAGGTCGGGCGTCGCATGGGCGCCGCGAACCTGGGAGCGACGGGCCGTTGCGCCGACGGGAGGCATGACGCCCGTTCCCTGGTCGACCGCATCGTGCCCATCGGGCGCGGAAGCGTCGCGAGCGGCATGGGAACGAGGAATGGCCCCCGTTGCCCGCCGAACGCGCGGCCGCGCGTCGTTTGGATTAGCCACAGAATGCTCCGTTCAATCAGTGTGTACTGACTACCGGGCCCATAGCTGTATCAACTCAGCAAACCGCACGTCAAGCGGCCGATAACCCGCATCCGACGTAAAACGCGGACCGCTATGCGCAAGACGGGCGCATCACGCCCGCGAACCGGGCGAGTATGCCCTTCGCTTCCTTGCGCGCGATGACCTTGAGCGCGGCCTCTGACGATGGAGGGGCGTCAAGATGGAAGCATGCGAGCAGCTCTTCGAATTCGCCTGAGTGCCGAAGCAGTCGCGCATGCCGACGCGCCTCGAGGGGCGCGGATGTGCCTGGCGAGGAGCTCGCTTACCGCCCCGCCGAGGCTCCCCGATGACGGAATGCTCTTCGGCGGTCACGATGCAGCCGGGTCTCGCCACGGAGCGAGGAATGGTTCCGGCATCGAGGGGCTTGATGCAGAAGGCGTCCACGACCTCCGCGGATACGCCCGCCCGCAGGCGTCGGCGGCCTCATGGCCTCTCGTCTATCTCTCACGCCTGCGGCGACGATCGTGACGTCCGTGCCTCGCGCAGCACATGTAGGCACGACCCATTTCGAGCTGAACGCCGTCGTCGTACACGCATGGAACGGATGCGCGATCGTATGCGCACGCACACCGGACCCGCGTACGGGCGGCGAGGCGGATGGCCGCTTTGGCGGCCGTGTGGTCGGCGGGGACGAGAACGCGCATATTGGGCAGAACGCGCATGAGCGCGATGTCCTCGATCATCTGATGGCTGCCTCCGTCGGGCCCGACGGAGATGCCCACATGCGTCGGCGCGACCTTCACATCGAGCTTCGAATAGCATACATGGTGTTGCGGATCTGGTCGTACACGCGGCCGGTACCGAAGACGGCGAACGATCCGGTGAAGCGACGTTGCCCGTCAACGAGAGACTCCGAGGCGATGCCGATCATGTCCTGCTCGGCGATGCCTGCGTTGGAAATGACGATCCGGATACGCGGCCTGAACTTCCCCGTGGTCGGACCCGGAAAGGTCGGCGTCGACCGCGACGACGGGCACCCTTCCCGGCGAGCTCTATGAGCGTCTCGCCGCATGCCGCACTGGGTCGCGCTTTCGCTAGCGTCATTCCTCCTCGAGGAAAGCTCGGCGACGGCGAGCTGCGCCTGCTCGGCGTTCGGCGCCTTGTCGCGCCAGCCGGCCTGGTTTTCCATGAACGAAACGCCCTTGCCCCTTCGTGGTTTCGCCACGATGACCTTCGGCTTCCCGAATGCGTCTCTCTTTGGCGCAGGCAAGCGTGTCGACGACGGCCTCCATGTCGTTGCCGTCGCAGGCGAAGACCCGCCAGCCGAACGAACGGAACTTTTATCCCCCAGGTCATCAAGGTCGCAGACATCGGCCACGCGCCCGTCGATCTGCAGACGATTGCGATCCACGATCGCGACCAGGTTGTCGAGCCTGCGATGGGCGGCGAACATGGCCGCTTCAGACCTGGCCCTCCTGGCATTCGCCGTCGCCGAGAGCACGAAGACGCTCGAGGCGGAACCGAGGGACAGGCCGCACGCAAGGCCGCACGCGATGGAAAGCCCTGGCCGAGAGAGAGCTGTCGAAACCTCCCACGCCGGGAAAGTTTGAGGCGGTCGGGGTGCCCTGAGCCATGCCGAGCTGGAGTGGCCGTCTCGTGGGGAAAATACCCTGACTCGGCAAGCGTCGCGTACAGCATCGGAGCCGCACGGCTCCTTCGGACAGAACGGAAAGCGATCGCGTCGTCCAGCGTGGGATTCCAGGATCGTGCCTTTTCGAGAACGCCGCCGGAAGCACAGGGCCGTTCAGGATGTCGGCGCTCGAGCGAATCCGCCCGGACGCCCGCTTCCGGCCTTGGAGAGCATCTCGACGACGTCGATGACGGACGTCGCACGGCCTTGTCTCTTCAATTCTCGCAGGTCCACCTCGTTCTTTCCTTTTCAATGAGCCCATCGTCGTCTCCGGCATTGGGAGACGCGCCACCGATGATAGCCGATCATCTAATCCATCGATCTGGCACATCGAGGACCGCGTCGACGTGTTGCCCGATCCTGGACGCCGTCTCCGCACGTCCTTCACCATTACTCCGATATGATTACGTTAACATAGTTGCGCATTCCGCTCAGCCGAAGCTGTTGTCGCGTCACGCGCCGCGCAGGGCGTCCATTCAGCATCTCGCGCTTTCTGCCGCTCGAGCTCGTAGAAGCTTCGCACGCACCTTGAACGCCGATTCCTTGTTCCGCAGCTGCTTTCTTCGTTCTGGCAGGTCACGACGATTCCGGTCGGCAGTGTGCGAGAGGCTGGACCGCCGATCGGTCGTTGACGCACTGGCTGTCGGGCCACGCTCGAACGGTACACGTCGACGCGTACGTCCGGCGCTGATCTCGATTTCGACGCTGCCGTCTTCGACGACGGGAGCACCGACGCCGGGCGAAGGTCAGTCTGACGGCGCTTCTCGTCGTCGAGTCGGGGAACATGCACGAGCCGGGTGCATCGCCGTGCCGCTGCGCAGCACATGCCGAAGCGCGTTCTTCCCTTTCGATCTGCACGCACGACCGCGCGATCGAGGCACGATGACTTCGCCGGGCACCACGTCGAGCGAGCGTGACCTTCCAGCCCTCTTTCTCGGCGTAGCGCACGTACGTGCGATAGGCGCATGTCGGTCCAGTCCTGGGTCAAGCCCGCCGAACCCGGATTGACGGACACGGCGGCATCGCATGCGTCGGAAGGATCGGAGAAACCAGGATTCGGACCCTCCATATGATCGAGCGCGCTGGACAGGTTTGCGCGCAGCCCGTCGAACTTCGACGGTTGCAACGTCATCGTCCTCCTCGATGAGCTGCGAGCGACGCGCGCGTCTCGAGCGTCGCGCAGGCCGCGCGGATGAGTTCATCGAGGTCGAGCGTCGCCGTCAGCGCTTGAAGTCGCTCGGCTGCCCGCGCATCGTCCCAGAATCCCGAAGCCGCGCGATGACGGCGTCGAGGTCGCAGCAGGCGCCGCCGTTCTCTTCGATATGCAGATAGCTGCGTGCGGCTGCGAGGCGTCTCGGCGAGCTCGTCGAGCGTGGGATGGTTTCCGTCCGACATCTCACGCGCCTACCGACCCGCGCCGTGGCATTTTGAACTTCGCTGCCCCGCACCGCGCAGGGATCGTTGCGCCCGACGCCGCAGGTGATCCTCGTCGGCCTTGCGATACGTCTTGGTCCTCTGCAGCCGTGCGGGAGGACGCCCCGAAAGCGGGCCTGGCGGGACCGCATCGCGCGAGATCGACGATCTGCCCGCGTCCGTTCGCGACGTGAAGCTGACGTTGCGTCCTTTCGAGGACGCCCTCGTCTCGAGTGCGCTCGACCGCCTGCGCTCGGGCGCCGCGACCTGCAGGCGCAGGATCGTGCGCATGAAATCCTCGTACATGCCGGCGGTCAAGGCGGGCGAACGCGGAGTGGGCCTCGTGCCTCGACTCGGTCGCGGATCGCGCTGGCCGAGCGCGCGTGCCCGATGCCGCGCGCAGGTAGTCCATCTCCGCAGGTGCGCCATCCAGCGGACGTCGATGATATTGGAGCATGACCTTACGCTGCCGAGCTTCTGGAGCGCGTCTTTCTCCGGAGCGCGGCCTCCCTGCCGCGGGTACACGCCCAGCAGATAAGTCCAGAATCGCATCGCCCAGCGTCGGCGCTGTCGTCGTGATCGACCGCAGTGATCGCATCGGAAGCCCTCGGAGCCCCGTCACAGTTCTCTGACCCAGGCGTTGCCGGCGCGGCCTCGGCGATCCCAGTCGTCGTCACCGCCGAGCTCGCTGCGGGCAGCATCGATCTCGATGAGGTCGGTGATGGCGTCGGACGAAGATCGTCTCGATGCGCGAGGAAAGACCTCTGGCTCAGCCGGAGAATCGCAAGTTGCGCTCCTCGTAGATGGCGGTGCGTTGCAGGTAACTCAGCGACGTCGTCGTGGCTCGCAGCGGTCTTGCGCGCGCGCTGAAATGAAGCGCTTCGACCTGCGCTCGCGCTTTCGATCGCTTTCGAGACGATGCCGCCTGTATGCATGCGTCCGCGGGATTTCCGTGCGCGACATCACGGCCGCGACCTTGTCCATATGCGGTCGCCGGCTTTCGAACCGCGCATCAGACCGTCTCGATGCTGGCTGCAGGTAGAACTCGTCGCCGCTCGCCTAGACGGCCGCGCCAGCCGCGCAGTGCTGGACTGTCGATGCGGCGGGACTCGTGGCGCCTCGGTGCCGATGACGGCGAGGCTCCGGCACGCAGCACCCGTTCGTGCTCTTCCTTGGTGATGCTCTCTCTCGCGACCTCGAGGGTCTTTCGGCAGCGCGGCGTCGGTCGCCCTCTTCCAGGGAGATGCTGCGCTGGGCGAGAGACGTCTTCCATGAGGACTCCCGGATTGCCGCCCGTGCGACATGCGGTGCCGCGTCCGCCATGTTCAGGCGATGGTGACCGGCGCCCGCGCGGGCCGCCTGCGCGACGATATGGGCTTCTGCCCGTGGTTCTGGCGTTCAAGGTCCGTGCGTGACGCCGCGCTTGTCGAGGATGCGGCGAGAGAAAGCCCGAGCTGATGGATCACGGTGCCCACGAGCAAGCACGGCACGCGCGCGATGGCGCTCTTCGACCTTTGCTGTCGGCGCGGCGCTGAACTGCGTCTATCGTGCGCAGCTAGACGAGGTCGTCCGTCTTTGCAGCGCGACGGCTTGTTCGAAGCGGATGGCCACGACGGCAGCTTCAGGATCTCTGCGAAACTTCCGCGTCTCGGTCACGCGGTGCCGCATGCCGCGAAAGCTCGTAGAGGCGTAGTAGTTCTGCAGGCGCGTGATCGTGTGCGAGCGTCTGGTCTCTCCTCGCGGATGCGCACGCCTCTCGCTTCGATGTGCTCTGATGCAGGCCTTCCGGAATAGCGGCATGTCCTTCCATGATGCGGCCGGGTGAACTCGTCGACGATCTGACCCGCCCGTCGGAAACCACACGTGGCCCTTGGTCCCGATGGAAGAGGAACTGCGCCTTCAACGCTTTGCTGCAGATGATTCGCGAGCCGTGATCGGATCGGCTCGAATGTCGTCGATGCCGAGGGCGGGATTCGATTTTCGCAAGCGCCGACCTCGGTCGCCGCGATGGTGCGCTTTGCCCTCGTCGATCTCGTGAAGTCGATGTCGGGGAACGAGGCTCGCATCGCACGCGCGAAGTTGCGATGAGCCGTCCCCGCCGCCTTCGTGCCGCGCTGGAGATGATGAGCGGGTCCCGCGCCTCGTCGATGAGGATGGAGTCGACCTGCGTCGACGATGGCGAAGTTATGCCCTCGCTGCACGCGTGCGCTCGGCGCGCGTGACACGTTGTCGCGTCAGGTAGTCGAAGCCGACCCGGCGTTCGTGCGCCGTAGGTGACGCCCGCCCGATAGGCGGGAATGCGCGCGGCGGACGCACGCCGTTCTGCATCGAGGCCGACGCTCGCGCCCAGCTCGCGGTACACCCGCCCGTCCCATTTCGCCGTCGCGCGCGCGAGATAGTCGCTGACCGCACGATGTGCACGCCCTGCCTGGAGATGGCGTTGAGATAGCCGGGCGAGCGTGGGACGACCGAGCTGGCCCGCCTCGCCGGTCTTTCATCTCGGCGATCTGATCCTCGTGCAGGGCCACGCCGCCTACGAGCTGCACGCCGAAGCGCCGAAGCTCGAGCGAGCGAACGCCTCGCGCACCGTCGCGAACGCTCGGAAGCAGTGTCGTCCAGGCCGTCACGCACCGAAGCGTTCTCGCGATAGCCGGTCGCGCGGGCGGAGTTCTCGTCCGAAAGCTCCTGCATGCGGCCGAGCTCGCTCGACACGCGCGGCCATAGCCTGCGCACTTGAGCTGGCGGCCTTCGCCGAGCGTGAGCGAGCCAGGCACAGTCCCATCTGAACCTCTTCACCGTCACAGCAGCCGCCAGCATGGCGCACGTCGTCTGCGGCCGCACGAAAATCGCGTTAACTTTACCACAGGGCGCGTATCACGCCTTGGCACCCGGAAAAGCGGCGAGGAAAGAATCATCATCATCGCAACAGAGCACGCGCGCGCGCAGGCCGCAGCGACGCATCGGACGGCGAAAGCATATCATCGCGAAGATAGGTGCAGAGATGATGGTAGGTCTGCCGTCGCAGCGCGAACCGCCGTGGCGATCTCGCGGCACGCATCAACGCTCGATGGAGATCCTCCCGACGATCGTCGCGTGATCGAAGGCCGTCCGGCGAGCCATGGCGGCGGCTCTTCGGCTCGTCGAGCGCCGACGAGCCGGTCCGCGCACTCGTCGCGAGCGCATCGGTGATGCGGCAGCGACAGCGTTCGCACATCGAGATATAGGCGTGCTCCGTCTCCGACGGCATGATGTCCCGCGTATACGCATCGCAGATACGACGATACGCCCGGATCCAGGATTCTGAGATCGACCTGCTCGTACTTGAACACGTTGCAGAGCTCGTCGAGCTCTTCTTCGACGTCGCAGCGCGCATATCGCATATCGAGCATGCAGCCCAGGCGCTGCTTTCGCCACGTACGGGCACTTCTCGATTCGGAGCGCCAGCGCCCGCACGAGCACCGACCAGAGCGCGAGCAGAAAGGTTCAGCGCAGCGCCGTTCGTCGCACCCGCGGGCCACAGGGCGCTCGAGCAGTTTCGGCGCGGGGAACTCCCCGGCCCTATCTCAGCAAGAATGGCTCGCAGGGTGCGTCTTTCGCAGCTGCGCGAACCTTCGGGTCCGATCGCTTCGTCTCCAGCAGCGTGATCGCATGCCGCCGAAGACGGGTGATGCGCAGGAGGTTCCACACGTTCTGATGACATGCGCGCTCGCAGCGCGGACCTTCCGGACCAGAACGCGTTCTGCGCTTGCGACGTCGCCTGCCGCGACGCTCGACGAGCACGGCGCTTCTGAACGGCAAGCGAAAGGAGCATGATCTCGCAGCGCCTCGCGTTCGGAGATCGTCATCCGGAAAGGAGATGCCGCGCATATCCGCACGTCTCGCCAAGGCGTACAGCAGCGCCTCGGCCGAATCGAGCACCGCGCGCGGCGGCGTCGGCGCGCGCAGGGCAGATACGCCGCGCGCCCGGAAAGCATCGTCGGCGCACGCGGCGCATTCCACGCATGTCGGATCGTCGACGCAGCACCGCCGCCGCATCGGCAACGAGCCGCGCGAGCACGAGCATCCTGATCAGCCGCATATGTCGACTTCGCAATCCTCGATCTGCGCGATCGCGCCTTCGATATCGTCTTCGCCTCAGAGACGCTGCGCGCATGGACGGCGGGCATCGCGGAAACCGACAGCATGCTTCTTCGTCACCGCTGCGAGATCGAACGAGCGCTCGTCCATGTGCTTCTCGATGAAGGAGCGTGCGTCCGCGCCGACGTTCCGCTGCCGAACCGCATCGTCGCGAGCGCGGCGAGGCAACGCTCCACACGTCGCAGTAACGCCGCGTCTCCTCGCTGCGCAGCCATCCTCAACGCGCCCTTGGAATCGTCCAACATGATAGAAGCAAGCATGGCGCCGAGCACGTCCGGCTGAAAGCGGCGCCTTCGTCGACGCCCAAACCCCTCGACCAGTTCGGAGCACAGGACCGGGCCGCCCGGCATGCAACAGGACCTCGAGATCTCGACCCGCCAGGAAAAGACGTCGGAGCGCGGTGGCGAACCTGCTCACAAGAGCGCAGGCGCGCGAGACCCTCGTGAACAGCAGCTCGCAAAGCTCTACATCGAGCGAGTACGGCGCTCGAGAAAGCCGAGATCGAGACGATGGAATCAAGCGCCGAAGCGAAGAAGATCCTTTTGATCGCGGTATCGACAGCGGCGTCGTGCAAAAAGGCCCTATTGACCGAACCGATGCCTACGAAAGTGATAGTACGTTCCGATGAATCGACGCGTGTCCTTTCTTCAGCGCCCGCGAAATGGAAAGCTCGGACGACCCTTCGCGCGCGACGGCATGACGAAAGAGCGCGAGCTGGATATCGTGAGAGCAGCCCCGATGTCAGCCTGTCGAGCAGCGCCCGCGTCCCCGGGCTCGCCCTCGCGAGAGCGCACGGACGCGGACGGGCTCGAACGAAACCGCCGCGCCGGGTTTCAGATCGACGGCGCGCTCGGCGGCGACCGAGCGTACCAGCTCCCCGTCGTCGAGCAGGAAACTGAATCCACGACGACGCATCCCGCATGGCGGTCGAGCACTCGATTCGAACGACGGCTCGGTCACGACGACGACCTCCCAACCCGCTCCGATAAGGCCGTCGACGACTTCTCGGAGAACGACCCGGCGCGAACGTCGTCGAGACGGGCACATCGTCGAACACGACGAGCGATCCCTCTTCGTAGCTCGAGCAACGCCGCAGCACCGTCTCGCGCATCGAGGTTGCGATGAAAAGCGTATCGCGGCACGAGCAATGGCCGTACGAACTGGAAGATCTCGTCGGCGTATTCTGACGGCGAGCGTCAGCTCCTCTCGAAGCCCGTCGCGCGATGAGCACCGCGGGCGATCGTCGCGCTTCGGAAATCATCGAGCGTATAAGCCCTCGGCCGCGGATGACGGCGCGCGCGCCTGCGCGCCTCGTCTTTCGTCCGTTGCACGCCGAAGTTTTCAGACAGTTCTTCGCGGTCCTCCCTCAAGAAACGTGTACGGGCAACGCATGGTTTTGCTACACTCTCATCAGCTTTAATGATCTATCTCACAGATATCGATTCGCGCGTTGCCGAATATCTATCACCCTTCTAGGGTAACATTTGTCTGAAAGCTATGAATGCCGGCATGAAAAGACATCCGCCCCGATCTCATGCGCGAGTGTCGAAATCTCTTTCGCTGAAATCGCTCGATTTCCACCAACGCTTTCCACTAGAATCGGTCCATGGGACACCAAACGCGCGCATATCCCTCTTCCACCGATGTCGAAACCCTTCTCGATCTTCCGGAAGGAACCGAGCATCGGCACGGGTCGTCGGCGGCTACGTGCGCGATGCGCGCAGGGCGACGACGCCCACGATGTCGACGTGGCGACATCGGCGCTGGCAGGACGTCGCTTTATCGCGGCGTGCGTCGATGCCGCATGCGCGCTCATTGAAAACGGGAACCGCGCACGCGAACGGTGTGTCGGTCAATCACGCAGGCGCATCGTCGAGGTCACGACGTATCGCATCGACGGTCCTCACGAAGACGCGCGCCATCCCCGCGAGCGTGTCCTTCGTCGATTCGATCGAACTCGACCTCGCCCGACGGATTTCACGTTCAATGCGCCGCGTATCATCCCGAACGCGGCCTTCTCGATCCGTACGACGGATGCTCTGACCCGAAAGGCGGCATCATCAGAACCGTGGGCGATCCGATGAAGGCTTCAGGAGGATCCCCTCCGCATCCTGCGCGCCGTTCGATCTCGCCTCGCGTCTCGGGATTCGCCGTGGACGACCGCACGGAATCGGCTACGCGTCGGCTCAGCGCCGCCCATCGGAGGCTGTTGCGGCCGAACGTACCGAAAACGAGTTTCTCCCGCATGCGCTCGGAGACCACGTCTGCAACGCCATCATCGAATGGATCGATCGTGATCGGCGTATTCATCCCCGGAAGCGCCGCTCCATGAGTTGGCTTCGACCAGCGCACGCCCCATCACATCTCACGACGTGCTCGAGCACAGCGCGCATGCCGTCGGCGCTGCTCGCCCGACGCATCTACCCGCTACGCCGCGTTTCTTTCTTCACGACATCGGGAAACCGAGCGTCTTCACCGTCGACGACGAGGGCATCGGTCACGCGAAAGTGGGCATCCGCAGGCCGGGAAAGCATACCGCGAGTTGGCGCTCCAGCGTTCGCGGCCGTCAGACGGACACGATCGCCATCTGCACGCTTGTCGCGCCGCATCAGGACATCGTCCCCGCGACGCCGCGAGGCGTGCGGCGTGGCGCTCAACCGCATCGGGCGCGGCGACGTGACCCTCTTTCGCTGCGAGCTGCTCGACGCGCCAAAGAGCGATCGCGGCCGGCCACGCACCCGATCACCGACCGGGCGCGCAGGCCGACGAGGTCGATCTGTCCTCGAAGATGTGCTGAAGCGATCGGAGCGCATTTCGATCGCGTCGACTTGCAGATAGACGGAAACGACGTTATGGCGGCTCGCGACTCCTTGTGGTCTCGGCGTCGCCGCGCTTCGCAGCCCTCGACGAAGTCAAGGGACGACCGCATTCTCAAACGAGCGGGACGCCCTCTCCGTTCCTGGATTCACGCAAGCCGCCTGGCGACGATAAGCGCCCCATGCGGCTGATTAGAATTGGCGTTTGACGAAGCATGGTGCCGCCAGTAATATACGCGCCGCACCAAGCTTAGATCACGTGACCACACACATTGGGGTGCTCGCTGTCTAATGGCAGGACAGCGGTTTCTGAGCCGTAGCGAGGGTTCGACCTTCCAATTCAGCCATCTACTGTTGCCACAACATGCATGGCCTGGTCGTCTCAGCGGTGTCAGACGTTGCGCTCTCAAGGCGGGAGACCGGGAGTTCGAAATCTCCTCCAGGCTGGCTGACCTGATGCACCACCGCTTCGGCGGTGGTATTCCCAACGCACACTTTCCGACATGCACACGAACGGACCCGGATGTTTCTCGGCGTGCACGCGCCGACGCATGCGGTCGATGCACGCCCGCGCCCCATGCTCTAGCCCGCACCATACTGTCCGCACGCTCGCCTTGAACATCCCCCGTTCCCTCATCGCCTCGCATCGACATGCATTTCTTTCTTGCAGATCATCCGATCACGCTTTGAACTCTTATTCCGTGCATATTTCAGAGAAAAAGTTATCCAGTCGCACATCGTGCAGAAACCTTGCCGGAACCCAGCGGCATCTGCCGAGAAACCTCACCGGCGGCGATCCCCCGCCCTGCAGGCTTCCTGCGCCCATCTCACCATGGCGCACCCCCGATTCGTGCCGCACGCGAGAGCGCTCGCGATGATCCGGAACGGCACGGAAGCACGGATTCCCCTACGGCACTCCGTGCCTCCGATGCGACCCGTCCATCGCGGCCCCATCCGTCCGGCCGCGCATGCCGAAGCACGCCGCTCTGCCAGCTCTTACAGCCAGCGGCGAGCGCCCGCGCAAACGCCACATATGGTCGAGCGGACCCAATGACTCTTCATGGAGCCGCTCGAGAGCGCCGCCACATAGGCCTTCGCGACGCGCACGGAATCGACTCGCGGACTTCGCGATGCAAGCCCGCAGGCGATGGCGCTCGAAAGCGTGCATCCCGTCCCGTGGGTGTTGCCGGTATCGACGCGCGCGTTCCGCGCCAGCACGTCCGGCCATCGAAATCATCAAAGGCAGTTCAATCGGCGCTTTCGTCGAGATGGACCGCCTTCACGAGCACGGCGCCCGATGTCATGCCCGCATAGCGTGCGAGCGGCGCGTTCCATGCCCGCCGCATCGACGATGTCGAACCCGCAGAGCGCGCGGGCCTCCGACAGATTCGGCGTGATGACCTCCGCCAGAGGAGAGGTCGCCGACGACGGTCCGGACGGCGCGTCCCGCATGAGACATCGGCGTGCCGCTCGCGCGACCATGACAGGTCGACGACGTACGCCGGGCAGCGCGTCGGCGATAGCGCGCGCGCCACGGCTTCGGGCGATGGCCGACGACGATATCATGCCTATCTTGACGGCATCGACCATATCATCGAAAACGCAGCATCGATCTGGGCTTCGACGAATCCCGGGCGACGCGTCGAAGACGGCGTACCACGCCCAGGGTGTACTGGCGCGGTGAGAGCGACGGGATGGCGGATTGGCCGAACAGACCGAACGACCTCGATGGTCTTGAGGTCGGCTTTGATCGCCTGGCGCCGCCCGGAGCTTTCGTCCGGAGCCCGCGACGGTCAGCAACGGTAGGTAACGCTGCAGGACATGATGGAGCCTTTCGACAGACGCTGCCGCGGCGCGAACGTCGTCCGCCGAGAACAAAGTCGCGAGACGACGGCTGCGCCCCCGCACGCCCGTTCCGGCGAGCACATCGATCGGTCCGTTTCGTTCGCGCCATGTGCGACACAGGATAGTCGCACCGCATCGCAGATAGCGCGTAAGCGTTTTCAAGAGAGACGTCCGCCGTCTCGGCCTTCGTCGCCGTTTGCTTGAAGATGGCGCGACGCCGAGATAGTCCGCGCTGTCAGTGCTCGGCGCGCGCGCTCGCGCGACGGTCTGGACCGACAATCACCGATGGCATCGTCCTCGGAGGCGTGCGCGCGCCGGCGCACGCGGCGTCCTCCTGTCACATGCATCGCCGTCCGCGCCCGATCGCGGCGGTAGCGTCGACGTCGTCGTCGATCACGAACGGCACATCCGGCATGCCGCATGCACCTCCCGCGCGAACGCGACGAGCGCATCGGTCGCCATCTTCTTTCTCGCGAAGGTGCACGAACGTCGTGCCGCCGGCCACCGCATCGGGATACGCATGCGGCAAGCGAGCGCCCTCGAGCCAGGCGCCATCGGTCACGCCGCAGGAGCAGCAGGTATCGGGACGCGCGGCGATGTAGGGCGCGCGATCTATCCACGGACGATCTCGCACGAACGCGCGATCGCGCATCGCGGCACCGCCCGAGCGTCGACAGGGCATCCATGAGATAGGTATGGAAGCTGCCCGTCCCGTCCTTCTCGCCCATGCGCCGGATCGCCATCTGGCCGGCGATGCCCATATGGACGACGGCGGCGAGGGTTCGCGACGAGGGTGTCGTCCCCTATGGTCGGCCGCGTAGGCGCCGCAGACGCGACAGCATGCATCCGCGCCCGTGATGCGGCCTTGAGCGGACTTCCGTTGAACACGGCGAAGCGCGCGCGCCTCGTCCGCCACGGACATCGATCGCGCCTGCGATGGCAGACGACGCACCTCGCGCGACGCGCGAAGTCGCATCGCGAACGCGTAGCCGCTTTCGGCCAGCGTGTCCTCCGTGACGGCATCGAGATTCGCATCGACGCCCTTGGTGGACGTCGACGCGCCGCGAGCGCCTTGACTTCGCTTCATGTTTCCCCGCACGACGCTGATTCAGGTCGTCGAGCAGGCCGGAAGCTCGCCGCGGTACGCAGCCGACGCGCCGCGCCGACGGATCGAGTCACGATCGCGTGCCCGCCTCGGTCGCCTTGGCGTCCCGCGATCGGCGGATTCGATCGCACGGCATCAGCGTGCCGATGTCGCAGATCGAGCGCGCCGCAGATGGAGACGACATCCGACATCTTCCGCCTCGTCGGTCGCGATCGCTCGCGCCGATCGCCAGAACGGCGTTCGCGCAGCTTTCGACCGGTCACGCACTGGTGAGCAGGACGAGCGAGCCTGCGCGCGCGCACTGTTCGACGCATGCGCAAGTTCAGCCTTCTATGCCGTCGTGGTCTCCTTCGATGGCACTATCCAACAGGGTTCCATCGGCGGGACGCGCAGCCCCTCTCAGTCTGCTCGCGCAAGCTCCCCATGCGGGATTATACGTCGAAGGTCGTCGAGGACGGAGATGACAAGCAGATCGCCCGGATACGGACATGCGGATGGAAAGCGCCTGCGCATTTTCGTTGCATGCCGAGCGAAACCGTCACCGACAAGCGCTGCCGACGAGCGCATACGACGCCCTTCCCAGTCCACGCCGAACGAGCGGTCTGAGTAGCGGTACAAAGACCGAGAATCCCTCTGTTCAAGGAAGCAGGAAGGAACAGTTCGTCGAACGCGCCTCTGCAAGGACGGCCACGCATTCGCCGTCTCCCTGCAGCGAAAAGACCTGATGCTCCCTGATGGGAAAGCCGCATCGTAGCGCTGAAGGGTCGCATAGGTTCGTACGAGCCGGGTTTCCGAGCGGCGCCGGAGCAGCGCGATGGTGCCGCATCCATGCGCGGCGCCCGTTCGCAGCAGGAACAGCTCGCTTTCAACCTTGCGCGCGGGATGGACGACGGCATCGAGAAACATCCGACGAATCCGAGGAACCGAAATCGCCCCACCACGGCATCGGGCGGATTCCTCGCACGCGTAAGCGCGGCGAACCGCATCCGCCGCAGCGACGTAGTCGAACCGATGGCGGAGAAACGCCTGTCGAAGGCCGCCGATCCGACGACGGCGCAGATGCCGCCCGAAGATCCGACGCGCCCGATCGATGCGATGCGGACGCATCCGTCTTCCGTGCCGCTGCTGTCCCACCGCAACCTCCCGGAACCTCGCCGCCCGATTGATTCTGCACGACGTCGGCTGTCTCGCCCTGACGCCTGCAAGCGCATGATACAATACGCTGGCTATGCGCCGCTGTACGGTCGCGGGCGCCTTTCGGCGGCGTGAGGAAAGTCCGGCTTCAAGACAGGATGTCGCTAACGGCCGGGCGGGGAAACCTGACGAAAAGTGCAGCAGAGCGAAACTCCCTTGCGATCCCTTTCGATGCGGCGTCCGGCGCCGCAGTGAGCAGAGCTGAGAAGGCGGTAAGAGCGCACCAGTCGCTCGGTAACGGTGCGGCTTTGGTAAACCCCATCCAGCAAGCGCGCGTCACCAGGCATGCGATACGGTCGTCTCTCCGTGCATGCGGGTAAGCCTGCCTCGAGGCGCTTCGCGCCCTAGATAAATGGCCGTCTTCAAAGACAGAACCCGCTCACAGGCCGCTACGCGTTGAGGAAGCAGGCGCCCGATCGGGCAGCCTTTTCTTCATCTCGTCGCATGCCTCGCCGCATGCCGCCCAGCTCTTTAAGGTCGAGATCGCCCAGGTCGAACGCAGCAGTATCGACGCATCGCCGTAACCGCTCAGGTCGCGCTCGCCCACCTGCGTCGCGCCCGCAGCGGCATTGCGGGCCGCCGGGCTTGGCATGCGCAAGCTCGGGATGACGCTCGACGCCGCCACGGCGCCGGTCGGCGCGGGTGCGGGCGGCGGCAGTGACGCGT